>ENA-OQDL01000130-OQDL01000130.1-human-gut-metagenome-genome-assembly--contig:-NODE-130-length-48878-cov-6.663822_pt1 | contig 48878 bp, 40 predicted proteins | sample MGYA00242782_ERZ504609 | MGnify/ENA primary metagenome ERZ504609 (study PRJEB26092, sample SAMD00036320) | human gut metagenome | host: Homo sapiens | study: EMG produced TPA metagenomics assembly of... | reverse complement strand
GCAGCCCAAATGCAATGCGGCTACGGGTGCCATCGTCGGTGCCGAGGCGCTGGTGCGTTGGAACCACCCCAAATATGGTGTGGTATCTCCGGGCAGGTTCGTTCCCATGCTGGAACAGGCCGGACAACTTAGAAACGTTAGCTACTAAGTAATCAAATACTGGCTGCTCTGCTGCCTGAGACTCCTGTGGCTGCATTGAGATAGCTGCTGTAGGACAAACTGTGATACACTCACCACATCCCATACAGTCAAGTGGAGATACGCTCATTGTATACTTGTAAGCGCCTGCCTTTGGCTTCATATCAGCAACCTTCATGTTGTCAGGAGCTGCCTTTACTTCGTCATCTGTAAGTAAGAATGGACGAATTGTAGCGTGAGAACATACAAATGCACAGTTGTTACACTGGATACACTTCTCTGGATCCCACTGTGGAACTGTAACGGCTGTTCCTCTCTTCTCGTATGCAGAAGCACCTGTTACATACTGTCCGTCTGCCTTGTCAGCGAATGCTGAAACTGGAAGGCTGTCTCCATCCATCTTAGCGATTGGATCAAGAAGCTCGTTAACAAGCTTAACAACCTCTGGACGTCCTGTGCGCTCTGCCTTAGGAGCATCTGCCTCTGGATTCTTCCAAGACTCTGGAACCTCTACCTTATGTACAGCGTCAACACCGGCATCGATAGCCTTGTAGTTCATCTCTACGACTGCGTCACCCTTCTTTGAGTATGACTTCTTAGCAGCAGCTTTCATGTACTCAACAGCCTTGTCGATAGGCATTACATCTGCAAGCTTGAAGAATGCAGACTGGAGAATTGTGTTAGTTCTCTTACCCATTCCAATCTCGATAGCCTTGTCGATAGCGTTGATTGTGTAAAGCTGAATGTTGTTGTCAGCGATATATTTCTTAGCGTCAGCGTTGAGGTGATGAGCAAGCTCTTCATCTGACCACTGGCAGTTGATCATGAATACTCCGCCCGGCTTAACATCCTGAACCATCTTCATGCCCTGGATAACGTATGCAGGGTTGTGGCATGCTACGAAGTCAGCCTGGTTGATGTAGTATGGGCTTCTGATTGGGTTGTCACCAAATCTCAAGTGAGAAATTGTAACACCACCAGTCTTCTTTGAGTCATACTGGAAGTATGCCTGGATGTATTTGTCTGTGTGGTCACCGATGATCTTTGTAGAGTTCTTGTTAGCACCTACAGTACCATCTCCGCCGAGACCCCAGAATTTGCACTCTTTTGTACCAGGTGCAGATGTGATAGGAGCTGGCTTAACCTCTGGAAGTGAAAGATTTGTAACATCATCCACGATTCCAATTGTAAATCTGTGCTTAGGAGTATCCTTCTCAAGCTCTGTATATACAGCAAATACTGAAGAAGGTGGTGTATCCTTAGATCCTAATCCGTAACGTCCGCCTACTAATACAACATCGTTCATTCCTGCTTCACGAAGTGTTGTAGCAACGTCTAAGTATAATGGCTCACCAAGTGATCCTGGCTCTTTTGTACGGTCTAATACAGCGATCTTCTTTGCAGTCTTTGGAATAACATTAAGAAGAGCCTCTGAAGACCATGGACGGTAAAGACGTACCTTAATAAGTCCGACTTTCTCTCCCTTTGCTGTTAAGTAATCGATTACTTCCTCAGCTACATCATTGATAGAACCCATAGCGATGATTACACGATCAGCGTCAGGTGCTCCGTAGTAGTTGAATAATTTGTAATCTGTACCAAGCTTAGCATTAACCTTGTCCATGTACTTCTCAACAACTGCTGGAAGCTCATCATAGAACTTGTTACATGCCTCTCTATGCTGGAAGAAGATATCTCCGTTCTCGTGTGATCCACGAGCTGCTGGATGCTCTGGGTTAAGAGCGTGTGCTCTGAATTCAGCAACTGCATCCATTGGACACATCTCTTTGAGATCTTCATAATCCCACTTCTCGATCTTCTGGATCTCATGAGATGTACGGAATCCATCGAAGAAGTTAATGAATGGAACCTTTCCCTCAAGTGCTGCACAGTGTGCAACCGGTGAAAGATCCATAACCTCCTGTGGATTTGTCTCACAAAGCATTGCGAAACCAGTCTGACGACAAGCATATACATCACTGTGATCACCGAAGATATTCAGTGCATGTGAAGATACTGTACGAGCTGATACGTCAAATACGCAAGGAAGATTCTCACCTGCGATTTTGTACATATTAGGGATCATAAGTAAAAGTCCCTGTGAAGCTGTAAATGTTGTAGTAAGTGCACCAGCTGCAAGAGATCCGTGAACTGTACCAGCGGCACCTGCCTCAGACTCCATCTCAACTACCTTTACAGTGCTTCCGAAAATGTTCTTCTGTCCTGCTGCTGACCACTGATCAACTGTATCAGCCATTGGGCTAGAAGGTGTGATAGGATAGATTCCGGCAACCTCTGTGTAGGCATATGCTACATGAGCGGCAGCGGTATTTCCATCCATCGACTGTTTTGCTCTAGACATGATATTTCCTCCTGTAAAATAAATGTTCAATTATAGACATGAATCAGAATGTCTCTACATAATAGTTTAGTTTGTGCGCTGTAAAAAATCAAGTTTTTTTAGCAATACATTGTACAAAAACCCTAAAATATTTATTAACAAGGTAAATTTTATGTACAAAAGGGCACAATGGCTATAAATCGCCTGTAAAACACTTGCAAAATACTGGTTTTACGTTAAAATAGAAACGATGTGTTACAGAAACGAACAGGTTATTAAATAGGAAAGGATTGAATAAAGACAAAATGATTAGTGCAAACAATATTACATTAAGAATTGGTAAAAAAGCTTTATTTGAGGATGTCAACATAAAATTCACAGAGGGAAACTGCTACGGACTTATTGGTGCAAACGGTGCCGGCAAGTCTACATTTTTAAAGATTCTCTCAGGACAGCTTGAGCCTACAAACGGTGATATTGCAATCACTCCAGGACAGAGACTGTCATTCTTACAGCAGGATCACTTCAAGTACGATGAGTTTACAGTACTTGATACGGTTATCATGGGTAATAAGCGTCTCTATGATATCATGAAGGAGAAGGAAGCCATCTATATGAAAGAGGATTTCTCAGACGAGGACGGAATCCGTGCCAGCGAGCTTGAGGCTGAGTTTGCCGATATGGACGGCTGGAATGCTGAGTCGGATGCAGCTACTCTCTTAAACGGTCTCGGTGTACCTACTGAGGATCACTACACTCTGATGGCAGATCTGCCGGGTGCAGTAAAGGTCAAGGTGCTTCTCGCCCAGGCACTGTTTGGAAATCCTGACATACTGCTTCTCGATGAGCCTACCAACCACTTAGACCTCGATGCCATCTCATGGCTTGAGGAATTCCTCATCAATTTCGAGAATACAGTCATCGTTGTATCCCATGACAGATACTTCCTCAACAAGGTCTGCACGAACATCGCCGACATGGATTACGGTAAGATCCAGCTCTACGCAGGAAACTATGATTTCTGGTATGAATCAAGCCAGCTTATTGTCCGTCAGATGAAGGAAGCAAACAAAAAGAAAGAGGAAAAAATCAAGGAGCTGCAGGAATTTATCCAGCGTTTCTCTGCCAATGCCTCTAAATCAAAGCAGGCTACATCAAGAAAGCGTGCCCTCGAAAAAATCCAGCTTGATGAAATACGTCCATCAAGCCGTAAATACCCATACATTGATTTCCGTCCTGAGCGTGAAATTGGAAACGATGTGCTTTTTGTCGAAGGCATCTCAAAAACCATCGACGGCGTAAAGGTACTTGACAATATCTCATTCACTGTTAACCACGATGACAAAATTGCATTTGTCGGAGGAAATGAGCTTGCAAAAACAACTATGTTTAAAATCCTTGCCGGAGAGCTTGAACCTGACGAGGGCTCATATAAATGGGGTGTCACAACCAGCCAGTCATACTTCCCAAAGGACAATACCGCAATCTTTGATACTGATGAGCTCATCGTTGACTGGCTCACACAGTACTCAGAAATCAAGGACGCCACATATGTGCGAGGTTTCCTTGGCCGTATGCTCTTTGCCGGTGAGGATGGAGTAAAGAAAATGCGTGTACTCTCCGGAGGAGAAAAGGTTCGTGTACTGCTATCCCGCATGATGATCATGGGAAGCAATGTACTCATGTTCGATGAGCCTACAGACCACCTCGACATGGAGTCAATCACAGCATTAAACAACGGAATGATAAAATTCCCTGGAGTAATCCTCTTTGCCTGCCGTGACCACCAGGTAGTCCAGACAACCGCCAACCGAATCATAGAATTCCTGCCAAACGGTTCAATGATCGACAAGATCACAACCTACGATGAATATCTTGAGAGTGATGAGATGGCACGTAAGCGTCAGGTCTACTCAATGAGCGAGGACGATGAAAACGACAACTAAACGCTAATTATAATTAAAAGAAGCATCCCAAGCCGGGATGCTTCTTTTTCTGTTAAGTCACAAAGTAAGATAGGAATTTCCATCCTGTCTGCAACTATAAAAACATATTATAATTATATCCACTGTGATTCCCACCTTCGCAAGCGACTTTGAATTGATATCTGCCGGTATTACCCAGCCCGGTATTACTAACATATGAGCCGGTATTGTCATCCTTTATATATCCTCTATCTGCCAGTCAACAGGCTCCACTCCATGCTCCTTAAGAAACTCATTGGCTTTACTAAAATGCCTGCATCCAAAAAAGCCTCTGTAAGCCGACAGCGGACTTGGATGCGGTGCTGTCAATATCAGATGCTTTGAATTTGTAAGCATAGGAATCTTCGACTGTGCCGGGCGGCCCCAGAGCATATACACTATAGGTCTGTCCTGCTCATTTACAGCCTCTATGATTGCATCCGTGAACTTCTCCCAGCCGTGTCCCTGATGTGAGTTGGCCTGATGAGCCCTGACGGTGAGTACCGTATTCAAAAGTAAAACACCCTGGTCAGCCCATTTCTTCAGGTATCCGTTATTGGGGATATCACACCCCAGATCATCGTTAAGCTCCTTGTAGATATTCTGCAGTGATGGTGGAATATCCTTCTGAGACGGAAGCACTGAAAACGACAATCCATGCGCCTGATTGACATTGTGGTACGGATCCTGCCCGAGGATGAGTACCTTTACCTTGTTAAGTGGTGTAAAATGCATGGCATTAAATATATCATTTGCCGGAGGATATACCACATGTGTGGCATATTCATCTCTCACAAAATTGTACAAATCCCTGTAATACGGTTTTTTAAACTCGGCTCCCACAGCCTTTGCCCACTCGCCGTCAAGCATACTCATAATCTCAATCTACCGCCTATCTTCTGACCGACACACCTTTATCTGCCAGATAATTCTTTAAATCCATAATTTCAAGCTCCTTGTAGTGGAAAAGTGAAGCTGCAAGCGCTGCATCCGCCTTTCCCTCTGTCAGAGCCTCGTAAAAATGCTCCTTTGTGCCTGCACCGCCCGATGCGATAACCGGAACAGAAACGTTATCGGCAATAAGCCTTGTAAGCTCGATATCGTAGCCATCCTTTGTGCCGTCACAATCCATGCTTGTAAGAAGGATTTCTCCCGCTCCAAGCTCATTTGCCTTAACAGCCCATTCAATGGCATCAAGGCCTGTATCTATGCGGCCTCCGTTCTTGTATACATTCCAGCCGCTTCCGTCAGCACGACGCCTTGCATCGATTGCCACAACCACACACTGACTGCCAAACTTGTCAGCCGCATCACTTATGAGCCGCGGTGTGTTTATGGCACTTGAATTTATTGAAATCTTGTCCGCACCCTCTCTAAGCAGCGCCTTAAAATCATCGACTGTTCTGATGCCGCCGCCCACAGTGAACGGTATAAACACCTTTTCAGCAACCTTTCTGACCATATCCACAACAGTGTTTCTATTGTCGCTTGACGCCGTAATATCCAGAAAAACCACCTCATCTGCACCTGCCTTATCATAAGCAGCCGCAATCTCAACCGGGTCACCTGCATCTCTTAAATTGACAAAGTTTATGCCCTTCACAACACGTCCATTATTCACATCCAGACATGGGATTATTCTCTTCGTAAACATATTATGCCTCCCCCTATCCCTGCAAAAATTTTTTAAGTATCGAAAGTCCGACTGTGCTGCTCTTTTCCGGATGGAACTGGCAGGCGAACACATTATTTTTCTCTACAGACGCATGAATGTGTGTACTGTACTCTGTCGTTGCTGTGACAATTGCTTCATCAGTGGCTTTCAGATAGTACGAATGCACAAAATATACATACGGATGCTCTGAAAGACCTTTAAACAGCCTCCATTGTTCTGTAAATCAAGTGAATTCCAGCCTATATGAGGTATTTTAAGTCCTTCCTTATCTGGTATGCGAAGTATCTGTCCGTCAAGCACATGAAGCCCCTCAACGCCCTGGCTCTCATCGCTTCCCTCAAATAATAGCTGAAGACCCAGGCATATGCCAAGAAATGGCTTGTCCATGTCACAAACCTCATGAATCACCTTGTCCAGCTCGTATTTTTTAAGCGAATCCATTGCATCTCCAAAAGCTCCTACTCCGGGAAGTATTACCTTATCGGCATTTAAAATCTCATGCCTGTCTCTGGTCACAATACTCTCCTCGCCTATAGCTGTAAGAGCCTTTTCCACACTTCGCAGGTTGCCTGCTCCATAATCGATGATTGCTATCATATCATTTTGTCTCCTCTTTAATGCCTAATTCATTTAATTTCTGTGTCAGTGCCAGTGTATAGTCATCTCTATCATCTATATTATACAGAGCAATGGCATCAACAACTATCGACATATGCCATTTTTATATTTCTTCACGTCATTGTAATAAACCCATTCTTATTCTATGACTTTTATCCTAATAATACATATGGTAACACATTTATTGATTGTTTGCAATAAATAACTCAAGTTCAAACCAGAATTCTACACCATCCTTGTGATTTATGACACCATACCCTCTGTGATGCAGTTCCATAATAGCCTTTACTATAGACAGTCCTATGCCGCTTCCGCCATATTCCCTTGTTCTGGCCTTGTCCACCTTATAGAACTTATTCCATATATTTTCTATATCCTTATCAGGTATCGGCTCTCCCGTGTTAAACACGCTGACCCTCACACGGTCGCTGTACATGCTGTATGATACAGTGATAGTACCACCTCTTGTGCAGTGATTTATCGCATTGCTGATATAGTTTGTCACAACCTCTTCAATCTTGTATATATCACCGCTCACATATACGGAATCGGTGCGGTCAAACCCAATTGCAGCCTCATTTTTCTGTGCCAGAAGCTTAGATGAGTCTATAACCCCTCTGACAAGCGATGTCAAATCAAACCTCGTCATCTCAAGCACATCACTGCCATCCTCCAGATGATTGAGAGATAAAAGCTTCATAACCATGCGGTTCATCTTGTCAGTCTCGTCCATGATGACATCACAGTAGAAGTTACGGCTCTCATCATCGTCATTTACGACCTCTTTGAGTCCCTCAGCATAGCCCGAGATCAAAGCAAGCGGAGTTTTTAACTCATGTGACACATTTGACAAAAACTCCTTTCTCATCTCATCAATCTCTTCTTTTTTCTTTATATCACGCTGTAATTCATTGTTTGCCACCTTTAGTCTTGTGATGGTCTGCTCAAGTGTCTGCGACAGCTCATTCATATGCTCACCAAGCACATAAAGCTCCTTTGCACTGTTTTCCGTATCAATGTACTTCGCATCAAAATCAAGCTTCGCCATCCTTGTCGACAGCTCAGTCATATTTCTTATCGGCCTAGTCATGTTGCGAGCAACAATATATGCCATAAACACTCCCACAACAATAGCAGCCACTGTGCCTATTGCAAAAAAGCGGTTCGATATGGACACGCTCTCCTTAATGCTCTCAAGCGGTGTCTTCATGTATACAAAGTTACCGTCAATCAGTCTGTTATTTATGATAATATACTCTGTCCCCAGCCTTTTATCCTTCTGCCTTGTCATATTCAGGTTGTTGTAGTCTGCCGAATACGACGACATGCTCGCCTCCAAAAGCAGCTGAAATATTTCCTGATTGTCAGTGGTTCCCTCAATTATGACTTTACCGTATTTGTTGAACACAACCGCATCTATATTGGCGCCAACACATTTCTTTTCAAATGCTACAGCAAACGTATCATCTGAAAGTTTGTCATTTTTTGCAGCCAAGTCCACCATTTTGTATACAGCAAGCATCTCTTTTTCCTTGTTAAATACATAATACTTTTCCAGCAGTGTGTTATTAGCCATCCAGAACACTCCCACTATCAGAAGTACAATGAATGAAATCACAAGCGTAAGCTGTGTGGATAACGTTTTTTTCTTTTTCATGATGACACCTCTTATCCCGAATCCATTAGTCCTAAGCTTAACACTTACTGTATCTCGAACTTATATCCCACACCCCAGACAGTCTTTATATAGTCGCCTTTAGCGCCCATCTTGCTTCTTAATTTCTTCACATGTGTATCAATAGTCCTCGCATCGCCAAAATAATCATAGCTCCACACACTGTCAAGTATGCGCTCCCTGGTAAGCGCAATTCCCTGATTGCTCATAAAGTAATCCAAAAGCTCAAATTCCTTTACCGAAAGTTCAATATCCTTGCCATCAATAGCTACAGTGTGTGCCGTCTTGTCCATGACAATACCACCGGCCTCGCTTATTACTGCCTCCTTGCCCAGTTTATTCGCCCTGCGAAGGAGAGCATTTACCCTGGCCACCAGTATCTTAGGAGAAAATGGCTTTGAAATGTACTCATCAGCACCAATGTCAAAGCCGTTTAATTCATCACGCTCATCGCCCTTAGCTGTAAGCATAATAATCGGCACCTTTGAAGTCTGTCTGATTTCACGGCATACCTCAAAACCATTTATCCTTGGCATCATTATATCGAGCACCAGCAGTGCTATGTCCTTCTGCTGATAAAATATATCAAGTGCCTCCTCGCCGTCTCCGGCCTCAAGTACCTCATACCCTTCCCTTGCAAGGAAATCATGCACGAGCTTTCTCATCCTGCTCTCGTCATCTACCACCAGTATCTTTATTTTGTCCACTCTGTTGCATCCTGCCTTTCATCCAGTGCTTTTTCCCTCTCTTCTACTGCCTTGCCTCTTCCTTTGTCTGAAACTCAAACCCATCAACTACATACATCATATTCCCTATTTCTAATCATCGCGCTCTGCAATCTCACCCGAACGATATGCCGCAATGAGATGCTTTAGATCAGCTATCTTTTCCTTCATCTTTATTCCGGCATCCGTATCTCCGACAAGTATTCTCTTATCAAGTACCTCTACAGCCTCACGCCTTGATACGATATCCCTCTCATCCCTTACTGCCGTCTCCGGTGATTCAAACGGCTCATGTGCTGTCAATGTCAGCCCATATGAATTGTAAATCAAGGTATATCCCGCGATGCCTGTCCGCCTGCGGTACGCCTTTGAAAAACCACCATCTATGACTATCACTCTGCCGTCGCACTTCACAGGGCTTTCACCTCTTAATCTGTGAACAGGAACATGTCCGTTTATGATATGGTCTCTTTTATCATGCAAACCAAACTCCTCGAGTATACGCTGCGCACACTCAGGCTTGTTTATATAGTCATAATAAAAGTTTTTCTTTTCTATTTTCATGTCATCGTCATCTATAAAATATCTCTCAAACGTAGCCATCTTATTTCTGCCATAAAGCGGAGAATATGGTGCTGTCCATATGTACCACATGATATCGCTGCCCTTTTGTCTTTCCAGCTTATCATCCGAGAAAAAAGCCTTTCTGACGTAAGTCTCCAGTATATCAAACAAAGCCTTGCCACTATACTCTTTACCGTAGATATTTACCTTTGCGAAGCTTCCGTCCTCCTCCATCGGGATGCATCCGTGGAAAAGCAGATTGCCATTATATACCTTGTACATGCTGCCTTTTTTAAGCAACAGCCCAACGTGGTTTTTAAGCTTCTCGCAATGAATAAACGAGCTCCTGAGCCTCTGTATGACTTCCTCTTCCCCCTCTGTCAGCCTGTAAGGATCAGCCGGGTCAATTGTCGGAAAGCTTGTATCAAGAAGCTTATAAGTTCTGCCCTCAAGCTCTATAGTGCCATGTTCATAATCAATATGTTCCAAGAGCAATCGCTCCTTCATGCCATACTCAGGCCACTTCTTAATGAGCTGTCCCTCCAGCTTGAAACGTATGATGGCAATGGCCTTGTGCATCTTCTTTATCAGATCACTCTCCATATTATCTGCGCCACTTGGAGCCACCTTAAACACAAATCTGGTGCATGGGTCATCCTTGTAAGCCTTCAGTGCAAACGTAGCAAGCGGAAGCATATTTATGCCATAGCCCTCCTCGACCACGTCCAGATTACCATATCTGATACTGTTTCTGACAACAGTTGCAATACATGCAGGATTTCCTGCGGCTGCCCCCATCCAGATAATATCGTGATTGCCCCACTGTATATCCAGCGAGTGATATCTGCACAGCCTGTCCATTATCAGATGTGGCCCCGCTCCCCTGTCATATATATCACCAAGCACATGCAGATGGTCAACAGCAAGTCTCTGAATAAGCTCGGAAAGCACCACTATAAACTCCTCCGCAGTGCCCAGCTCCACTGTTGTATTGATGATTGACTCGTAGTAAGCCTCCTTGTTTAACACCTCCGGCTTTTCTGTGATGAGCTCCTCTATAACATATGCATACTCCTCCGGCAAAGCTTTTCTCACCTTGGAGCGCGTATACTTTGATGAAACGGTCTTGCACACCTCTATCAGCTTATAAAGAGTCGTCTTATACCACGAATCCATATCCGGCTCGTCCTGCTTAATAAGCTCCATCTTTTCCCTCGGGTAGTAGATGAGTGTGGCAAGCGCAGCCTTGTCAGCCTTGTTCATCGCCAGACCAAATACATCATCTATCTTCTTTCTTACAGCCCCAGAACCATTTTTCAGCACATGGGAAAAGGCTTCATACTCACCATGCACATCAGATACAAAGTGCTCTGTGCCCTTTGGCAGGTTTAAAATAGCCTGCAGATTGATAATCTCAGATGATGCCTTGCCTATTGTCGGATACATCTCCGACAGCTGTTCCAAATAATGTAAGTGTTCTTTATCAATTGCTATATCATTCATTTATATCTAGACCTCGTAATACTGATTCATCACCTAATAAAACATTGTACCAATTAGCTGTGCTCTAATCAATGCCTCAGACACATTTATTTCAAAAAATTTTTTTGATATTTATTATAAATAAAGCTGCATTTGTTTAAATAAAAAAAGTGTAAGCTGCATTCAGCTTACACTAATTAAGTTTCAGGACACCTCCCTTTTTATATAACAAACATTTTAATTTGACAGTAATTGACGTTTCTTATATATTTATTTATGTTTCAACAATAACCATTATAGTGTATTGCGCATGTCAATACTTGACCAAATTTGGAGTTTATTTTTTTAAAAAGAAGGGAGATTAGCTCATAAATGAACCGACTTGAAATAGCAAACAATATATCGACAAATATCGAACGCGAACGCATAAAGCTTGGTATGTCCCAGGCACAGTTTGCAAAAGCACTTGATATGTCACTCTCCACCTACAAGCGAATAGCAAACGGAGAATCCTCTCGTATAGACATCTACACCGCTTACCTGATATACAAGCTGACAGGACGATTTTCCTGCGAACTAATAGGCTTCAATGATGATGTAATAAACCTTGTAAAGCGCATCAAAAAGCTTTCCAAAAACCAGCGCATACTTATAGACTCGATTATAGACACTGAGCTTGCGCTATCTGCCTACAAGGATGAAAGCAGTCATACGGAGGATCTGATTTCCGTCCTCATCCCGACAGGCAATATGACCGACGGCATGATTTTGGACTCCTACAATGTCGAAAAGCTTGATGTTTCAAATTACAGAAAAGCCTTCGGTGATGCCCTTCACATCGGAATCCGCATCACAAGCAATCATCTACATCCTGTATATAATAAAGGTGATATACTTCTAATCAGTCGAAACCCAATCCGCGACGGCGATACCGGTATCTTTATCAACGCACAGAACAAGCGTGCATACATCAGAAAACTCCACCAGAAAAACCCATGTGAGCTCACACCAATCAACAATTACGGTGAGACCTTTTATGTCGACAGCGATAATGTTGATGATATGAGCAAATGGATAAAATTCGGACACGTGCTCTGCAAGGTTCGCTAGCAGATTACTCTGTTATTTTAATATCATCAAAGCAGTCAAAGGTTGCAAAGTAGTCTGCCGGAGTTTCTGCTCTTCTGATGAGTTTTGCCTCTCCATTGCTTTCGAGCAGTATCTCTGCTGAGCGAAGTCGTCCGTTGTAATTGTAGCCCATTGAGAAGCCGTGTGCTCCTGTATCATGGATTACCAGATAGTCTCCCATATCGATCTTCGGAAGCTGTCTGTCAATTGCAAACTTGTCACAGTTCTCACAGAGTGAGCCTACCACATCATATATATGGTCACAAGGTGCATCCTCCTTGCCGAGCACTGTGATATGATGGTATGAGCCGTAAATAGCCGGTCTCATAAGGTTTGCCGCACACGCATCTACTCCTATATACTCCTTGTAGATATGCTTCTCATGGATAGCCTTTGTCACAAGACAGCCATACGGAGCCATCATAAAACGTCCCATCTCTGTGTAAATAGCCACATCGCCCATTCCTGCCGGTACCAAAACCTCATCGTACACCTTATGTACACCGGCGCCGATAACCGATATATCGTTTGGTGTCTGATCCGGCTTATAAGCCACGCCAACTCCACCTGAAAGATTTACAAATCTAATATCGCAGCCGGTCTCATTTTTAAGCTCAACAACCAGCTCAAAAAGCTCCTTTGCAAGCTGTGGATAATACTCGTTGGTTACTGTATTGCTTGCCAGGAATGCATGCACGCCAAAGTATTTAGCGCCTTTTGACTTAAGAATTTTGAATGCCTCAAAAAGCTGTTCCTTTGTCATGCCATACTTGGAGTCTCCCGGATTGTCCATGATACCGTTTGACAGTGTGAACACTCCGCCCGGATTATATCTGCAGCTTATTGTCTCCGGAATATGTCCGATTATTTCCTCCAAAAAATCAATATGTGTGAAATCATCGAGATTGATGATAGCACCAAGCTTGTCTGCATATGCAAATTCCTCTGCCGGTGTATCATTTGATGAAAACATGATATGCTCTCCATCGAAGCCGCATGACTTTGCAAGCATAAGCTCTGTGTATGATGAACAATCACAGCCCATGTCATAATCCTTTAAAATCTTGAGCAGGTATGGGTTTTGGGGTAGCTTTTTACAGCAAAAATACTCTCTAAAGCCCGGATTCCATGCAAATGCATCCTTTACAGCCTGTGCGTTGGCACGGATGCCTGCCTCGTCATATAAATGAAATGGTGTAGGGAATTTTTTAACAATTTCCTCTACCTGTTGTTTTGTCACAAATGGTGTCTTTTTCATGTTTATCTCCTAACTTTTACATAGTAAAGTGTACTAAAACATATGCTACAACAAAATGGGTATATTTTCAAGAATTTTTATGGTATAATTTCTCATTAGGTAAATGTCTTTACTTTTTTAAGTATAAAAGTTATGGTATACTATAATTCATAATAAATTGTATTCTGACTCACATAAAATTATATTTTAATTCAAAGTGGGTTGACAAATGCTGATGTATATAGTAAACTTAACAAGTTGATAATTGCTGATGTGGCTCAGAGGTAGAGCACTTCCTTGGTAAGGAAGGGGTCACGGGTTCAATTCCCGTCATCAGCTTATAAAAAAACCGAAGCTCAAGATTTTCCAGTAAAATCAAAGGCTTCGGGGTTTTTTGTACTTCATTTTTTCAAATCAGATTTGTGTTTTGAAAGGTAGTTTTCCCAAAAATTTTCAAAGAATTTTCAAATTTAGTTATTTTATATATTGAATGCCACAGACATAAAGCCTGTGGCATTCTATGTATATGAGGAAAAGCATATGCGACGTCAATTCAGTGCACATGAATAATTTTTAGTCGGAACTGAGTGTACCCCAACACATAGTTGAAATACAACAGCTCCTTTTGATGATATTATAGTAACTCTTAATTGTGTCCTAAATATAGCCATGTGATAAATATTTTCTTAAATTCGGTAAATATTTACAAACAAACTCTTAATCCGGCAGAAATATTCTATATTTCAACAATATATTTCTCGTACGCATTGATAACAGTAGTTTCTCCCACCTTGTCAAGCCTGACAAACTGCCTGCCGTAACTCATATGAACATGTCCATGCACAAAATACCTTGGCTTATACTGCTCAATAAGCCTGTTAAACACATCAAAGCCTGTATGACATACATCCTCACCATCATGCAGTCCCTTTGCCGGCGAATGTGTGACAAGCACATCAAAGCCGTTTTTACGTTTAAGCTTCCACCACAGCTTCTTAACACGCTTTGTCATCTGCTTTTGAGTATACTGATTTTCTCCCGGTTTATAGCGGTTTGAGCCTCCCAGGCCAAGGAACCGTACACCTTCATATTCGTAAATCTCATCCTCAATGCATATGCAGCCTTCCGGCGGCTTTACATTGTATTTGTCATCGTGATTGCCATGCACATACAAAAGAGGGACTCCAACCATCGTTGTCAGAAAGGACAGATAGCTCGGGTTTAAGTCTCCACATGATACAATAATATCAATTCCTTTAAAATCCTCTTTCTTAAAGTATTCCCAGTACATTTTCGACTCTTCATCAGCTAAGAATAGTATCTTCATTACAGTTTATTTTCCTCTACACCCTTTAGTTCAACCACCGTCTTTGCATTGTCAACAAACTCACTCATAGGCGGAATACTACCTACAACATTATCTACAAGCCAGTCCATTTTCATGATATCAGACGGTTTCATCTCGTGCTCACCTTTGTTTTTAAGCTCGCCCTTCTGATTATATATCTGTCCAAAGAACGGCACAATCTCACCCTTTGTGATATCGCTCTTTAAATGATCCGCAAGCCTTTTCACTCCATAAGGTACATGCTTTGAACAAATCAGGTCAATAACACCGGCAGACATGCCCCACCAGTAATTAAGTGCCTTAACCTGCTCCTGTCCTTCAGCCTTGTAGGAGCCCGCCAGTACGCTCTGCAAAAGCTTCTCATAAAATACTCCCCAGTTCCATATAGGCATGGCGAGATTTAATGTCTGATCACCCTGTATCTTGTACAGACCAAAGTATCTCGATGCATCATTCGGAGTAATAATGTCTTGATCTGATACATAATGCAAATCATTTTCCGTCAGAAATTTATCCCTGTCATAGTCCTTGGTCTTTGACCATGCCAGATACACCTTAGCCCTTGGATTTACGCTTGCCACTCCAAGTGCAAATGCGTTGATATTGGCAATCATGCCATATATCGGATAATCGGCAATATACGCAACCCTCTCATTGTCCGTGACAGCTCCTGCAATCATTCCCGCGAGAAACTTCGCCTCATACATACGTCCATAGTATGTTCTGATATAAGGATGAGGCGCATTCAGCGAACAGTTGAGTATGTAAACCTCCGGATGCGCAACTGCCACCTTTAGGCTGTTTGGCATCATCTGCGGTCCCACACAGAAAACTATATCGGCACCTGCCTTTATGATATCCTCAAGCACCTGCTCCACATTGTTCTCATCTACACCTGCCACATATTCTGTCTCCAGCTTGTCAGAAAAGGTTTCATCAAGATACATACGCCCAAGCTCATGCGAATACAGCCACGCAGATGTTTTCGGCTCTCTCGGATATAAAAATACAACCTTGAGCTTCTTTTGGGTCTGAGGAATAAGATAGTTTAACAGACTCTTTTTTGTCTGTACCTTTTTCGGATCCAGCACCAGATTTATCTTGTGCTTTTCCCCTTCTGCTGCAAACTCCTTCCATGTATTGATGATGTTTTTGTTGTAATCATTCTCAGACATCTCAAGCATGGCATCCATGCCAAAGACCTCCATAAATACTGTAATGGCATCACCCAGCTTGATGTCCAACCTGTCACCGCCCCGGAAATTATAAACCTTTGAAAAATCAAACATTACCTTCGCAAATTTTTCCTTGGTCTCCTCATCCCATCTGCCCTCTTTTCCGACAAGCGAAAGCAGCTTATCGGCATTGCCAAGCTTCGTAAACTCAACAGAGCAAAGCCCCGTGATTTCATTGAACCTCATATACTCATAGTAAAGCCTCACATCATAATCATCTGAGAGCTTTGGGATTTTTCTGGTCACAATTGCAGGAATCGAAACGGCGTTGAAGTACTTGAGCACACTGACTCTCTTGTTTCCTTCAAGCACATAATACCTGTTCATATACTCAAATGCCTTGATAGGGTCTCTGATGCCCTCATTCATCTGTGCATCTGACAGATTAGACCACTTCACTGCAAATTCGGTTTCCTCGTCCAATATCGGCATAAAATTTGCCGCAAATGAATATGTCCTGCCCATGGTGCTTGTTCCTACAACGAAATCCAAAGGCACCTGGACCAGCCCCATATTCTGCTCTGTCTTAATATCTGCCTCTGATAAGATTTCATCAAGTACTGGCAGATAGGGAAACTGTCCTTTAGCTATCCTTGCCCTGTATTCTTTTTTTCCCAGTTTTAATGCTTCTGAATATTCTGTTTCACCCATATTGTAATCTCCTTATGAAACTATTTTAACATAAATTCAAAAAAATTAAACATTTCCTTTGATATTTTTAAAAACTCTGATATACTGGATGAGTTGTGTAACGGAACAGATATTGTCAAGGTGACTTTCAGGCTGACTGTTGGAGATTTAATAGACAATGAGGCAGTTGCAAAGTACAATGAGCTCAAGCTAGATAATATTTACATACAAAACAAGGTCTGTCAGTATAGCTGACAGACCTTGTTTTTATTATATTTTTGTAACTGTTCAGTAACTTCACAGCTGCGCAAGACTCTCAATAGCCTTGTCATCAAGAATAACTTTTGCATGCTCCATAAGAAAAGCCCTTTTGTCAGCCCCTGCAATGATATCATCTGCATACTCATCTGCTATGACAGACATCTTTTCAAGCTCATGCTCATCATAGCCCGATAAATCCATGCTCATAAAGTACTCTCCCTCAAACTTAAAAAGCTGTGAGGATGGCATTGGCAGTCCTTTAATCATCTTTGCAAATCTGACAGCCACATCAAATTTTTCAAAAATGAACATTACAACAGACACCATATCCTGCTTTTTTGCAGTTGTCCTGCCTTTTTTATTTTTCTCATTCTCTGCAGCCTCGGCCGGCAGCGAATTAAGCAGTCCATTAACGATATCTTTAAGATGCTCCATCATGCCCTCAGTAGCAGGATATTCAGAAAATGTCAGAGAAAGTGTGTGATCCGCCAAAAAATCTGCTCTCACAGTCTTGATTCCCGAATTAAAATCAGTTCCAAACTCTTCTGAAGCCATGTCAAATATCTGGTTCATGAATTCCTGGGTGCGCTCGCCATTGCTCATAATTTCATCCATTGTATATCCCAGATCATATATTTCTTCTTCTGAAATAACACATTTTATAGTGTGTTCACCTATTCTTGAAAACTCCATAACAAGCTTCACCTACTTTCTTTTTAGCTTTTGTCTGATACGGGATAGTGCATTGTCAATTGATTTGTCTGATTTTCCAAGCATACGCGCTATCGATGTATAATTATTTCCTTCCAGATACAATTGTAGCACTTTTTTCTCCATATTACTCAGTTTATTCCACAATTGTTCCTTAAATTCCTTAAATTTTTCCTTCTCTATGAGAAGCTGCTCAGGACTTGCAATATCATCTTGCAGTATTTCTTCAAACTCTGTACCATCACTGTCACTCTGCGAAAAGGATATATATGTGTTAAGCGGCATATGTTTCTTTCGGTTTGAAGCCTCAAGCGCCGAGCTAAGCTGCCTTGTGATGCATAGCTGTGCAAAGCTGTAGAAAGATGCTTCCTTGTCGCTCTTATAGTCTCTGACCGCTTTAAACAGGCCTATCATGCCCTCCTGAATAAGGTCGTCATTCTCACCGCCTATCAGGTAGAGTGCATTCGTCTTTTTACGCACAAGTGGCTTATACTTTTCCAATATATAGTCCATGATTTCATTGTTGTCACCATGGTCATTTTTGTCATTATGAATCCTCATAATAAGCTCTTCATCCGTATATGCGCTGTAATCTTCCACTATATGCTTCCTATTCTATAAATATACAATTCATAATATACACCACTCATCCGCGACATGTAATCCTACTTTCCACTCTTAAGTCTCTGTCTGACTATCTCATATGCAAGCACGCCTGTCGCAACCGATGCGTTCAGTGAATCAATATCGCCCACCATAGGAATAGAAGCTGTCATATCACAATTTTCCTTTACAAGCTTGCTGACTCCGTCACCCTCATTGCCTATTACAAGACCTATAGGACCTGTGAGGTTTAAGTCATACATGGTAGTGCCACCCATATCAGCACATACAAACCACATGCCCTTTTCCTTAAGCTCCTTTATGGTATTTGAGATATTGGTAACCTTGGCAACAGGTGTATAGTTTATCGCACCTGCAGACGTCTTTGCCACTGTAGGGGTAAGTCCCACTGCACGCCTTTTTGGTATGATGATGCCATGTGCACCCGCCTGATTTGCGGTACGGATTATTGCGCCAAGATTGTGTGGATCCTCTATACCGTCAAGTATGATGATAAAAGGCGGCTCGCCCTTTCTTTCGGCATTTTCCAGTATGTCCGAAACCTCGGCATATTCATATGCTGCTGAAACTGCAATGACACCCTGATGCTTGCCTGTCTCAGACATCTGATCAAGTCTTTCCTTTGCAACATAGTTTATGATTGCATCATGCTTTCTGGCCTCTCTTGTGATTGACTTTATTGGTCCGTCCTGACAGCCGTCAAGCACAAAAAGCTTGTCTATTGTCTTTCCCGAACGGAAAGCCTCTAGCACAGCATTTCTGCCCTCTATATAATTCTCATGAAATTTTTCTTTATTGTTGTTATCCATATTTTCCTCTTATTTTGTGCTATATTTCAATTCCTAAAAGCTCCACTCCAAGCTTGGTGAGTGAAACAACCCTCTCAAAATCATCCTTCAGATAAAGATAGCCCATGACCGCCTCAAGCCCTGTAGCTTTCCTGTAATCAGCCATTGTAGCGTTTTTTGCCATGGAAGGCGACTTGGCATTGCGCCCTCTGTGATACACATCACTCTCCTCCTCTGTCAGATGAGGTAAAAGTGCCTCTATCATGAGAGCCTGCGTATGTGCCTTTACTATATTACTTGTGTGCTTATGAAGCAGATTTGCCTTTGTATTGCCTTTTCCCACCACAACTGAGCGGATGACAATATCAAATATGCCATCACCGATATATGCAAGTGTAAGCGGCGAGTATGTCCTTATATCAACATGCTTTATTCCAAACTGTTCCTTAATATATGAGTCTATCTTCATACTATACAAGCTCCCATTTTACTCCCTCTCTGGTATCCTTTATGGCAACCCCCTTTGCCAGAAGCTCATCTCTTATAGCATCGGCTGTCGCAAAATCCTTTGCCTTTTTAGCGGCTGCACGCTCTGCAATTTTATCATTGATAAATGCCTCAAGCTCACTATCTACAGATGACGATGCCTCAAGTAAGGCCTTTCCTGATTCCCTCAGTCCCAGATCAAGTACCTGCTCAAAGTCATCGATAAGTGCAAGCTTTGTCCTGTCTGAGATATCAGCCTTAAGCACATCATACACTATGGTTATAGCCATTGATGTATTCAGATCATTTGAAACTGCATCAGTAAATTTCTTCTTAAAGTCAGCAAAAGCTGTCTCATCTATATCACCCTCATCCTTAAGCTCTGCCACACGCTTTGCAATCTTATTGTATGCCGCAACTGCATTGTCGAGCGCATCAAACGAAAACTCAAGAGGCTTTCTGTAGTGTGACTGTAAGCAGAAGAATCTGTAGGCAAGCGGATTGTAGCCCTTCTCCTGAAGCACCGAAACTGTGAGGATTGCACCCTTCGACTTGCTCATCTTGCCGGCTCTGTCATTTAAGTGATTGACATGGAACCAGTACTTGCACCAGTCGTGTCCCAGATAGCTCTCTGACTGTGCAATCTCATTGGTGTGATGTGGGAAAATATTGTCCACACCGCCACAGTGGATATCCACGTACTCTCCAAGATGCTTCATGCTGATGCATGAACACTCTATATGCCAGCCCGGATATCCGACTCCCCATGGGCTGTCCCATTTAAGAGCCTGGTCCTCAAACTTAGACTGTGTAAACCAGAGTACGAAATCATTTTTATTCTTCTTGTTTACATCCTCCTCGACATCATCTCGCACTCCAACCTGAAGCTGTTCCTTCTCTACTGCTGAAGAGAACACAAAATAATCATCAAGCTTTGATGTATCGAAATATACATTGCCTCCTGCAAAATAGGCATAACCCTTCTCGATAAGCACCTCCACCATATGGATAAACTCCGGAATACAGTTAGTTGCAGGCTCTACGACATCAGGCATCCTGTTGTGTACAGCCGTGAAATCCTTGAAAAAGGCGTCCGTGTACTCCTTTGCCACCTCCATGACGCTCTTATGCTCACGCTTTGCGCCCTTTAGCATCTTGTCCTCTCCGGTATCTCCGTCGCTTGAGAGATGTCCCACATCAGTGATATTCATGACACGCTTTACATCATAGCCCACATAGCGAAGTGCCTTCTCAAGCACATCCTCCATGATGTATGAGCGGATATTTCCGATATGTGCAAAATGGTAAACTGTAGGTCCACATGTATACATGCCGATTTTGCCGTCAACACGCGGAACAACAGTATCAATCTGTCTTGTGAGTGTATTGTAAAACTTGAAATTGTTCTCCATTATTTATATCTCCTTTTGGATGATTTATAACTATCTTTTTATTTTAGCATGTTTTCCCTATATATTCAAATCAATCGGCCTGACAGCCGTTGCAGCCGCTGCATCCGCCTCCGACCTGCATACTTGCCTCATAGAGACCTGTAAGTGAGCAGATTGCCTGTGATGCAATTCCCTCCTCGCGGCCTGTAAAACCAAGCCACTCCTCGGTCGTCGCCTTTATATTTACCTGCTCCTTTGCGATTTGCAACGTATCAGCCACATTCTGCTCCATCTGCTCAATATACGGACGAAGCTTCGGCTTTTGTGCAATTACTGTCGCATCTATGTTTTCTATCACATAGCCTTTTTTTGCAATGAGGTCTCTCACATGCTCTAAAAGCTTAAGACTCGAAATACCCTCATATGCCGGGTCTGTATCCGGGAAATGCTTTCCGATATCGCCAAGTGCCGCTGCACCCAAGAGTGCATCCATTATCGCATGCAACAGTACATCTGCATCCGAATGGCCTAAAAGCCCGAGTGTATGCGGAACCTTCACTCCTCCCAAAATCAAATCTCTGCCCTCAACAAGCTTGTGCACATCATAGCCCATTCCTACTCTCATATATCGTCTCTCTTTCTATCAGATACAACACCTCATGTTATTGTCAACTGTCATTGCTCTGTATTTTAGTTTTTAACTATAGTATACCTTATTTCTTCTGTTGCGCCAAGATATTATTTTCAGTAACTTTTTTCAAATAAAAGACCGCCCCGGACAAACCGGAGCGGTCTTTATTAAAATGAGAATAGTCCATTAAATGTCTTATGCAAGTGCTGCAGTGATGATAGCCATTGAGTAAACCTCTCCTGCATTACATCCACGAGAAAGGTCATTGATTGGAGCATTGAGTCCAAGAAGGATTGGGCCGTATGCTTCGAAATTACCAAGTCTCTGTGCAATCTTGTATCCGATATTTCCTGCGTTGATGTCAGGGAAGATAAATGTATTTGCATGACCCGCAACCTCAGACTGTGGGCACTTTGTGCGGGCTACACGTGGTGCAACTGCTGCGTCAAACTGGATTTCTCCCTCGATTGGAAGATTTGGATATTTTTCTCTTGCCTTGTGAGCTGCGTTTCTCATCTTGTCAACGTCCTCGCCCTTTCCTGAGCCAAGTGTTGAGTAGCTTAAGAATGCAACCTTTGGATCGATACCGAAGATCTTAGCACACTCTGCTGATTCTCCTGCGATCTCAACAAGCTCATCCTCTGTAGGATGAATGTTTATAGCACAGTCGCTCATTGCAAGCACCTCATTCTCACCTGTTGCAGATGGACGAACAAGGATAAAGCATGAAGATACGATTGTGTTGCCAGGCTTTGTCTTGATAAGCTGTAATGCCGGACGAACTGTATCTGCTGTTGAGTATGTAGCTCCTCCGAGAAGCGAGTCTGCGATACCCATCTTTACGAGCATTGTTCCAAAGTAGTTAGCTGATGAAAGAATTCCCTTAGCCTGCTCCGGTGTAACACCCTTGCTCTTACGAAGCTCGCAGAATAATTCAACCATCTCATCCATACGGTCAAAGTTCATAGGATCTATAATCTCTGCTCCACGGATATTGAAACCGCTCTTCTCAGCGCTTGCACTAATCTTCTCAGGATCTCCGACAAGGATAGGATGTAAGAAGTTGCTTGCAAGTAAACGCGAAGCTGCCTCAAGGATACGTGGATCCTCTCCCTCTGTGAATACGATTTTCTTTGGGTCTTTCTTTAATATTTCGATTAACTGACCAAATCCAAACATGATAATTTCTCCTTTATATATATTATTTATTATTTAAAACTATATCTGGTTTCACACCACTGACTATAATATACTTATTTTTCACGAATATCAATAATTGTTAAAAGGTTGTCAAGATGTTCGCGAAAAAATCCAATCCATGATATTTCATGGCACAATAAAAGGAACCGGATCAATATTTTCCGATTCCTTTTATAATGATCACTATTTATTCGTTTAAGGAGTATTTATCATGCAAAACTGTTTACTCTGCAAGTGCCTTAAATGCCTCATCAAGATCCTCAATGATATCATCCACATTCTCAGTTCCGATTGAAAGACGGATTGTGTTTGGCTTGATGCCCTGATCTAAGAGCTCTGCTTCATTGCACTCTGAGTGTGTGGTAGAAGCCGGATGTATAGCAAGTGACTTAACATCAGCTACGTTTGCAAGCAGTGAGAAAAGCTCAAGGTTGTCAATAAATTTCTGTGCTTCCTTTGCTCCACCCTTAATCTCGAATGTAAATATAGAGCCGCCTCCGTTAGGGAAGTATTTCTTGTAAAGTTCCTGCTGCTCTTTATCCTCTGAAATAGATGGATGATTAACCTTCTCTACGAGTGGCTGATCCTTTAAGTACTGAACTACCTTGAGTGCATTCTCAACATGACGCTCCACACGAAGCGAAAGTGTCTCAAGTCCCTGAAGGAAGATAAATGAATGAACAGGTGAAATTGTTGCTCCTGTATCACGAAGTAAAATTGCCCTGATATATGTCGCAAATGCTGCCGGTGCGCAATCCTTTGCAAAGCTTACTCCGTGGTATGATACGTTTGGCTCTACAAGCCATGGCCATTTATCATTCTGTGTCCAGTCGAATTTACCGCTGTCAATTATAACTCCACCAATTGTTGTTCCGTGTCCACCGATGAACTTTGTTGCTGAGTGAACCACGATATCAGCACCGTACTCAATCGGACGGACAAGATATGGTGTAGCAAAGGTATTATCTACGATAAGTGGGATTCCTGCCTCATGAGCGATATTTGCAATTTTTTCGATATCTACTACCTCTGAGTTTGGATTTCCGAGTGTCTCGATTTCAATAGCTTTTGTGTTCTCTTTGATGGCAGCCTTGATTCCATCATAATCGAATGGATCTACGAATGTAGCCTCAATTCCGTAATCAGGAAGTGTGTGTGCCAAGAGATTGTATGTACCGCCGTAGATATTCTTTGCTGCAACGATATGATCACCTGCGTGTGCTACTGCCTGGAAAGCATATGTGAGTGCCGCTGCTCCGGAACCAACAGCAAGTGCTGCCACGCCACCCTCGAGTGCTGCAATTCTTCTCTCGAATACATCCTCTGTAGGGTTTGTCAGTCTGCCATAGATATTTCCTGCATCTCTGAGTCCGAATCTGTCTGCCGCATGCTCACTGTTATGGAACACATATGATGAAGTAAGGTAGATTGGAACTGCTCTCGCATCTGTAACCGGATCAGGTGTTTCCTGTCCTACATGTAACTGTAATGTCTCAAATTTTAAATTTCTGTCTGCATAATGTTTCTTGCTCATATTAATATCCTCCTATTAATGATATGTTAATGTTATTTGTTTTTAATTTTAATTCCGGGATGCTGTTCCCTTGAACTAATCATATCATATCATCTTTCTAGGAAAAGTGTTAATACTTATAACTAAGAGCTTGCTATAAATAAATTTTATAAGCAATTGTTTTCCAAAACATCAGAAAGCTCTCTAGTAGCTGCACCAACGTCCATGTTATTTACTGCATAATCACATATCTGGCGATTGCGTTTCTCTGCATCTATGGACAGAATACGAAGTGTCTTTTCTTCTATCGAGTAATCCTGTTCTATGATATCCCGGATTAAGAGCTCCTTGTCACGTGCCACATACACTATTACAGTAGGAAAATGACGTTTCATTGCAATGGCACCGCACATGTCAAGCGGCATCACGACAAAGTGTCCCTTTGCAAGCACCGCCTCTATATCCTCCATTTTGGTGCCATACTGTATTCCAGCGTACCTTGTCTTTTCAAAGAAATCCTGTGCATTGAACTCCTCCTCCGTCAGGTACCTGTGCTTATCTCCGGGCTTGGTACAGTATGTTTTCGGATTCTCAAACTGCTCCATGGCGCACAGGCTGTCTGAGAGCGCTGTCTTTCCCGAGCCTGATGGTCCGACAAGCGCCACAACTGACGGATTCTTTATATTTTTATTTCTATATAATGACGCATTTATTATCTGCTCCACGAGATATACAAACTCTGTGATATTATTGACCGATAACAGTCCTGTCATTTTTGAATTCCACGGCTTTCGCATGAGCACAGGATATGTGGCCGGTGTCTCAAGCACATTGTGTATGGCATCATCTAAAATAATATCAAACTGCACGAGATTTTTTGCATTGCCAAGTATGATATTTTCTGTCGGGAAATCAGGAAATGCCTCCATTATCTGGCTCGCCCTCACTCCCATGAAGCCCGGTGCCACCGCTGTGATAAAATATACCTCTCCGATATCCATAAGCTTTCTTATCATCCGCTTTGTCTCTTCTGTAGGCTTCTGCCTCTCGTAAAGTGTATTATCCCGGTAAAATTCCTTTATGACAGAGGCTCTGCCGGTATTCTCCCAGGAATCTATATCATACAGCGCAAGAGGTGGGGTGATATTATATTTTTTGTTTGCCATATCTATGGCTATGCTGTTGAATGGGGCTGTCACATCATCCCAGTCAAGTCCTATTTTAGGTCTTATCATGCTTATCCCTTTCTGTTTCGTAACTATTTATAACAAAAAGACCTGCAACAACTGCAAGTCTTAACAAGTAGCGAGGGAGAGACTCGAACTCTCAACCTCCCGGGTATGAACCGGACGCTCTAGCCAGTTGAGCCACCTCGCCATATTTGATTGATACCTTTAAAAGGATGGGACCTACAGGGCTCGAACCTGTGACCCTCTGCTTGTAAGGCAGATGCTCTCCCAGCTGAGCTAAGATCCCGTGTCACTTCTGTTGAAGTAAAGTAGCGAGGGAGAGACTCGAACTCTCAACCTCCCGGGTATGAACCGGACGCTCTAGCCAGTTGAGCCACCTCGCCATATTGATTGATATCCTTTAAAAGGATGGGACCTACAGGGCTCGAACCTGTGACCCTCTGCTTGTAAGGCAGATGCTCTCCCAGCTGAGCTAAGATCCCATGTCGTCAACCGACTTGATTATTATATACAGTCAGCACCTTATTGTCAACAACTTTTTTTTATTTTATTAAAAAAATTTTTAACTATTCAGAAGTCTCTCCACAAGCTTCACGCACTCTGCCGCATCCTTTGAATATCCGTCGGCTCCTATCTCGTCTGCAAAGCTTTGTGTAATGCAGGCTCCACCAATTACCACCTTACTCTTACAGCCCTTTTCCTTGCAGATTTCCACTACATCCTTCATGCGCATCATGGTGGTAGTCATAAGAGCTGACAGTCCGATAACTGCCGCGTTCGTCTCAATCGCCTTGTTGACAATATCCTCACAAGGCACATCCTTTCCCATATCAATCACGTTGTAACCATAGTTTTTAAGCATAAGCACGACAAGATTCTTTCCTATATCATGAATATCACCCTCTACCGTTGCAATGACAAGAGTCGGCATATCATCACCTGAGTCCTTCTTTTCAAGTAACGGCTCCAGATGCTCTATAGCAAGCTTCATGGTATTTGCACTGCCGATAAGCTGTGGCAGGAAATACTTCTTCTGGTTGAAAAGCTCTCCTACCTCATTAATAGCCGGAATCAGGCTGTTATTAATAATCTCGTCAGGCTTTGCACCATCAGAAAGCATTTTCTTTACTTCATCAATTATACTGCCCTTGTTTCCATTTAAGACAGCCTGAAATACCGCATCCTTACTGCCCGCTGCACATGTGCCGTTTGAAGCAGACGCATCATTGTCCGACTTTTTCACAACAACAGTCTCATATTGGGCCTTTTCCTCCGCAAGCCTGCTCATGCGCTCAATGTAAGCAATATCGCTGTCAGGTCTGTCAAGCAGCATATCAGATGCAAATGCAGCATTCATCAAAAGCTCCTGTGATGGATTGGCAATAGCCATGGTAAGTCCCTTGCATATGGCCATTGTAAGAAACGCTGTGTTCACGTACATACGCTCAGGCAGTCCGAAGGATATATTTGAAAGTCCGCATATTGTTGGAAGCTTTTTCTCATCCTTACAGTACGCAATGGTCTCATAGCACTCGATTGCGGCCTTTGGATTTGCACCTATTGTCGCAACAAGTCCATCCACCACGATATCCTCATGTGCCATTCCAAGCGAAAGCGCCTTGTCATAAATAGTATTTATAATCTGTTTTTTCTCCTCGACATCCTTCGGCAAACCTGCATCCGAAAGCGGTAAAAGTATGAACATTGCTCCGTATTTTGCCGCAAGAGGCAATAGTTTTTCCATCTTTTCTGTCTCAAGGGAAATAGAATTGATGAGAGCCCTTCCCGGATAAATCTTAAGAGCCTCCTCTATTACCTCCACATAGCTTGAATCAATACAAAGTGGACAGTCCACGGTAGATGAGACCTCATATATAACCGATTTCATCATCTCCTTCTCATCGATACCATTCATGCCCATATTGATATCAAGTATTCCCGCACCATTTGTCTCCTGCTCCATAGCCATCTGGCGCACCAGGTCAAGCTTTCCCTCACGAAGCTGTGCCTGCAGCTTTTTCTTGCCTGTAGGGTTGATTCTCTCTCCGACAACGGTAAAGTTGCCATCTAAGTCAATCTCTACATTCTTTCGTTCGGACGCAAGCACTCTTCTATGATGCTCAAGCGGCTTATGAACAGGCATTGACTTTACGGCCTCTGTGAGAGCACGTATATGCTCCGGCGTGGTGCCGCAGCAGCCTCCGACAATGGATGCCCCCGCCTCCACAAGCCCTCTCATCGCATCGGCAAACATATCCGGAGTCATCTTGTATACAGTTTTACCGTCCTCAAGCTCCGGAAGCCCTGCATTTGGCTTGGCAATAAGAGGCACTGTAGAGTACTCTGCCATTTTTTCAACCAGCGCTATCATCTCAGCAGGTCCCGTCGAGCAGTTCACACCGATAGCATCCACTCCAAGTGACTGTAGCACAACAACTGCTGTCTCAGGCGGTGTACCAAAAAGAGTCCTGCCATCCTCGTTATAGGTGAGTGTCACCATAATAGGCAGGTCGCTTACCTCTTTTATAGCAAGCACTGCAGCTCTGCACTCCTGAAGACTCATCATTGTCTCAACCACAAAAACATCTGCGCCTGCTTCATCAAGAATCCTCGCCTGCTCCTTGTACACCTCCAAAAGCTCCTCAAACATCAGATCCCCGAGTGGAAAAAGCTGTCTGCCAGTCATCGTCATATCTGCTGCTACAAGTGCCCTATCCCCGACAGCCTGCTTTGACAGGCCAACCAGTGTGGTATTTATCTCGTTAATTTTCTCCTGTAAACCATATTCTAAAAGCTTAATCCTGTTTCCTGTAAATGTAGGTGCATAAACAATATTCGTGCCGTTATCGACATAAGCCTTCTGCAAATCAAGAATCACCTGCGGATGCTCCATCACCCATTCCTCCGGACACACACCTACAGGCATGCCCGCTGCCATCAGGTTTGTACCGGTCGCTCCATCCAGGATAACTATGTTTTCTCTGATATATTTTCTGAATTCTTCTCTTGTCATTTCGTTTCCTTTTCTGTTTCAGCTGTTATTCACTCCACAGTGTAAAGTATTTCAAAGCAAAAGCTATGTGCTCTTCATCCTTGAAATTTGTGATAATTTATATTATCATTGTAACCGATTTTAAAACACAAAAATCAATAGTCTATTCACCATAATATACTAAAACACTATATTTTTCAAACAAAAGAAAGGATTTCTTATGAAACTTATTGCTTTAGATCTTGACGGAACACTTTTCAACAACAAAAGTCAGATATCCAGGGAAAATATAAAAGCTATAAAAGAGGCAACTGCTGCCGGGATAAATGTGGTCATCTCCACCGGCCGTCCATTCGGAGGGCTGCCGTTTGAGGCAATTAAGGACACCGGCATCCGCTACGCTATCACTGCAAACGGAAGTGCAATCTACGAGATTGACACCCAAAAATGTCTTTACGAAAACTGCCTTTCTGATGAGACAGCGTTTTCAATAATTGATTACCTGATGACAAAGCGCGTTCATATGGATGCCTTCATAAACGGCTGTGGCTATTCTCCATACAAGTGTCTCGAGGATGCAAAGGATCTCAAAATACCTCCTTCTATAAAGGAATACATCATGACAACCAGAAAACGTGTAAACGATATCACTGAAATGATGCGCGAAAACAATTACCATATGCAGAAAATGACCATCAATTTTCCAAAGGATGTAAATGATAACTACTACTGCCGCGACGAAGTATTTGAGCATCTGAAAAAAATCCCTGAAATCACGCTCGTAAGCGGTGGCTATGGTAATCTGGAATTCACAAAAGCAGGCGTTGACAAAGGTGTGGCACTTCATAAGCTGGCTCAAATCCTGAATATAGCAGCTGATGAGACAATGGCTGTCGGTGACACCGAAAACGACATGGCTATCGTAAAAGCCGCACACATCGGCGTGGCCATGGGAAATGCAACCGATGAGCTTAAGGCACAGGCTGATTACGTCACCGACACAAACGAAAATGACGGCGTAGCCAAGGCTATCCGCCACTTTATGGGTTAATCTCATAAATTTAATATAACGATACCGGTCATATAAGAGTATAATAGTTGTTTAGCGCAAAATAGCTGTTTAACACACAATAAATAATCACCTGTCATATATATCCACGGAAGCACATATACTTCTAAGACAACATATGACAGGTGATTTTTTGATTGTAAAAAAATATTTATCCAATCCACTTGTGACCGGAACTATTTTCCTGACACTTGCCGGTACAACCAGTCGGTTTATGGGTTTTTTCTTTCGCATATTTCTTAATAACGTCATGGGCTCAACAGGTCTTGGACTCTATCAGCTTGTGATTCCACTCATGTCCGTATGCATGTCACTCTGCTGCAACGGCTTTCAGACTGCCACATCAAAACTTGTTGCCGAAAAACCTCAAAACAGGCAGATTATACTCATTTGTGCAATAATTATGTCAGCCACCATTGCTCTTTTACTCACAATTATTATGTATTCCAATGCCAACTACATAAGCATTTGTATTTTAAGTGAGCCACGCTGTACAGAACTTGTCAAGGCGCTGTCCTTTTCCATTCTGCCCGCTGCTATCCATTCCTGCATAAACGGATACTATTATGGATTGAAAAAAGCAGCCATCCCCGCTGCCACACAATTAATTGAGCAGACCGCGCGCATTGGCACCTGCTATCTGATATACGCAATACTATCTGACGGTGGCAGCTGCTTTAAGCCTGTATACTCTATATACGGCATCGTGGCAGGCGAAGCGAGCGCAACCGCCTTTTCCGTTATCACAATAAAAAAGGATTTCTCATACTTTAAAATATCCGTCAAGAGCCTGAAAACAACAGCCTATGGCATGGCTGCGCTTTTCATTCCTTTATCACTAAACTACATATTGGCAAGCTTTTCATCCTCCGCCGAAAATGTGCTTATCCCGAGAACTCTTAAGCTCTACGGACTATCACCGGCATTGGCCCTTGACATATTCGGAACCATTTCCGGTCTCACCCTTCCCGTGCTTTTATTTCCCGGTGTACTTTGCAGCTGTGCCTGCGTGATGCTTCTGCCATCTGTTTCTGAAGCGAATGCCGCCGGAAAGGATGCAAAAATCACTAAAACCATAAACTCCTGTGCCTTATTCGGACTATGCTTTGGTCTTATCTTTACATGCATATTCTATCTGCTGTCGGATTTTATAGGGGATTTTCTTTTTTCATCCAAGCTTTGTGGATATTTCCTTAGAAGACTGTGTTTTCTGTGCCCACTGATGCACATAAGCGGAATGCTCTGCAGCATACTGCACGGTCTGGGTAAAGCAAAGCAGGTGCTCTTCGTCAATCTGCTCACCTGTGCGATAAGAATCCTGATGATTATGCTTCTCGTCCCCCACTATGGGATAGATGCATATCTGTGGGCTATGCTTGTGTCGCATGTGTTTATGACACTTGCTGTCGGGATTCTCACCTGCCACACAGCACACAAATAAAAAAAGTCTGCACATACTCCGGGTATACCGTAATATGTGCAGACTCATAAAACTACAGATTATACGCGTGAAAGGTACTCACCAGTTCTTGTATCAATCTTGATAACATCATCTGTCTCAACAAAAAGTGGTACATAAACTGTAGCACCAGTCTCAACTGTAGCAGGCTTTGTAGCACCTGTTGCTGTATCACCCTTGAAGCCAGGCTCTGTCTCTGTAACAGTAAGCTCAACGAAAAGTGGTGGCTCAACTGCAAATACATTGCCCTTGTGTGAGCAAACCTTACACATCTCATTCTCTTTTACAAACTTGAGAGCATCGCCAACCTCATCCTTTGGTAAGTCAATCTGGTCATATGTCTCAACATCCATGAAATGATAGAAATCATCATCTGCATAAAGATACTGCATATCCTTACGATCAATGTGTGCTGTAGGGCATTTCTCTGTTGGACGGAATGTCTTCTCAACAACACCACCACTGATGATATTCTTTAACTTTGTACGTACAAATGCTGCACCTTTTCCTGGTTTAACATGCTGAAATTCGATAATCTGATAGATGTTTCCCTCGAACTCGATAGTAACACCGTTTCTGAAATCTCCTGCTGAAATCATTAGTTACTTCCTCCTTAAATCGTGCGAGCCTAAGCTCTCTCATTCGTCCATTTTACAATAAAAAGCAATACATTTCAAGTATTTATTTTCTATTGCATGAATTTGTATTGGTTTTATATTAGTTTCTAGCCTCGATATCCGATATCATAGCTATTCTCTTTGCGTGTCTGCCGCCCTCAAACTCGGCTGTCAGATAAGCCTTTACGATATCCTTTGCAAGCTCAACACCTACAATCCTCTCACCAAAGGCTATGATATTGGCATTGTTGTGCTGTTTTACAAGGCGTGCTGTGGCTGTGTCTGAGCAAACTGCCGCACGGATTCCGTTGACCTTATTGGCTGCTATTGAGATACCTACACCGGTACCGCATATCAGTATTCCGCAGTCAAACTCGCCTGATGCCACTGCATTAGCCACCTTCTCACCATACTCCGGGTAATTGCAGCTCTCACTTGAATCTGTGCCGAAGTTGGTCACCTCGTGACCCATGCTCTCAACGTACTCCATTATTGTCTTTTTAAGCTCAACTGCTGCGTGATCGTTTCCGATTGCAATCTTCATAATATATATGCCTCCAAACTTTAAATTATTAGTTAAAAATTATTTATTTACTTTCTTTAAATGCCTCTTGTAGCATGCAATTACAGGCTTTTCAATAAAGCGCTTAAGCACAATCTGTATCTCCTCATGCGGGTCAATAGGTGCTACAAGTATTGATCTGATGCCCGTAAGATTAGCTCCGATGATATCTGTAAATATCTGATCTCCCACAAAAAGAGTGTTTTTCGTATCTGTGCCAAGCCTCTCCATTGCTGTACGATAGCCTGATGGCTTGGGCTTTCCTGCCTTGTAGATATACTTTATCCCAACCTGCTTAGCAAAGCTCTTCACACGCGGCTCTTTGTTGTTTGAGAGCACAAGGCACGAAAAACCAAGCTCCTTAAGGTGCTTAAACAAAGCAATCGCCCGCTCATCAGCAGGCGAACCATGAGTCACAAGGGTGTTGTCGATATCAAAAATAATGCCCCTGTAGCCCTCCTTATATAATTTATCAAAATCTATGCTGTATGTCGAGTCAATGTACTCTCCCGGGTATAAAAAACTCATAGTATAAAATTCTCTGTCTCCCTGTTAATCTGTTCATTCAAGGCTGCCTGCTGCATAAACACTATTTGGTGTCAAGCATCTTTTTAAGCTCTGTCATAAATGTGTTGACGTCCTTAAACTCTCTGTAAACTGACGCAAACCTCACATATGCTACCGCATCAAGCTCCTTTAATTTGTCCATAATCAGCTCTCCGATGAGTGATGTAGAGATTTCCTTTTCCTCTCTGGCAAAGATTTCTATCTCGACCTCATCTACAAGCTTTGAGATTGTATCTGCTGAAATCGGTCTCTTGTGACATGCAAGAAGCACGCCCTTTTCAATCTTGGAGCGGTCATACTGCTCTCTGTTGTTATCCTTTTTTATAACGATGAGTGGGATTGTCTCCACCTTCTCATATGTAGTGAAACGCTTGCCGCAATCATCGCACAGCCTTCTGCGCCTGATAGAGCTGTTGTCATCAGCCGGTCTTGAGTCTATTACCCTTGTGTTGTCACTACTGCAAAATGGACACTTCATGCTGTACCCTCCGTAGATATCATATAATATGAAGAAGCAAAATATCTATGTTTCTCATTATAATACTTCAAATCATCATCTGTATTTAAAAAGACCTATACATATTTTAGTATATCTATACTAATTTTCATTGTCAATATGTTTTGTACTGATTTTGACTTTTTTAGCACTTTTTTTCAATGTCACTGAATAGTTTCCTTTTATACTATCATAACAGCTTACGCCGCATATCAGACTCACATATATTCACCAATATTATGTCGGGTCCAATTTTCACAATCTTAACCCATGGAATACAATATTCGTAATCCCTGCAAAATATTCCCATATATTTTCCCGGTCCCGGCACGATAATCGCACAGATTTTGCCACAGACCGGGTCAAACTCAAGGTCACGCACATGCCCGATATATCTGCCCTCTTCCACACTCACAACCTCTTTTTCGCATAAATCCAGAAAACGCATAAAACAGACCTCCCTTGGTCTATCTTATGCGTATCTTTTTGATTTTGTGCTTATAAAAGCGTTTTATTCATAAAATTATACATTAAATCTGAAAAGAATTACATCTCCGTCCTTAACAACGTACTCTTTTCCTTCCATGCCTACGATGCCCTTTTCTCTTGCGGCTGCAAGGCTTCCATTGTCGAGAAGATCCTGATAGTTGACTACCTCCGCCTTGATGAAGCCACGCTCGAAATCAGTATGTATCTTGCCGGCTGCCTGTGGTGCCTTTGTACCTTTCTTTATAGTCCATGCACGGCACTCATCCTCTCCTGCTGTGAGGAAGGAAATAAGTCCGAGAAGTGAATAACTGGCTGCTACAAGCTTATCGAGACCGCTTGACTCAACACCTAAATCCTCAAGGTACTCCTTCTTTTCGTCCTCATCGAGATCTGCAAGCTCCTGCTCAATCTGTGCACAGATAACAAATACCTCTGCGCCCTCTTCCTTTGCCATTTCTCTTACCTTTGCAACATGCGGATTGCTTGCGCCGTCATCTGCGAGGTCGTCCTCTGATACGTTTGCTGCGTAGATGGTAGGCTTTGCTGTAAGGAGATTATATCCCTTGAACCAAAGCTGTGCATCCTCATCATCAGGCACTTCAAAGGTTCTGGCCATCTTTCCGTCCTCAAGATGAGCCTTTACTGCCTCAACAAGCTCAAGCTCCTTTGCAAGTGTCTTGTCCATTCTTGCCTGCTTTGCAATCTTTGCAATTCGCCTGTCGAGAATCTCAACATCCGAGAAAATAAGCTCAAGATTGATTGTCTCGATATCTCTTGCAGGATCTACAGAGCCATCTACATGGATAATGTTTGTATCCTCAAAGCAGCGCACTACGTGTACGATTGCATCTACCTCACGGATATTTGCAAGGAACTGGTTTCCAAGTCCCTCACCCTTACTGGCTCCCTTCACAAGACCTGCGATATCAACAAATTCGATTGTTGCAGGTGTAACCTTCTTTGTGTGATAGAGCTCTCCGAGCTTTACGATTCTCTCGTCAGGCACTGAAACAATACCTATGTTTGGGTCGATTGTAGCAAAAGGATAGTTTGCTGAAAGCGCTCCTGCCTTTGTGAGTGAGTTGAATAATGTAGACTTTCCGACGTTCGGAAGTCCGACGATGCCGAGTTTCATGGTATATATATCTCCTTTAAATTGATTTCATATGTATTTTGTGTATCGGATGTTTGTTGATACAACTATGTAGTGTACCACATTGCAAGAGATTTGTACATAACCTAATGTGCAGGAAGGTTTTCACATTTTATTATTCACTTACCATCTCATCACACTTAATCTGCTCGATATGTATGGCAAGGTAGCCTGTCTCATTGTCCAAAAACTCATGATTTAAGTCCTTTCCAAGCTCCTTACATATATCACCTGCCAGTGCGAATGACTCCGGATAATTTTTCTCGATAAACTGATTGAGATCAACCTTTAATTTTTCTCCGGTCGCGGCTCTTGATACCATGTGGCGGATATGGTTCATGAGGCGGTTGTAGGCCATAGTAGTGACATCTATGTGCTTTCCAATCTTTTCCTCTATAAATGTGGCGCATTTTTCGAACTGCTGCCGCCATCTCCATGGCATCCGATACCTTTGAATTGTTTAAGGATGTATGAATATGAAGAGTAATGTAGCCGATCTCATCATCAATTATATCAATTTGTTTTTTATCCTTCAGTATATGGCGTATATTCTCAGCTATCTTGTACTCCCTATAAAACATCACACGGATGTCATCGTTTAAAGGATTGCTGATCTGTTCTTTGTTTTCCATACGCTTTACGGCAAATGCTATATGATCTGCCATAGGAAACAATATGCTTCTGTCTATATGTCCAAACTCATGCTCTGCATTATCGAGCAGTGTGTTTGCAATCTCAAGATACTCCGGCTCGATGGATTTTACTATGTCCTTTGCCGGACCTCTGTCCCTTGTCTGGGTCAGCTCATACAGTGAATCCTCTTCCGTTGGCTCGACAGACTGTGTGATTTTCTTTCCAAAACCCACACCCTTTCCGACTATAAGATATTCTCTTGCGCTCTTGTCCTTTACCGCAAGCACTGTATTGTGATTTAAGACCTTTGTGATTCTGTACATATCATTCCCCTGACATTTATTAATGTACTCCTGATAATTTATACGAACTATTTATTATTAACATAACCGGACAATTCAATTATCATGAAGTATGAATTACTTCTCGTAGGTGTCAACTGCGTAGAGAGGCTCTCCTGCCTTAATCGGTCCGTCTGTGATGAGACGGATTTTCTGATTATCTTTTAGCTCTGTGCAGATGACAGGAGTGGTAACTGATGGTGCGTTCGCCTTTAAGTAGTCAAGGTCAAGCTTCATGAGCACATCACCCTTATTAACATGGCATCCTGCCTCAACCTGTACGTCAAAGCCTTTACCCTCGAGCTTTACTGTATCAATTCCTACATGGATTATCATACCAATTCCTGAGTCGGTTGTAAATCCCAAAGCATGCTTTGTATCAAAAACGAATAAAACAGTTCCATCCTCAGGTGCTACAACTACCCCCTCCTCAGGTGTGACTACTGCTCCGTCACCCATCATTTTGCCGGCGAAGGCCTCGTCCTGCGCTGTTGAGAGGTCTGCTGCTATTCCTGTCATAGGGCTTGAGATGATAACTGTACTTGTCGGCTCTGATTCAACATCCGAATCCTGTGCTTTATCAGAAGAGGTGTTTGAATCTTTTGTCTTTGACGCGTCTGCTGTATTATTTTCTGCTGCATCATCCTCGAAATGCTCCTCTGTCACGCTCGCAAGATAATCCTCTAAATCTGATTTAATCACTGTTACTCTTGGTCCATAGATAATCTGTACGCCCTGTCCCTTGTGCACGACTCCTGATGCTCCTGTTGATTTAAGAAGCGCATCGTTTACCTTGTCGGGATCAATTACTGTGATACGAAGCCTTGTCGCACAGCAGTCCACATCTGAGATATTGGCTTTGCCGCCAAGACCTCGTGATATGGTCTGTGAGAGCTCATCTGCTACAGTCCCTGCTTTTTCGTCAGAGTTCTTTACGTCCTTGGCAGCTTTTCTTTCATTTACATCTGCCTTGGTGTAGAGCTTTGTCTCTGTATCGTCATCCTCACGGCCCGGAGTCTTGAAATCAAACTTCTTTATAAGGAAGCTGAAAATAAAGTAATACAGTAAGAAATATACTATTCCCACCGGAATCACGAGCATCCAGCTTGTCTTTTCATTTCCCTGCAATATACCAAACAGGAAGAAATCAAGTAATCCTCCTGAGAAAGTAAGTCCTACAGCGATGTTTAAAATATGTGCTATCATGTATGCGCTTCCAGCGAGCACTACCTGTACTGCAAAGAGAGCCGGTGCTACGAAAAGGAATGAGAACTCAAGAGGCTCTGTGATTCCTGTAAACATACATGCAAGTGTTGCAGAAAGTAAAAGGCTTCCTGCCTGTTTTTTCTTTTCCGGCTTTGCACATTTATACATTGCAAGTGCTGCTCCCGGAAGTCCGAAAATCATGAAAATGAACTCTCCCGAGAAATATCTTGTGGCATCGGCACTGAAATGTGCGATGTTTGCAGAGTCAGCAAGCTGTGCGAAGAAGATGTTCTGTCCACCCTCAACCATATGTCCTGCAACCTCCATCGTTCCACCGACTGCTGTCTGCCAGAACGGCATGTAAAATACATGGTGCAGTCCGAATGGAATAAGTGCTCTCTTTATGATACCAAAGAGAAGTGTTCCGAAATATCCTGTTCCTGTCACCACTCCGCCGAGTGCATAGATTCCGTTCTGCACTGTCGGCCAGATAAAATACATTAAGATTCCTACAAAAAGATATACCACTGTTGATATGATAGGCACAAATCTTGTTCCACCGAAAAATGACAATGCATTCGGCAGCTCAATCTTGTAGAAACGGTTGTGCAATGCTGCCACTCCAAGTCCTACGATAATTCCGCCAAACACGCCCATCTGCAGCGACTGGATACCGCATACTGATGTGATGGTTCCATCAAGCACATCCTTAGCAATGCTTCCGTCTGCAAGGATTTTTCCGGAAATCTTGAGCATCGCATTAATCGATACATTCATAACAAAGTATGCTATGACTGCTGAAAGTGCTGACACCTCTTTTTCCTTCTTTGCCATTCCGATTGCTACTCCGACCGCAAAAATGAGCGGAAGGTTATCGAATATGGCACTTCCGACCGCATTCATGATTACAAGAAGTGCATGGAGTATAGTCTTATCTCCGAGCAGCCACTGTAAACCATAGGTCTCAATTGTTGTGGTGTTGGTGAATGAGCTTCCGAGTCCTAAAAGCAAGCCTGCTACCGGAAGGATTGCGATTGGAAGCATGAAGCTTCGTCCTACTCTCTGCAGGACACCAAAAATTTTGTCTTTCATGAGCTTTTCCTCCTATAAATGCAGGGTATGTACCGATTTGCACCTATCATTCTTTTTTGCTCCAGCGACAAAAAGGAGGCACTTATCATACACTAACCCTGTTAAAAGTTATGTACGACAAATGCCTCCCTAAAAGTAACACGTCTGCTTAAGTTTATATCACAGAAGCCTTATTATTTCAACACAATTTTCCTTACGAGTTTATTTTTTGTTAATCATGCTGTTTTTATACATGTTTTTTTGTGAATTATGTCTAATGTCTTTTTTCTCCAGACGCCTCCATGTTTCCACTATCATAAAGCATTCTTCCTCTGTGATGCCCTCCGATGAATACACAGCCTTTTGTATGATGCGCATGTACTCGTCCCAGTGGATTCCGCAATAATCCGGTCCGCAATATTTTTCCTTCAAGTTAGCTAGATAAAGCTCATCTGTCCTGTTCTTTGAAGGATGTCCCAGCTCTTTGTAGATGCGGTTGTTTATCATTATAGCCGCCCTGCTGTAACGGCCTTTTTTCACCCTTTTTGCAAGTCTTGCTTCCCACAAAATATTTCTTCGCCTTTTGATATAAACTATGACGGCTGTAAGTGCAGTCAGAAAAATCACACAAAGTGAGGTTTTTAAAATCACCGGTGGTATATGAAGTCTCGTTTTTGAGTTCTGAGCATCTGTACGTTTATCCGCACCTGACTGTGAACCATAAGCATTCTCACTGCCATCACCTGATGTACTGTTTGCTGCAGCTTTTGATGTATCATCTTTTGCTGTGTCATCATTTTCTGCATCTGTATTTTTTGTATCTTCATTTGCTGCATCTTCATCCAGTTTATCTTCATCTGCCGCAGTATCATTCATATGCTCACTATCATTATAAGCAGCACCGGTGTTTGTTTTCTTTCCGTTGACACCAATATAGTCAAACGGATTCTCACCTGTCACATACTCAAAATATCCCGGTGTCATCTCCACCGGAATCCATCCGAAATCATCCAGATATATTTCAACCCAGGCATGCGACTGCGAATCCTTCACCTCACATATATCCTCATCATTTTCACCAGATTTGAAGCTGTCCTCCTTTGCACAGTATCCGCTTACATAGCGGCATGGAACGCCCATCTGTCTGAGTATCATCGTGCCAGCCGATGCAAAATGCACACAAAAGCCCTGTCTGCTATTTGAGAGAAAATTTTCAACTACATCCTTACCGCCTGTGGAAGGAGGATTTTTGCTGTACTTAAAAGCCTTCGATGTCAGAAACTGCTGCACCAGCTGTGCTGCCGCAATCCTGTTGGCATCATTTTCTCTTATATAGCCTGTGTACATCATATTGCTTGTGAGCTGTCCTGTCCTAAGAAGCAGCTTCGCATCTTTTGCAACAATTCCGTCACCGCCCTGCTTTTCAGTATAGTTTTCCATTACATAATCATTGTATGCCACATAGAAATCATTGTTGACCTCAAGAGGCTGTTCCGGCTCAAGGATAGACATTTCCAGACTACCATCGAAAAAACCGGGACACGCCGACACCTCGATAGTCTTTGTTCCTTTATCCTTTGTGATAAAAAAGTCTTCGTCAAAATCTATATCACCCTTGGCATCTATACTGTATGGGTCGATACAGTACGGCAAATAGGTGTATTTGGTGGAAAGCTTCTCCATCGTGATTGTATACTTTTCGGTGGCCGGATTAGTCTCATCATCATAATAGCCATCGAGCAGCGTGGCTAATCCGATTGTAGTCTGCCAGGCTGTCATCCTTGAAGCATCATGATACTCTTTTTCCATCCCGGAAAAATCAGACTTTTTAATCCATCTGCCATTTTCATAGGTATCACCGTAGAAGCTTCTCAGATAAATATTAGAAGATGCGCCTGATGATGCTTCTACCGTCATCACTGTTTTTTCACTGTAGCTTGGATAGTGGTTGCTAACCGTGCCATCCTGCAAATCAATTCCCAAGCTGAAGAATGACTTTACGCTGCCCTCCAAATCCTTTTGAAAGGCAAGCATCTGTGGCTTTTTACCGGCAAGTGTATCAGCAAGAGGTTTGAATGAAAATACACATATGAAAAGTACTGCAGACACCGCCGCCATGTATAAAAACGCCGCCGCTATCCTTAAAGCCTCATTGCCCTGTGCACTGCCATTTGCATCATATCCTGCCACTGTGCGTGCGTTGCCATCTGCGATAAGACACCAGAGTGTACACAGTGTGAGCATAACGACCTCGCTGACACTTGGGCTTTTGCCTATGCACAGCTGTACCACAAGCATAAGCGTTGGAAATAATGTGAGCATGCGTCTTCTTTTAATTTGAACCGCCAGTGTCACCAGCAAAAGCATAACTATAAACGATACAAAGCCAACAAATGCCCCCGCAAAGGCTTTATCTCCCTTTGGACAGACAAATGAAGTGCCATAGTACACATTTATCAGCTCAAGATACCTGCCCTTTACATACAAAAAGCCGTCTTTTATATGCTCTGCTGCCTGCCAGTTTGCAATAAACACTCCAAGCAAAAATACAAGCAGCAGCCCCGTATTTATCGCATGGCGCACCCATTTTCTTGTGTCAAGCAATGTAAGCCTGTTTATAAAGCCGCTTATCACCGAAAAAATAAACAGCCACACATACACATAATATGGGCATCTCACATGTGAAACGGTCGTATTCACAACAGACACTGCACACACCGTAAGAAGTACTGCTGCAGCTGCATTGGCAAGTTCAGTAAGCAGGACGCCAAGCACTGTAAATGCATTATTATAATCAGGCTTTATCTCATTTGTATCAGATCTCTGCCATCTGCTTTTCCTAAATGACAATCTCGTTTTTTTCATCCGCTCTGCCAACTATCTCCTCTCCCCTTTTTATCTGAAGTCTTCCATCCACGCTAAGCAGACACACAAGCTTTTCTGCCCGGTACTTTTCCTCATACAAAAAAAGCGCATCATTCTTTGTATCCGGCTTTATTTTAAGAAAACTGTTCAAAAATATGTAAAAGCCCTCCTCGTCATCCACTCTGGCTCTCACAATATCGTTTATGGCGGTATCATACCACGCCACATAATGAGAGCATTTTTGATCCATAAGCGAAAAAGAAAGCGAGACAAGAAGCTTCATAAAAGCATCCGCCTGTCTGCCTTTCCCCCTTAAATCTGCTACTATGGCCACGGCACATGCCTTTGGCAGGCTGTTTTCCTTTACCATCAGCTCATCAGTCCTTGCAGAAAGCTTCCAGTGCACACTCTGCAGCCTGTCACCGTTTTGAAACTCTCTGACATCAAACAGCTCCGACGGATCATATCCCGGTCTTAAATCATCATAGATATCAGAATCCCCAAAGAAATTTCTCACTCTGTCAGTTATCCTCACAGGAATCTCATCAATCTGCGGCATCACCTCAACATTTGCATATTTTTTAACTCTTTTCGTGACATAAAAAAGCCTTGAAAAATCATATAGCTTTATCCTTACAAGCTCAAATTCATAATTGCCGCATAGGTTCACGCTGTACAAAAAATCACTGCCTCCCGACAGCCATTTTGTACTTTTTTCGCCGGATAAATTATTTTTCACCGTTACACGGTATTTTACACCATCAAAGCCTGCCTCCTTCAGCCGGCAGGAAAGACTCACCCTGATACTCTCTCCCTGTGTGGCGATAGCTATCGGAATGTTTATAGCTGCCACCGCCCGGTGCGCCTTTACAAGCAATGCTATAAATGTCAGCACCATAAACACACACATAAAGCAGCCAAGCAGTGCCAGTGCAGCATTACCGTATATCATCGACATATAAAAAACTACAGCTGCAGTAATTATTCCTATCAAAAAACTAATCACGATTACCTGCCTTTTTCACATAAGTTGTCGGCTGTTTAACAGCCTTTAGTATCTCATCTATCACTGAAAGCTCTGATACATGTGATACTCTCGCCTTGGTATTTAGCACGATTCTGTGCTTTGTCACATCTGCAAATACAGAAACCACATCAGATGGTATGACGTAGCTTCGCCCACTCAGATACGCATACGCCTTTGCCATCCTAACACACGCAATCGTACCTCTCGGACTCACTCCAAGCTCAATGTACGGACTTGTCCTTGTCGCATCAACCAGATCCACAATGTACGAGTAAATACTGTCATGGATAAACACCTGCTCAACCTCTCCCTGCATCTCAACAAGTCCCTGTGCATTCATAACAGGCTTTATCGTATACTCATCAGCCTTCACACTTTTGCCCTTTGCAATATCCATCTCAGCCTCATGTGAAGGATATCCCATGCTCATACATATCATAAACCTGTCAAGCTGTGACTCCGGCAACAGCTGTGTACCGGCGCTGCCCTTTGGATTTTGAGTGGCCATCACTATAAACGGCTCCGGGACCTTCCTGCTTATTCCATCCACAGTGACATTTCCTTCCTCCATAACCTCCAAGAGCGCAGACTGTGTTTTGGGACTTGTTCTGTTAATCTCATCTGCCAGAAACAGATTACACATCACGGCACCCTCGCGGTACACAAACTCTCCGGTCTGCTTCTGATACATCGAAAAGCCAAGTATATCAGCAGGCAGCACATCCGGAGTGAACTGTACTCTGTGATTCACAAGCGCCATAGCCCTTGAAAAAGCTACTGCAAGCGTAGTCTTTCCCACTCCCGGCACATCCTCAAGCAGTATATGTCCACCTGCCAAAAAGGCAGCAAATGCCTTGATGATACAATCATCCTTGCCCTTTACTGCCTTTTTTACTTCGTCTATCACTAACTGTGCATTATTCATTTGTCTTATCCCCCGGTTAATCATTTTAAACTGCCGATGATCATCTTCATCATCTTATTCATAAATAGCTATATTTATTTTACATATTCAGTATCAATATTTCAACTTTTATCCCTTAAATTAAACAATTCTTAAAATTAATCACCTCTGCTGCTACACTGTTCCGGTGATGACAAGTGTGCTCTCACCCGGTGTGACAACCCACGCTCCGGTTGTGCTATCCTGTGTGTAGGTTGCAGCCGGAACAGTGATTGCACCTGCCGTGCTCGAAAATGTGCCTGTCGCCTCATTGTAAGTGTAATCTGTAGCTGCAGTCCAGGCTGTGCCGTTTAATGCGGCTGTAAGATTGTTCAAAACCGGAGCAAATGTGTCTGTTATAACCACGCCTGTGGTATTGGTTGCCGCAACACTTCCGTAGTTTTGAATCCTGAAGGTATAGGTCAGTGTACCGTTTTCCGTCACAGGAACAGGGCTTACTGACTTAGTAATTGCAAGATTTGGTGCAGCCTCGGCATTTACTGTCTCTGCTGCTGTGACCGGAGTGATTCCGGTGCCGCTAACTGTAGCAGTGTTTGTGACTGCAGCCTCTATGCCAAGAGGAGCATACTCATTTAACGCTGCCTCATAGATGACAGTTGCATTGCCACCTGCAGGGACATTTATGCCTGTTATGCTAAGAGGCGGTCCCTGGGTTACTGCAGGCGCTGCCTGGAGTGTGCCGTTTGTATAGTATTTTGCAGTGTTATTCACATAGGTTAATGGTACAAGAGTGTTGGTGTTAAAGGTATAAGCACCTAGATTGTCAGAAAGTGTCAGACCGTTTATCGCGGTATTTCCGGAGTTTACGATGCTCACCACATAGGTTATTGTATCGTTTTGATTGTAGGTGTTTTTGACTGCTGTTTTCGTAGCAGAAAGCACCTCCAGTATTTCTCCGACTGCTATATTTGAATTGGCTACATTGTTGCCATAACGAAGCTGTGCCTGATTAGTAAATCGTGCCATATATTTTCCATCCTTTCATATATTCAGGTATGGTTTAATATATGACACAAATCTACAAATGACACAGATTATTTACTGTCCTGTTTATTTTTCTCCACATCAGCCTTTTTGATAAGCTCTAGAAGCTTTTCAAGCTCCTCCTCATCCACGCCGGTGTAGCCTGAAAGCTCACTAAGGCTCGGCTCGAAACCCTTATCGGATTTTAGTTTCTCCACTGCACGGTTTACCAATGAAACCTTTCCTACCACAGTATTCTCGCTCTCATCCTCACCGGTCTGCTCCCTGATACACTCTTTCATAGACTCCTCTATGGCATCCAGAAGCTCTTTTTCCACATCTATCTCATCCCCGCAGCCGCAAAGCTCAGTAAGGCACATGAAAAGTCCCATGTTTCCCTCCTGTACTACGTCCTCAAAGCCCTCTGATGTAACGGCAAGCTTCTTTGCCATGGCAAGCACACTTTTGAGCCAGAAATTTGATATAGTGTGTATCACACTCTCATCACCTGCGAGCAGCTTTTTGTACATATCGTCCTGCTCGGTCTTTGTGTAATCAGGTATCTCTTCAAGCTCCTCAAGATACATCCTAAACATAGGTGAATCCGGTATGAGACTGTCCTCATCTATGTCAGGCTCAGCTTCATTATCCTGATTATCTGTATTATTTTTTCCACCTGCTATGGCATCCATCGAATCGCCTTCTGAGTAAATTATATTGTTCAATGCAGCATTTTCAGACGCTTCATCCCCATGTAATTCGTCCTCATTTGATTCATCCTCATAATCGCCTGCACTCTCATTCTCCTGCTCATGCGGTGTGATGAGAAATTCAAATACCATGTCCTCCTGTGCCTTATTGAGCTCCATATCCTTAAAATAAGACATGATTTCATCTCTGCCTATCGGCTCCGCTGAAGTACGGATAATCTCGGCCACGCTCTGTACTGTCTCTATAAAAGTATTCTGATCTAACATGTTTTACACTCTCCTGTCTTATAAAAAATATGTAACTATATCAATCCCTGTATAAAAATAAACACAATCAAAAGCGGCAGTATAAATTTAAAATACGGCTTCAGCTTCCTTGAAATCCTAAGTCCCGTTCCTGTATTTGCCTCATCTATATACTTATCAAAGCCCCAGCCCCACTTTGTCACGCAAAAAAGCAGATAAACAAGTGAGCCAATCGGAAGAAGCAGGTTGCTTACTATAAAATCCTCGCTGTCAAGCACATCCCTGCCTCCTATGAGATGCAGATTACTCCACACATTGTATCCAAGCACACACGGCATACTTGCAATGAGAATTATCACTCCATTTACGAGCGCAGCCTTGTTTCTGGACCAGCCAAACATATCAATGGCAAATGACATGATATTCTCAAATACTGCGATAACGGTTGAAAAGCTTGCAAAGGTCATAAACATGAAGAAAAGGCAACCCCATATACGGCCTCCCTGCATATTTACAAATACATTTGGCAAAGTGATAAAGATAAGGCTCGGACCTGCGCCTACCTCCACCCCATAGCTAAAGCAAGCCGGGAAAATGATAAGACCTGACATGATAGCAACAAATGTATCAAGAGCACATATTTTGGCACCCTCACCTGTAAGAGTATGTTCCTTTCCCATATAGCTGCCGAATATCTCCATCGCAGCTACACCCAGACTCAGCGTAAAAAACGCCTGATTCATGGCTGCTGTTATGACATTCTTTATTCCAATCTCAGAAACCGCATCCAGATTTGGAACAAGATAAAATTTCACTCCTTCCAATGCCCCTGAAAGCGTGATACTGTGCACTGCAAGGACTATAATAAGTAAAAGCAGAGCACTCATCATAAATTTACTGATTTTCTCAAGTCCATTCTGCAGACCACGGCTGCACACCCAAAAGCCAAGTACTACCGTAATTATCATCCAAAAAGCCATCTGCTTTGGATCTGCAAGGAGGCTTCCAAATGCAGCTGCCGCATCATCTGCATTCATGCCTGATGTAAAATCTCCCTTTAGGAATTTAAAGAAATACGCAACCATCCAGCCTGAGACTGTTGTGTAATACATCATGAGCATGTAGCAGCCAAACATGGCTATCCATCCGTGAATATGCCATTTACTGCCCTCCTTCTCAAGTGCCTTGTAGCTCATCACAGCACTTTTTCTGCTGGCTCGGCCTACAGCAAGCTCCATGGTAAGCACCGGAAGTCCCATGCATACCAGAAATATAAGGTAAAACAGTACAAAAATACCGCCACCGTTTTGACCTGTCACATACGGAAAACGCCATACATTGCCTATGCCTATAGCGCATCCTGCACTTACCAGTATAAATCCCAGACGTGATTTAAATGATTCTCTTTTCATATTTATATATCTCCTATTGTTATTGCGTTACGTTATCACCCTGCTGTGAGCATTGACTATTGCTTTGTGCTTTATTACTCTCCTCAAAGACTCGCAGCTCCTTTATTGCCTGTCCACCCATCAGATAGAGAATACCTGTATTGAATATAGTCATAAGGCCGATTCCCACATCTCCGAGATCCCAGACAAATGTGTATGCCGCGATACCGCCTATAAACAGCATAACAAGAGCCAGCACCTTGTACATGGTCTGTGAAATCCAGTTATCACCAAACAGGTACGCGACATTGCTCCTTGCGTAAAAAAGTATACCAAGGAATGTGGAAAAGCTGAATAAAAACAATGTAACTGCTATAAAAATGACACCAAATCCACCCAGATGATACCTCATAGCCGACTGTAATAAATCCATGCCCTCTTTCCCTGCCACTATATTCTCCGGTACTGTAAGCATGATCATTGCCGTACAACTGCAAATCACTATCGTATCTATGAATACACCGAGTGCCTGCGTCAGTCCTGCCTTTACAGGAGTATCGCACTCTGCCGCCGCTGCAGCGCATGGAGCTGAGCCTGAGCCTGCCTCATTTGAAAAAAGACCTCTCTTTACACCATTCATGAGCACCGCTCCAAAGCCTCCCGCAGCCACCTGCCTGATACCGAAGGCTTCCTCAAATATCCTGGAAAAAACCGATGGCATCATGCCTATATTTTTAATTATGATAAAAATGGTTATGGCAAAATAGCACACCGCCATGATAGGAACAACTATGTCAAGCACCTTTACCGTAGCATTTTTCCTAAGCACTATTACAGCAGCCACTGCAACTAAAATTATGGTAGTGTAAATAGGTGGTATACCAAATGCATTTTCAAATGACGATGTAACTGAATTGCTTATAACCTGACTTATGCCACACCAACAGATTAGTCCTGATATAGCAAACAAAACAGCTATAATAACATGTTTTTTCTTTTTGCCTGATTTATCCTCAAAGTAGTGATGTATGTAATACGCCGGACCTCCTCGATAGCCTGAGTACAATGGATCCGGCTCCTTGTGAAGCTGTGCCAGTGTAGCCTCCACAAAAGCCGTGGATGAACCTATAATGGCTGTTATCCACATCCAGAAAACCGCACCTGCACCTCCCACTGATATGGCAGCCACAACACCAACCAGATTGCCCATGCCCACTCTCGTCGCCGTAGAGACAATGAGTGTCTGGAACGTGGACAGGCTGTCCTTGTTTTCCTTTTTGCCTGTCAGTGCCTTTATCATGTCCGGAAACATTCTGATTGGTAAAAGCCTTGTCCTTACAGTAAAATAAATTCCTGTCGGAATTAAAAGAATTATAAGCAGGGAGATTCCCACACTCCCACCGCCGGGCAGTGGAATGTGTATCAGATCTCCCCACAAAAAAGAATAAATTTTTTCAATAAGTGCTACTATCATAGTAAATATCGTCCCCTTAGTTTTCATTGCTTCAACGCATTAAAGATGAAGCCAGTATTACTATGATACAATATGAGCAGGAAACTTTCAATATATTCTGTTTTTTTGTTCTGTTTTTTCTTTCACAAACAGTAATAAATACACTATAAGTCCCTTGCATATGAGATTATAATTTCTTATAATGATATAGTTGAATATTCAAAAGATATACGCCCGGGGAGATAAATAATGATAAAACTAATAGCAACAGATATAGACGGAACACTTGTAAAGGATGGCTCACTGCTCATAGATCCTGAGTACATGTCTGTCATCGACAGACTCATAGATAAAGGAATAATTTTTGTAGTCTGTTCCGGCAGACAGTTTTCAAGCGAATTTAAGCTGTTTGCTCCGATAAAGCACAAGCTTTTGTATATAACAGACGGAGGAACAGTCGTGCGCACTCCAAAGGAAATCCTAAAAACCTATCCTATGGACGAAGATATATGGAAGGGCATGTGCCGGATGGTCCGCGATGAGCTGCCTGCATGCGATTACTTTGCTGCTACTCCTGATTTCTGCTTTGCAGAGGATGGTGGCAGCCCGGTCTTTCATCTGCTTCGTGATTCATACGGCTTTGAGATGCGTGAGGTTGATGACATCACAAGGCTTGACAGAAATGACATCATCAAATTCACTGTCTTTCATCCCGACAAATGCGAAGAGCTGTGTACACCGGTTTTCATTCCGGCATGGAATAAAAAAGCTCACCTGGCAGCCGCCGGCAAGGAATGGGTAGACTGCAACGCAAAGGGTGTCAGCAAATGGACTGCTCTCTCATATCTCATAGACAAATTCGACCTGCTTCCTGACGAGGTATGCTGTTTCGGTGACAATCTGAATGATATTGAGATGCTTCAAATGCCGGTATAAGCTACGCCGTGTCAAATGCCCGCCAGGAAGTTATCGCAGCCGCAAAACACACCTGTGCGCCTTACTGGGAAAACGGAGTACTTAGTGTTTTAAAGTCTTTTTTATAATTTTTT
>ENA-OQDL01000121-OQDL01000121.1-human-gut-metagenome-genome-assembly--contig:-NODE-121-length-51772-cov-24.175041_pt1 | contig 51772 bp, 35 predicted proteins | sample MGYA00242782_ERZ504609 | MGnify/ENA primary metagenome ERZ504609 (study PRJEB26092, sample SAMD00036320) | human gut metagenome | host: Homo sapiens | study: EMG produced TPA metagenomics assembly of... | reverse complement strand
ACATCACGGCAGGCCGCAACGTGCCGATGTACGACACGTCGATCGAGTGCCGTTCGGCCGGCGCGTTCCATTCGACGATGGTCGTGTCGATGCGTGGCATTCCGTCTACGCAGGTGGCCGACGCATGCCGGATTTCCGGCTATTACCCGTCCGTGCACGGTGCCCCCGTATGTGTGGGCGACCCGTCCGCGATCGGCATCGACGACATCATGCATCCCGACTATGGCGATGCCCCCGTGTTGGAGCCGGGCGATGTGCCGGTGTTCTGGGCGTGCGGCGTGACCCCGCAGGCCGCGGTGATGGCGTCCAAACCGGAATTCGCGATCACGCACGCGCCGGGGTACATGTTCATCACCAGCAAACGCGATTTGGAATACATGGTGTGAGGCCGAGCGGCAGGTTGCGGGGCGCGGCATGAGATGCGTGCTGCGGCGACTGCGGCAGAAGGAATGTTGCGGCGGCGGAACACTACGACAGCGAAACGACGGAAAGGCGACGGAAGGAATGGAAACGATGGCTGTGCAGGAAACAGACGGAAGGCAGACGGCTATGCGAATCGATATGAACAGCGATATGGGCGAAAGCTTCGGTCGTTGGACGCTCGGCGACGACGAGGCGCTGCTCGACGTGGTTTCCAGCGCGAACGTGGCGTGCGGCTTCCATGCGGGCGACCCGTCCGTCATGCTGAGAACGTTGTCATACGCGGCGTCGCGGGGGGTAATGGTCGGGGCGCATGTGGCGTACCGCGACCTGGCCGGATTCGGGCGCCGCTATGTGGACGAGTCCCCCGACGAGCTCAAGGCGGACGTGATGTACCAGATCGCCGCGTTGGAAGGCATGGCGCGGTCGGTCGGCGCGCAGGTGCGGTACGTGAAACCTCATGGCGCGCTGTACAACCGGATCGTCCGCGACGAATCGCAGGCCGCCGCCGTGGTCGACGCGATCCGCGCCGTGGACGCATCGCTGGCGATACTGACGCAGCCGGGCGCCGTGGTCGGCCGCCTGGCCGCGCAGGCCGGGCTTCGTGTGTTCCACGAGGCGTTCGCCGACCGCGCGTACAACGCGGACGGCACGCTGGTGTCGCGCCGCTTGCCGGATGCAGTGATCGCCGATCCGGCCGAAGTGGCGGCGCGCGTGCTGCGCATGGTGCGCGAGCATGAGGTGGTGGCGATCGATGGCACCGTGGTGCCGCTCAACGCCGATTCCGTCTGTGTGCATGGCGATTCGCCCTCGGCTGTGGCGATGGCGCGTGCCGTCCGCGCCCGCTTGGAGTCGGAAGGCGTTGCGATACGCGCGTTCGCAGGCGACGCAGCCGCATCGGCCGCGCGGGATTAAGGCGGTGGCGACATGCGATTCCTGACCTGTGGCGCGGACAGCATACTCGTGGAGCTCGCCGATTTGGACGAGACCCTGCGGGTGTTCGCCGCGTTGCAGAGCGCCGTGAAACATGCCATGGAACAAACTGCGGAATCGCCCGAGCGGGCCGCACAGCCGAGCACGACCTCCGTTTTCGCCGGCGTGAAACAACTCATTCCCGCTGCGCGCACCGTCTACGTCGCCTTCGATCCGCTGCTTTCGTCGCGTGTCGAACTGACCGCCGCGATTCGCGCGCTGAACGTTGCCGCCGACATGGAACGGCATTCCCGAATCGTTGAAATTCCGGTGATTTACGATGGCGAGGATATGGCGGACGTAGCCGACCTGCTGGGCATCTCCGTTGACGAGGTTGTGCGCCGGCATTGCGATACCGCCTGGTCCGTGGCGTTCGTCGGCTTCGCGCCCGGTTTCGCATACCTGACCGGCGGCGACCCGATATTCGATGTGCCACGCCGCAAAGTGCCACGGCTGAGCGTGCCCGCGGGCGCGGTGGGGCTTGCCGGCACGTTTTCCGGCGTGTATCCGCGCGTCAGCTCGGGCGGCTGGCAGTTGCTGGGCCACACGGAAACGCCGATGTGGGACGAGCGGGCCGACCCGCCCGCGCTGTTGCAGCCCGGCGACACCGTGCGTTTTACGCCCGTGCGTGACGCCGTTTCCGGCGGTTCGGCTTCTGTTTCTGCCTCTGTGTCCGATTCCGTTCAAGTTTCGCAGGCGCCAGATTCCATGTCCGTCTCGGCCTCGACTCCGGCTCTCGAAGTCCTCCGCTCGGGCCTGCTCACCACCTTCCAAGATGATGGCCGTGTCGCCGCGAACATGGGCGTGACCGGTTCCGGCGCCGCCGATCGCACGTCTTCCCACTTGGCCAACGCACTGGTCGGCAACCCCGCTAATACCCCCGTGTTGGAAATCACCGGTGGTGGCGTGCGCATGCGTGCCATCGGCAGTGTGGTCGTGGCGGTGACGGGCGCTTCGGCGGATGTGACGATTACCGGAAGCCGGCAATCGCAAGATAGTCAAGGCGGCTCAAACGGCACGTTCACCCCAAATTCCCCCGGTGGATGCAGTGGTCGGACCGTCTTGAACGCATCGAACGATGCCGCCGACCGCACCACAATCGCCATGCAACAACCGGTTCTGCTGCGTGACGGGGACGTGCTGTCAATCGCCCCGCCGACCAGCGGCCTGCGCGATTATGTGGCCGTACGCGGCGGTTTCGGCGTCGCGACAACCCTCGGTTCGGCTGCAACGGACACGATGAGCGGCATCGGCCCGCGCCCGATCGCAGCCAAACAGCGGCTCGCCATACGTACCGCGTCCACGGCGTGCGATGCCGGCGTCGGCCTGCCGCAGCCATGGCCGACCGACCTGCCGAAACCCGGCAGACCTACGGATTTATACGTGCGATTGGGACCGCGCGACGACTGGTTCACCGCAGCCGGCCTGTCCGCATTCCTGACGCAAACGTGGACAGTGACCGCGCAGTCGAACCGTGTTGGCCTGCGACTTTCGGGAGCGGCACCCGTGGAACGCACCGACACGCGCGAACTGGCCAGCGAGGCCACGCCATCCGGCGCAATCGAAGTGCCGACCAGCGGACAACCGGTCATTTTTCTGCGCGACCAGCCTGTAACCGGCGGATATCCGGTAATCGCCGTGCTTGAACCGGAATCGTTGGACGTGGCCGGGCAGTTGCCACCAGGCGCATGCGTCCGCTTCCACGTCGTTTCCGCCCATGCCACGTCTACTCCGCAACCTGCGTACCCCACCAAGGAGGTTCGATAATGCCATCCGCATCGACTGCACCATCCGCAACGGCGCTCCCATCCCCGTCGCCATCATTGTCGTCGCCATCGCCCGCAACCCCGAAACTACGACGCATCCTCATCGCCAACCGTGGCGAAATCGCCATGCGCGTCATCCACGCCTGCCATGACACCGGCCGCATCGCCATCGCCGCCTATGCCGACCCCGACGCGGACGCGCTGTTCGTGCACGCCGCCGACGAGGCCTACGCACTGGGCGGATCCGACGCGCAAAGCACGTATCTCAACATCGCGGCCATCGTGGAAACCGCGCACAAGGCGCATGTCGACGCCGTCCACCCCGGGTACGGTTTCCTTGCCGAAAACGCGGAATTCGCGCAGGCGGTCATCGACGCCGGCATGACGTGGATCGGTCCGCAGTCCGCCACCATCCGCGCGCTCGGCTCGAAAGTCGAAGCGCGCCGCATCGCGGCCGAAGTCGGCGCGCCCATGGCCCCCGGCACCACGGAACCGGTGCACGACCCCGCCGAAGTCATCACGTTCGCCAAGGAACACGGCCTGCCACTGGCCATCAAAGCCGTCTACGGGGGTGGCGGTCGAGGTCTGAAAGTGGTGCACCGGCTGGAAGACGTGCGCGAGGCGTTCGTATCCGCCACGCACGAGGCCGCGCTGGCGTTCGGCAACGGCGACTGCTTCATCGAACGATTCCTCGCCCGCCCGCGCCACGTCGAAGTGCAGATCCTCGGCGACGGCGCGGGCAACGTTGTGGCCGTCGGCACGCGCGACTGCTCGCTGCAGCGCCGCAATCAGAAACTCATCGAAGAGGCACCAGCGCCGTTCCTGCCCCCTGAAACCACCCGGGCGCTGGAAGACGCGGCCGTCGCCATCTGCTCTCGTGCGCACTACGAAAGCGCCGGAACCGTTGAGTTTCTGGTCGATCCGGACGGCACGATGTCGTTCATGGAAGTCAACACGCGTATTCAGGTCGAACACCCCGTCACAGAAGAGGTGACCGGCGTCGATCTGGTGGCCGCACAGCTGGCGATCGCCGAAGGCGCGCATGTCACCGACATTCCCGGCTTGGAACACGGCACCCCCGTTCCGCATGGGCATGCGATCGAGTTCCGCATCAACGCGGAGGATCCATCCCTTGGTTTCGTACCGTTCCCCGGCATCGTCGAGCGGCTGAACGTGCCGACCGGACCGGGCATCCGCTTCGATTCCGGCGTTGCGCAAGGCGGCGCGATTCCGGGGCAGTTCGATTCGATGATCGCCAAACTGATCGTCTCCGCGCCGTCGCGTTCGGCCTGTCTGACGCGCGCCCGCCACGCATTGGATGAGCTGGCGATTGCCGGCGTGCCAACGGTCCGCAAATTCGACCAGGCCGTGCTCGAACAGCCAGCTTTCGTGGCGACAGACGGCGATTTCGGCGTCTACACGCGCTGGATCGAAGAGGAATTCCTGCCTTCCGTGGACGTGCGCACGCTGGCCGACGGCAAACCGGGTCGCCGGGTCGCAGCGCCCGAACCGGTGGAAAGCTGGGTCGAGGTCGATGGCAAACGCGTGCGATTGGGCCTGCCCGCTTCGCTCGCCTCCGTCGCCGCGCTGGGCGCGGGGCTGGCCGGATTGGCTGGAGCCGGCGCAACGGGGAGCCCTGCCCTCACGTCCGATTCTGGCGAATCGGTCATCCAAGCCCTGCTGAACGCCTATCAAAAGTCCGTTCCAGCAGGATCGGGCACGCAGATCGCCGCAAACTCGGATATCGCAAGCACCCAAGACACCCCTATCGAATCGACCATCACCGGCACGGTCGTCCGCTGGCTCGCCGATGATGGCGCGCACGTTGAGGAAAACGAGCCGATCGTCGTACTCGAGGCGATGAAGATGGAAACCGAAATCACCGCCCCCGTTGCCGGCATACTGCACCGATCGGCGCAGGTCGGCGACACCGCGCAATACGGCGACCCCCTCGGCGCCATCAGTTAACGCGGCGGCCGGCTGACACGGCTGCCGGCCGTCGGGTGAACCGCACGCCCCTTACGCGCAACGCATCGCAATCGCAAAAACAAAACCCAGACCACGGAAGGAACGCAACATGAGCATGCTGGATTGGCGGTATTATCCGAAAATCGCGCGTATCGCACGCATGGCGGGAGCCGACGTCGGACGCGGTTCCGAAACGTTGATGACGTATTCGCGCGGCGATTTGTTCCGATCCGCACGCCACTTGTCGGGCAGCAAGGAAGGTCGGCCCGCCCGCGCGCTGGTGGTCACCGGCTTCTACATTCCGAAGGCCGCGCAACCCGCTGCGGAAACGGACGGCCCGTTGGGTGCGCTGGAAGTATGCATGGCATTGCGTGCGATTGGCGGCGACGCATGGCTGGTCAGCGACGAATGCTGCGCGCCGGTGATTCGCCCGTCCGCATTGGGTTTCCTGCCGGACGACCACGTGCTGATCGCGCCGAATGCCAATCCCAAGGGCGGTTTTGACGCCTGGCTCAACGGCGTCATCGACCTTGCCAAAACCGAACATATCGATACGCTCGTCTACATCGAACGCGTCGGGCCGGCGCGCGACGGCAGCCCGCACAACATGCGCGGCATCGACATCACCGAATGGACCGCGCCGCTGAGCCAGCTCACGCTGCTCGGCCTGCACACGATCGGCGTGGGCGACGGCGGCAACGAGATCGGCATGGGCCGTGTGGAGGACTACGCCATCGAAGGGGTGGTCGACCACGGCGAGAACATCGCCTGCACGGTGCCGACCGACCAGCTGGTGGTGGCCGGCACGTCGAATTGGGGCGCGCACGCGCTTGTCTGTGCGATGCGCGCGTTGGGTCGCAGTGCCGTCGACCCGTATCTTGAGCCGACGTGGCAGGAGCGCGTGCTGGACGTGATCGTCGAATACGGCGGCCTCGACGGCGTGCATATGACGAACGTGGCGACCGTCGACGGCCTCGAACCCGACCGCTACTTTAAGCAGGTCGGCCAGCTTACGGACTGCGCCCGCAGCTGAAGTCCTGCGCCCGCAGCTGGAATCCTGTGCCCAAGGCTGAAGGCCCTGCGCTCGCGGCTGCCCCCGCATGTCCGTCGCTTTCGAATCGGGCGCCGGAGACATGCGCCGCGATTCGGCCGAAAGCCGGTTCGACACGCCCGAACACCGGTTGCGGTTTTGGTGTCGAGCCCCATTTTGCGGTAATATCGAACCGGTTCGACACAACCGTGGGAATGGCCGTAAGGACTCCCGCAAAGAATCTCGCAACGACTTTTTGGAACCGAAGGAGGCTCCATGAAAAACAAGGTGCAGCTCATCACTTACGCCGACCGCCTTGGCGACGGCACCATCAAGTCGATGACCGACATTCTGCGCACCCGCTTCGACGGCGTGTACGACGGCGTTCACATCCTGCCGTTCTTCACCCCGTTCGACGGCGCCGACGCAGGCTTCGACCCGATCGATCACACCAAGGTCGACGAACGTCTCGGCAGCTGGGACGACGTCGCCGAACTCTCCAAGACCCACGACATCATGGTCGACGCCATCGTCAACCACATGAGTTGGGAATCCAAGCAGTTCCAGGACGTGCTGGCCAAGGGCGAGGAGTCCGAATACTATCCGATGTTCCTCACCATGAGCTCCGTGTTCCCGAACGGCGCCACCGAAGAGGACCTGGCCGGCATCTACCGTCCGCGTCCGGGCCTGCCGTTCACCCACTACAAGTTCGCCGGCAAGACGCGCTTGGTCTGGGTGAGCTTCACCCCGCAGCAGGTGGACATCGACACCGATTCCGACAAGGGTTGGGAATACCTCATGTCGATTTTCGACCAGATGGCCGCCTCTCACGTCAGCTACATCCGCCTCGACGCCGTCGGCTATGGCGCCAAGGAAGCCGGCACCAGCTGCTTCATGACCCCGAAGACCTTCAAGCTGATCTCCCGTCTGCGTGAGGAAGGCGTCAAGCGCGGTCTGGAAATCCTCATCGAAGTGCACTCCTACTACAAGAAGCAGGTCGAAATCGCATCCAAGGTGGACCGCGTCTACGACTTCGCCCTGCCTCCGCTGCTGCTGCACGCGCTGAGCACCGGCCACGTCGAGCCCGTCGCCCACTGGACCGACATACGCCCGAACAACGCCGTCACCGTGCTCGACACGCACGACGGCATCGGCGTGATCGACATCGGCTCCGACCAGCTCGACCGCTCGCTCAAGGGCCTGGTGCCGGATGAGGACGTGGACAACCTCGTCAACACCATCCACGCCAACACCCACGGCGAATCCCAGGCAGCCACTGGCGCCGCCGCATCCAATCTCGACCTCTACCAGGTCAACAGCACCTACTATTCGGCGCTCGGGTGCAACGACCAGCACTACATCGCCGCCCGCGCGGTGCAGTTCTTCCTGCCGGGCGTGCCGCAGGTCTACTATGTCGGCGCGCTTGCCGGCAGGAACGACATGGAGCTGTTGCGCAAGACGAACAACGGCCGCGACATCAACCGCCATTACTATTCCACCGCGGAAATCGACGAGAATCTCAAGCGTCCGGTGGTCAAGGCGCTGAACGCGCTCGCGAAGTTCCGCAACGAGCTCGACGCGTTCGACGGCACGTTCTCGTACACCACCGATGACGACACGTCCATCAGCTTCACCTGGCGCGGCGAAACCAGCCAGGCCACGCTGACGTTCGAGCCGAAGCGCGGTCTCGGTGTGGACAACACTACGCCGGTCGCCATGTTGGAATGGGAGGATTCCGCGGGAGACCACCGTTCGGATGATCTGATCGCCAATCCGCCTGTCGTCGCCTGACGGAAAATTTCTTGCGATTACGTATTTTCTTGCGATTACGTACGGCCTTGCGATTGCGTTCCACCTTGCGGTCGCGCACCCGGTCCGTCGCACCCGGTCCGTCGGGCGGACGGCAGTGGCCGCACGTGTTGGTATCGTAAGTTGCGTTGAAGAATCGCCCGAATGCGCTGAAGCAATGCGTCCGGGCGATTTTCGTATGTGTCGCTCGTAGCGGGCGGGCGCATGCGTGGAGTATCGAAGCACATGAAACGCGACAAGCAGAAAACGCGATAAGCCAAGAAAACAGCAGATATGACCGAAGACAATCAGAATAACGAATTCAAACCGCAGCCGCTGCCCGGCCAGGTGTTCATCCGCCCGGGCATCGACGATCGCCCCGATTATGAGAAGACCCTGACTCCCGAAGCGAAGGCGGCCATGCGCCGGCTGTCGGTGCAGCAGCATCCGCGTATTCCGGAAGCGTCCAACGAGCGTCCGGAAACCCAGGCCGCGCGCATCGCATCGGAAGGTGGAGCGCCCCTAACCGCGGCCGCGCATCTTGACGTGGCTGTGCCGAACCTCGAATCGTCCTTCCTCGACCTGCGCGACCCGATGACCGCTCCGGACGGCACCAGGCCGACCGCAATGCAGGCCAACCGGCTCGTTGCGGGTTTTGCGCTTGGCTCAATGCTGCTGTCCGCTCCGATGGCGGCGTTCAACACGGTGCTCATTCCGCAAACCGTCAGCCGTTTGTCGGGAATCAACCGCGTCACGGATTTGGCGATGCTCGTCATCGCAGGTGCCATCATGACGTTCCTGCTGAACGCATGCATCGCCGTCGGTTCCGACCATTCCTACTGCCGGTTCGGGCGCCGTACGCCATGGATCGTCAGCGGCAGCGTATTGGCGGCTATCTGCATGGCGATTCTTTCCGCATGTGATTTTCTCCCGTGGGCCGTGTTCTTCTGGCTGGCCACGCAGGCCGCGTATGCGATGGCGGCCATACCGTTCGCCGCCGCGTTCGGCGAACGTGTGCCTGACAAGTTCCGCGACCGCGCCGATTCGTGGCACGGCAAGGGGCTGGCGCTTGGCCAGCTGGTCGGCGTCGCCGTGGCTGTTGCGCTGACGCCGCATGCCGGTGGCGAAGGTTGGGATGGCACTACGGGTTTCGCGATGCTGGTATTCGCGGGTTGGCTTGTCGTCGCGGCCGTCGTTACGCTGTTGGTACTGCCGTTCGAAGGGGCCAGCAGCTACCTGCCGCGTAGGGATGTTGAGAAAGGCGATTTCTTCTCGCAATACCGTCCGCCGCAGAACGCGCCGAAGTTTTCTGTGGCATTCGCGGCCCGCATGTTCGCCGTTGCGGCCACAGCCGGAATCGCCGTATATCAGTGGTATCTGGCGCCGAATATCGTCGGCAATACCGATGAGGCCGGTTTGTTCGGCATTGCCGGTGCCGGATCGGTGGTTGTGGTCATGGCCATCTGCACGTTTGTCGGTGCTTTGATTGCGGCGTTGCTGCTTGGCCGCATCGTCAGCCTGTTTGGCGATCTGCGTATTCCGGCCGTCGCGTCCGCCGTGTTGTTCATGGTCGCTGCGCTGCTGCCGTTGCTGATGGACGACGGTTTCCTGGCGGTTGCGCTGTACGCCCTGCTTGCCGGCTTCGCATACGTGGTGTTCGATGGCGCCAGCCAAAGCTTGGATCTTGCGATGCTGCCGGATGTGCGTTCCGTGGGCCGATCGCTTGCCGCTTATAGTCTGGCCAATACGTTCGGCACGATACTGGGCGTCGCTGCCTGCGCCGCGGTGATTGTGGCGACCGGTGCCACCGTGCTGATCTTCGCTGTCGCCACTGTTTCGATGCTGTTGGCGGGTCTGCTGACATTGCGGTTGAAATCGCAACAATGACGGCGACTATGACGGTGCTAGATCGCCAATGATTGGAAAATAAAGCGAAACGGCGCGTCCACATAGTGAACCTTTAGTGGATAGGGGAGATGGACGCGCCTATGTTTACGGCTTAGTTCGAGCGGAAATCCCGCCCGGGGAAATGACTTTGCGAAAGGAGGTTCGCCACGATGAACGGAATGGTCGCACACGTACTGCTGTCCGCACGAATTATTATTCCGCTTTCGTTGGCGGACTGATTCGAGCATTGCGGCTTCAATCCCTCGCCAACGAAGGCAGGGTTTGAGGCGCGCGTAGCACACACGTTGATGGCCCTGCATGATGCGGGGCCATTTTTGTTGCAGCCCACAAGGCAGACGCAGCGAAAACCTTTTGAAGCCGGCCGGCATAGCGCACAACAGAAAACAGAAAAACTACAAACAACATCGTTATCGGCGGAAGTTGGGAACCGGTAACAGGACGTACAGGGAGTACATCAATGAGTACAGTCGAAGCGGCCGCTGGCAAAGCGCAGGCGATGGTCCGCGATTCGGTCAAAACCGTGATCGCAGCATCCATGGTCGGCACCGCCATCGAGTTCTACGACTTTTACGCATACGGCACCGCCGCTGCGAATTATTTCCCGAAGGTGTTCTTCGGAGACACCACCAATCCGACCGTCGCGCTGCTGGCCAGCCTGCTGACCTTCGCCATCGCGTTCATCGCCCGTCCGCTGGGCTCGTTGGTGTTCGGCCACTTCGGCGACCGTATGGGCCGCAAGACCACGCTGGTGGTCTCCCTGCTCACCATGGGCATTGCCACCTTCCTGATCGGCTGCCTGCCGACCTACAACCAATGGGGTGTCGCGGCCGTCGCCGTGCTGTGCCTATGTCGCTTCGTGCAGGGCATCGGACTTGGCGGCGAATGGTCCGGCGCCGCGTTGGTGGCCACCGAGAACGCTCCGGAAGACAAGCGCGCGCTGTACGGCTCCTTCCCGGAGCTGGGCGCCCCGATCGGCTTCTTCCTGTCGAACGGCACCTACTTCCTGCTGGAGACCTTCAACGACAATGACGCGATGCTTGCCTGGGGCTGGCGCGTGCCGTTCCTGCTGTCCTCCATCCTCGTGATTGTCGGCCTCGTCGTCCGCGTCCAGATGGAGGAGACCCCGATCTTCCGTATGGCCCAGGAGCAGAAGAAGGTCGTCAAGTCCCCGCTTACCGAAGTGTTCAAGAAGAGCTGGAAGGAAGTCATCCAGGCCACGTTCCTGGTGGCCGTCACCTACACGCTGTTCTACACGCTGGCAACCTGGTCCCTCGCTTGGGGCACCAAGACCGTCGAGCAGGGTGGTGGCAACCTGGGCTTCACCAACCAGGAGTATCTGCTGATGCTGATGATCGCCGTCTGCGTGTTCGCCGCGTTCATCGTGATCTCCTGCGTGAACGCCGACAAGTTCGGCCGCAAGCGCGTGATCATCATCTCCTCCTGCTGCCTTATCGCGTTCGCCCTGCTGTTCCCGTTCCTGCTTGATCCGGCGGTCGTCGGTCAGCGCAACTTCGCCACCAACCTGCTGTTCCTGTGCATCGGCTTCGCTCTGATGGGTACCGCGTTCGGTCCGATCGGCGCCTTCCTGCCGGAACTGTTCGACGCGAACGTGCGTTACTCCGGCTCCGGCATCGGCTACAACCTGGCTGCCATCGTCGGCGCGGCCTTCGTGCCGACCATCGCCACTTGGCTGTCCCATCATTGGGGCGTGCATTCCGTGGGCCTGTATCTTGGTGTGATGGCCTTGTGCTGCCTCATCGCGGTGTTGAGCTGCAAGGAAACGAAGAACGTCGACTTCACCAAGTGACGCCGACCGGCTTGCCGGGCTGCTTCGCTTGGGGTGGCTCGGAGCCTTAGAAAAAACGTTTGACGTGAATATAGCCACTATGTGAACGCCAACAGACATCATAAAGAAAGCGGTACTAGAACAGTTCCGCAGGAGAGGCGGAGTGGTTCCTCGGACACAATCCGGGGGGAGCAACATCCTAGGAATCACTCGCCGTGATAACAACCGAAAAAAGAATAGAAAATAGCGAGTTTGTTCGGAAAAAGCAAGTTCCGAATCGCAAAAAACAATAAAGGAGCGCCAATTATGGCAGCAACTATCTGGTACGAAAAGGACGCCGATCTGTCCGTGTTCGATGGCAAGAAGGTGGCCATCCTCGGTTACGGTTCCCAGGGCCACGCCCACGCGCTGAACCTGCGCGATTCCGGCGTCGACGTCGTCGTCGGCCTGCGTCCTACCTCCAAGTCCGTGGAGTATGCCAAGGAGCAGGGCCTCGAGGTCAAGTCCGTCGCTGACGCCGTTGCCGAAGCCGACGTAGTGATGATCCTGCTGCCTGACCAGTACCAGGCCGCCGTGTACAAGAAGGACGTCGAGCCGAACCTGAAGCCGGGCGCTGCTCTGGCCTTCGCTCACGGCTTCAACATCCACTACGGCTACATCAAGCCGTCCGAGGACCACCCGGTCTTCATGGTCGCCCCGAAGGGCCCGGGCCACATCGTGCGTCGTGAGTACGCCGCTGGCCGTGGCGTCCCGGTCGTCGTGGCCGTCGAGCAGGATCCGGATGGCAAGACCTGGCCGCTGTGCCTGGCTTACGCCAAGGCTCTGGGCGCGCTGCGTGCAGGCGCCATCAAGACCACCTTCACCGAGGAGACCGAAACCGATCTGTTCGGCGAGCAGGACGTCCTCATGGGTGGCATCAACCACCTGTGCGACATGGGCTTCGATGTGCTGACCGAGGCTGGCTACCAGCCGGAGATCGCCTACTTCGAGGTGTTCCACGAGCTGAAGATGCTGGTCGACCTGGCTAACGAAGGCGGCCTGAACAAGGCCCGTTGGTCCTGCTCCGACACCGCCCAGTACGGTGATTACACCTCCACGGTCATCACCGAGGAGACCAAGAAGCGCATGCAGTATCAGCTCAAGCGCATCCAGGACGGCTCCTTCGCCAAGGAGTTCATGGATGACCAGGCCGCTGGCGCTCCGAAGTTCAAGAAGCTGCAGGAAGAGTACAGCCACCCGCACCTGGAGACCGTTGGCCCGAAGCTGCGCGCCATGTTCTCCTGGAACAACCAGGTGGACGCCGATGCCGATATGGCTGAGTCCTTCAACGGCAAGATCGCTCGTACTCAGGTTCAGTGAGATTGCTTCGCTAGCTGCATAAGCTATTTAGCGAATTAGAAAGCGTCGCCCGCTTCGTGCGGACGGCGCTTTTTGCATATTGTCGTGCGTGCGACGGTTGCGTACGTTCCGGCATAACGAAAGGCCGCCACCCAACTTGGGCGGCGGCCTTCAATCGCAGTTAATGCGATTAATCGCAATGAATGCGAGACGTTACTCAGCCACGGGCGATCTTGCCGGTGAAAGTGGCCATGTCAGCGTCGTCATCCTTGCCGTTGTTCCAAGAGAACATGGCGCGCAGCTTCGGGCCAACGGACTCGATGCGCACATTGCCGTACTCTTCCTGCAGAGCCTTGAACTTCGGAGCGCCGGCATCCTGATCGTCGATGAACTCCTTGGCGAAGGAGCCGTCCTGGATGCGGCCCAGGTGGTACTGCATGCGCTTGCGGCAGTCCTCGTTGATGACGGTGTTGGTGTAATCGCCGTACTGAGCGGTGTCGGAGCAGGACCAACGGGCCTTGTTCAGGCCGCCTTCGTTCATCAGGTCGACGAGCATCTTCAGCTCGTGGCACACCTCGAAGTAGGCGATCTCCGGCTGGTAGCCAGCGTCGGTGAGGACCTCGAAGCCCATCTCGACGAGCTTGTTCACGCCGCCCATGAGCACATTCTGCTCACCGAACAGATCGGTCTCGGTCTCTTCCTTGAAGGTGGTCTTGATGGCGCCTGCGCGCAGGGCGCCCAGAGCCTTGGCGTAAGCCAGGGTGATGTCCCAAGCGTCGCCGCGCGGATCCTGCTCGACGGCCACGACGACCGGGACGCCACGGCCAGCGGCGTACTCACGACGCACGATGTGGCCCGGGCCCTTCGGGGCGACCATGAAGACCGGGTGGTCCTCGGACGGCTTGATGTAGCCGTAGTGGATGTTGAAGCCGTGGGCGAAGGCGACAGCGGCTCCCGGCTTGATGTTCGGCTCGATGTCGTTGGCCCAGATGGTGCGCTGGTACTGATCGGGAGCCAGAATCATGATGATGTCGGCCTCGGCGGCGGCTTCCGGAACGGACTTGACTTCCAGACCCTGCTCCTTGGCGTGCTCGACGGACTTGGAGGTCGGGCGCAGGCCGACGACGACGTCGACGCCGGAATCGCGCAGGTTCAGCGCATGGGCATGGCCCTGGGAACCGTAACCGATGATGGCAACCTTCTTGCCTTCGAGGACCGAGAGATCTCCATCGTTCTCATACCAAATTTGTGCAGCCATTGTACTTGGCACTCCTTTTGTGTAGTGGGGTGAACGCTTGAAAAGCGTTCGGGTTTCTACCATTCGCAGATGAAATTCGTGGTTTCGTGCATGGATTTTGTCCTGCAAACTGGGGTCCATCCTACCGGAGCGGCCGTTTTGGTACGTATCCAGTCCACAAAGTGAGCCGCGAAATCGTAAAAAATTCGTCGCGGCGCAATCGTGATGCCTTTCCTGCGAAACCCCTACGGAAGCGACGTTTCGGGCCGTTGGAATGTTGTTTCCGTTGGGAATTGCGATTAAGCCCCTACCGAAGCGACGTTTCGATCGCTGAAAATGACGTTTGTGTGGGCAAGCATGTGCTTATTTAGGTGACGCTTCATGCATTTTGGTAGGAAAGTGGCTTAGGATAGGCACGTAGGATTGTTTGATGAGGAAGCTGAAGCAATGGTCACTGCGACGGGGATTGCGCCTGGTTCCGAAATGACGGCGCAGATGGAGCAGGTGGAGGAGCGTAATGTCTCGGGCGTGCTGCATGTCGCCGCGATTTTCGCCTCGCACATGGTATTGCAACGCAACAAGCCCATTGCGGTGTTCGGCGCATTGGCTGCCGATTGCGCCGGTATGGAGGTTGTGGCGGAAATACACGACTTTGACGGCTCCCTGATCGCGCAGGAACATGCTTATTCTTCGCAGAACGTGGTCAACGGCTTTTCGCAGTGGCGCGTGATGCTGCCCGCGCAACCGGAAGGCGGTCCGTACACGCTTCGTATCGTCGCGGGCAATGATGCCATCGAATTCGACGACGTGCTTATCGGCGAAGTGTGGCTCGCCGGCGGCCAAAGCAATATGGAACTTGAGTTGCGTAACAGCGAGCATGCCGACGAAGCACTTGAGGATTGCGCCGATCCGCTGCTGCGTTTCTACAATGTGCCCAAAACCGGTGTAATCAATCGCAATGCGGAAAATACGTCGAGCTGGCAGGAATCGTCGCCGGAAAACAGTGGCGTGATGAGCGCCGTCGCCTACTATTTCGCACGCAAGCTGCGCTCCGAACTCGACCCCGATCTGCCGGTCGGCATTGTCGACTGCTATATCGGCGGCACGTCGATCAGCTGCTGGATGAGCGAGGACGCACTCAATTCCAGCGATGCCGGCCGCGACTATCTGACGCGTTACCAGCGGGCGATCGCCGGCAAGACGCAACAGCAGTTCGAACTGGAAACCAGCGAATGGCAGTCGCAGATGGACGCATGGAACGCGGCTGTGGAAACGGTGCGTCAGACCAATCCGAACGCAACGAGCAGCGAGTTGAGCGAACAGTGCGGCACCTGCCCGTGGCCGCCGCCGCTCACCCCTACATCGCAATGGCGTCCGTGTGGCCCCTTCCACGCCATGCTGGAACGTATCATGCCCTACTCGCTGGCCGGTTTCCTGTGGTATCAGGGTGAGGAAGACGAGCAATACAGCGGTTCCTACCGCGAGCTGCTCGGCATGATGATCGGCGAATGGCGTGCGCTGTGGAGCGAAAATCTGCCGTTCCTCATCGTGCAGTTGCCGCAATGGATCAACGGCAAGACGGCTGCGGACGGCAACGATCCGATGCGCTGGCCGGTGCTGCGTGAGGCCCAATGGGACGCCGCGCAGTCCATAGACAACGTGTACGCCATCTGCACGATCGACTGCGGCGAATACGACAACATCCACCCGCTGGACAAGCGCACGCCCGGCGAACGCCTTGCCAATTGCGCGCTGCGGCAAATCTACGGCATGGATCGCGTTCCGGTGCACGGCCCGACGGTGCTGGGCTTCCGATGCGACCCGAACGGCCGCGTACGCCTGTTCTTCCGCTATGCGCACGGTTTGCATTTCGAAGGCACCACGCCCGGCGGCGGCGACGATGATTTCGATGGCCAGCTGCCGACTTTGGTGCGCGTGCCGGAACGTTCCGGCTTCGAACTGGCCGGTTCCGACGGTATGTTCCACCCGGCGACCGCCGCGATTTTCGTGGATTGCGACATCGATGATCTCGTCAATTCCAGAGTGAACGTGGTCGATTACAACGCTACGGAATTCGGCATTCCGATTAACAGCCGCAGCATCGGCACGATTACGCTGGCGACTCCGGATGTGCCGGAGCCGGTGGCGATGCGATACGCCTGGCGCAGTTGGGGTCCGGCTCCGCTGTTCAACGACGACGGCCTGCCCGCGCAGCCGTTCCGTCTGGACCTGACCGACCATACCTCCCCCGTCGAGTCCGCCGAGCCCGTCACCCCCGACGGTACCGCTGACTGAGGCCGTCGGTCTGGTCGCGCCGGTCTAATCGCCCCGTCTAATCGCAAAAACGGCATTCCCATCCGGCTTTTGTTACCGTAACCAGCCGATTCGGGTAACAAAAGCCGGAAGAGGAGGCCGTTTTGTGTTTTGTGCGATTACTCAGCGGTTGCGGCAGCCGCGTCGACAATCACCGCCGCGTCCTCGCCACGCTCGCTGCCGGACTTGCCAAGCGCAAGCTGGGCGGCGGCGAACAGCACCGCCAGCCAGATGACGCCGGCGATCACGGCGATGCGGTAGCTTGCGGAGAAGCACATGAGCACCACGACCAGCAGCATGAACGCGATCACCACGTACGGCGTCACGTTGGCGAACGGCAGCTTGAACGCGATCTTGTCGAGCGCTTCCTTGCCCTTCAATCCCTTCAGCTCGGCCGGACCATCGCCAGCCGCAACCATGCGACGGAACTTGATCTCCGTAACCATGATCATGATCCAGTTGATCGCAGCCGCGATCGTGGCGATCGACATCAGGTAATTGAACGCGAATTCCGGCCATACGAACACGACGACAACGGCAATCGCAATAATTATCGCGGAAGTGATAACACCCCCGACCGGCACGCCTTTCTTGCTGAGCTTACCCAGGTAAGCCGGCGCGTTGCCCTGCTTTGCCAGCGAATACAGCATGCGGGAGTTGGCGTACAGGCCGGAATTGTAGACGCTCATCACGGCGGTCAGGCACACGAAATTGAGGATGCCGGCGGCCGCGTGCACGCCGACGGAATCGAAGATCTGCACGAACGGGCTGGAATCGCCGTCGATCTTGCTCCACGGAATCACCGCCATAATCACGCCGAGCGCGCAGATGTAGAAGACGAGGATACGCCAGATGATGCCGTTCGTGGCCTTCGGAATGGTGGTGCGCGGATTCTCGGTTTCGCCGGCGGTGATGCCGATGAGTTCGGTGCCGCCGAAGCTGAACATCACCACGACGAGCGCCATCAAGAGGCCCGTCCACGTGCCGTCGGCGTTACGGGTCATCAGGCCGTGCGGCAGGAATCCGCCGTCCACGGTGAACCAGTTGGCGAAGCTCGCGCGAATGCCCGACGCGGTCGGCACGTTGGCGATCACGACATACAGGCCGCCGAGAATCATGGCCAGCACGGCCACGATCTTGATGATGGCGAACCAGAATTCGAATTCGCCGAACTTGTTCACGCCCATGAGATTCAGCGCCGCGATGGCCACGAGGAACACCGCCGCCGACACCCACTTCGGAATGTTCGGGAACCAGTAGTTCACGAACGAGCCGACCACGGCAAGCTCCACCATGGCCACCAGCACGTAGTTGAACCAGTAGTTCCAGCCGGAAATGAAGCCCGCTCGCCGTGACCAGTAGCGCGTCGCGTAGTAGCTGAACGCGCCAGCCTTCGGATCCTCGACCGCCATTTCGCTCAGAGCGCGCACGATCATGAAGATCGCGAGACCGCCGACGAGGTAGGCGAGCAGAATGGACGGGCCGGCCAGCTGAATGGATTCGCTGGAGCCGTAGAACAGGCCGGTGCCGATGGCGCCACCCAGCGCGATGAGCTGGATATGGCGGTTTTTCAACGATTTACGGAGCGTCGGCGGAACCGGTACATCGTCGGTTCCACGCGGCTTCTTTGCGGCGGTGACGTCGCTCATGGAGATTTCCTCTTCTCTGTTTCCTTGCGATTGCGCGTTGTGCGTTGCGCTCGCTGCTTGCGTTGCGTGCTGTTGCACGCTTGCATGTGCTTGTTTTGCTTGCTTTTTTGCGATTCGCCCTTTGTGAGGGAACGTTTCCGATTGTAGCGGGAAGCGGCGGGCAAAGTGTTGGTTTGTTCGTTCCGGAATGTCTGGTTTGCTTAACGGGTTGTTTGGTTCAGAAGTTCGATTCGCGCAATTGCTGTGCGATTCGAACGCGCGATTTGGACACGTGTTGCGGATGTGCGGTTTGGCGCGTCTTTCCAAGCTTCATGGTGTTCAATGGAATGAGGGGCTACGAACGGAGGTCGACATGGCATTCGTCAAGGACATGCTGCGAATGTGGGCGCATTCGTGGAAAAGATTCATTTCCATCGCCATGATCACGTTGCTCGGTGTGGCCGTGCTCACCGGCATTTACGCGGGCTGCCGTGACGCGTTCCGCAGCACCGACCGCTTTTTCGACGCGCAGGGCCTGCACGACGTCCAGGTGCTGTCCACCGCGGGCCTGTCGAACGGCGATATCGCCGCGTTGCGCAAGGTGAACGGTGTTGCGAAAGTGCAGGCGGAACGGTCGCAGGAAGTGACGTTCGATTTGGACGGCCGCAAGTCGGCGACCATGCAGGAAATCGGCACGAACGGCATCGACCAGCCATACTTGCAGGAAGGGCGCATGCCGAAAAAAGCCGGCGAAATCGCGGTAACCCGAAAATTTATTCGCGATTCGGGCAAGCATATCGGCAGCCGCCTCACCGTAACCCCCGAATCGGCTTCCTCCGATACTTCCGATACTTCCGATACGAACGGTGCGGACGGCACGAATGAAACGAACGGCACGGACGAGGCGCCGAGCTTCCCGACCAAGCTCACCATCGTGGGCGTGGTGCTCGATCCGCAGAACCTGAGCAATCCGGACGGCTACTCCGCCATGACCTCGTTCCGTTCCACCGCCACCACCGACTACACGTTCTTCGCGCCGTCCGATGGCGTGACCGGCACCCTCTACACGTCCGCCACGCTGCTCGTCAAGGGCGCGGCCGCCGAAAGCACGTTCGACGAATCGTACGAAAACACCGTCAAGCAGGTGACCGACCGCATCGACGGCACCGTGAAAACCGACCGCCAGAAGGCCCGTCGGCAGGAACTGCTCGACGCGGGCAACAAGAAGATCGTCGACGCGCGTGCGGAAGCCGACAAGAAGTTCGCGGACGCGCAGTCGCAAATCGACGCGAATCGGCAGCAATTCAACCAGCAGGTCGACCAGATTGTCGACATGCAGGCAAGCGCGGCCGCGGCAAACGCAGGTGCGGCAGCCGCAGCAGGCGCACCAAACGCGGCAGCCGCGGCAGGCACAAACGCACCCAACCCCCAACTTGACGAGACCACGCGTGAAACAATGCGTGAAACCATCATCGCCGCTAGTCCCGAACTGACGCAAGCCAAGCAGCAGCTCGACCAGGCGCAATCGCAATTGAACGAGCAGAAGGCAAGTACCGAACAAACGCTGAAAACCAAGGAAAACGAGCTGAAAACCAGCATTCCGCAAGTACGCTGGTATGTGCAGGACCGGCAGTCGCTCGGCGGGTTCAGCGCGCTCAAATCCGACCTCGACTCCATCCAATCGCTCGGCAACGCGTTCCCGATTGTGTTCCTGCTGGTGGCCGTGATGATGAGCCTGACCGCCATGGCGCGCATGGTCGAAGAGGACCGCTCGCTCATCGGCACGTACGTGGGGCTCGGCTACGGGCGGCTGGCGGTCGCGTCGCGCTACCTGCTGTTCGCGTTGCTCGCCTGCCTCATCGGCGGCGGCCTCGGCCTGATCGCCGGCTTCCTTGGCATTCCTGCGTTCCTGCTGGTCGTATTGCAAGGCATGTATGTGATGCCCGGCCTGCGACTGGAATACGACTGGCTGTACGGCTCGCTCGGCATCGCGCTGTTCGTGGTCGGCGTGCTCGCCGCCACCATCTACGCGTGTGTGCAGGAAATGCGGCAGACGCCCGCCGCGCTGATGCGTCCGAAAGCGCCGCGCGCCGGCTCGCGCATTCTGTTGGAACGGATTCGGCCGGTCTGGAATCGCATCGGCTTCCTCGGCAAAGTGACCGCGCGCAACATCTTCCGCTTCAAGTCGCGCCTCATCATGACGGTCGGCGGTGTGGCCGGCTGCACCGCGCTGATCGTCTGCGGCCTGGCCATCAACGACACCGTCGCAGACCTCGGCATCAAGCAATACCGCGACATCTACCAGTACGACCTGATGGTGGTTTCCGACGATTCGGACGCGTCGGCGATGCGCACGAAAGTCGCGTCAGACGGGCGCGTCACGTCATCGCTTGACGTGCGCATAGAATCGGGCGATTTGACGGTTGCGGGCAGTGGCGACGGTGACAGCGGCAAGGCCGGCAGCAGCGGCAGCGAAAGCATCCAGCTGGTCGCGGTGCCGGAAAAGCATCTGTCCGATTTGGGCGAAATGGTCACGTTGCAGCCGGTCTCGTCCGGCATGCTGGGCACGTCCGGCGTCGGCAAAACCGGTTCGCTGAAACTTGATGACGATGGCGTGATCGTCGCGCAGTCGGCGGCAAGCGCGCTGGGCGTCAAGGCCGGTTCCAAGGTGCGACTGACCAACGGCGACGGCGTGCAGGCCACGGCGAAGGTGAGCGCGGTGAATCGCAACCTCATCGGCTCGGATGTGTATGTAAGCGAAACCTACTACGCCAAGCTTTTCGACTCGAAAGACGCGAAGAACACCAAGAATTCCAAGAGTTCCGAGGATTCCGAGGCTCTGACGTGGAACGCCATGCTCGCCAAGCTTTCCGGCTCCGACACTTCGCAAACCGACTATGCGGAATCGCTCGAAGAGGACAGTTCGGTGATGAAGGCCGTAAGTTGCGCGCACATGGCCGACAGCTTCAAATTCGACCTCATGGGCGCGGTGGTGGCGCTGATCGTGGCGCTTGCCGGCGGTCTGGCACTGGTGGTGCTGTTCACGCTCGCCAACACGAACGTGTCGGAACGCGTGCGCGAGATGGCCACGCTCAAGGTGCTTGGCTTCTTCGACCGCGAAGTGCACCATTACGTGAACCGCGAGATGATGATCCTCACCGTCATGGGTGTGATACTGGGCCTGCCGCTCGGCCGGCTCGTCGGCGGCATGCTGACGATGGCGCTCAACATGCCCTCGTTGTATTTCGAGGTGGAGGTCAAGCCGCTGAGCTACGTGATCGCGGCCGTGGCGACCATGGCCTTCGCGCTGCTCGTGCAGCTGTTCGTCAACCCCGTCCTCGACCGCATCGACCCCATCAGCTCCCTCAAGTCCGTGGAGTAGCGCCCCTCCGAAGCCCTCTCAGTTCTTCGGGTAGCGGTAGTTGTGGGGGAGTTGGGTGGTGAGCTGCGGGTCCAGGCCGAGTTCCTTGAGTTGGCGGTCGATTTCGAGGCGCGCACGTTCCACAAGTTCGGCGCGACGGCTGTCCAAACCGTTCAGCCCCTCCTGCTTTTCCAGCGATTCCAACGTTTCCGCCATACGCTTGAGCCGGTCCTGATGGTGCAGCAACGCACGCACCTGCGCATGTTCGCGTACGATCGTCCGCCAATCGGATGGCGTGTGCGCAATCTCCCGAACCGCGGTGACCGGATGCACGTCGGCCACCTGATATGTGATCGAGCCAAGCAGCGGCATCAGGAACACCGTAATCGCGCCGGCTGCGACCAGTGTCGACGCGGTGTCGCTTTGCATGGTACCGACCTTCACCGCCAGCGACGTGACGGCGACGATGATCGGCAGCGCGGTCGTGCAATACAGGGCTACGGTGACGCGATGATGCGATGACAGCGGATTCTTGCGTTTGTCGAGCGACAACGCAACATATACGGGCACCGCGCGAATCAGCATGAGCATGACGATGAACGCGACGAGCAGTGCGGGCCGGCCTGCCACGGCGCGCACGTTGATCGCGGCGCCTGACACCACAAAAAATACAGGAATGAGGAAGCCGTAGCCGACACCCTCCAACTTCATTTCCAGCGACTTGCTGCCGTCGGGGATGATGTAACGCAGGATGAAGCCCGCGGCGAACGCGCCGAGCACCGCGTCAAGTTCGAACAGCGCGGAAATGGTGACAAGGAAGATGAGCAGGAATGTGGTCAGTCGCATGAGCGTTTGCGATGACGTGTTCGCATTTTCCGTAAGAAAACGGTACAGGCGATGGCCGGTTTTCAGTGCTTTCGTAGGTAGCATCGCGCACAGCAGGCAGATGGCAAGGAACACGCCGAGCACGAGCATGGTCTGCCAGCCGGTTCGGGTGGATAGCAGGATGGCCATGGCAAGGATTGGGCCGAGTTCGCCCCATGTTCCGTACGAGATGATGGCGTCGCCGATGGGGGTGCCTTCGAGGTTGCGTTCCTTGAGAATCGGCATGAGCGTGCCGAGCGCGGTGGTGGTGAGTGCGATTACCGTGGCCACACCGTTGATGCCTTGCTTGGTGAAGAACGGAAGGAATGTCACAACCAGCCAGGCGAGGCCTAGCGTGATTCCCCATGTAAGCAGTCCGACTTTGCCTTGATGTCCGGCGAGTCGTTTCGGGTCGATTTCATAGCCGGCGAGCAGGAACAGGAACGCCATGCCGAGCTCGTTCAAGAGTTTCACGGCGTCGTTTACTTCGATCACGCCTAGTCCGTACGGGCCGAGCGCGGTTCCGGCGGCGAGCAGCAGCACGGTTTGCGGAATGAACCTTCCCGGAATCAGCTGCGCCACAATCGGGCTGACGGCCGCCACCGCCATGATGATAGTCAATGAAACGAGCTCTTGCGTCATGTTTCTAGCCTAGTGAGTCTGCGTGACGGCGTGTAGAGGCGTAGCGGCCCCATGATGTGCTAAAGGGTGTGCTGGGGGTGAGGTTAAGATTGTGTAAATTTTATGGGGGGGGGGGGTAATTCTATGAGCCTTTCTATCTGCGAAAAATGGCGGAACTGTTTTGTTTGTAAGATAGGACTCCTTTTTTATCGGGGGGAATGGGATTTTTTATTCGAGGGTTTTAACGGGGGGCCAATGGGGAAATCTCCGATATGATTCTGAACCGAGCTGTTCAGGCAGTAGCAGTATAAGGGGCAGAAAAAATGATTGATGGCAAATTTACCGCAAAGGAGCGTGCGTATCTGTCCAGCCTGCCGGCGGTCAAAAGTGTGAGTGCGTCGCACATCCGCTATTCAGACCGTTTTCGGGTGGAAGTGATGTGCCGTTATAACGCCGGCGAATCACCGTCAGCTATTTTTCGTGAAGCGGGGCTTGATCCGAAACTGATCGGCTACAAGCGTGTGGAGCGGTGCATCGCGCGCTGGAAGCAGCAGAAACGTGATGAGCGTCGAAAGGGGAAAGGGGCTATGAATCATTATCTGCAGGATGTCGAAGACGATTTGTCAATCGCCGAACTGCAAGGTGCTGCGCACGAAGAAGAGACGGATGGCCTGACCTCGGCTGACGAATCGCAGGATATGGCGGCAAAGCTTGCGCAGGCGCAACTGACCATCAACAAATGCGATCTGCTCATCGCCAAACAGGCGTTGCGTATCGACGAGCTGGAACGCGTGCTGCGGAAGTTCATCCAGTGACGGACATGCGGCAACAGCAGGCGGAGCGCTATCGGGAACCGTCCTTCGAAGAGGCGGTCGACATTGCCGATGAGGTGCGGCAGTGGCGCAGGGATCGCAGGAAAGTCATTGCCATGCGGGTGGTTGCGGCGCTGTTGATCATTCTTGCGATAGGCATCGGCGGGTTTCCTACGTTTCTGCAGTATCAGTCGGCGCAGGAGCTACGGAATACGTCGAACCGGTCCGCGCAGGCGGTTGCCGGCTGGCCTTACCCCCAGGCTGATGAGGCGTTTGCCGCGGCCAAAGCGTATAACAGGCGGCTTGCGGCTTCGGGGCAGCCGATTCTCGGCGAGGCGCAAGACCCGTTCTCCCAAGTGCAGGGCGGCTCGCAGTCCAGTGAATCCGGTGCCGCGGAATCAAATAGCGCCAGCGCCAAAGATACGGAATATCAAAGCCTGCTCGATTCCGGCAGTGGCGTGATGGGCACCATCCGCATTCCGAAGATTTCCGTACGCCTGCCGATCTACCATGGCACGTCGCAGTCGGCGCTTGCATCCGGTGCCGGACATCTGTATGGCAGCAGCCTGCCAGTGGGCGGGCGGAGCACGCATGCGGTGATCACCGGCCACCGTGGGCTGGTTGAGGCGATGATGTTTACGCGTTTGGATGAGATGCGCGTCGGCGACTACTTCTACATCGAAGTGATGGGCCGTACGCTCGGCTACAAGGTGGATCGCATTTCGGTGATCGAACCGAATGACACTTCTACGTTGAAGATTGTGCCCGGTGAGGACCGGGTGACGTTGATGACCTGCACGCCGTACGGTGTGAACACTCACCGGTTGCTGGTTTCGGCGGTGCGTTCCGCGATCCCTGGAGTGGTCCCCGAGGAGCGGAATGCGGCAAAGGACGCGCGGACGATTGCGATTGCGACCGCGGTGGCCACGTTGCTGCTTGGTCTGTTGCTGGTTTGGCTGCGCAGACGGCCGTGGCATATTCGCAGACATGCGGCTTGGTGGCCGAAACGTGGCTAGTCGTTGCGGTGGCATGCTGTGGCGACATCCGTACGGTTACGGACATGTGAATAATGTTGCCCCGTCAGACGTCGGGCTTATGTGAATTTCGGGTGGCGCAGATAGCTGGAAACGTTGCTATCACTTGGTTTCGAGGCTATTTCATACCCCGAATCTCCCGCGCTTAGGGTGTATGTATCCATTCCCCTTTTCTTTTACTGTTCATGACTAGAGCGCCGGAAGTGTATCCGCGTCGGCTGGATGTGTGACTGGTGATGAAGATGTGAATCGTGCACATACGTACGGTGTGTAAGGGGAGGTAGCAGATGAGGCATGCGCGAATACAACAGGCAAAGCCCGAGAGGAGCTTCGCTGAACGAATAGTCGCCGTCATCGTTGCGATCGCCATGCTCGGCGGCATGGGCTACGCCACCACTTCCGCCGCGATGGCGGATGATGACGGACAGACCTTGGAGCGGCGGGCCGGCATCAGCCTGGGATTGCATGATTACACTCGTAATGCCATCAATAAGAATCATGCGTTGAAATTCATGAGTGTTGGCGATTCAGGAACGTATAACAGATATGTCGGTGATCGCAAGGGCGCATACACCGGTATTGTGAAGACAACCTTGACAAATGGGACAACCTTGACAAATGGCTATCCGGCCATGGCTGATAAGGGATCAGAATCATTGGATTATCTCTTTGGCGGGAGGCCTGATAGCGCCGTCAAAAACTACACGCCGGCTGGCGGACTGCTGACATTGAACAAGGAGGATGGGTATTACGGTTTCGACGCCGATTCCCAGTATGCTGCATATAACAAGACATCGAACAAGTTCGAGCTGAACCCGCAGACTTATTGTGCGGACCAGACTAATACTCCTTGCTTCACTCCATTTGGAAACGATACTAAGGATGATAAATATTCCTTCGGCATGAATCTTGGCGCCGAGTTCTACATGCCGAAAGACGGCAAGGTCAACAATCAGGACATGGTGTTCGACTTTACCGGCGACGATGATGTGTGGGTGTTCATCGATGGTGTGCTGGTGCTTGATTTGGGTGGTATCCATCAGGCGTTGGATGGCAGCATCAATTTCGCCACCGGCAAGATCACCTATGACAAGACGCAGAGTTATGGAAACCCTCCTGCCGCAACAATCACCCAGGCATTTACCAATGCGGGAAAGACGTGGGATTCCACGGCGTATAAGACACATCATCTGAGCTTCTTCTATCTGGAACGCGGCGACGGCGGCTCCAACTGTAAGATCAGGTTCAATCTGCCGGTGAAGCCGTCCAAGGCCATCGATATCGAGAAGGAAACCCTAGGCACCATCGACGCGGACAAACAGTTCCAATTCCAGCTGTTCGTCGGCAGTTCCTCAACCCCGTACCAGGGCAAATACAGCGTGTACGATGCGTACACCAATCAGGTCTTGTTCGATACGCAGACCAGCAATAACGGTGTGATAACGCTGGCCAAGGGTCAATTCGCCCGCGTGCAGTCCAACGATTTCACCGACGCTACCCCGTATAAGGTGCGGGAGTTGAACTCTAGCGACTACACCGTGTCCGCGAACGGTTCCCCGATGACGCAGCAGGGCAGCAATGATAATGCATACGCCGAAACCGGCTCGTTCACCGTGGGCACGACGGGTCACGTAACCATCGTGAATTCCAATGTGAAGCCGTCGAACAACAAAAGCATCGTGAAAACCGATGGCGGCGACGGTGATGAGTACACGCTGTATCTGACCGCATCCGGCGATAGCACCTCATCCACGGTCACCACTGCCACTCCGGCCGACATTGTGCTGGTTATGGACAAGTCCGGCAGCATGAATAAAAACAACCGCGACGCCAATGCGCAGAAAGCGGCCAAGGATCTCGCCAAGAAACTGCTGACTACCGAGAATTCAACTGATCAACAGGTACGGATGGCGGTGGTGACATTCAACAAGAACGCTACGCTGAAACAGGACTTTACCACGTCTGCGAGCCGTATCGAAAGTGCTGTTTCCCAGACTCCGGATGGCGGCACCAACTGGGAGGACGCGCTCAAGCGGGCAAACGATCTGCAAGGTCGCTCTGGTGTGAAGAAGCACATCATCTTCCTCTCGGATGGCAATCCGACATACCGTACGTCCTCGTATGGCGGCAGTTGCTATTCCTATTCGTATTCGTGGGGTGGCAATTATACCCCGCAGCCGGAATATACGACCAAAGCGACTTGCAAGGCGGCCGGATACTATTGGCTGGGTGAAAATCCTGATGGTGGTTCCGATGGCGCGTACGGTGCAGGAAATAGCGATGACTACGGTTTCAACTATGCTACCGCCCTGGCTGAGGCTAACAAGCGTGGCGATGCTGCACTCTATGTGGTGAAGACTTCCACTGAGGCGAATAAGATGGCCGATCTCGCCAGTGAGGCCAATGCAGTGAATGGCGAGGAATTTGACGGCACGAATGCTGAGAATCTGACGAACGCATTCGACCAGATTTATTCCAGTATTACCTCTTCTGCGAAAATCAAGGTCTTCTCCATCACCGATACCTTGTCCCAGTGGGTGGATCCGGTCGATTTCTCTAATGCAACCAACGGCGCCGACATCACGCGACATGTGACAGTGAAGAACGGCAGTACCGTGCTGACGAGCGGATATGCGGCCACATACAGTGTCGATAATTCCGGCAATCGCACCGTGACGGTGACGTTCAACGGCGCAGAAGGCATCGTCGCAGAAAAGGCTGATAACATCGACGTTTCCTTCAAAGTCAAGCCAAGCGATGCTGCATATGCCGACTATGCGGACAAAAACAAGTATCCGGATACGGGAGACGCGGATACCGGAAACGTATCCGCCGGGAAGCAAGGCTACTATTCCAACGCGGATGCGAAGCTGAACTATTGCGTGCTCACCGAGGTCAACGGCGCGACATCCTGTGTAAGGGCCGAAGCCGAATATCCGCATCCGGTGGTGCAGGTGAAGCTTGGCAAGATCAACATCACCAAGCAATGGTCGGACGGTGCCGACAAGCATGCCAACGATTCCGTGACGGTGCAATTGCAGCGCAAGGCGATTGGTGCTACTAATGCGGAGAACGTTGGTAATTCGATCACGCTGAACGCCACCAACAAGTGGACCACAGCGGTCGATAATCTGGTGCCCGGCTACACGTATTCCGTGGTGGAAACCACCGGCAATGACCGATATGACGTCACCTATACGGGTAACAATACCGAATTGACCAAGAAGATGGTGTGGTCTTCCAATGCCGATGCGGGCACGTTGAAAGCGACCATCACCAACACGCTGAAGACGGTATCACTGCAGCACCTAATCTCGGTACGGAAGAATCTGACCGGTCGTGAGTGGAAGGATTCCGACCAGTTCGGCTTCACGTTGAAGGCGGAAAATAATGCTCCGTTGCCGGCCAGCTGCAAGGATCAGCAGCCATGCACGGTCACGGTGAAGCATGATTCGACCGAACATTCCGCGGCGTTTGACGACATTACCTACAACGCCGGTGACGCCACTTACACGTATTACGTGACGGAAAACAGCGGCTCGATTAGCGCATTGCACTATTCGCAGGCGAAATACAAAGTCGTGGTGACCGTCGCCAAGAACAATGACGGTGCGTGGACGGCTTCCGTAACGTCCGTGACCAAGGTGCAGGACGACAACGGCCAGAAGGTTTCCGAATCGCAGAGCGTCAGTACGCCGGTCGCCTTCACCAACCACTACATCGCAGTGTCGGCGCTGCCGTTGACGGGCGGGATGACGGATCGTCAGTGGCTGTTCGTCGGCGGTGTGGTCGGCGGGCTTGCGGTGCTGCTCATCGGCGCGGCCGGTGTGTGGAACGGCAAGAAGCGACTCGTCTGAATCGTTTGTGCGGGGTCGGAACGTCTGCCAACTCGAGGACGTTCCGACCGATAATCCAAGATTTGCGGATCGCGGGAGCAAGTTAGGTCCCCGCCTCCCGCGATTGCAAAAACAAGTAATCAAACAATAAGAAAGAGAGGATTCTCATGAAGATGAGGAAACTTTTCGCCGGTATTGCCGCCGCTGCGACGCTGCTGGGCGGCATGGCCCTGGGCGCAACCAGCGCGCAGGCCGATGACGCTGCTGGTACTCCGGTAACGGGCGAAGCAACGTTCACGTTCACCGCTGAAACCGCTGAACAGCTGAACAACGCCAGGCTGAAAGCATACAAGATTGGCGATTATGTCCAGTATGGTTCCGGTACGGATGTTGCCTACGGTGTGGTGACGAATCTCGCCAATAAGAAGGCCGTTGACGCCGCGTTGAAGACAGCTGGCGTGGCTACTGCTGATAAGCAGGATAATCTGGCCGCCGCTCTGAGTACCGGTGCTCTGGATATTTCCACAACGCGTCCGTGGAATTCTCCTGATAAAACCCGCAAGTTTGCCAATGCTCTGGAGAGCGAAAACAAGTTGACTGGCGGCACGCAGGTTACATTTACTGCTGCTCCGACTGGCTCTGATGAGAGCGGATACTCTGCTACCGTGAACCTGCCGGCTGGCATCTATGTGTTCATTGACTCTGCGGCCGCTACTGGCTCCGTGACCAAGGCAATCCCGATGATTGTCGCTTCCGGTACCGTTGACACTGTGAAGAAGGTTTTAACCAATCCGACTGCCGGTGCCACCGTGAACATGAAGAACACTAAGAACCCCGGAAAGACGAAGGAAGTCGATAAGGCTTCCGCTGCCATCGGCGACACTCTGACCTACACGCTGACCGGCACCATCGCGAACCCGGCTCCGACTGAGTTCAAGTTTACCGATAAGCCGGGCAAGGGACTGACCATCCAGGCCGGCACCTTCAGGTTCTACGCTGATGATGTCGAGGCTCCCGCTACTGATTTCACTGTTCCAGACTCCGATGTGACCGGTGGCGAGAATGCGTCCTTCGATGTGATCGTGAACAATCCGTCCAAGTATGCAGGCAAGGTCATCAAGGTCACCTTCAACGCAATGATCAATGATGATGCTTCCGTCACCGATGGTGTGGTCAACAAGCTTGACAATTACGACACCAATGTTGAGGCCAAGACTGGGTTTGTCGGATTCGACTTCACTAAGGTCGATCCGGACGGCAAGGGCATCGAGAACGTCACTTTCCAGGTGAAGGACGGTGACACCACGCTGTACTTTGTGAAGCAGAACGACGGTTCCTACAAGAAGGCTGCTTCCACCAATACTCCGGATGCGACGACTGATGTGAAGACCAATGCCAACGGCAAACTGGTGTTCACTGGTCTTGATGCCACCAAGACTTACACCGTCACGGAAACTGCACGTGCCAACGGCGACTACCTTGACATCAAGCCGAGCTTCACCGTGTCTTTCTCTAATGGTGCAGCTGTTCTGGCTAAGACCGCCACTTCCGATCCGTGGGGCTTGGTCAACACCACCGCCAAGACCGTGAAGAACGTCAAGTCCATCACCCAGCTGCCGCTCACCGGTGCTGCGGGCACCACGCTGTTCACCGTCGTGGCGCTGCTCGTGGCCGGTGCCGGTGTGACCGTTGCGGTTAAGAGCCGTCAGCGCATGCACTAAACCCACAAGGCGGTAACGCCAAAAGCCATACAGGGGCCAATCCAACCGGGTTGGCCCCTTTTTGCGTGCGCCCACGACCCGACTGTCCTACGGTCCGACCCAGCCCCGCGGGAACTTCTGTTGGGTGTCATCCGCATCAGATGAGGATATTTTTCGAGGGGACAGTGCGGGTTGGTGCGACGTGTTGCAACAAGCTGAACTGTGGATGCGAGGTAGTCACAGACAGTCTCCGAAGAGAGGGGGAAAACGAGGGTATCGTACGGCAAGCGGGCCATAGAATCATAAAGCATATCCACGAGAAGTGAGCAATGGAGACACAGGACGGGAGGTATGCCGTGCGTGGCGGCGGAGTATTCAGCGACGAGGAGATTCAGCTGTTGCGGGAATTACCGGCGGTGGCGAATGTGACGCGTAATCGTATCACCTATTCCGATGCTTTCAAGCAGGCGTGCACCATCCGATATCTTGCGGGGGAATCTCCGACCAAAATCTTCCGTGAGGCGGGATTGCCACCGGAACTGGTCGGGTACAAGCGCATCGAACGCAGCGTGGCTCGTTGGAAGGCCGCCGCCATCAAATCAGTGAGCGGCAACGATCACCTGGATGACAGCGAAATCATTGCGCAGCTCGTTGAACGGTACAAGCGTACTTTGGTGACGAGGCGGAATCTTGACAATATGGCGTCCGGTGTTCCGGATTCGAGCGTTCCCGTTATGTCCGAAGGCGCTGTCGGCGCGCATGTTTCGATCAGTGCGCTCGACGGTGATACCGCTGGCATCATCATCAAGCAGCAGGCCCGCCGCATCGACGAACTGGAACGTGCCAATGCTTCCTTGCTTGACAAGCTCAACAAGGCGATTCCGTCCTCGACTGTTGACAACTAAAACCATTCGTCTGCTTGATTGACATGTGGGTTTTTCGGGCAGGCTACCCCGCGATTTGCATAGAATGCCCCCCATATGGCATATGGATGTGTTTCGCGGTGCGAACAATGGCGGAGATTGTGCGGTTCCCGCGGTAGGGTGTGACCATTATGACTTTAGGGAATACGAATACCGGGAAGGCCGGCACAAACACGCAAGCTGCCGACGCGTCTGACGCAACGCAGAACGCGCAAAACACACAATCGCATATCAAATCCGTCGAAAGCCTCGACAAAGACAACGACATGGAACGCGGCCTGAAAAACCGCCACGTCCAATTCATCGCCATCGGCGGCACCATCGGCACCGGCCTGTTCCTCGGCTCCGGCAAGTCGATCGCGCTGACCGGACCGAGCATCATCCTCGTGTACATCGGCGTTGGCCTCATCATGTTCCTGCTCATGCGCGCCATCGGCGAAATGATGTACAGTGACCCCAGCCAGCACACGTTCATCAACTTCATCACGCGCTACCTCGGCCGCGCGTGGGGCAAATTCGCCGGCTGGACGTACTGGATCGTGCTCATCCTGACCGGCATGACCGAAATCACAGCCGTCAGCACCTATTTCGTCACATTCTTCGGCACGTTCGGCATAGACCTCAACGCGTGGAAATGGCTTATCGAACTGTGCTTCCTCGTGGCGCTCACCGGCATCAATCTCATTGCCGTGAAAGTGTTCGGCGAGGCGGAATTCTGGTTCTCCATGATCAAAATCACACTGATTGTGGGTCTGATTGTCACCGCCGTGGTGATGCTGTTCCTCGGTTTCAGCTACCCGGCCACGCATATCGAAGGCGTGGACGGCACGGTTTCCGGTGCCACTGTGAGCCTTACGAACATTACCGACGGCTTCCAGCTTGCGCCGAACGGCTGGATGAACTTCTTCATGAGCTTCCAGATGGTGTTCTTCGCCTACCAGCTCATCGAATTCGTAGGTGTGACCGTATCCGAAACGCAGAACCCACGCAAGGTGTTACCGAAGGCCGTCAACGAGCTGATCATGCGCATCCTCATCTTCTACGTGGGCGCGCTCGTGGCCATCATGGCCATCGTGCCGTGGCGCAACTTCCATCAGAACGCGGACGGCTCGTTCGGTTCGCCGTTCATCATGGTGTTCAAATACGCTGGCCTCGACTGGGCTGCCGCGCTCGTGTTCTTCGTGGTGATCACCGCAGCCGCGTCGGCACTCAATTCGCTGATCTACTCGGCGGGCCGCCACCTATACCAGCTTGCGCAGGACTCCGAATCGCCCGCTATGCAGCGCCTCGGTGAGGTGTCGGATCACAAGGTGCCGGCGAAGGCGATCATCGTGTCCGGCTGCATGATTCTGTTCTCCCCGCTGGTCAACGCGATCCCGGGCGTTTCCGGTGCGTTCGTGCTGTTCGCTTCGGCCGCCAGCGCCGTCGTGATCTTCATCTACATCCTGACGATGCTTGCGCACCGCCGCTACCGTCAAAGCGCCGACTTCCTGCCGGACGGCTTCGTCATGCCGGCATGGCAGGTGTGCGACTGGATTGCGATTGCGTTCTACGTGTTCGTGTACGTCACGCTGTTCCTGTCCGCAGATACGCGCGGTTCCGCCATCGCCGGCCTGCTGTGGCTCGTCGTGTTCGGCGGCTACTGCCTGCTGCACGAGCGATTCCAGAACCGCGACCTGAAGGCGGCTCTAGGGAAGTAGACGTATTGCCTGTCGCTGCGGTATGCGTGGCATGCGCGTGTTGCGCTACGTGCCGCGCATCTGACGAAAGAGGGTCGGTGGAAACCTTGCGAAAATGTGCGTCTCCACCGACCCTCGTCGTGTAATCGCAATAAAACAGTGCGAAACGTTAGTGCACGAATCGTACGAAATCGGCGCGAATCAGCCGATGTAGTCGGCCTCGTTCGTCGGGCTGGACGGGACGGCGTGGTCCTCCGTAACCTTTCCCAGGCCGGACAGGTACGCTTCACGGCCGGCCTCAATCGCATTCTTGAAAGCGCGCGCCATCAGCGGAATGTTGCCGGCGGATGCGATCGCCGTGTATGCCATCACCGCGTCCGCACCCATCTCCATGGCCTCCGCGGCCTGGCTCGGACGGCCGATGCCCGCGTCGATGATCACCGGAACGTTGGCATTCTTGATGATCACCTCGATGAAATCGCGTGCGCGCAGGCCCTTGTTCGAGCCGATCATCGCGCCGAGCGGCATCACGCAAGCTGCGCCCGCGTCCTCAAGACGCTTCGCTGCGATCGGGTCCGGGAACATGTACGGCATGACCACGAAGCCTTCCTTCGCCAGCTTTTCCGTGGCCTTGATGGTCTCCTCGTTGTCAGGCAGCAGGTACTTCGCCTCGTGCTCGATCTCCACCTTCACGAAGTCCGTCTGGCACACCTCGCGCGCGAGACGTGCGATGCGCACCGCCTCCTCCGCGTTGCGCGCGCCCGACGTGTTCGGCAGCATGGTGATGCCCTTCGGAATGTAGTCGAGCAGGTTGTTTTCGGTGGTGCGGCAGCGGCGCAGCGCCATGGTGACGATTTGCGTGCCCGCGTTCTCGATGGTGGCCTTGATGAGGTTCAGGTCGTAACGGCCGGAACCGAGGATGAAGCGGCTGGTGAACTTGTGGCCGCCGAGAATCAACGGATCGGCGTCTCCTGTGGCGATCTCGTCGTACGCGTGCGCGTCCGGCTCCGGCAGGATCGCCGTGTTCGTGGTGGTGCCGACCAGCTCGTCAAGCGTGGCGTTCGGTGCGGCCGCAACATCGGCTGCTGCGGTGGTGATGGTGTTTTCGGTGCTCATCGTCGGTTCCTTTCGTTGGGGTGTTTGGTGTTGCTGTTGTTGCGATTGCTGTGCTGCTGTTGTGTTGTGTGCAACGTGCGTTTGTAATCGCAATAAAAATTTCGATTACGGCAGTGGAGTAACGTAGCAGTGCGTCAGGCGTCTTCCTCGCCGAGGATCAGTCGCGTGATCATGTTCGCTTCGTGGCAGGCGACCACGCCCACGCGCGGCGCCATCAGGCCGGCACCCGGTACCGGAGCCGTCTCGCCATCGCCACAGAAGTAGAAGTTCTTCGAAACGCGACGCGTGCTCACCAGGTTGGAGCTGCGGAAGCCGGCCATGCCGGACGCGCTGACGAGCTTCTTGCCCGGCAGATTCTCCAGCACCGCGTTGACGAGCATCGTCTTGTTTTCCGGCACGTCGAACGCCTCGCAGATGATGTCCTCGTTTTCGAACAGCGTCGGCACGTTCTCGTCGGTCACCTTGACGGTGTCGATGGTGATGTCCGTGAACGGGTTGATTTGGCGCAGATTGCTGCGCAGCGCCTCCGTCTTGTACTGGCCGAGGTCCTTCAGGAAATACTGCTGGCGATTCAGGTTCGTCATATCCACGCGGTCGAAGTCGATCAAGTGCAGATGGCCGACGCCGATGCGGGTCAGCGCCACCGCGATGGTGGAGCCAAGGCCGCCGCAGCCGCAGATGGCCACGTGCGCCGCGTCGAGCTTGTCCTGCGTGGCGGCCGTGTGACGGTCGAGCAGGGCCGCGCGGATCCCCTCGCGGCTGACCAGGGTGGCCGGGTCGGGCTGGTTGTCGAAAGCGTGCTGGCGGGCGTCGATCTGCGCCTGCGATGCGGATGGTTCAAAAGTCATGGTTGTTCTCGTATTCTCGTTTCCGTTCGTATGGTTTGTTTCGCTGCTGTGCTCAGCCGCCCTGCACGAACGTGACGATTTCCAACGTGTCGGTGCCCTTGAGCTGCGTCTGCGCACGCTGGGCGCGCGGCACGATCTCGCCGTTGAGCTCCACGGCCACGCGGTCGGCGCGCAGACCGCGCTGCTCCACTAGTTCGGCCACGGTGATCGGCGTGGCGACGTCCTCTTCCTTGCCGTTGATGATCATTTCGGTTCCCTTCTGTATGTCAGGCCCCACGAGTGCCGTTCCCGCCGAAACGGACGTTCAGAACTGCTTTGTGGGCTTCCGAGCGTCTGCTTCCGGTGAATCGGACATTCACGGTTGGTACGAAAAAAGGGTCGCCGAAGGAACCGTACCCTATGAGGTGGTGCGCCCCTCCGTGACCCTAATCACGCGATATTCGGTTATCGCGAACGGAAATGAGATGCGCCTCGCGGCGCGAACAACCCGTCTCCTTACGGCGGCATTACCCGCATCAAGTCCTCGGTCGAAGCTCGTCGAGCTCCCTCTCAGCCTTTCGGCTCCCGTTCGGTTGTGCCCTCATCTTCCCGCACCCGCCCGACAACCCGCTCCGCGCTGTTTTGTGCGAGAATGGGTGGCGGATTTTGTAGCGACGGATGTGGCGACGGAAGGGAGACGGTTATGACGACCGCACGAAACATGGGCGAATTGGCGGGATTTGCGATTCCACGGCTCGGCATGGGCACGATGGCGTTGGCGATTGAGGGCCGCCCGGACCGCGATACGGCGATCCGCACGATTCACGCCGGCTTGGACGCGGGCGTGCGATATCTGGACACCGCCTGGTCGTATTACCTGCCAAGCCAACCCGGCACCGGCACCGCCGAAGACCTGGGCTACGGCGAAAAAATGGTGCGCGACGCGCTCGCCAGCTGGGACGGTCCGCGCGACGAAGTGCTGATTGCAACCAAAACCGGCTATCGCCGCACCATGGAGGCGCCGAACGTTGCCGAAAACGAGCCGGAACGCCAGCATTTGCAGGCTGTGGGCAGCCAGTACGGGTGGATGGCGGATTCGCGTCCGGAAACGATGATCTGCGACGCAAAGGAGTCGGCCGCGCACCTCGGCGTGGAGGCGCTGGACCTGCTGTACTCGCACGGACCGGACCCGGAAGTGGCTTATGAGGACCAGGTCGGCGCGCTGAAGCAGCTGCTTGATGAGGGCGTGATCCGGTACGCGGGCATTTCCCGCGTGGACAACGCGCAGATCGACATCGCCCGCGAGATTCTCGGCGACAAGCTGATCGCCGTGCAGAACCAGTTCTCGCCCTCGCACTCCGACCCTGAGCATACGATGGAGCACTGCGCGGAACTTGGACTCGCGTTCGTGTGCTGGAGCCCCCTCGGCGGCTTCCTCGACGCGTTCGACCAGCGCGCGTACGACCCGTTCCGCACGGTCGCCGGCAACCACGGCTGCTCCTACCAGCGCGTGGTGCTCGCCTGGGAACTGAGTCGCTACGAGCGGTTGTTCACCATCCCCAGCGCCCGCAATCCGCAGGAAATCAACGATTCCTTCGCCGCCACCGAACTGACGCTCACGCAGGATGAGCTGGCGATGCTGAACGCCTCCGTCGACGCCCGTCGCGGCTGAATTCCGCGCAATACGTACGATTGGCCGCGCCCGATTCCGCACAATAATCGCGATTCGGGCCGCGGCCTTTTTCGTGCCTTCTGTAGCTTGCTCGCTGCAAAATCGCCCTGGGAATAACTTACACTGTAAAATGTTTACACTGTAAGATATTATGACGGCGATTGCGACGGAAGGAGGTGCCTCGTGGGCTTTGAAGAGGAACTGTTCCACGAATTGGCGACCAACACATGGGACAAACGTTCGCGCATGCAGCAGGAGATGGTGAAAGGCGCGAAGGGCGAGCCCTTCGCCGTGCAGGAACTCTATAGGAAAGGCCCGCTGACGCCATCGCAGCTCGCCTCTTCAATGAAAACCACCACCGGACGCGTGTCCACACTGCTGTCCGCGTTGGAGAAAAAAGGCCAGATCACACGCGAATCCGACCCCGACGATCGCCGTGTGGTGCACGTGAACCTCACCGAAGCCGGCAGGGAACGCGCCGAACGGCAGCGCGAAAGCATGCGCGAGGCGATCTGCTGGATCTTCTCGCAGATGGGGGAGCGCCGCGCGCGCGAATTCGTTGAGCTCACCGAGGAATTCACCACGTACATGTCGCTGTGCATGCCCGGCAAACCGCGCCCCACGGCGGACGAGGTCAAAGCCGCGTTCTCAGGAAACGCACAGGAAGACGCGTAGTATCTTACGCTGTAAATAATTCACAGTGTAAGTAATCGCAATCCAGTAATCGCAAAAACCGCGAAAAATCGCAAAAACTAATCGTAAGAAAACAAGCAAAACACAAAACAAGAGAAGGAACCAAGCATGCTTCGCATCGTACGATACCTCTCCAAAGCGGAGATCGGTCAGATGCTCGTCGCGCTGGTCAGCATCGTCGGTCAGATCTGGCTTGACCTGACCCTGCCGGATTATATGGCCGACATCACGCAGCTCGTCGAAACCCCCGGCAGCGAAATGCGCGACATCTGGGTGGCCGGCGGCAAGATGCTGCTCGTCTCGCTCGGCTCGGCGGCCTGCGCCATCGTCACCGGCTTCATCGCCGCGCGCGTGGGTGCCTCGTTCAGCCAGCGCCTGCGTTCGCTCGAATTCAACAAGGTGGAAAGCTTCGGACCGGCGGAAATGAACCGTTTCTCCACCGCGTCGCTCATCACCCGCTCCACGAACGACATCACGCAGATCCAGATGTTCATCACCATGGGTCTGATGATGATCGTCAAGGCGCCGATCATGGCCGTGTGGGCCGTGTGCAAGATCGCAGGAAAGGGCTTCGATTGGACGCTCGCAACCGGCATCGCCGTGGCCATCCTGCTGGTGGTCATCGCCGTGCTCATGCACTTCGTCATGCCGAAGTTCAAGGCCATGCAGCGCCTGACCGACAACATCAACCTCGTGGCGCGCGAGAACCTCACCGGCCTGCGCGTGGTGCGCGCGTACAACGCCGAGGACTACCAGGAAGCCAAGTTCACCGAAGCCAACAAGGAACTCACCGAAACCCAGCTGTTCACCAACCGCGCCATGGCCATCATGATGCCGTTGATGAACACCATCATGAACGGCCTGATGCTCGCCGTCTACTGGATCGGCGCGTACCTCATCGACGCTGCCGACGCCGTCGACAAGCTCACCACCTTCTCCAACATGGTGGTGTTCTCCAGCTACTCCATCCAGGTCATCATGAGCTTCCTGCTGCTGAGCATGGTGTTCGTGCTCTGGCCGCGAGCCGACGTGTCCGCGCAGCGCGTGCTCGAAGTCATCGACACCGAGCCGATGGTCACCGACGGCACGCAGGACGCGGGCAAGCCGGGCGAGGAAGGCGAAATCGAATTCCGCAATGTGAGCTTCGCCTACCCCGACTCGCGTCACGCCATGCTCGAAGGCGTCAATTTCAAGGCGAAGAAGGGTCAGACGGTCGCGTTCATCGGCTCGACCGGCTCCGGCAAATCGTCCCTCATCAACCTCGTGCCGCGTTTCTACGACGCCACGCAAGGCGAGGTGCTCGTCGACGGCGTCAACGTGCGCGACTACAAGCTGAAGGCGTTGCGCGACAAGATCGGCTACGTGCCGCAGCAATCGTTCCTGTTCAAGGGAACGATCGCCAGCAACGTCGCGTACGGAGATACGGACCGCGACGACGACACCGTGCGCCGCGCATGCGACGTCGCGCAGGCGACGGAATTCATCGACAAAAAGCAGAAGAAGTACGATTCCGGCATTTCGCAGGGCGGTTCCAACGTTTCGGGCGGGCAGAAGCAGCGTCTGTCGATCGCACGCGCCGTCTACCGTCATCCGGAAATCCTGATCTTCGACGATTCCTTCTCCGCGCTCGACTTCAAAACCGACCGTGCCGTACGTGACGCGCTCGAAAAGGAAGCGAAGGATTCCACGAAACTCATCGTCGCGCAGCGCATCGGCACCATCATGAATGCCGACCGCATCATCGTGCTCGACGACGGCAAAGTGGTCGGCCAGGGCACGCACGAGGAACTGCTCGACACGTGCGAAGTGTATCGGCAGATCGCCGAATCGCAGTTGAGCGAAGACGAACTGAAGCGCTGAAAGGGGGAGACATGCCAAGAGGAATGGGACGCGGCCGTGGGGCCGTGGAAAAGCCGAAGGACTTCGGCGGAGTGATGAAGAAGCTCGTGAAATTCTGCAGCCGGTACATTCCGGTGATGATTTTCGCGCTGGTTCTGGGCGCTGCCGGCACGGTGTGCCAGATCATCGGCCCGGACAAGCTCAAGGACATGACCAACGAGATTACGAAGGGTCTGCCGGCCATGGTGCACGGCAAGCCCGTCATGAATTCGATCGATATGGACGCGGTGTCGCGCATCGCATGGCTGCTCGTCGCGCTGTACGTCGGGTACGCGCTGCTGAGCTACCTGCAAAGCTGGCTGATGGCCAACGTCACGCAACGCACCGCACAGCAGCTACGTGAGGCGATCAGCCAGAAAATCAATCGCCTGCCGCTGAAATATTTCGACAAAGTCAGCTACGGCGACGTGCTGAGCCGCATCACCAACGACGTCGACGCGATCGGACAGACGCTCGGCCAGTCGGTCGGCTCGCTCATCACATCGGTCACGCTGTTCTTCGGCGCGCTCATCATGATGTTCTACAACAACGTGACCATGACGCTGTGCGCCATCGGCTCCGCGCTGCTCGGCCTGATCATCATGGGCGTGATCATGAAGGTGTCGCAGAAGTACTTCACCCGCCAGCAGGTGGCGCTCGGCGACGTCAACGGCCACGTCGAGGAAATGTACACCGGCCACACCGTGGTCAAGGCATACTGCGGCGAGGAACGCTCCATCGAGCAGTTCGAGAAGTACAACAACGACCTGTACGTGTCCGGCTGGAAAAGCCAGTTCCTGTCCGGCCTGATGATGCCGATCATGAACTTCGTCGGCAACTTCGGATACGTGGTGGTGTGCGTGGTCGGCGCGGCGCTCGCCATGGACGGCAAGATCGAATTCGGCGTGATCGTGGCGTTCATGATGTACATCCGCCTGTTCACGCAGCCGCTGTCCCAGTTCGCGCAGGCCTTCCAGAACCTGCAGCGCTGCGCAGCCGCATCCGAACGCGTCTTCGGCTTCCTTGACGAACCGGAACTGGCCGACGAAACCGGCAAGCAGGCGCTGCTGGGCGTCGGCGCGGACGGCAAGCCGCAGCCGGTGCGCGGCGACGTGGAATTCAGCCACGTGCGCTTCGGCTACGACGCGGACAAGACCATCATCAACGACTTCTCCGCGTCCGTGAAGGCCGGCCAGAAGGTGGCTATCGTCGGCCCGACCGGCGCCGGCAAGACCACCATGGTCAACCTGCTGATGCGCTTCTACGAGATTTCCGGTGGCACGATTTCGATCGACGGCATCGACACCAAGTCCGTACCGCGTTGGAACGTGCACGACCAGTTCTCCATGGTGCTGCAGGACACGTGGGTGTTCCGTGGAACAGTGCGTGAAAACATCGCGTATTCGAAGAAGGACGTCACCGACGAGCAGATCGTGGCCGCATGCAAGGCCGTCGGCCTGCACCACTACATCATGTCGTTGCCGAACGGCTACGACACCGTGCTCGACGACAAGGCGTCGCTTTCCCAGGGCCAGCGCCAGCTGCTGACGATCGCCCGCGCGATGGTGGAGGACGCGCCGATCCTGATCCTCGACGAGGCCACCTCCTCGGTCGATACACGCACCGAGGAGCTGATCCAGAAGGCGATGGACGCGCTGACCGTGGGCCGCACGAGCTTCGTGATCGCGCACCGCCTGTCCACCATCCGCGACGCCGACATGATCCTGGTGATGAACGGCGGCGACATCGTGGAACGCGGCACGCACGAGGAACTGCTCGCCAAGGGCGGCTTCTACGCCGACATCTACAACAGCCAGTTCACGCTGGCCGAGTGAGGTTGGTGTGCTGACTCGCTAAAAAATCCGGAGGGACCACCCCTCCGGATTTTTGCGTTTTGGCTTCGGCATTTTTATTGTGTTGCGCTGACGGGACGGCGGATTTACCATTGAGGTGACTGACGTCAATCGATTGACGTATTTGAAAATCACAAAGAAAGTGGGCAGTCATGAAAAGCATCGAAATCGGCAAATCGGCAGTGGTCGCATCGCAGGCGGCGCTCGGCGTGATGCGCATGGACGCGCTGGATGCGGACGCTGCGGCAGAAGTCGTGCGTACGGCCGCCGAGCATGGAGTCAACTTCTTCGACACGGCGGACATCTACGGATTCAACGTCAACCACGACCATGCCAGCTCGCGTGTGCTCGGCCGCGCGTGGAAGGACGCCGGGCTCAAGCGCGAGGACATCTTCCTGCAGACGAAGTTCGGTATCAACATCGACTTCAGCGACCCGAACAACGTGCACGCCACCCGCTACGACTTCTCCGCGAAGCACCTCATCACGCGACTCGACGAGGAACTGGAAGCGCTCGGCACTGACTACGTGGACTTCGCGCTCCTGCACAGGCCCGACACCCTGATGGAGGCCGAGGAAATCGTCGAAGCGTTCACCACCCTGCACAAGGCGGGCAAAGTGCGCCACTTCGGTGTGAGCAACGTGAACCCGTGGCAGGCGGAACTGCTGCAGTCCTGGCTCGGCGACGACCCGGCCATGAGGCTTGAAGCGAGCCAGCTGCAGTTCGGCCTGATGCACGCGCAGATGGTCAGCGACGAGCTGATGACCAACTCCCGCGCCGAAGGCATGGTCGTGGCCAACCATTCGGACGGCCTGCTGTCCTACTCGCGACTGCGCCACATGACCATCCAGGCGTGGAGCCCGTTCCAGTCCGGCACGGAATACGGCCCGTTCGTAGGCAACGAGCACTTCCCGGAGCTGAACAAGGCACTGGACGAAAAGGGCGCCAAGTACGGCGTGAGCGCCAACGCCATCGCCACCGCATGGGTGCTCAGGCATCCGGCGAAGATCCAGATCGTGCTCGGCTCGATGAACCCCACCCGGCTGGGCGAAATGCTCGACGGCGCGGACATCGATCTCGACAAGCAGGATTGGTGGGACCTGTACGTGGCCGCCGGCAACCTCATTCCGTGAGTTTTGCTTGCGATTGGCCGGTTTGCGGTCTGCGATTGGCGGGCCGCCAACCGGCCAACCTGGCAATCAGTGACCGGTCGGCAATCAGAAGAAACGGCCGGGGAAACCGGCGCTGATGGTGGCGTGACGGTCGGCGTCCAACGTGGCGCAATCGAAAACAAAAACGCTGCGCAGTTCATTCGGGTCCGCAACGAACAGCGCCGTAGCCAACCCGTCCGCCACCGCAGTCGGATAGTCGGCGACCGACGTGGATCGCACGGCAATCCACGTGGCCTCCATCTGCTGCGCGGGCAGCCCATCGACGGCATTGAGCAGATGGTGAATCGCCAGATGCGTCCGCTCGTCAACCGCCACCTCCCAATGGCGGCGACTGGGCGCGCTCGCGCAGAACGCGCCATCACGAATCTCCGCCACACCCACCGCACGGGACGAATCGTCCGGATCCTCAAGCGCCACACGAATCGGATTGGACGTGTGTGCCAGCAGGTCGCCACCGGCATCAATCACAAATTCCGGGAAGGAGCCCAGCAAACCACCCAACAAATCAACCAGATAGCCTTTGCCGCACGCGCCGAAATCCAAATGAACCGGGCCGTGCGTGACCAACGTCGTAACGTCTGAACGCACTACGTCATGCCCCCATACAGGGCGTCCACGCAAAGCGCCCAGGCGCTCGCCGGCGCCGGCCTCAACGGTGAAGCTCAGCGTGGGATCGTAACCGAGACGAATCAGATCCTCGCCCACGCACGGGTCGATCGCGCCGCGCGTGACGTCATGTAGTGTGTCGTACAAATCAAACAGTGGACCGGTCCAGTCGGGAAAATCGAAATGCCCGCCATGCTCCGCGTCTCCGATGCGCGTAACCAGCGAATCGGCGCGGAATCGCGAAAGCACATGCTCGTATCCGTCGATGAGTCGCTCCATTTCGGCACGCAGCTCCGCGGAAACAGGGCGGGCGGTCGAAATCAGCAAGCCGGTGCCGAGCGCTTTGGGAAACACGGTGGTGCAGGGCATGCGCTGCGCGAGCGAAACGGAAGAATCCATACTCCTGATGCTAGCGCGTTCGTTCGTTGAGGATGGGGCCTTATGCGTCCACGTTTCGTCAATGCGGACGCTTGGCTGCGGAACGTTTGACGCGTGCGGCTCGCTTATGGGTGGCGGATTCCGCCGCGTCGAGTTCGACGAGCATGCTGCGAGCGTGCCACGATGTGAGATGACACGCCGAAGATGGTAAAAACAGGAATGGCGGAATTCCGCTGATTCTCCATGCGTGATACATCAAAACAAATTAAAAATCAAGACTTTTCTTTAAAAAATTTTCGTTTTACCTTGGCTTTCGGTGCGTATATCGCACACTGAGAAGTTTTGAGAAGGAAGGTTCGACCCATGTCATCTCGCGTCGCGCAGCGCCACGCAGCCGGTTCCTACGATTCGTGCGATTCGCGCGTCTCGGCTTCCGGCCGTCTCATCACGCTCGTCGCCGCGCTGATGATCGCGCTCGCCACGCTGTTTGTCGGCATCGCGATGCCGCGGCAGGCGTCCGCCGCTGACGGCAACCAGACGAATTTCGATTCCTGGACTGCCGTCGCGCAGAATATCGCCAAGCAGCTCGCCACCGCCGAAAAAGACTACAATGACGGCGATTACGGCCAGGCCGGCACCGGCTTCCAGACCGCGCATTGGATCGGCTATGATGCGTCCAACTTCTCGAAAGTCGTCAACGACACCATTTCCGCCGAATGCCAGCAGACACTGCTCAGGCAGTTCACCGATTTGGAAGGACTCGCGTACCAGCAGGGCCAGGGGAGCGCGATCGCAAACGGAATCAACGCGCTGAACGCGGACCTTGACACGGCCGCGCAGACGCTTGACGGCAACGCGAACCTCGCCGACCCCAAAACCTACGCGAAGCAGCGCGCCGAACAGACCGCCGCGGAACGTAAGAAGCTCGACGCGGCCAAAAAGAATTCCTCCAAAGGCAAAGGCGACCGCACGTGGAGCGAAGTCGCCAGCGAAATGAACGTCATCCTCGACAAGGCATACAAGGCCGCCATCTCCGGTAAGGGCGCGGAAGGCTCCAGCCTCGTCAACAACGCGTACTACCAGTACTACGAAAAGCTCGGCTTCGAAAAGAACGTCATGAACGCCATCTCCGGCGACCGCGTCTCGCAGGTGGAATACCAGTTCAAGATGACCCGCAAAACCATGCGCGACGGCGGTTCCGACAAGGAAATCAAGAAGCTCGTCGACGACCTGAAAAGCTGGCTCGTCGAAGACGCGGCCACCCTCGACGGTGGCGCGGCCGGCAACGTCAACGCCTTCACCAAAGCCATCACCAGCTCCGCCGGACAGGCGTTCCTCATCCTGATCCGCGAGGGCCTCGAAGCGCTGCTGGTGGTGGCCGCCGTGGTGGCCTACCTCGTCAAATCCGGCAACCGGCGCTTCACCAAGTGGATTTACCTCGGCGTGCTCGCGGGCCTTGCCGGCTCCGGCCTGATCGCCGTGCTCTTCACGTTCCTGTTCGGAGGCTCCGGTCCGGTTCAGGAAATCAGCGAAGGCGTGTGCGCGCTGATCGCCATGCTCATGCTGCTGTGGACCAGCAATTGGATGCTCAACAAAAGTTCCGTGGAAGCGTGGAACCGTTACATCCGCACCAAAACCGAGTCCGCCGTGGCCGACGCGCAAAACAAAGTCGCCGCCGGCGAAGGCGTGGGCCTGGGTATGGTCGTTTCGCTCGCCATGCTGAGCTTCCTAGCCGTGTTCCGTGAAGGCGCCGAAACCGTCATCTTCTACGAATCGATCTACTCGATGAGTCGCGACGCGCAAGGCATGTGGATCGGCGGCATCGCCGCGGGCGTGGTGCTGCTCGTCATCTTCCTCGTGCTGCGCTTCACCTCCGTAAAGATTCCGATTGGCCCGTTCTTCCTCGTTACGTCGATCCTGATGGCCGTGCTGGTCGTCATCTTCGCCGGCGGTGGCATCCACGCGCTCATCGAAGGTGACCTGATCGACGGCCACTACCTGTCCAGCGTGCCCACAAACGACTGGATCGGCCTGTATCCGTACGTCGAATGCCTTGCGGCACAAGCGATCGCGGCGATTGCCGTACTCGCGCTGTTCGCCGTCGGCTTCGCACGCAAACGCAAGTTGCGCACGCCTGACAATCGCAAGTAATACGCAAATTTTCCGAGATTTACCGATATTTTTTCCACATCCAACAACAAAGGAAAGAGAAATGAAGAACAAGAAGATCGCCGCTCTGCTCGGCATCCTGCTGGCCGGCTCCATGGCCTTCTCCCTGTCCGCATGCGGCAATTCCAACGATTCCGCCGCTTCGGACAAGTCCAGCGCCTCCGCGTCGGCTTCGAAGGCCGACGACTCCAGCAAGGACGATTCCAGCGATTCCGCCGGTTTCGAAGAGATCCAGGTCGATGAGAAGCACTCCGACCAGGAATGCGGCCCGCTGACCGTCAACGCCGTCTACTTCCAGCCGATCGACATGGAACCGTCCGGCATGGGCCTCAAGGCCGCCGATGCGAGCTTCCACCTCGAAGCCGACATCCATGCCAACCAGAAGGGCACCGAACTCGGCTACGGCAAGGGCGATTTCGTGCCGGACCTGACCGTCAACTACGACATCATCGACAAGACCTCCAACGCGTCCGTCGCCTCCGGAACCTTCATGCAGATGAACGCCTCCGACGGCCCGCACTACGGCGCCAACGTCAAGCTCGACAAGGCCGGCGCGTACAAGCTCGTGCTGAAGATCGAATCCCCGGAGAAGAAGGGCTGGATGCTGCACGTCGATCCGGAGACGGGTGTGAAGGGACGCTTCTGGACGGAACCGATCGAGGTCACCTTCCCGGACTGGAACTATACGCCGCAGGAGTGGTGATCTCCTAGCGTAGCCCGTTCGCGGTTTCGGTATGCATTACCCGACACACTCAAGGCCGTTCGGCCAAGCTCACGGTCGGGCAATGCATACCGAAACCGCTCTCTCGCGTTTAGGGGGATGGATTCACCTCTGCGATTGTGGAGGGGGTCCGGGAAATCCTCGCATTTTAGGGGAGGAATGAGAGGGGTGGGACTCTTTGGGATGGGGCGGAATGGGAATCGTTGGGTTCTTTGAGTTGGGTTTTTGGATGAAAGGATTTTGGGATGCTGCTGCAGTTTGTGACGGTGTTGCAGGGGGTGTTGGCGCCGGCGCTGCTCGTCATGGCGTTGAGCGTCATGCTCACCGTCGGTGAGGGGCGTGACAAGCCTCTGAGCGCGTACTGGCGGCTGGCCGGTTTCGTTGTTGGATTCGCCGGCGCAGTCGTATTCGCCGCGCTGCGCGCCACCGCCGTCATCACGCAACGCACGTTCGTCAACTATCCGACCCTGTGGTGCTGCGTGATCCTCGACGTGGCCGTGTTCGTCATCGTCCTGTTCGCCCGCCGCATCACCGCCGACTGGCACAACCACCGCGCGCTGCTCGACATCGCGAATCTCGTTGCGGCGCTTGCGATCGAGGCCACCACCTTTCGTGCGCTGCCCGACGTGATTCTGCGACTGACGATCTTCGTCGAGCCGGGCGATCCCATCTTCACTTCCGACATGCTGTTGCGCGCGCTCGGCTTCGCTTTGGGCGCGGCCGTCGCAATCATCGCCGCGCTTATCTTCCGCACGATGCGTTCCACCGCCGTCCGCTGGTCGTTCACGACGGCGGTGCTGCTGTTGGTCGCGCTGCTGTTCGCACAGCATTTCACCGACCTTGCGCAGATCCTCCAATCCAAACGCATCGTCAGCTTCCCGACCGCCGCCTTCCTCGCGCTCGTGTGGGGCATCAACCATCAGCGCAGCCTGACCATCGCAATGGCGCTCGTCTTCGCCATTCCGGCAATCGCCAGCATCGTCATGGGCTTCAAAGTCAAGCCGACCGGCGCCAACGAGGCGATCGCACGCACGCATATCGCGTTCCGCCGCCGCGCGAAAGCGGCCGGCGCGTTCAGCCTGGTCGCCATGATCTGCGTCACCGTGGCCCTGACGTACGGCGTCGCGCAAACGCAGAAAGTCGTCACGCTGTCGCCGCCGGAAGACTACTCGCTCGCCGACGGCGTGGCCACCATCAAATTCAGCCAGATTTCCGACGGCCACCTGCACCGCTTCGAATACCGCGCGAAGGACGGCACCTCCATGCGATTCATCATCATCAAGAAGAACGGCGGCGCGTACGGCGTCGGCCTCGACGCGTGCGACAACTGCGGCGACGCCGGCTACTACGAGAAGGACGGCAAAATCATCTGCAAGAAGTGCGATGTGGCCATCAACCTCGCCACCATCGGCTTCAAAGGCGGCTGCAACCCGATACCGTTCGACTACCAGGTCAAGCCGGGCAAAATCGTCATCCAAACGTCCACGCTCGACGCGCTGTCGAGCCATTTCCAGTGAGCGCCGAGAAAGGTAAGGGGGTGCCATGTTCTTCCTGAAAATGATCTCTCGCTCGTTCAGCCGGCAGTTCAAACGCCGTCTGCTCATCGCCGTCACCGTGTGCCTGTCCGCCACCGTCAGCGTGGCCATGCTCGGCGTGGTGTTCGACGTGGGCGACAAGCTCAACGCGGAGCTGAGCACGTACGGTTCGAATATCGTCGTGCAGCCGAAGTCCGATGCTGTGGTGAGCGATTTGTACAATACCGGCGATTCTGCTGGCTCGGCTTCGGGTAGTTCGTCCGGTTCGGACGGGGGTTCCACTTCCGACGGCTCGGCTGCGGCGGACAGCGCCGACCCGACCGCGTTTCTGAAGGAGTCGGACGCGCAGAAGATCAAGACCATCTTCTGGGCGTTCAACATCACCAATTTCGCGCCGGAATTGAACATCCACGCGGATGCGGGGTGTGTCGGTTCGGGGGCTGGTTCGGCTGGCTCTGCTGGAACGGCTGGTGCGTCAGGTGCGGCTGCTTCCGCGGCGAAATGCAAGGCGACCAACGTGCCGATCGTGGGCACGTGGTTCGCGAAAACCCTGCACATGGACTCCGGCGAGTCCACCGTGGCCGGCATGAACGGCATGCGCTCATGGTGGAAAATCAACGGAACCTGGCCGAAAGACGACAGCGAGCAGGCGATGGTCGGCAGCGCGCTCGCCGCGAAACTGGGCGTGAACGTCGGTGACAGCGTCACGCTCGACAAGACGATCGCCGTCGGTGCGGACGACAATACGAACGGAGGTACCGGGAAAACCGGCAAATCCTCCACCGAACGCAATCGCGTGAAAGTGAAAATCGTCGGCATCTTCGATTCGGGCGATTCCGACAACAGCGCCATTTATATGCCGTCCATCGCCGCGCAAACGCTTGCGAATCTGCCGAATTCCATCGACAAGATTGAAGTCAAGGCGCTCACCACGCCCGACAACGACCTCGCGCGCAAGGCGTCGAAGAATCCGAACGCGCTCACGCAGGACGAGTGGGAGACGTGGTATTGCACCGCGTATCCGTCGTCGATCGCGTACCAGATCGAAGAGGTGCTGCCGGGCGCGGTGGCCAAGCAGGTGCGCCAGGTGGCCGCGCTGCAGGGCGATGTGCTGAACAAGACGCAGGCGGTGATGGTGCTGATGACCGTGCTGTCGCTGGTTGCCGCCGCGATCGCCGTGGCGAACCTGATGGCCGCGTCGATTGGCGAACGCGGTTCGGAATTGGCGCTGTTGAAGGCGATCGGCGCCACGGACGGCGCGGTTTCGCGCCTTATGCTCGCCGAAACGGCGGTGATTTCGCTGGTTGGTGCGATTGCCGGTGCGCTGCTTGGCTCGGGCGTTGCACAGATTGTGGGGCACGTGGTGTTCGGCTCGGGCATCACCATGCGTCCGATGGTGTTCGTGTTGGTTTTCGTGTTGCTGGCGGTCACTGTGCTCGTGGCCTCGCTTTCGTCGATTCGGGCGATTCTGGGCTTGCGTCCGGCGGAGGTGCTGCATGGTAGGTGAGTTGTGCTTGGCTTTCGTAGGGGGTGTGCGATGACGAATCGCAAGATGTTCTTCACTATGCTGTGGGGCGCGGTGTTCCGCCGTCGCTCCCGTGCGATGATGGCCGTGATCGCGTCGCTCGTCGGCGCGGCCACGCTGTTCTGCCTTGCATCCGTGTGCGTCGCGGTGCCGCAGCAGATGAACGAGGAAATGCGCGCGTACGGCGCGAACCTGATCGTCACGCCCGCGTCCGCAACGGGCAAATCGCAAGGCATCGATACTGCAACCGTACGCAACGTGACGGCGCTCATCGGCGCCGGACACAGCGTGAAATCAGCCGCATACCGGTATGAGAGCGTGCGCATCAATTCCGCGCCGTACACCATCGCCGGCGTGGACGTGAAAGCCGTCCGCGCGCTCAATCGCCATTGGAACGTGACGGGCGATTGGCCCGGCTCGGGCAACGTGATGGTCGGCCGCGACGTCGCCGACGCGCTCGGCGTGAAGGTCGGCAGCCGCGTCACCATCGGCTACCGCGCCGCCGACGCGTCTGCTTCAGCGTCTTCTTCCGCGTCCGCAAAATCCGATTCGGACGAATCAACTGAAACGGCAGAATCGTCCGCGCAAGGCACGCAGAGTACACAAACTACGCAAGGCGAACAGACCACGCAAGCCACGGAAAACGGCCGCGTCTCGTCCGACATCATGGATAACAACGGCACCGAATTCCGTATCGCTGGCATCGTCGATACCGGCGGCAACGAGGATTCCATCATCTACGCCACTACCGCGGACGTGTCCAAACTTGCGGGCCACGAGCGCGGCGCCGACGTGGTCGAATACTCGGTGAACGCCATGGGGGATGAGCTGAACGCCATCGTCAACAGAATCAACAAAAATACAAACACTGCCGTCAAAGCGCAGACCGTCACCAAAATCACCTCGTCCGACACCCGCATCATCGCCATGCTGCAGACCCTGTTCTGGATTGTCTCGCTCGTCGTGCTCGTGCTGACGCTCGTCGGAGTGGGCACCACCATCAGCTCCATCGTGAGCCAGCGTCGCAACGAAATCGGCCTGCGCAAAGCCCTTGGCGCCGATTCACGCGCCATCGGCGTCGAATTCTACGTGGAATCCGGCATCTACGGCTTGATCGGCGGTCTGCTCGGCACTGCTATCGGCTATGTGCTGGCGCGTGTGCTGTGCGCCACCGTCTTCGGTCGCGCGATCGGCTTCGACTGGCTGCTCGGCGCCGGATCGCTGCTGCTGAGCGTGGCGATCGCCGTCATCGCCTCCATTCCGCCGGTCCGCCGCGCCACCCGTATCGACCCCGCCATCGTTTTGAGGGAGGAATAATCATGGACAACGAACATATGCTGCTGGAACTCGACCACATTTCCAAGATTTACGGCGATCTGCACGCCGTCGACGACCTGAGTCTGACCGTTCCGCAAGGGCAATGGCTGGCGATTGTCGGCTCGTCCGGTTCCGGCAAAACCACGCTGATGAACATGATCGGCTGCATGGATACGCCGTCGAAGGGTTCCGTCATGCTTGAAGGCCGGCGATTGGAGGATTTGAACGCCCGCCAGCTTGCCGATGTGCGTAAGAACATGATAGGACTCGTGTTCCAGAAGTTTTACCTCGTGCCGCATCTGACGGCGGTGGAGAACGTGATGGTGGCGCAATACTACCATTCTGTAGTCGATGAGAAGCAGGCGATGGAAGCGCTGGAACGAGTGGGATTGAAGGAGCGTGCGCATCACCTGCCCGGCCAGCTGTCCGGCGGTGAGCAGCAGCGCGTGTGCATCGCCCGCGCGCTCATCAACTGCCCGAAGCTGATTCTCGCCGACGAGCCGACCGGCAATCTCGATGAGAGGAATGAGAAGATCGTGCTCGACCTGTTCCGTCAGCTGCACGAGCAGGGCACTACGATCATCGTCGTGACGCACGATGCGCTCGTCGCCTCCTGCGCACAACGCGAAATCATGCTCAACCATGGTGTGCTCGTCGGTGAACAGTGGAATGACGAGGAGGCGAAACGTGCGTACGAGGCGGCCGGTGGCAAGCCTGCGCACACCGGTTCCGCCGAGGAAGGCGCACAGAACGGCGGTGTCGCGATTTTGTTCGCCGACCCTACGAAGGCCGCAAAAACCGGAGATACGGACGCGGACGCCGACGGCACGGAAGGGGAGCGCGCATGAGCGCCGCACAATCGAACGCAATCAAAGTCATCGCACTGTCCGCGACGAGTATCGCGCTGTTGTCGGCATGCGGCGAACCGAAGGCAACGCCGATGGACGACGAATACGCCGGCAATTCCGGTGAAAGCGTGCAATCGCAGGAAGAGAAGTCGAAAACTGACGGCAAGGCGTCCGGCGACACGGCAGACGACGGCGACGCCACCAAAAACCGTGCCGACGCGAATTCCGCAACATCCGACAAGCAGGACACCGGCAACTACGCGGATGGCGACTATTCGATCAACGGCCAGTACGGGCCGGTCGGCGAGGATACCATCGACGTGCATCTGACCGTTAAGGACCAGAACGTGACTCCCGTCCATTGATACCCCATGCCGTAAACGGTCTTGATGTAGGGTGCGCCGCCGTCGGCTTCAATCTTGCTGCGAATACGGCTGATGGAGGTTGTCAGGGTGTGTTCGTCCACAAACCGCTCGTC
>ENA-OQDL01000120-OQDL01000120.1-human-gut-metagenome-genome-assembly--contig:-NODE-120-length-51982-cov-4.174988_pt1 | contig 51982 bp, 55 predicted proteins | sample MGYA00242782_ERZ504609 | MGnify/ENA primary metagenome ERZ504609 (study PRJEB26092, sample SAMD00036320) | human gut metagenome | host: Homo sapiens | study: EMG produced TPA metagenomics assembly of... | reverse complement strand
AGAACACGTCTCCGCTGCATAGTTCGCAACATTTTCCGAATGTTCTTTCATCGTCTGATATCTACCTGATTCATAGTCTACATGCGCCAAATCTCTTTTTATTTCGATTTTATTTTCCATCTAGCCCTCTTGTGTTATCTGTGTATATTTTTCTTTATTCAGTTTTCTATTTTATATATTTTTACTATATTTTATCAAATTAAAGAATGCCATACAAGGCAGAATCCAAGAAAGCATTCGCTTTATAAAATATCAAAGGATTCTGCCTTACCTATGTTTTATTTTCCGGATTCGTTTCACTGGAATATAAATTTCTGTTTTGTATTATATGAGCAATGCCAGTTCTACTGTTGCCGCGGGCATATGTAAGGCAAGAGCGTTCCGAATACACTTTGTTCAGTATGTTAATAAGAGCAAGAACAGGCACCACATACGGTAACTGTTCTTGCTCTTATGTTACATACTTTCAAAGGGATAAGGTAAAGCGGGCCGGTGCCCGTGATAATAGTAGAACTGACATTGCGACCATTTAAAATATAGATCCCAGTTGAAAGAATCCTAATTCAACAAATCTTACTGCACCTTCGCAATATCGATCAGTGACAGTTTCTTAATATCTGTATTCTCAAGACTTGTGATCAATGCATACGCTGTGTCAATTGCAGTCAGTACATTCACACCTGTCTCGATTGCATTTCTACGGATTATAAATCCATCTCTCGAATGTTCTGCCCCCTGTGCCGGGATATCGATAACAAGATCGATCTTATGTCCGAGGATCAGGTCAAGAAGGTTCGGTGATTCCTGCTCGATCTTACGAACTGGAGTAGCCTTTACTCCCGCCTCATTCAGCGCACGTGCTGTTCCGCTTGTAGCAAAGATATGGTATCCAATCTTTTCAAATCTTCTTCCGATCTCTACTGCATCTGCATGGTCTTCGTCACGGACTGTCATGATCATGTTTTTATGCTTCGGAAGCTTGATTCCAGCTCCGATAAATGCTTTGTAAAGTGCTTCATCAAATGTCTTTGCAATTCCAAGACACTCTCCTGTAGACTTCATCTCAGGTCCAAGGCTGATATCAGCTCCGCGGATCTTCTCAAAGGAGAATACCGGCATCTTAACCGCTACATAATCAGCTTCCGGCTGAAGTCCCGGTGCGTATCCAAGATCCTTGATCTTCTTTCCTGTGATAACCTGTGTTGCCAAAGGAACAATCGGGATACCTGTCACCTTACTGATATATGGTACTGTACGGCTGGAACGTGGGTTTACCTCGATAACATATACATCGTCTTCGCCGCACACGATAAACTGGATGTTAATCATACCGATAACATGAAGTGATTTTGCAAGTCTTCTTGTGTACTCAGCAATCTTTGCTTTCGCTCCTTCTGTCAGGCTCTGTGCCGGATATACGGAAATACTGTCTCCGGAGTGGATTCCTGCACGCTCGATATGTTCCATGATACCCGGGATCAGGATATCAGTTCCGTCGCATACTGCATCGACCTCAATCTCTTTTCCCTGAAGGTATTTATCTACAAGGATTGGGTGATCCTGTGCGATTCTGTTAATGATTCCGATGAATTCATCAATATCATTGTCGTTGATCGCAATCTGCATTCCCTGTCCACCCAGAACGTAGGAAGGACGAACCAATACAGGATATCCAAGTCTGTTGGCAACTTCTTTCGCTTCTTCTGCTGTGAATACTGTTCCACCTGTCGGACGCGGGATCTCGCACTCTTCAAGAATCTCATCAAAGAGCTCACGGTCTTCGGCTTTATCTACATTTTCTGCAGATGTTCCAAGGATTGGTACTCCCATCTTCATAAGTGCTTCTGTCAGCTTGATTGCTGTCTGTCCACCAAACTGTACAACTGCTCCGTCTGGTTTCTCAATATCAACGATACTCTCTACATCTTCCGGTGTCAGTGGCTCAAAATACAGCTTATCAGCGATGTCAAAGTCTGTACTTACTGTCTCCGGGTTATTATTTACGATGATTGTCTCATATCCGTCTTTTGCAAATGCCCATGTACAATGTACAGAACAGAAGTCGAACTCGATACCCTGACCGATACGGATCGGACCGGATCCAAGAACAAGTACTTTCTTCTTATCTTTTGTCTGTTCAACTTCATTCTCGCTTCCATATACAGAGTAGTAGTATGGTGTCTCTGCGGCAAACTCTGCTGCACAAGTATCTACGATCTTATATGCTGCAACGATACCGTTTGCATGACGCATATCGTGAATTTCCTGCTCTGTCTTACCTGTCAGCTGTGCGATTACATTATCCGGGAACTCGATACGTTTTGCTTCTGCAAGAAGCTCCGGTGTAAGTTCCTGTGTCTTCAGAGCTGTCTCCATCTCTGTGATGATCGCAAATTTATCAATAAACCACTCATCAACTTTTGTAATCTCGTGGATCAGATCGTAAGAGATTCCTCTTCTGCATGCTTCTGCGATTCTCCACATACGCATGTCATCTACTTTCTTCAGCTGATCGATCAGTTCATCATCTGTCAGATCTGTGAAGTCATAAGACATCAGGCTGTCTACATGCTGCTCCAGAGAACGGATTGCTTTCATAAGAGCTCCCTCGAAGTTATTACAGATACTCATAACCTCTCCGGTTGCTTTCATCTGTGTTGTCAGTGTTCTCTTCGCACTGATAAATTTATCAAATGGAAGTCTCGGGATCTTAACTACTACATAGTCAAGCATTGGCTCAAAACTTGCATAGGTCTTCTGTGTGATTGCATTCTTAATCTCATCCAGATTGTATCCAAGTGCGATCTTCGCTGCAACCTTCGCGATCGGATATCCTGTTGCTTTGGAAGCAAGTGCAGAAGAACGGCTTACACGAGGGTTTACCTCGATTACACAATACTCGAATGTCTCCGGGTGTAATGCATACTGTACGTTACATCCACCTGTGATGTTCAGCTCGCTGATAATATTCAGTGCAGATGTACGAAGCATCTGATATTCCTTGTCGCCCAGTGTCTGAGAAGGTGCGACTACGATACTGTCTCCAGTATGAACTCCAACCGGGTCAATATTTTCCATATTACATACTGTAATACAGTTTCCTGCTCCGTCACGCATTACCTCGTACTCGATCTCTTTCCATCCTGCGATACAACGTTCAACAAGAACCTGACCAACACGGGAAAGACGAAGACCATTCTCAAGGATCTCTACTAACTGCTGAGAATCATGCGCGATACCACCACCGCTTCCTCCCAGTGTATAAGCAGGACGAAGAACAACCGGGTAGCCGATCTTATTTGCAAATGCAAGTCCGTCTTCTACATTTTCTACAACGAGAGAAGCTGCAACCGGCTCACCGATCTTCTCCATTGTCGCCTTGAACTCCAGACGGTCTTCTGCCTTCTTGATCGTCTCAGATGTTGTTCCGATCAGGCGTACATTATTTTCCTTTAAGAATCCAGCCTCTTCAAGTTCCATTGCAAGGTTCAATCCAGCCTGTCCTCCAAGTGTTGGAAGTACGCTGTCCGGTTTTTCCTTCTTGATCAGCTGTTCAACAACCTCAATTGTCAGTGGTTCAATATAAACACGATCTGCGATATCTTTGTCTGTCATGATTGTCGCAGGGTTTGAGTTGAGAAGTACAACCTCAATCCCTTCTTCTTTCAGTGAAACGGCAGGCCTGAGTTCCCGCATAATCGAACTCCGCAGCCTGTCCGATGACGATCGGACCAGAACCGATAACTAATACTTTTTTGATACTATTATCTCTTGGCATTATTTCTCTCCTCCCATCATCTCAAGAAAACGATCGAACAGGTATCCTGAATCCTGTGGTCCCGGGCATGCTTCCGGATGGAACTGAACTGTAAAGATGTTCTTTCCAACATATGCAAGTCCTTCGTTTGTTCCGTCATTTACATTCTTAAATGCAGGAACTGCAACGTTTGGATCAATCTTGTCTTCATCAACAACATAACCGTGATTCTGTGAAGAAATGTAGACTCTGCCTGTCTGAAGATCTTTCACCGGATGATTTCCTCCGCGATGTCCGTATTTTAACTTGTAAGTTGTACCACCTGTTGCAAGTGCCATCAACTGATGTCCAAGGCAAATGGCAAATATTGGGATATCTGTTTCATAAAGCTTTTTGATTTCTTTGATAATTGATGTACATTCTGCCGGATCTCCAGGTCCATTGGAAAGCATAATGCCATCTGGATTAGATGCGATGATCTCATCCGCTGTTTGTATCGGCCGGATAAACGGTCACTTCTGCAGCCGCGATCATTTAAAGAGTTTGCGATGCTTTTTCTTAGCTCCGAGATCAAGAAGTGCAACCTTCTTGCCTGTTCCTTCTAAAACGTATTTCTCCGCACATGTAACTTTTGGAGACAACACCTTCTACCTTATAATTCTTCAACTTGGAGATTACTTCATCAAGATCGTAATTCTCGTTTGTTGTGATCATACCATTCATGGTACCTTTTTCTCTTAAAATCTTTGTAAGAGCTCGAGTATCAACTCCTGCAATACCCGGAATATCATATTTCTTGAGGAAATCCTGAATTGTACCTTCACATCTGAAGTTACTTGCATTCTGGATAACTCCCTCACAATATATCCATCTGGCCATGCCTTTAATGACTCCATATCCGGTGTAATTCCATAATTACCAATCAGCGGATATGTCATAACCACTGCCTGTCCCGCATAAGAAGGGTCCGTCAGTACCTCAAGATATCCTGTCATTGAAGTATTAAATACGATCTCACTGATCATATCTCTCGTCGAACCAATGCTTGTTCCTGTAAACACAGTACCGTCTTCCAAAATAAGAAACGCTTTCATCTGTTCACCCTTTCCCTTCGTAAAAATATTTTTTCTCAAAAGGAAGGCGCTCATGGAGTCTTTATCCCAGAGCGCCCTCTTTCTCAAATTGTAAAGATTATACTACAGCATGAGAGACATTTCAACATCATTTTTGATGAATAACTTAGTACTTTTATTAATATATATTGGTATTTTTTACTTATAAATGGTATTTTATGCATTTTTATGAATACCAAAAAATCATTATGATCCGCTTTCTGTCATCCACGGCATACGTATATTTTACTTCTTCCAATTGTCTGAAGTCTACAAGAAACTGCGCCGCCTGTGGAATCAAATTATCTATAATTTTCTCTTTTGCAACTTCATAAACAGCATTTTCCGAAAAACGGATAGCAAACATTTCCTGTCCCTGTTCTATCCCTGCTTTCATTTTTTCATAGATTTCATTCTCATCAAATGTTTCATAGTACAGACCGTTGATTCGATAATATTCCAGATCATTGGAATCGCACACCGGATACGGCACAAAATCATCCTGCTGATGATCTGTAAAAATTTCTTCATCTGTACAACATAGATACTCATAATTCACAAGATCATGAGGTAGCGTTTCTCCCGTCTCATTCTCCTGAAAGATCGGATCTCCGAAAGTCACATCCATCTGATAATACTTATCATCACATTTCACTATATTCCATGCATGTGCCCCCTGCTCTTTTACTGTTCCCACAACGTAAATACATTCTATTCCCATCTGTTTCAACAGATATTGCGCTGCCCTGGAATATCCTGCGCAGACGGATTTTTTTCCAACCAAAGAACTATAAATATTCTGATTATCCAATGCGTTTTGATCATAATCCACAGTATCTACAAGATATTTGAAAATGTACTTGATCTTCTCATACGCTGTCTCACATCCCTGTGCACCTGCAAGTGCCTCTTGTGCCGCATTTTCAATCTGCTCCCGTCTGGATTCTCTCTGATCCTGTGTGCAGATATAAGACGGATGAAACTCTGTATAATCTTTGTATACTGTCATTTTTGAGCTCCCGTCACACCAGAACAATTCCGACCGGTCATACATCAGATATTCGTATATCTTTCCAGCCTCATCGTTCTCGCCTGCATGAAGAAGAATGGTCTCATCCATGGAACGAACCCCCTGCAGGATCTCGCGATAAACTTGTTTTTCCTGTTCCGACAGCTGCTGATAATAAAAACCGTCTGCAACATCTTCTTCTGATACATTTAACTCCGGAAATTCTATTTTCTGACCTGAATCAGACAAAAGTATATTTCCAGACTCACAGAATAATCCAGGTGTTGCTTTTATCATCTTTAATACACCTGCTGCTCCGATCACCACAAGAAGAAGTACAAGAAACACGAATCCTTTTCTTCTTGTTTTTCTATTTCTTCGTCGTTTTTTCCTTCGTCTTCTGTCTCTTTCCATTAATTTCACTGTCTCCTGTCTGAACTGATCCTGTACTTTATGAAAGCTCCGCTATTCTTGACACGCCAACATAAATTTCCGATATCTTATACCATGTTTTATAATCTATCTCTCCGGTTACCGGAAGACCGAATATAGATTGAAATTTCCGGACAGCCGCTTCTGTTTCAGGTCCATAGATTCCATCTTTCTCCAATTTAGGGATCTCCGGATATGCACCCGCAATTACATTCAGCTGTTCCTGTATCTGGCGCACTTTGGGACCTTGTGAACCTTGTTCCAGTGTATATCCCGGCCAGGAAGACGGAACACCAGAGATCGCTTCTGCCGTATTGATATACATATCGTCACCATAATAATACCTTAGAATTTCAATCGGAGAAAATCCCTGTTCTCCCAGACTTTTCGACCCCCACTGTGTCAACCAGTTTGGACAACTTACTCTGCGACCATCACAATACTGTGTCAGGATTGGCTGGCGCACATTCGGCCGTGACAGATAGTCTGCAAACAGTTCATCCACAATCACTGAAATAGGCTCAAATATATTGCGCTCCGGGATCCATTTATGGTCAAATGCCGTTGATGATGTAATTGTAAAATCAAACCCTTTATTTCGATACCATTCCGTATAAACCCTGTTTAAAGTGAATGACATAATTGCCAGCACATTTGCCCTTATGGTGTCTGCCGGCCAGGTTGCATAGATTTCACTTGATGCGACATTTTTATATAATCTTTGTACTTCACATAATAATTCTGTGCTGTAGAATCCCGCGGAGATCCATCATGTACGATAATATATTCCGGTACAACCACACGGCTCAAGACAATTTCTCCTGTTTCATTTACCGGCTTAATCTCTTCCTCTGCAATCTTCGGAGGATAATTTCCATATAAAGTATGAGCAGGGATGACGAATACCTGCTCTTCTTCCCTGCTCTGATCCTTTTGTTTCATGCGTATATTCTGGATTGCCTTTGTGTTTGCCAGGATCTCTGTTCCCGAAATACTGATCGACTCAAATCCTTCTGCTTCAATATTCAATGTATATTCTGAATATGGTTGACGTTCTTCGTTCTCATCCAGACTCCATTCTTTTGGTGGTGCATTCAGTTCAACCAGTTCTGTCTGACCGGAAGAATCTGTCACCACCTGTTCTAATATACTTTCCGGAATTCCTGTATAAGAGATGGAAATCCGTGCTTCTTTTACCGGAAATGCATTCACAGAAGATGTAACATTTACCTGCAGCTGACCACGATCGATCAGATTCTCCTGCGTTTCTTTGCTTTCAATTGAACCTTGTATCGGTTGAAAAAGTTTCATAGTTTGTCTCCCACATCTGATTCGTTTCCTTTTTCCAGTATATGCGGGAAACTCCTATTCTTTCCTGTTTTCTACACAAGTTTCAGAATGTCATTAAACATAATAACAACCATCAATGCCATCAGAAGCACAAATCCTGCAAAATGTACCATGCCTTCTTTCTCAGGCGGTACTCTTTTTCCACGAACGGCCTCAATGATAAGGAATACAAGACGTCCACCGTCCAACGCCGGAAGCGGTAACAGATTCATCACACCCAGGTTGGCGGTCAGAAGTACTCCTATATTAAGAAGATTTAAAATCACTACTACCATGCCTGCCGGAGCTGCTTCCTGATAAACGTTATCTACCGCACTGACAATTCCAACCGGACCGGAAAGATCTTTTACTCCTACCTTTCCACCAACTAACATTTTCAGACTGTCAACTGTATATGTGATCCAATACTTCACCGTATATGCTCCGTATCGAACTGTTCCAAACAGACCCGGACGAACCATCTCACCACCTGTAATTCCAAGCAGAGGAAAAGCATCTCCCTCATTCTGTTTTGGTTCCAGCACAACTGTATAATCCTTACCGTCACGCTCATACTCAACTTCTACACTTTTTGTTCCCGCATGCATCATATTATACAGACTGATATCGTTCCAGATATGAACTGATTTTCCTCCGATCTTCTTGATCACATCTCCCGGTTCGATACCTTCTTCCTGCGCTGAATATCCATCTGTCACATTACTGACAATCGGTGCTCGATATCCCGTCCAGCCAATAATAATCATGCAGAGGATCCATGCAAGAATAAGATTAAACACTGGACCTGCAACAATTACTGACATTCTTGCCCAGACTGATTTACTGTTAAAACTCCCTTCAGACATATCATCCACATCATCTTCTCCCATCATGCAGGCTCCGCCAAACGGAAGAAGCTTTAAGCTGAATTTTGTTTCTCCAAACTGTTTTCCAAAAATAGTCGGTCCAAGACCCAGAGAGAATTCATCCACACGGATCTTATTCTTCTTTGCAAGCAGAAAGTGTCCTAATTCGTGAAAGATTACAATCGCACTGAATAGCAGAATTGCCAAGATTATGCCCATACATTACCACCTGTTTTTAATAAATTCATATGTTTCCTGTTCTGTCTTTAGTATCTCCTCAACGGTTGGAGCCGCAATATTTTTATGCGCTTCCATACACGCCTGAATAATCTCAGGAATCTGGAGATACTTAATCTTTCTGTCAAGGAACAGCGCAACTGCTTTCTCATTTGCCGCATTTAATACAGTCGGAAGGGAACCTCCTGTTCTTCCCGCTTCAAAAGCAAGCTTCAATCCATAAAATGTTTCCAGATCCGGCTGTTCAAACGTGATCTGCTGAAGTGTCGAAAAGTCCAGTCTGTCACCCGGAAGATAACGGCGTTCCGGATAATAGAGTGCATACTGGATTGGAAGTTTCATATCCGGTGTTCCAAGCTGTGCGATCACTGCACCATCTTCATATTCCACCATTGAATGAATGATACTCTGTGGCTGCACAACAACCTGAATCTGATCTACATCCACTCCAAAGAGCCATTTCGCCTCAATCACTTCAAGACCTTTGTTCACCATTGTAGATGAGTCAATTGTAATCTTGCGTCCCATTGCCCAGTTTGGATGTTTCAATGCATCCTCTACCTGGATGTTCGCCAGATCTTCCAGTTTCTTCCCTCTAAATGGTCCACCGGATGCCGTCAGGAGAATCTTGTGCAGAGCCTTCTGCTGTCCTCCCTGAAGAGACTGGAAGATTGCGCTGTGCTCGCTATCCACCGGAAGAATAGAAACCCCTTTTTCCTTTGCCAGTGGCATAATGATATGTCCTGCTGTGACCAGTGTCTCTTTATTTGCCAAAGCAATATCTTTTCCTGCATTAATTGCTTCAATTGTAGGAAGAATTCCAATCATTCCGACAATTGCTGTCACAAGAATCTCTGACTCCGGCTGTCTCGCTACTTCAAGCAGTCCATCCATACCGCTTACTACTTTAACATCCAGATCATTTATTTTGTCTTTTAATTCATTTGCTCTTTCTTCTTTCCAAACTGCTGCCAGTTTCGGCTTAAATTCTCTGATCTGTTTCTCCAGGAGATCAATATTATTCCCTGCTGCAAGTGCTGTAACCTCCAGATCGCCATTTGTCCTGACAATCTCCAATGTCTGTGTTCCTATGGATCCTGTAGATCCCAAAATTGCAATTTTCTTCATCGTAACTTTTTACCTCTATTCTGCTTTTATGTTACAATCCACAAAACTGTGGATCAGCAACGCATCTATCACACATATATCTCCTTTTACAGAAACAGGGAAAGATAGAAAATAATAGGTGCTGTAAAGATAACACTGTCAAAACGGTCAAGAATTCCTCCATGTCCCGGAATCAGTTTTCCATAATCTTTAATGTTGTGGTATCTCTTGATCGCAGAAGCTGCCAGGTCGCCAATCTGTGAAATTGCTCCACCAACCGCACCGATAATCGCATATTCCAATATATCTGCTGCCGCATTTCCCCAGTAATTAATTGCAAGTCCATACAATACTCCGATCAATGCCGCACCAAGGATTCCTCCGATTCCACCTTCTATTGATTTCTTCGGACTTAAAATCGGTGCCAGCTTGTGCTTTCCGATCAACATACCGACACAGTATGCACAAGTATCACATCCCCAGGAGCATACAAATACAAGCCATACCGAGAAGATTCCTCCCGGAAGATTTCTTGTCTGATAAATGTAAGAGAGCATCACTGCCACATAGAACATCCCGAAAAAACCGGCAAAAATCTGCTGTGTATTATATTTCGGATAGGCAAATACAAGAACCGCCATCTGGCAGATCAAAAAAGCCATAAACAGCATAACAAACCAGTTTAAGGATTCTCCCGGAAGAAGCAGTTTAAAATATAATAACCCATAATACAGGATTGCAAAAATATATCCGACAATTCCTGGTGCCTTCTTCTCTATGTGAAATACTTTATACAACTCTGTCATTCCAATCAGGCTGATTAATAACAAAACTGCAAAGAGCAGGTTTCCGCCCGTGATCACTGTGACAAGCGCGATGATCACTAATAGTATTCCACTTAGTAACCTTGTTTTAAACATCTTTATTCCGCCTCCTCTACTCCGCCGAATCTTCTATGCCTGCGGTTATATTCTTCCACCGCTTTTATAAGCTCTTCTTTCGTAAATGCCGGCCACGGAATATCTGTAAAATAAAACTCTGAATAGGCCAGCTGCCAAAGCAGATAATTCGATAATCTTTGTTCTCCGCTTGTACGGATCATCAAATCCGGATCCGGAATGTCATTTGTATCCAGATAAGAATTAAATAATGATTCATCGATCATATCCGGATTTACCTTGCCGGCCGCACAATCCTTCGCAAGCTTTCTGGCTGCTCTTGTGATCTCATCACGGCTTCCATAATTCAGGGCAATTGTAAAATTAATCCCTCCATTGTTGGCTGTTGCCTCTTCCAGTTCTCTGATCCGGCTCTTGATATCCGCATCCAGCGGTTCAATGTCACCGATCACACGGATCTTCATATCATTCTTTGCCGCTGTCTTCAGACATGTTTTCATGTAATTTCTTAAAAGTTTCATCAGTGCATCCACTTCATTCTGTGGTCTGCTCCAGTTTTCTGTAGAAAATGCATAGACTGTCAGGTACTTGATTCCCATACGCCATGCTTCTTCACAGATCTTCTCAACATTCTTGGCTCCCTGTGCATGTCCGTAATTTCTCGGCATTCCTTTTGATTTTGCCCAGCGTCCATTTCCATCTAAAATAATCGCAATATGCTGTGGTACGTTCATTTTCTCATCCTCTCTGTCGCAACTTTTTTTAAGAAGAAATGGAGGCCTTAAATAAGCCTCCATGTTCTTAAAAACTTATCTGCGTACAAATAATCTGTAAACAGTTTTTCCACATTACAATCTGACAATTCAGCTCTGCTGTTTTCGATTTAGACTGTCATGATTTCCTTGGACTTCGCCTCTACCATCTTATCAATCTTAGCAACATACTTGTCTGTGATCTTCTGAAGTTCATCTTCAAGATCTTTGATCTCATCCTCAGAAATTTCCGTTCCTTTCAGTTTCTTGAAAGCAACATTTCCATCACGACGAACATTACGTACAGCAACTTTCGCTTCCTCACCTTTTTTCTTAACATCTTTCGCAAGTTCTTTTCTGCGGTCCTCTGTCAGTTCCGGGAATACCAGGCGGATAGATGTTCCATCGTTTGTCGGGTTGATTCCGATATCAGATGTAAGAATTGCTTTCTCAATTGCCTTGAGCATGCTCTTCTCCCATGGCTGGATCTGGATCATACGTGCTTCCGGTACAGATACATTCGCTACCTGCTGGATCGGTGTAGGTGTTCCGTAGTAATCAACTGCCAGCTTATCCAGTACATGTGGGTTTGCACGCCCTGCACGGATTGTAGCAAGTTCTCCATCCAGATTGTTAATTGTCTTTGTCATCTTATCATCATAGATTTTGTTTTTTTTCATTCATGCTGTAATTCCTCCGCTATTCAAAATAGTTTATACAGTAACTTTTGTTCCTGTGAATTTTCCCTGCATTGTATTCACAATACTATTCTCTTCATTAAGTCCGAATACAAGCATCGGCATCTTATTCTCAAGACAGAGAATGGATGCTGTCAGATCAACTGCTGCGAGTTTCTGATCGATCACTTCTTGAATAGAAATTTCATCATACTTCACTGCCGCCGGATTCACCTTCGGATCACTGTCATAGATACCATCAATTGCCTTTGCAAGAAGCATTGCATCTGCCTCTATCTCGATTGCACGGAGAACTGCACCTGTATCTGTTGAGAAATATGGATGTCCTGTTCCACCTGCGAAAAAGATCACCTTTCCTTCTTCCAGTGCTGCAACTGCCGCATCCTTTGAGAACAGAGATGTAAATGCTCCGCATACAAAAGGTGTGAATACTTCTGTCTTCATTCCTACATGACGGAAAATATCTGACACATAGATACAGTTCATAACTGTTGCAAGCATACCGATCTGATCTGCTTTTGTACGGTCAATTGTCTCACTTGTTCTTCCTCTCCAGAAGTTTCCTCCTCCTGTTACGATTGCTACCTGCACACCTTCATCTACAAGCTGTTTTACCTGCTTCGCAACTCCGATACAGGTTGCCTCATCAAATCCAGTCTTCTTCTCGCCTGCAAGAGCTTCTCCGCTCAGCTTTAACAATACTCTTTTCATACCGTATAGCTCCTTTAAATTCTATCTTTCAGTGCCTGTTCTGTCTTTTCACACAAACCATAATCCAAAGTATAATGGCACTAACCTAACTTAGAGTATAACATAAGTTTCCACATTTGTCATGACCGAAGCGTGAAATCCTTAGTTTTTTTCCAAAAAAAGAACCGATTTCTTCAGGCAATGTTTCTATACGAAAAATCCTGATTGAATCGATTCTTTTCATAATTATTAAATCCGCCTACATAATAAGCATTGAAAACAGCACTGTAATAATTCCACAGATTCCGATTGCAAGACCACTCATTGCACCCTCGATCTCACCAATTTCAATTGCCTTTGATGTTCCGACCGCATGACTACAGGCACCGATTGCAAGTCCTGCCGCAACAGAATCTTTTACATGAAATACTTTAATTAATGTCGGAGCCAGAATACTTCCGAGAATTCCTGTGAAAATAACAGCAACCACTGTAATCGGCACTACTCCGCCCGCCGGTTCTGAAACACTCACTGCAATAGGTGTAGTCACTGACTTAGGGATCAGTGAAACTGTCATGCTCTGATCCAGTCCAAATAATTTACACATTGCATAGACACTTCCCATAGATGCTACTGACCCTGCTGTACATCCAACCACGATTGGAAGCCAATACTTCTTCAGGATATCAATTTTTGTGTAAATCGCAACCGCAAGACATGCTGTTGCCGGAGCAAGAAACATATTGATCAAAGCTCCACCCACATCATAACTATCGTAAGGAATATCAAAAATTCAAAAGGACTCCTACATTATACAATCGCAACAATCAGCGGGTTGCAAATCGGTGTCTTTAATTTATTATGCAGCTTTTCTCCTATCCAGAATGCTACCACACTCAACCCTACTCCAAAATAAGGAGATGTCATTAATTCTTTCATGCTTTCTTTCCTCCTTTTTTCTTCTCCATCAATTTCACTGTCAGTGTAACTGCATACGCTGTCACAGCGAAGGTTACAATCGTGGATACAACACAGATTACAAGAAGCTGAAGCACTGTACTTTTTAAAATGTCAAAATAATTAATAATACTTACACCTGCCGGTACAAAAAAGAATGCCATATTTCCTAATAAGAAATCTGCTTTTTCCTGCACATGCTCAATCTTTAAGAACCCGGTCAGCAGACAGAGCAACAATAAAATCATACCGATCACACTCGCCGGGAAAGAAAACGGCAGATAATGTTCGATCACAAGACTGACCCAGCAAACCCCGAATATCACACCAAACTGTTTTAAAATCTTCATTTGTTTTACCTCTTTTTAATATGTAAGCCTACACGTCAAATTCCAGAAACGATTCTTCCGTCAGTTTCTGTCAATCTCATATCAGGAGAACAGTAACAGAAGAACTCTCTCTACACATGACACGCTTTTTAGATTAGCACTGCACGCACTATCCGTCAATGTAATTATTCATGAAATAAACCTGCAATTTTTCATCTTTTTTTGATATATTTCTTCAAATAATCCAAAAGACATTGACATCTTATTGTATATGTTTTATGATACATATGTTTTCGCACTTTAAACAACTAAAATTTTACAGTACGAATATTAAGGAGGATGATAAAAATGATTATTGTTTTGAAACCTCATACTTCTGAGGAAAATATACATCGTGTCGAAAATCTTGTAAAAAAGCACGGACTTGACACTCATCTGGTTCAGGGAACCGGAATGACGATCATCGGATGTATCGGAGATACAACACTGATCGATTCAAGACAATTTGAAGTTGACACATGTGTTGACAAAGTTATGCATGTACAGGAGCCTTATAAGCTTGCGAATCGCGCATTTCATCCGGAAGACTCTATTATAGATGTTTCCGGTGTTAAGATCGGCGGTGAACATTTAGGACTGATTGCAGGACCTTGTTCTGTAGAATCCTATGAGCAGGTTCTTGAGATTGCTCAAAAAGCAAAAGCATCCGGAGCAAATCTTCTCCGCGGCGGCGCATTCAAGCCAAGAACAAGTCCTTACGCTTTCCAGGGACTCGGACTTGAGGGACTTGATATTCTCTGTGCAGTCAGAGAAGAAGTCGGACTTCCTATTGTCACAGAACTCATGTCTTCCAAGTATCTGGATGTATTCAATGAGAAAGTTGACCTGATCCAGATTGGTGCCCGCAACATGCAGAACTTTGACCTTCTCAAAGAATTAGGACAGGTTGACCGCCCAATCCTGTTAAAGAGAGGACTGAATGCCACATACGAAGAATGGATCATGTCCGCTGAGTATATCATGGCATCCGGTAATGAAAATGTCATTCTCTGTGAACGTGGTATCCGTACTTTTGAGACTTTTACAAGAAACACTCTGGATCTTCAGTGTATCCCTGTTCTTCGCAGCAAGACACATCTTCCAATTGTTATTGACCCAAGTCATGCCGGCGGAAAATGGTGGCTTGTTGAGCCTATGGCAAAGGCTGCTGTTGCTGCAGGTGCTGACGGACTTATGATCGAAGTTCACAACAATCCGGAAGCTGCCCTTTGTGACGGAGCCCAGTCTTTGAAACCTGAGAAATATGATGTTCTGCTTCAGCAAGTTCGTCAAATTGCCGAAGTAGTCGGTAAAAAATTCTAAGGAGATCGTCATGAAATTAACAGTTGATCTTGGACCGAATTCTTATCCGATCCATATTGAAAATGGAATCCTTGCAAAAACCGGAGAACTTGTAAGCGAAGTGTTCTCCGGGAAAAAAATCATGATCGTTTCAGATGATAATGTTTTCCCTCTCTATGGAGAAATTATCACAAAAGCATTGTCTGACTCAGGGTTTGAATGCCACTCTTTTGTTCTGCCTCACGGCGAACCTACTAAGAGTTTTCAGTCTCTTCCTAAGATCTATGAAGCATTATTAAATGCAAAACTAACACGAAGCGACCTGCTCATCGCACTTGGTGGCGGTGTGATCGGTGATCTTGCCGGATTTGCTGCCAGCAGTTATCTGCGTGGAATCAAATTTGTACAGATTCCAACTTCACTTCTTGCGCAAGTCGATTCTTCCGTTGGTGGAAAAGTTGCTGTAGATCTTCCACAGGGAAAAAATCTTGTTGGTGCATTTTATCACCCAAAGGCAGTCATCATTGACCCGGATGTGCTGAATACATTGCCAGATCATTTCATCAGTGATGGAATGGGCGAAGTGATCAAATATGGATGCATCAAAGACAAAGAGCTTTTGAGCTTTTATGTAGACATACTTCCTTCGATGATTTAAAGCCGAAGCTGACACAGATTATTGCACGCTGCGTTGATATCAAAAGAATCGTTGTCGAAGCCGATCAGTTTGACCTTGGAGAACGTATCCTTCTGAACTTTGGACACACACTTGCGCACACGATTGAACAGCACTTCAATTATGAGCGCGAAAGCCATGGAGAGGCTGTTGGAATCGGTATGTATCAGATTACAAAGATTGCAGAAGAGAAAGGATTAACCACATTCGGATGCGCAGAACAGATCAAAAAGGCATTGGAGATTTATAAACTTCCGGACAACTCTAATTTACCGATTGATGTACTGACTGCTGCAATTTCTTTGGATAAAAAGAACCTGAATAATCACTTGAATGTTGTACTTCTTCATGACATTGGAGACAGCTATGTATATCCAACAGATGTCAGCTTCTTTGACGGTGCCGGTATTGTATAACAGAAATATTTTATGAACAAAGAATGTGCCTTGGCACATTCTTGCGCCTGCGGCGGTCGCTTGCGACACCTACCTTGTACGCCGCAGTGCGCATCCTGAGCGGAGCGTTTTTTATATATTAGGAAAGGACTTTCCTAATATATAAAAAGCAGGATCCGCCAGTTTTATCTTTACTGACAGATCCTGTTTTCTATTTTCTGTTAAATTAATCCATAATGCTTCATGGCATATGCAATTCCATCATTTTCCACTGTCTTTGTAACAAACTCAGCATATGGATCCAATACCGAATCATGTCTGCCCATCGCAATCGCATGCTCCGCATATTCAAACATTGCCAGATCATTACTGCTGTCTCCGAAGACATACGCATGACTTGCATCCATGTCATATCTTTCCATAATAAACTGACATGCTGTTGCTTTAGAAAATCCCTTCTGAATTACCTCATAGGCCTTTCCGCCACGGTCAAGTGCTTCCATGTCATCTCCAAGATACTCACGAAAAGAATCAAAATCACTCTTATCATCTACGTAAACAAACAACTTATCATATTCAAATCTTTCGCTCTCTAAAGACTGTTCGATTCCTATTCCTCTAGATGCAAAATATCTTCTTGTAGATTCTAACCTGTCAAATCGTGATATGTGCCCAGGAAAATAACAATCCTCTTGTCCTTCTGCAATAACACCAAGATTACATTCTTTTGCTTTTCGCAGCAGTTCTATACCTCTCTGCTTCTCAATCGAGCTTTTTAGCAAAACTTCATCATGTTCTGTAAGATATGTCCCACAGCCACACAAATACCCATCAAATTGGAATTTTCTCACCTCTGTCGGAATACTACAGATTGTTCTGCCTGTATTAATAAACAGCAGATGTCCTTCCGCTCGTGCTTTTTCCATTGCCTCAATCGCACTTTGCGGTACCTCTTTTGTCACTTCACTCAACACTGTTCCATCAATATCAAAAAACAAGATTGCTCTTTCCATTTTACTTAATCCTAACTCTTATCTATTCTTAAACATTTCTACTATATCAACCATCTCCTGGGACGGATTGGAGATCACAGCAGTTTGTATAACTTTACACGGTGCATTATTTTTCACTTCATCAACCGCTGCTGTTACTGCTGATACACTGCCACCTACAAAAACAAGTGCATGTCCACCACACTTTGTGTCCTGTGTCACATACTCTACTTCTGCAGTCTTTAACATGCGGTCAACTACGATCACCGCATTGGATTCTCCTTTTACCTCTACCAGGCCATATGCTCCATATTTCTTCATCTTATTTCCCTTTCTTTTCCTTCTCTGATTTTCTCACAAAACAATACTCTTCTCATATGTACAACAGACAATTGAACAAATACCTATTTATTAATTGTCATTGCAATTGCTTTTTCCGTATCCTCAGAAGGTGATGCAATCACCGTATGGGAAACAATCTTCGTCAACGGTCTGGCTACATCCAGTGCTGCTTCCATTGCAGCCTTCACGTCAGAGACACTTCCTCTCATCTTCACGCAGGCTCCTGCCGCAAGACGATTTCTCTCCACGCCCTGAATCTTTACTGCTGCTGCTTTTGCTGCCGCATCAAGTGCTACAAAACAGATACACTCACTTTCCAGTTCAAATACGCCGATTGCCTGGTTTCTGTAATCCTCTGCCATATCTTTCTCCTCTTCTTTCTGCTGTTCTGATCTTCCAACAGTTTTTGCATATCATATAGCTTTATTATAATACACACCTGACACTTAATCAACTATAACAGCAACTAAAATTCATCAAAAAGCAACATGAAGAAGTTGATTTTTTGTGGTTTTGTTACTATTTCACAACTTTGTGAACTGATAACAGTCTTGATTCCACATTTATTCAACTTCTTCATGATTCATATCTTTCTTCTATTTTAAAATCTGTCTGTTATTTTGCAGACTCCACATTCACGGCCCCAAGATTCATCTTGCGGAAAACTACAACAAGTACTTTTCCAAGTGCAAGAACGAGAATTGCTGCTGCGATTGCTTCCGGAATACCGGATGCTGTCACAGTTCCCATCACCAGACCGAATACTGCTGTAAGTGCGACTTCTTTCGCCTCGGCATACTGCTGTGCAAACAGGAAATAGATACTTCCCATTACAGTGACAGTATTCACCATTGAACCAACAAATCCCACAATCGGAAGTGCGATAAACTGATTCAGTTTAATCTTTGTAAAAAGTATCCACAGCCATCCTGCTGCCACACCGATCAGAATTCTGCATCCAACGGAAATCCAGATTGCCTTCAACGCCCCAGGAATTCCGGTTGTACTTAAAAATGGTGAAAATGCAAAGGATAAGAGTGTCGGAGCCATTGTATTACTAACCAGAGAGCATATACCAAAAACTGCTCCAAGAATTGCTCCTGCACCAGGTCCTAACAGAATTGCTCCGAGGATCACCGGAATATGAACTGTTGTTGCCTTAATGATAGGGAGCTGGATCATACCAAGCGGTGTATTGGCCAGTACGATCACGATCGCTGCCATAAGTGCAACACTAACCATCCAACGAGTGTCATGTTTCTTTGCTTTCATTATTCAATTCCTCCTTGTTATCATTCCCAACTTGCGGGATACAATACAATTACCGGATTAGTATATCATTCCTCTGCCTGCTCAACAAGTATAAAAAGAAATACAATTTCATATATTCTATTAACGATTTTCCGAGGTGAACGAATGAAACTCTCTCTTTCCCGGAAATGTATCCATTTTCCCATACACCCTTTGAAATCAAAGAAATATTGCATTTTATTTCTTATCTTCTCTTATTTTTCAGGTATTGGAGCTGGATTTCTTAAAGAACAGATTTTTGCTTTTTCTAATGAGTCAACTTCGGCTCGCCCCTCTCCAGTCAACCAGAACTCCGTGACTTCTATTCCCCGGACGATTTCCTGTGCCCTTCCTGATCTCACACTTTCTTCAGAAGGAAACTGGGGGTTAAGTTTTCAGGAAGAAGGCAAAACTCCTGTTGGAAATGCTTCGATCCAGGAACTTGCATCTATGGATGCTTATTACGCACAGGATACGTCTGAAAAAGTTCTGTATCTTACTTTTGATGCCGGTTATGAAAACGGAAATACACCTGCCATCCTTGATGCACTGAAAAAACATCAGGTAAAAGCCACTTTTTTTGTTGTCGGAACCTACATTGACTCTGAGCCTGAACTGATCCGACAGATAATAAAAGAAGGACACACCGTGGGAAACCATACCTGGCATCACCCCGACATGTCCCATATTTCTTCTATAGAAGATTTCCAAAAAGAACTGGAATATGTAGAAACTGCCTATAAAAACGTAACCGGAAAGAATATGACCAAATACTATCGGCCTCCTCAGGGAAAATACAGTGAAGTTAATCTTCAAATGGCAAAAGAACTTGGTTACAAAAGTTTCTTCTGGAGTCTCGCCTATGTAGACTGGTATCAGGATAACCAGCCATCCAAAGAAGAAGCTTTCTCCAAACTTCTCGGAAGGATTCATCCCGGAGCTATCGTTCTGCTCCACAGCACATCTTCCACTAATGCTGAAATCCTGGATGAACTACTGACCAGATGGGAAGAGATGGGATACCATGTACAGCCCCTTGAAAATATCATTTCCACTTCATCTGCCACCGTCCAGCAACACACGTAACTATAAATTTTCAACCGCTGCTTTCTCGATTGCAAGACCCTTAGCATATGTTTCCATAAATTTCTCGTATCCTTCCACATCTTCCGCAACCGGATCCATTCCTGTTCCCACTGCATCATGGAATACTTTGTTCTCAAGATAATCTGTCAGCGATTCCTTGTCCTCTTTCTTAATAAGGTAATCGGCAAGCAGTGCGATTCCCCATGCACCACCTTCACCTGCTGTCTCCATAACATAAACCGGTGTATCGATTGCTCCTGCAAGGATTCTCTGTCCAACACCTTTTGTCTTAAACAATCCGCCATGTCCCATCATTCGATCCAATGCAACATGTTCTTTTTTCAGAAGGATATTCATTCCTGTCTTCAATGCTCCAAGAGAAGTATAAAGATGTACTCTCATAAAGTTTGCAAGATTAAATTTGCTGTCAGGTTTACGAACGAATAACGGTCTTCCTTCGTTAAATCCTGTAATATGCTCTCCTGAGAAATAGTTGTAAGCCAGAAGTCCGCCACAATCGGAATCTCCTTCTAATGCTTTGTTATAAAGTGTTCCAAAAATCTGGTTCATATCTGCTGTCATTCCCATACTCTCTGCAAATTCACGGAACAGGTTCACCCATGCATTCAGATCTGATGTACAGTTATTACAGTGCACCATTGCTACAAGATCTCCGGCCGGAGTTGTTACAAGGTCAATTTCTTCGTAAGGCTTTGTCAAGTCTTTCTCAAGTACTGCCATTGCAAATACACTTGTTCCGGCAGATACATTTCCTGTGCGGACAGCAACGCTGTTTGTTGCAACCATTCCTGTTCCGGCATCTCCTTCCGGAGGACACATTGGAATTCCGGACTGAAGTGTTCCTGTAGGATCAAGCAGTTTTGCGCCTTCTTCTGTCAATACACCTGCGTCTTCTCCGGCAACAAGAACTTCCGGAAGGATTTCACGGATCTTCCATGGGAAATTCTTCTCTGCTGTAAGTTCATCAAACTGATCCATCATCTTCTCATTAAATTTCTTAGTAGCTATGTCGATTGGGAACATTCCTGCTGCATCACCATTTCCGAGCACCTTCTTGCCGGTCAATTTCCAATGGATATATCCTGCAAGTGTTGTAATATAACGAACATCTTTTACATGTTCTTCACCATTTAAGATTGCCTGGTACAGATGAGCAATACTCCAACGCTGCGGAATATGATAAGAAAAGAGCTCTGTCAGTTTTTCAGAAGCTTCTTCTGTGATCGTATTTCTCCAGGTACGGAACGGAACAAGCAATTTATCATTCTCATCAAACGCAAGATATCCATGCATCATTGCGCTGACTCCGAGTGCTGCAAATTTTGTAAGCTTCACATCATATTTTGCTTCTACATCTTTCACAAGATCCTGGTAACATCCCTGAAGACCATTCTGGATTTTCTCCATGCTGTATGTCCAGATGTTGTCTACAAGCTGATTCTCCCAATCATAACTTCCGGATGCGATCGGACTTTTATCCTCATCAATTAAAACTGCTTTGATTCTTGTAGAACCAAACTCAATTCCAAGCACCGCTTTTCCTTCTTCGATTGTTTTCTTAATCTCTTCTTTTCCTCTCATATTTTTGCCCTCCTGTAAAAAAGTGCGGCGTATAACTCCTTTTAATAAGTCATCGCCGCATCCGATTCATATAACACATTGCTTCCGTTTTTTCACAGCAGATTTTGCCGCAAAATGTCACGCAACATGTATTTATAACATATGTTTTCTAAGCTCTTCTCCGCTCTTTGCGCTTAAGTATGCAGGTGCAACATCAAATACTGTCTTGCATCCGATCTGTCCTTCGCTTGCCAGTCTGTAAGCTGCTCTTGCATAAGCGATCAGTACAGATGATGTAAATTCCGGATTGGAATCCAGTTTCAGACTATATTCGATCAGGTGCTTATTCTCACCATCCCATCCTGTCTTTCCGCTGCGGAGTACAAATCCACCGTGCGGAATTCCGCTGTGGTTTGCTTTCAGTTCTTCTTCACTGATAAAGTGTACTGTTGTATCATAATCTGAGAAGTAGTTCGGCATTGTCTTGATCTCTTCTTCTACCTTTGCCGCATCTGCTCCTTCTTCCAGTACAACGAAACACTCTCTTGTATGTTTCTGTCTTGTTGTAAGTTCCGGATTCTCTCCGCTTCTTACTGCCTCCAGTGCAGCCTCTACCGGAATTGTGTACTGCTTTCCGTCTTTGACACCTTCAACTCTGCGGATTGCGTCAGAATGTCCCTGGCTTACACCTTTGCCCCAGAATGTGTAATCATTTCCATCCGGAAGAATCGCATTCGCATACAGTCTGTTCAGTGAGAACATTCCCGGATCCCAGCCTACGGAGATGATTCCTACATGTCCGCCTTCTTTTGCGGCTGCATCTACATTTGCAAAATGCTCCGGGATTCTTGCATGTGTATCAAAACTATCGATTACATTGAACATCTTTGCGTAAACAGGTGTCTGTTTTGGAAGGTCTGTTGCGCTTCCTCCGCAAATTATCATAACGTCAATCTTATCTTTCCAGTCTTCTACGTCTGCTACATTACAAACTGTCGCAGTCTCTGTCAGAATCTTGACATCTTCCGGATTTCTTCTTGTGAACACTGCCACAAGCTCCATATCATCATTCTGCTTTACTGCGCACTCAACGCCTCTTCCAAGATTACCATAACCTAAAATACCAATTTTAATACTCATACTTAAACTCCTTTTTGCTCCGCAGATCCGTCTGCTTTGCATTTTCTTAACGGACAGATTTACGGAGACTTTTTTTTCTAATTAGATATTATACCTTTTCGTTTTCTTCATTTCAATGATTTTTCGATGAATTTTTAAGTATTGAAGGTTATCCTCTTAATGATTTTTTATTTTCTAAATGCAAGTTCATTCCATCTGAGTTCATTTTTCAGATTACGGATTGTTGTATCTTTATCAATATATACAGCTTCGATTCCCATCATTGCTGCCCAGTCACCCATCTGTTCTGCAGTGATATCATAAGAGAATGCTGTATGATGTGCACCACCGCAAAGAATCCAAGCTTCAGCTCCTGTTGCGAGATCCGGCTCCGGTGTCCAGAAGTTTGTTGCTACCGGAAGTTTCGGCATTGGTTTTTCATTTTTCTTACAATCAACTGTATTGATGATCAGACGGAAACGGTCTCCAAGATCGATCAGTGATGTTGCGATACCTTTTCCTTCTTTTGACGTAAATACAAGTCTTGCAGGATCTTCTCTGTCTCCCATAGAAAGTGGATTTACCTTGATGCTGATCGGACCATCTGCGATAGATGGGCAGATCTCAAGCATATGAGCCTGAAGGATTCCTTCTTTTCCAGGCACAAAATTATATGTATAATCTTCCAGCATCGATGTTCCTTTTGCATCTTTCATGCCTTCTGTCATGATCTTCATGATACGAACCATAGCTGCTGTCTTCCAGTCTCCTTCAGCTCCAAATCCATATCCCTTCTGCATCAGACGCTGGATCGCAAGTCCAGGAAGCTGTTTGAGTGCACCGAGATCTCCAAAATGTGTAACGATTGCCTGATAGTTTTTCTCCTCAAGGAAACGCTCGAATCCAAGCTCAATCTGTGCCTGAACAGCAACATGTTTTCTGAACTCTTCCGGATCTCTTCCTTCAAGAAGGATCTCATATTTGTCATAATACTCTTCTACTAATGTATTTACATCTGCTGCGCTTACAGCATCTACAGACTCTGCGATTTCATTTACCGGATAAGCATCTACTTCCCATCCGAATTTAATCTGTGCCTCTACTTTGTCACCTTCAGTAACAGCAACATTTCTCATGTTGTCTGCAACTCTCATGACACGTACATGGCTGCTTTCGAGCACACCAACTGCTGTACGCATCCAGGAAGCGATCTTCTCCTGGACCTTCTCGTCTGACCAGTGTCCAACAACAACTTTTCTCTCAATTCCAAGTCTTGTGAAAATGTGTCCGAACTCACGTCCACCATGTGCTGACTGGTTCTCATTCATGAAATCCATATCAATCGTGTCATATGGGATCTCCATATTGAACTGTGTATGAAGGTGAAGCAGTGGTTTTCTGAACTCCTGAAGTCCAAGAATCCATGATTTTGCAGGTGAGAATGTATGCATCCATGTAATGACACCGGCACATTCATCATCAATATTAGCTTCATTAAAAGTCTTACGGATCAGTTCGTTTGTGATCAATGTTGGTTTCCATACAACTTCATATGGAAGAACTCCAGACTCATTGAGCTTCTCTACGATAATCTTGGCATGCTCTGCTACATGCGCCAGACATTCATCTCCGTAAAGATCCTGTGAACCTGTGCAAAACCAGAATTTGTACTCTTTCTTCTTTAACATTTTTGTGTCCTCCTTGTAATAAAATGTTTATAGTTATTTTTTATTTATCACTTAATTTGTTACTGTGTTATACTTGACAGTTCTTATTTTTCTGTATTCTGTCCGTAATAGGCATTTGCACCGTGTTTTCTATAGTAATGCTTATCCTGAAGTTCCTGCGGAGCCGGTTTTACCTGCGGATTGATCATCTCACATCTTGCTGCCATCTTTGCAACTTCTTCTGCAACAACTGCATTGTGAACTGCTTCGTGTGCATCTTTCCCCCATGTAAATACACCATGATTCTTACAAAGAACTGCCGGAACTGCAATATAATCTTTCTTCTTAGCTTCAAACTCATCTGCAATCAGAACTCCTGTGTTCTTCTCATATGCTTCCTCAATCTCTTCTTTCGTCAGATTACGCACACATGGGATTTCTCCATAGATGTAATCTGCATGTGTTGTTCCGTAACATGGAATATCTCTTCCTGCCTGTGCCCAGCTTGTTGCCCATGAAGAATGTGTATGTACAACACCACCGATTTTTGGAAAACGATTATAAAGAACAACATGTGTCGGTGTATCGGAAGATGGATTGTAACGTCCCTCTACTTTATTTCCGTTCAGATCAACAACTACCATATCTTCAGGAGTCAGCTTATCATATTCAACTCCACTTGGTTTAATAACAAAAGTCCGCTTTCTCGATCGATTTCCACTTACATTTCCCCAATGTAAATGTAACCAGATCGTATTTTGGAAGCAGCATATTTGCCTCATACACTTCTTTTTTTAACTGTTCTAACATTGTTCTTCTCCTTTCGTCTGCTGTCTACATGACTTCATTATATAATTTCACAGAATTTCGCATCACAAGTTCCGGTGCAATTCCGCTGAGTACATTTCCATATTTTTATCAATCTTATCTAATATAATCTGTGCTGCACATTTTCCAATCTCATTCGCTGGATTATTCACCGATGTGATCGGTACTTCACAAAATCTTGCAAGACTGGAATTGTCGATTCCAATAACGGAAATCTGATCTGGGACTTTGATTTCCGCACTTTGCAATACCTTGACCAGTTTACTTGCAATCTCATCATTGTAACAGACACAGGCCGTACATCCATCTAAACGTTTCAGGATTCTGTCACTTTCCATCTCCATTTCCCGGATATCTTCCGAATCAACCCATAAAATCTGACGATTTTTAATCTTAAGTGAATGCTCCATGAGTGCCTTTGTGTATCCTGCATATCGCATTCTTCCCTGCCCGTCATCCGCCTTGAAGATTCCGGCGATTCTTGTATGTCCACATTCTAAAAGATGTTTTGTTGCAAGATATCCAGCTTTCTCATCATCCAGACTGACATGCGGAATTGTGAGATTCTCATAGAAACTATTCACAAACACAACCGGTATTCCTGATTTCTGTAATTTCTGATATAAATCTAAATTCGGATTCGGAAGCCCACTTTTTACAGGCTCTGCGATCAAACCATCAATTCTTCTTGTTCTCAAAAATTCTTCCAGATGCATCCGCTCCTTTGCTACAGAATTGTCTGTCATTGCAATCTGAAGGATTCCGCCTGCCTGAGTAACTTTTTTCTCAATTTCCCGAACAATAATTGGGAAAATATAGGTATCGATATACGTCAGCATTACTGCGATTCGTTTTTCTTCATGATCTGCTCTTCTTTCTGTATTTCCAAGAAGCATTCCCGCACCTTCACATATATAAGAGCCACTTCCGCGTCTGCTCTCCACAATATTCTCTTTTACTAATTCTTCCAATGCCCGTCGTACCGTCTGACGACTGACCTGGAATTGTTCGGATAATTCCTGTTCTGAAGGAAGTTTCTCCCCGGAAACCTTTCTTCCCGACCTGACTTCCTCCTGAATCCAGGTTACGATTTTTTCAAATTTTTTCATTCGCTTATGACCTCTCTATACGATCGACCATCATTACCATCATACGACACTCTGATTTTTATCGATCTGATCAGTACATTCTCGTTATGCACTTAATATACAACAATACATGTTACAATACAATTCGCAGGATACCCAATCTTTTTCACTTGAAAATGTATATAAATTCAAAGTTGTATTGTTTTTGTTCCTGTTTTTCAATACAAATTATTATGATATGAAACCTTAGTTAAATTTTTCCGTCTCTTCCTCTTGCATGTCTCGGGATTTTGGCATATTCATGCCAAAACACCTCGCGGGATAGTGATGTGTGAACAGCAACGATACATTCTCTGAAATATTATATTTTCAAAAAATGTCTTGAAATTTATGTAATTTCAGTTCATAATAACAACAGACAACAAATTAATATTGTCAAAGGGGAGCTGGTCAGAACCGGCTGAGAGGAGACGTGTTACCGTTTCGACCCGTTTAAACCTGATTTGGATAATGCCAACGGAGGGAATTGATACCATGTAATGATTGAGATGCCCTTGCATCTCTTTTTACTCGGACAGCTGGTAGGATCTTCACTCAGGTGAGGATCCTTTTTTACATTTGAAAGGAGACTCAAGTTATGAAACAGACAACAAACACAAAAAAAGCTGGCACTTGCAGGTGTTCTCACCGCTCTTGCCATCGTTGGAAGCTTTTTAAGCTTTCCTGTAGCCGGAAGTAAATGTGCACCGGTTCAACATATGGTAAATATCTTTGTAGCCGTACTTCTTGGTCCCGGCTGGGGCGTTGGAATTGCATTCTGTGCAAGCCTTCTGCGCAATATACTTGGAATCGGAAGTCTGATGGCTTTCCCGGGTAGTATGATCGGAGCTCTCTGCTGTGGACTTGTTTACAAGAAATGTAAGAATTTAAGCCTTACTTGTCTTGCAGAAGCACTTGGAACAGGTATTCTCGGAGGAATTGCTGCTTATCCGGTTGCTTTATTCCTTATGGGAGCAGCACCGGCAGGATTATTTATCTATGTGATCCCATTCCTAATCTCAACAGTAGCCGGAAGTATCCTGGCATTCCTGCTGATTTCTGTATTCCAGAAAAGTGGAGTAATGGCACAGCTTTTTCCGACTTCTTAATCCGTAACTGCAAAATTTCCGAACAGTTACATGCGATACATTGGGGACACCACCTTGTACCGCACAAGAAAATGCAGAATCAATCTGTAATCACCGGAGTATTCCATTAATGACTTTCTTATCTTACAGTCATTAATCCATCTCCGTTGAAGGCGTCAGCATAATCTTATATTCATTCGCTGGTAGTGTAGCTAAACAGTTACGTTCCTTTCCGCATCTATTCATATGCATGGAACCGTAGCTTTTCTCGTGTACGCTGTCCGTGTTTTGCTGACGTCAAAATTATATAATTCACATATACGAATGGAGGCAAAACAACATGAGAAACTACACAACCCAGATGGATGCAGCTCGTAAGGGGATTCTCACCCCGGAAATCAAAACAGTTGCTGAAAAAGAGCATATGGACACTGACAAACTGATGAAACTTGTCGCTGAAGGAAAGGTCGCAATCTGTGCCAATAAAAATCACAAGTCCCTGAACCCGGAAGGTGTCGGAAGCATGCTCCGCACAAAGATCAATGTCAATCTCGGAGTTTCCCGTGACTGCAAGGATTATGATATTGAAATGCAGAAGGTAATGAGCGCAGTAGAACTTGGAGCCGAATCTATCATGGATCTTTCCAGCCATGGAGATACACAGCCGTTCCGTCGCAAACTGACTTCTGAATGTCCTGCTATGATCGGTACTGTTCCTGTATACGACAGTGTCATTCATTATCAGAGAGACCTTGCTACTCTGACTGCACAGGATTTCCTTGATGTAATCCGTATGCATGCAGAAGACAGGTGTTGACTTCGTTACACTTCACTGTGGAATCACAAGAAAAACCATAGACCAGATTAAAAAGCATAAGCGTAAGATGAATATTGTAAGCCGTGGAGGAAGCCTTGTCTTTGCATGGATGTGCATGACAGGAGAGGAAAATCCATTCTACGAGCACTATGATGAGATTCTTGATATCTGTGAAGAATATGACGTGACAATCTCACTCGGTGATGCGTGCCGTCCTGGATGTCTGGCTGACGCTACAGATGTATGCCAGATTGAAGAGCTTGTACGTCTCGGCGAACTGACAAAACGTGCCTGGGATCATAACGTTCAGGTTATGGTAGAAGGACCTGGACATGTACCGCTTGATCAGGTTGCAGCGAACATGAAAGTACAGCAGACCATCTGTATGGGAGCTCCATTCTATGTACTTGGACCTATCGTTACAGATATTGCTCCTGGATATGACCATATCACTTCCGCAATCGGTGGAGCTGTTGCAGCAATGAACGGTGCTTCCTTCCTCTGCTATGTAACACCGGCTGAGCATCTTGCTCTTCCTAATGTCGAAGATACAAAGCAGGGAATCATTGCTTCTAAGATTGCAGCTCATGCTGCTGATATTGCCAAGGGAATTCCCGGAGCAAGAGATATCGATGATAAGATGGCAGATGCCCGCCGTAATCTTGACTGGGATGCACAGTTTGAATGTGCTCTGGATCCTGAAACTGCAAAAGCAATCCGCGATAGCAGAAAACCGGAGGATGACCACAGTGATACTTGCAGTATGTGTGGAAAATTCTGTGCAGTAAGAAGCATGAATAAAGCACTTGCCGGGGAATATATTGATATTCTGTAAGTATCCGAAATACGTATAGCATTTTGGGAGATTAATTCCAAACAGTTATAACTATGAGAAACACGCTCCGCGAGTTTCTCAAGTTATCGCGACAATCGCCAAGGTCTCGTGCAAGCACGGACTTTGGCTCGTTGTTCGCGTAAATTAAGGGAAAGCGGTTAAAGAATCGCTTTCCCTTTTTATTTCCAATATGTTTCCAAATATTTCTCTGCATCTTCCTTTGAAAGCTCATATTCTCTCTGAATATTATTAAGAGTATCCTCCTTTGAAACATTTAAATTCCGACATGTTCTAATAACTGCTGCTATTCCACGCTCTACACCTTGCCGAATTCCATCTTTCACTCCATCATCATACATTTCCTGTATTGCCTTACACATATCAACCATCTCCTCCTTATGTTCCGCTTCACCTGGTATTTGTTTCATGTTTAGAAAAGCTTTCATTGCCTGACTCGTTTTCATAGTCAACGTTCTGAAAGAACTTTTTATTCTCGTTAAATGTAATCCGTTAATTCTTCCTTACTATCCCTATATCTTAGCATAGTTAGTATCACTTGTAAATCATCCGAAAATTTTTCAACACCTTCCAATCGTTCTGCATCTACAAGGTTGATTTTATAGTTCGGAAGATAATTCCCCAAAATTTCTTTCTCTTCTTTCGTACCCTCCAACTGAAACATATCATACAGATCAACAGGTCCATCCCACGGTTCTGAACCATAATAAAAGACTAATGAAATAATCGGTATCAATCGATCTTTTTTTCGAAATCGCGACAGATATTCTCCTGCAGTAAGATGCTCTAACGGCTGTCCTGCTTTTTTGTTCTGCTTTCGTCGGTCATTAAAGTTTTTCCAATTATTCCGAATTTTGTGTTTCGTAATCCATTCCATCGTAAAGCATCACCTTGTGCGGCATCGCATAATGAACCTTATCCTGTGATTCATTCGCAAGTAGCACAAGCGTAGCCTGATTTCTCCATTTCATAATAATATCGCGGTATCTTTTCATGTTCTTTGTTTTCCCGGCCCGATTTTTCACACTGACAGATGAAACAGAATTCACTTCTACCAAATCCTCCGGCAATATCACCTGCCTTCCACCATAAATCACACCATTAAATAAATTTGCAAATCTTTTCTTCTCACTTAGCCAGATATTCACATTAACATCTGCTTTTCCCATAGACTCTTCCTCCTGGTTTTTTATTCTTTTGTTATTTTGTAACTCATCAAAATGGAATCTCCTGCTGATGCAGCCTTGAATATGAGATAAAGTTATCCTTTCGATAACACATTCAGACAAATGAAATATAGAAAATATATGTCTGAGATTTCGATGTGAATTAACTATAACAAAATCATTAGAAGGTGTCAATTAGAAAAACAATTACAACAATTTTTAAAAAGCTATCGATTGCAACACATTTCATCTTAATTGTTGTAATCAATAGCTTTTTATATTTCCTTCTTATTCCGGATTCACAATCTTCCCGGCAACTGCACATGCCGCTGCAGTTCTCGGACTTGCAAGATAAATCTCTACCTTAGATGTTCCCATACGTCCAAGGAAATTTCTGTTATTCGTTGCTACAACACGTTCTCCGTCAGAAAGGATTCCTCCTGTTCTTCCGCAGCACAGTCCACAGCCCGGATGCGTAATGATCGCACCTGCTTCTGCCAGAATATCCAGCGTTCCGTCTGCCAGTGCCTGTCTGTAGATCTTGCGGCTTGCCGGTGTAACGATCAGCTTCACAAAGTCCGCAACCCTCTTTCCTTTGAGTACTTCTGCCGCAGCTCTAAGGTCTTCCAGGCGACCGTTTGTACAGGATCCGATAAATACCTGGTCAATCTCTGTTCCTTCCAGTTCACTGACATCTCTGATCTTATCAACCTGGGATGGACATGCCATAACCGGAACGAAATCCTCTGCCTTATATGTCATTGTCTTCATATAGACAGCATCTTCATCTCCAACAAGACTCTTCTGGTAATCATTGAGTTCAATCTCACAATACTCTGCTGTCTTCTCATCCGGTGTGAAAAGAGCACATTTTGCTCCTGCCTCGATTGCCATGTTCGCCATTGTCATACGGCTTGCAACTGACATTTTCTCAATTGTGCTTCCTGAGAATTCCAGCGCTCTGTAAGTTGCTCCATCCGCACGGAGATCTCCGATCAGTCGGAGAATAATATCCTTGGACATTACATTTTCCGGAAGTTCTCCGTCAATCACAACTTTGATTGTCTCCGGAACTTTGATCCACATTGTACCGGTTCCAAGAATACTTGCCATCTCTGTATAACCGATTCCGGATGAAATGCGCCGACACAACCATAAGTTGTCGTATGACTGTCTGTTCCGAATGCGATATCTCCAGGTTTCACATATCCGGCTTCTGTCATCAACTGGTGACAGATTCCGTCACTTCTATGTACGTGAGTCAGTCCATATTTTTCTACAAATTCATCTCCTTTGTGGAAATGTCTTGTATCATCCTGCTGACTCGCCGGAACCAGGTGATCATAAATCAGAACCACTTTATCCGGATCATGAAGCTTTGTAAATCCCATCTCTTCAAATTTATCTGCTACAAAAGGAATGAAAATATCATGGATCATGCATCTGTCAACATTGACTGTCACGATATCTCCCGGCTTTACTGCCTTTCCTGTATTATGTCTGATAATCTTTTCAATAATCGTCTCGCCCATCATGCTCTCCTTTCTGCTCAATCCTCAAGTCCATTCAGCTTGCGCATAGCTTTTACAAGTCCGCCTGCCTGAATGATGCTCATCAGATTCTCCGGCAGAGAAGCGATCGGATATTCTTTGCCATTATAGTCTACATGCTGATTCATCACGACATCAATTGTGTCGCCTTCTTTCATATCATCATACAGATCCGGCTGCTCGATCAAAAGCAGACCATTGTTGATTGAATTGCGGAAAAAGATTCTTGCAAATGATTTTGCGATCACACACTGGATTCCAAGTGCTTTGATGATCTCCGGTGCCTGCTCTCTGGAAGATCCACATCCAAAGTTCTTTCCTGCAACGATAATATCACCTTTCTGGATCTGTCCTGCCAGCTCCGGACGAAGCGGACTGAATCCATACTGTTTCATATCGTCAATTGTTTTCAGTGCAAGATACTCTGTCGGGATGATGATATCAGTATCGATATCATCTCCGAGTACCCACACCTTTCCTGTAAATTTATCCATAGTTCACCTCAAAATATATAAGTTCTTCTCTGTACAAGTTACCTCTTGTTCCCTTCACCTTACAGATCAGATGCAAGTGCAATCTCACCCTTAATCGCTGATGCTGTAACTGTTGCTGCAGATCCAAGATATACTTTTGAACTTGGGTGTCCTGCACGACCCTTGAAATTACGTGTTCCTGTACTGATCAGAACTTCATTTTCACCAATAACTCCCTGACAGCTTCCCCAGCAGACACTGCAGTTCGGATTCATTACAATTGCACCTGCCTCCATGAAAATATCAAGAAGTCCTTCCTTAAGAGCCTGACGGTAAATTGTCTGACTTGCCGGAACAACAAGGAAACGGACCTTATCTGCAACTTTCTTTCCTTTGATAACTTCTGCTCCGACACGAAGATCTTCAATACGTCCATTATTACAGGAACCCAAAAATGCTTCATCAATCTTAATTCCACGCACTTCCTTTGCCGGACTTAAATTATCTACAAAATCAGGTTTTGCCACAACTGGTTCCACTTTAGAAAGATCGATTGTATACTCTCTGATATAATGTGCATCCGGATCACTGTGGAATACAGCTTTCGGCTCACGACCATGCTCTTTCAGGTATTCCATTGCTTTTTCATCTGCCTCGAAGATACCTGTCTTGGCTCCGGCTTCTACTGCCATATTGCAAAGTGCAATACGATCACTGATACTCAGTGTCTTTGCACCTTCTCCTGTGAACTCCATCACCTGATAGTTACATCCGTTCGCACCGACCTGACCGATAATTGTCAGGATCAGGTCTCTTGCATAAACACCTTCCGGAAGTTCTCCGATCAGATTGAATTTCACTGATTCCGGAACAAGTACCCAGGACTGTCCTGTCACCATTCCATAAAGGAAGTCTGTACATCCGACACCTGTACCGAACGCTCCGAGTGCTCCGTAGGAACAAGTATGGCTGTCAGCTCCGAAGATCAGTTCTCCCGGACGGACATAGTTCTCCATCATAACCTGATGGCAGACACCCTTTCCTTCCCAGAAGTCAATCCCGTTCTCTTTTGCAAAATCTCTCATCTTCTTCTGAGATGCCGCTGTCTTCGGACTGTCTGATGGCACATTATGATCCACAATGAATACCAGTTTCTTCGGATCTGCAATACGAGGATTCTTTAATTTGTTATTATACATATCCACAGTAAGGTGTGTCGTTCCATCATTACTCATCATTCTGTCCAATGTTACTGTATGGATATCTCCCGGTTTTACGCTGTCCACACCGGCGGCAGCAGCGATGATCTTCTCTGCGATTGTCATTCCCATAGCTCTAGTCCTCCTTATTCAGTGAAGCGATCAGTCCACCCTGATTCAGAATATTCTGCATATACTCCGGCAGCTTTGTACAAGAATAAGTCTTTCCATTCGCCTCAGCTGTTCCGTCAGACATGCGAAGTTCCATTGTATCACCTGTCTTCACCTCATCCGGAAGCTCCTTACAGACAATCACCGGAAGTCCGATATTAATCGCATTTCTATAGAAGATTCTTGCAAATGATTTCGCAATGACAGCCTGTACTCCAAGTGCTTTGAGCACACCTGGTGCCTGCTCTCTGGAAGAACCACACCCAAAGTTCTCTCCTCCGACTACGAAATCTCCCGGTTTTACTTTCTTTGCGAAATCCGGATCCAATGATTCAAATGTATGACTCTTCATCTCATCTAAGTTCGGCAGAAGCAGATACTGGGATGCGATGATCTGATCTGTATCAAGATCATTATGAAATTTAAAAATTGTACCTTTTTCCATAATAATAATGTCCTTTCTGTTGTCCTGTGGATAAATTGTATCAATTTAACGTGATGAAGTCCATGAACTTTTTTAACAAATCTTCATCTTATTTTGCATTGATTTTCTATATTGTTTGGAATTCATTATACACTATCTTCAGAGTTCAATCATTACAAATCATACAATTATTTTCCGTTTGTCTCATTATTCCAACCATCTGGTTACCCAATTCCATGTAAAATCATTAAAAGTGCAAAAAACGAGACAAACCTGTTCACACTATTTGCAGGAGGGATTAGAACTATGCCAAAACGAACACCTATTACCGGAGAGAAGAATCTGATCAGCAAAAGGCTCATTGAACTTCGTCGGCAACGCCATATGTCACAGAGACTTTTAGCTTACAAACTCCAATTGCGCGGATATGATATGGACAAAAATGTAATTACAAGAATAGAAACAAACAAACGTTACGTTACAGACATAGAATTGAAAGCTCTAACTGAGATCTTCGACGTTTCTTATGAATATCTCATTGAGGGAAAAGACATCCTTGAACCTTAACGGATGATAGAAACGGAGGTGAAACTATGGCAAATATTCAACTTGCGGATAATCTACGGCGTTTGAGAAAGCAATATAACTACACACAGGCTCAGATCGGCGAAAAGCTGCATATCACTCATCAGGCTTATTCAAATTATGAAACCGGCGTACGTGAACCAAACCTTCAACTTCTTGCTGAACTATCCTGGATCTATCACACCTCTGTCGACTCGCTTATCACTCAGTACTGCAATGCAAAGAATCCATCATCAGTTGAAGTAAAAAACTATTTCTGTATTAAAATTGAAAATAGTGAAAACGACATTCTTCTTACAAAAAATGAAGTGAATTTTCTTTTGAAATACCGTTCTGCTGGTGAAGCTGACCGTAAACTCGCACATGAAGCTTTAGATTTTACTGAACATTGATTTCTATTTCAAAAAGAACTGAACCCATTGACATTAATCATCTGGGTTCAGTTCTTTTTTATCTCTACTTTCTTCTATGCTGATATTGCATTTCCTGTATACAGCTGATAATACTTACCTTTCTCTTCAATCAACTGGTCGTGTGTACCTCTCTCGATGATTCTTCCCTGTTCCAAAACCATGATACAATCGGAATTACGTACCGTTGACAATCGGTGGGCAATCACGAATGTCGTACGACCATGCATCAGCCGATCCATACTTTCCTGAATAATACGCTCTGTGCGAGTATCAATTGAACTCGTTGCCTCATCTAGAATCAATACCGGTGGGTCTGCTACTGCCGCACGGGCAATCGCAAGAAGCTGTCGCTGTCCCTGACTTAAGTTTGCTCCATCTCCGGTAATCACCGTGTCATACCCTTCCGGAAGTCTACGAATAAATCCATCTGCATTCGCCAGTTTTGCTGCCGCAACAATTTCTTCATCTGTTGCATCCAGCTTTCCAAAACGAATATTGTCTTTCACTGTACCAGTAAACAAATGTGTATCCTGCAATACGATTCCAAGAGAATGTCGAAGGTCTGCTTTCTTGATCTTGTTAATATTAATTCCGTCATAGCGGATCTTACCATCCTGAATATCGTAGAATCGATTGATCAGATTTGTAATTGTTGTCTTACCGGCTCCTGTTGAACCTACGAAAGCAATCTTCTGCCCCGGTTCTGCATATAGCTTCACATCATGAAGGACGATTTTGTCATCATTGTATCCGAAATCTACTCCGTCAAATACAACATTTCCTTTTAGCTCAACATAATCAACAGAACCGTCTGCCTGATGTGTATGTTTCCATGCCCAGCGGCCAGTACGTTTCTCACTTTCTGTCAGTTTTCCATCCTCTTCTTTTGCATTAACTAATGTAACATAACCTTCATCCACTTCCACTTTTTCATCCAGAAGTGTAAAGATACGCTCCGCACCTGCAAGTGCCATAACAATCGCATTCAGCTGCTGGCTCACCTGGTTGATCGGCATACTGAAGCTTTTATTAAATGTAAGGAAACTTGCCAGACCGCCCAATGTAAATCCACCGACATGGTTAAGAGCAAGTGCACCTCCAACGATCGCACACATTACATAACTGATATTTCCAATCTGCGCATTCATAGGGCCGAGGAAGTTCGCATAAGTATTTGCACGGTCTGCGCTCACAAACAGGTCCTCATTCAACTTTTTGAATTCTGTCTTACTTTCTTCTTCATGACAGAATACCTTCACAACCTTCTGGCCGTTCATCATTTCTTCAATATATCCGTTGACCTTACCAAGATTCTTCTGCTGCTCAAGGAAATATTTTCCACTCTGTCCAGCAGCTTTCTTTGTTCCCCAGATCATGATCGCAACCATAACCATCGTCACTGCTGTCAGTGGAATATTCAAGATCAACATACTGATAAATACACTGACAATTGTAAATCCACTGTTGATAATCTGCGGAATACTCTGGCTCACCATCTGTCTGAGTGTATCAATGTCATTCGTGTAGATTGACATGATATCGCCATGTGCATGTGTGTCGAAATATTTAATCGGAAGTTTCTCCATGTGACTGAACAGATCATTCCTCATGTTCATCATCATTCCCTGTGTCACATTGATCATAATTCGGTTGTAAGCATACGTTGCCACGATTCCGACTCCATAAAAACAGGCAACTTTTCCGATTGCATGTGCAAGCGGTGTAAAGTTCGGTGTATCACTGGACAATAAGAACGGTGTAATGTATTTATCAATCAAATCTCTTGTGAACATCGTTCCCTGAACATTTGCAATAACTCCTACAAAAATAAGGATGAATACTATAATGCAATGAAATTTATAATCCCGGAAAATATAATCCATCAGACGTTTCAGTAATTTTCCAGGATTTTCCACTCTATTCTTTGGTTTTCCCATTGGTCCGCGCATTATGCTTCACCTCCATTTTCATCAAAATCTCCGCCTCCCTGTGTCTGAGACTCATATACCTCGCGATAAATCTCATCTGACGCAAGCAGTTCATCATGTGTTCCGAATCCATGAATCTTTCCTTCATCCATCACAATGATACGGTCTGCATCCTGCACACTGGATACACGCTGTGCAATGATCAGCTTTGTCGTATCCGGAATCTCTTCGCGGAATGCACGGCGGATTTTCGCATCTGTTGCAGTATCAACAGCACTTGTACTGTCATCAAGAATCAGGATCTTCGGCTTCTTTAGCAATGCTCTTGCAATACAGAGTCTCTGCTTCTGACCACCGGACACATTGTTTCCGCCCTGTTCAATATGCGTATTATATTTATCCGGGAAGCGCTCGATAAATTCATCTGCACAGGCCAGTTTACATGCCTGGATACACTCTTCATCTGTCGCTTCTTTATCTCCCCAACGGAGATTGTCTAAAATACTTCCTGTAAATAAGACATTTTTCTGAAGCACTACAGACACCTGATTACGGAGCACCTCAAGATCATATTCTTTTACATTTTTTCCACCAACCAGAATCTCTCCGTCCGTGACGTCATACAGACGGCTGATCAGATTGACCAGACTTGTTTTTGCACTTCCGGTTCCTCCGATAATTCCAATCGTTTCTCCGGAACGAATCTCCAGATTGATGTCTTTGAGAACCTTCTCTGCACTGTCTTTCTTATAAGAAAAGTCTACATTTTTAAATGTAATGCTTCCGTCTGTGACTTCATATACCGGATGTTCCGGATTGTGGATATCTGTTTTCTCATCCAATACTTCTGCAATACGACGCATACTTGCCATACTCATAGAGATCATAACAAAAACCATCGAAAGCATCATAAGACTCATAAGAATATTCATACAATAGGCAAGAAGACTCATCAGTTCTCCGGTTGTAAGAGAATCCACAACAATCATCTTCGCACCGAACCAGCTGATTAAAATAATACAGGTGTAAACTGTAAACATCATGATCGGTGCATTCCAGATAACATTCTTCTCTGCTTTTACAAAGATGTCATAAATATTCTTACTTGCACGTTTGAATTTGCTTGTCTCCTCGCCCTCTCGTACATACGCTTTGACAACACGGATTGCAGATACATTTTCCTGAACAGACTCATTCAATGCGTCATATTTTGGAAACGCCTGCTGAAAATATGCAGTTGCATGACGGATAATAAAAAACAAAATAATTCCAAGAATCAAGACTGCCACAAGATAAATACTTGCCAGCCTTGCATTGATTGCAAATGCCATCACCATCGCACAGACCATACTTGCCGGTGCTCTCATCATCATACGTAACATCATCTGATACGCATTCTGCACATTTGTTACATCTGTTGTCAGACGCGTTACCAGTCCTGCTGTACTGAAATGATCAATATTGGCAAACGAATATGTCTGAATCCGATCAAACATTGCATTTCTTAAATTCTTTGCGAAGCCTGTAGAAGCCTTTGCTCCATAACGTCCTCCTGCCATTCCGGCAAGCAGACCCAAAAATGCTGCTACAATCATGATTCCACCCACTTTGTAAATGTGGTAGATATCCCCCGTATTAACTCCTTTATCAATGATCGATGCCATTAAAAATGGGATCAATGTCTCAAATAAAACTTCAAGAATCATGAAAATCGGTGTCGCGATCGATGCTGCCTTATACTCTTTTACTTCTTTTAATAAAGTACGAATCATGAATTCTCTCCTCTCATTTTTCTTAGATTGAGATGAACCTTATGAGCCACTCTCAGAAATACCTGTAATTCTTCTTCGGTAATTCCTTCTTCCAGTTCTGCGTCCATTCGCTTGAAAATCTCTCCAAGCTTTTCGTGACTTTCGCGTCCTGCCTCTGTCAGCATAACCTTTTTCAGCCTTGCATCACTCGCGACCGAAGCACGACAGACAAGTCCTTTCTTCTCTAAAGCCTGAATGATATTCGTCACTCCCGAACGGCAGATTCCGAAATACTTCTCTATGTCTTTCTGATAAATCTCTGCATCCTGATGTTCATAGAGATATCGCAAAATCCATCCATGCATAAGGGTTCCTTCATCCAACCCTTCCGCTTTTACTCTCGCCTCAAGTAATTTTGAAATGGAACGATCCATTTTATGTACCTGTGGACCGATATGAAAATGTTCTTCACACAAAATTGTAATCCTCCTTTCCATCTTCACATGCAGGAACTGTTTGTTAATAAACTGTTCATCAATGAACAGTTCCTGCGTAAACAAGTTTATCACATTGGTTTTTAATGTCAATAGAAAATATTGAGTTGTCTTCTATTTTTATTTTGCAAAAGAAAAGCTCACAGCTGATCATCTACAACCAGCTGTGAGCTTTTTTACTCTAAGTTTCATAATATAAATCTATGTTCACATTCTATCTCTCAGCACATGATACAACTCTGCCTCTGTATAATACTGATAAGGATTTACATAAAGAAAAGTTAAGATTCCAAACGTACATGCTCCCAGCAAATGCCATCCGATAAAGGAAAGATCCAACACGAATGCATCCCATTTATTCCCCATCATTAATCGCTTGCTCTCCGCAAAAATCTCCTGTCTGCTCATCTCTGGATGATCGAGCAGAAGATACGGTACCATCGCATATTCATATCCTTTGATCACACCTGGAACAATAAATAACAGTGACCACAATGCAAGATAAATTGTTTTCAAAAACATTGTCATACGAATTGTCTTATTGCAATCTCTTACCATTCGGAAAATATCTTTCACATCCTGTCTTCCGTCTCTTCCATTTTTGAAAAATTTACAACAGCCGACAGTCATTGGATTCCATAGGAAATAGGCAATAGCCAGATATACAATAAATGAAATTACAACCACAACTGCTACAGTTGCTGCAATCCCCAACATTAGAATCGGATGAAAACCTTGTATCGAAGTTTCCACCTCACTATTCTTATTCTTTAGTGCATTATAAGAATACGTAAATCCATTTCCCAAAAGAAACGTATAAATCAATGCCGCAAGAACAGAATACCAATAATTCTGTTTCAACAGGAATTTTGCTCTTCCCTTTAATTCGCTTCTTGTCCACAACATAAAAATCCCTCCTGATGTCATTCTGTTGATTGAACTAATTGCTACATAATCATTATAGCATATTTCATCTTCCAGAAATACCTCAAGAGGGATATTTTTCTTAATCTTTCGATATCTACATACCTTCCGGATACTCTACTCCTTCCGGTAGTGGATCCCAGTCATTCAATCCCAATGACTGTTTATATCTGGCACGATCCAATGTCAGTATTTCCACAGGCTCATTCAGATAATCCATGAGTTCTTTAATTCCTTCACGTGTCTTATTATTTACTTCGAAAATGCGTTCACATCCGGCATTCTTCATCCAAAGTCTCACCATATCAACATTCGCATAAGGTGAATCTACTTTCGTAATAACTCCGATCAACGGGCGTTGAATAAAGCATCTGCTCCCAGGTCCGAACAGATTGAACGGTTCGTCCGCAGCCTGCACCATAGCGATCACGTCTGCTTCAAATGAAAAACAGGCAAGTCCAACACTAAAATGCTTAGACTCTGCATACTCTCCCGGAGAGTCGATCGTGTCATCTTCTGTATTCGTATACTGTGTCTTCACATAATGCAGTTCTTCTCCCTTAAGAGCCTGCGTCAGTGAAGTCTTCCCCGCTTCACTTCTCCCCATTAAAAATATCTTTTTCATTCTGTTACGCCTCTGTTTTCTTAACTTCTATGAACCTCGCACACTGCAAAGCCAAGTCTTTCATCAAAAAATCGAACTACATCCTCCACAGCTGTCTGCACCTGTGTCAATCCGCCAGTCAGAATCAGTGTTCCGCAGAATCTATCCATAAAACCAATCTCGACATCTGCACTCTTGAATGCTACATCTGCAGCAACTACAACTGCTTCCCACGGTGTAAAACGCAGAAGTCCAATAGACTCTCCTGTGTGATTCTCACCTTCATGAGTTCCGATATGTAATCCTAGATTCTGATAAATAACCTCATCTGATCTGCTAATAATATGCGCCATGCAGACTTCCTTCCCCGGCACGCGCACACGAGTCATACGAAGCTTCTTTCCTTTCAGATTCTCATAGTCATCATGAAACAGACGCTCCATAAGCTCTTTTCTCGTTATACGTTCCCGTTTCATAAATGCACTTCCTATCGTTTTGTAATATCACAGACTACATAACCAAGAGAATCTCTGAAATAATCTACAACTTCTGTCAGTGCAGAAGTTACATCAGAGATCTCTCCTGTAATGATCAGTGTTCCTGTAAAGCGGTCTGCGAATCCAAGATAAACATTACCGCTTTTCACTGCAATATCAGATGCGATAACTGCTGACTCTGGTGGAGTCATATTCATAATTCCAATTGCAGAAGAACGATAATCCAGATGTGGATTCAATCCAAGTTTCTGATAAATAATCGGAGCCGGACCTCCCATTACATGTGCAAATGTAATCTCCTTACCTGCAACTGTTTCCTGTACAATTCTAATCTGTTCTCCGTGATCATTCGCCATCTGTCAGTTCCTCTCTTTCACATAGATTCTGTAATTCTCATTCATACAATCCTGTATGTTAATCCACTAACATTCTCTGTTCACAGCCAGTCTCGTTACTGTTCACACGATGTGACCAGCAACCCAGTCTCAGCCATAAACTCTCTTACTATAAATAATACTATCTATATGCCTTTCTGTCAAGGAGATTCCAATAAATCTCAACACACTTCAATCAAGAATCAACAAAATCCAACTGTTTCATTTGCGAAAACAACAGAAACGCAAGCTTTTTATTTTCATACATAAGTAAAAAGAAAAGTTTTTCACCTGCAATACACCAGCTCGCTTTGTGTAATTTCTGCAAATGAAAAACTTCCCTTTATTTTAACTATTAACTTCTAGCAATTCATACTTCTTCCGCAATCTCTCTCGCTACGAATACACCACTTGCTGATGCGTGGGACAACGAATGTGTCACTCCACTTCCGTCTCCGATCACATACAGGCCCTTGTGTTTTGTTTCAAGATGTTCATCCAGTTTCACTTCCATATTGTAGAACTTAACTTCTACACCGTAGAGCAGTGTATCATCATTTGCTGTTCCAGGTGCGATCTTATCCAAAGCGTAGATCATCTCAATGATTCCATCAAGAATACGTTTCGGCAATACAAGACTTAAGTCTCCCGGTTCTGCGGAAAGTGTCGGTGTCAGAAAACTCTCTGCAATACGTGCCGGTGTACTTCTTCTTCCTCGAATCAGATCACCAAAACGCTGTACAAGAACACCACCGCCAAGCATATTAGACAGGCGCGCAATACTTTCACCATATCCGTTACTGTCTTTGAACGGCTCTGAGAAATGTTTCTCAACAAGAAGCGCAAAGTTTGTATTCTCTGTCTGCTTTGCCGGATCTTCATAGCTATGTCCGTTTACTGTAACGATTCCGTTTGTATTCTCATTTACAACGATTCCATTCGGATTCATACAGAAAGTTCTGACTTTATCTTCAAACTTCTCTGTTCTGTAGACAATCTTACTTTCATACAGTTCATCTGTAAGATGTGAGAAAATAACTGCCGGAAGTTCTACACGGACTCCGATATCTACACGGTTGGATTTTGTTGTGATGTCAAGATTCTCACACACTTTCTCCATCCATTTACTTCCGCTTCTTCCTACAGAAACGATACATTTCTTACATTCATCTACGCCATCTTTTGTAATCACGCGATATCCGCCGTCAACCGCTTCCACATCATCTACATGACAGTTAAAACGGAACTCTACAGTATCTTTCAGCTTTGCATAGAGATTCTCAAGAACAACATAGTTGATATCTGTTCCAAGATGACGAACAGATGCATCCAAAAGATTCAGCTTATTCTGCATACAGAGTTTCTTAATATGTGTTCCTGATGTGGAATACATTTTTGTACCCTCACCACCGAATTTCACATTGATCTCATCTACGTAATTCATTAAATCGATTGCTGTCTCTTTACCGATATACTCATACAATGTTCCACCAAAATTATTTGTGATATTGTATTTTCCATCTGAAAATGCTCCTGCTCCACCGAATCCACTCATAATCGCGCATGTCTTGCAGTTCACGCAGCTCTTAATCTTCTTTCCATCGATCGGGCATTTTCTCTTCTCCAGTGGATTGCCGGCTTCAAATACCGCCACCTTCAATTCCGGTGCTTTCTCTGCCAGCTCATAAGCTGCAAAGATTCCCCCAGGTCCTGCACCGATAATAATTACATCATAATTGCTCATATATTTTTCTCCTTTCAATTACTTTCTTTCCATCTTTAGTTACATTACTCTTCATCTCTTAATTTCAGAATTCCGATAATAAGAATCTTCATATCATCAAAAATATAATCAAATGCACCTGCCTGACACATGTTTATAAGGACCATTCCAACAGGAACGGCAAGTATCATCCAGATCACACCACCAATTCGATATCCAATATAAATTAAAAGTAATGTAACCAGTGGATTCAGACCAACACTGTCTCCGACAAGTTTCGGCTGAATCAACTGTCTGACGATCTGTGTGATCGCGTAAATCACAACAAGTACCACGGCACGCTTATAATCTCCCATAAAGACCGCATATATCGCCCACGGAATCATCGCAGTTCCTGTTCCAAAAAATGGTAGGAAATCTAGAAATGCGATCAAAAATGCAGACAATACAAAGTAATGGACTTTCAAAAATCCAAGTCCTACAGCCAAAATCAGAAATACAATTCCCATGATCTTAAACTGTGCTTTGAAATATCCACCAACCGCATATTTCAGGTTATCTATCACCATAATCATTCGTTCAGTTACTGACTTTGGCGCAATCTGTTTGACCCAGGTCACAACTTCTTCTCGCTCTGAGATAAAGAAATAGGAAGACATAACCGCAACGATTGTTGATACCAGATAACTCGGCACACGCTTTGCGATATTTCCTGCGGCACTTACCGTTGGCTCACTGATTTTTGACATCAGACTTCCCATCGTGTCATCCAAATTCGCAACAGTTGTCGTCCATCCATTCTGGATTCCATCCGGCAGTTTGCTAAAAATTCCGGACATAGAAATTCCAATTTGATGGAGTCCTTTTTCGAGCTGCACATACATTTCCGGAAAGTCTTTGATCAGACTGCTGACTTCTGAAACCAGCCAACTGACAGCAAAGTAGCCCAGCGTCCCCATCAACGCCAGGACTCCGATAATAATCAATGCGGAGCCTAATTTTTTCTGATCTTCAAACGTTTTTCTAACCAGTTAACAACCGGTGTGGCGATGGATGCAATGATCCATCCAACCACAAACGGCATGAGAAATCCAAGTAATTTCCATCCGATCAGTACAAATCCGACTGTTGCTACTATGCTGAAAAGCAAGCTTACGGCAACTTGCCAGTATGGGCGCTTATTTGTCATCCTCTGCCCCCTCGTCATTTCCATATCCGAGATATTCTGTCTCAATCAATTCCCAAATCTCATCTCTTCCCTGTTTTGTCTGGGATGAGAATGGAATTACTTTTGTTCCAGGAACAAGCTGCAGACCTGTCTTCAGCATTTTAATATGCTTCTGTACCTGACTGCGTTTAATCTTATCAAGCTTTGTTGCGATAATGATTGGCTGGTATCCCTGATCCAGGATCCACTGATACATCATTTTATCATTCGCAGACGGATCGTGACGGATATCGATCAAAAGAAATACCGCCTTAAGCTGCTTGGATGTATGCAGATAACGCTCGATCAGTTTTCCCCACTGGATCTTTTCCTGCTCGGAAACCTTTGCGTATCCATATCCCGGAAGGTCAACCAGATACATTTCCTCATTAATTGTATAGAAATTGATTGTCTGTGTCTTTCCCGGTGTTGCTGAAATTCTTGCATAAGACTTACGGTTCATCAGTGCATTGATCAGTGATGATTTTCCTACATTTGATTTTCCTGCAAATGCAATCTCAGGCTTATCATTTTCCGGAAGAACACTTGTGATTCCACAAACTGTTTCCAGATTTATATTTTTAATGACCATGTCGTTTACTCCTCCTTTCTTTCTATTCTATTGCAATATGCTCTCAGAAGCAATCTTTTTATCGATTACTGCTCACAGCAGTTTTTATCTTGTCAGTGCTTTCTTTAAGACTTCTTCCATTGTCTCAACCGGAATGATTTCCAATCCTTTTGTAATTTCAGAAGAGAGTTCTTCCACATCTGCTGTGTTCTCTTTTGGAATAAGCACAGTCTGTATTCCGGCATTTTTAGCAGCAAGAAGCTTTTCTTTCAATCCTCCGATCGGAAGCACACGGCCTCTCAAGGTAATTTCTCCGGTCATTGCGAGATCTGCACGGACTTTCTTGCCTGTTACAGCTGAAAGCATCGCTGTCGCCATTGTGATTCCGGCTGATGGTCCGTCTTTCGGAACTGCACCTTCCGGAATATGCACATGAATATCATGTTTCTCAAAGAAATCTTCTGCGATTGCATATTTTTTGCTTACAGAACGAATATAACTAATTCCGGCACGGGCGGACTCTTTCATTACATCTCCAAGCTGTCCTGTCAGCATGATTTCTCCCTTGCCCGGCATTACATTTACCTCAATCTGAAGTGTATCTCCTCCGACGCTTGTCCATGCAAGTCCACGTACGATGCCGACCTCCGGTGCTGCATTTGCCATCTGATAAGAGTATTTCTCTTTTCCAAGGAATTTATGAAGATTCCTATCTGTCACAGTAATCTTCTCTTTTTCGGTTGTAAGAAGCTCTTTCGCCGCCTTACGGCAAATATTTCCGATTTCACGTTCTAACTGACGAACACCTGCTTCTTTCGTATAGTTATGTGCGATCTTCCAAATTGCTTTCTTGCTAAAGCTGAGCTGTTCAGCTGTAATTCCATGCTTTTCCAGCTGCTTTGGAATCAGATGTTCTATTGCAATATGAAGTTTCTCGTTTTCTGTATAACTTGTGATCTCTATGATCTCCATTCTGTCCAGGAGTGGTCTTGGAATCGTCTGTAAGGTATTCGCTGTTGTGATAAATGTAACCTCTGACAGATCCAGTGGCACTTCCAAATAATGATCGCGGAACTTACTGTTCTGCTCACTATCCAGTACTTCCAAAAGTGCAGAGAATGTATCCCCTTTATAGTCCGTGCTTACTTTATCGATTTCGTCGAGAAGAAGGACCGGGTTCTTTACGCCTGCCGTGCGGATTCCATTTGCAATTCTTCCAGGCATTGCCCCTACATAAGTCTTGCGGTGACCGCGGATCTCAGCTTCGTCACGTACTCCACCTAAAGAAATTCGTACAAACGGTTTCTTTAGAGAACGTGCCAGGGACTTGGCAATAGAAGTTTTACCTGTACCCGGAGGTCCCACCAGACAAAGGATCGGGCTTTCCCCCTTCTGTGTCAGTGTCCTGACAGCCAGGAATTCCAGAATTCTTTCTTTCACCTGTTCCAATCCATAATGATCTGCCTCTAAAACTTCTTTCGCATAGTTGATATCTGTATTATCTTCTGCACGTTTATTCCATGGCATCTCCAGGATTGTCTCAATATAAGTACGGATTACTCCATTTTCTGCCTGAGAACCGATCGTGTTCTTAAACCGGCCAATCTCCTTATGAAGCTTTTCTTTTACTTCTTCCGGTGCATCTAATTTGCTGCATGCTTCTTCGAACTCATCTGCATCTGAAAATGTAGTATCCTCACCTAATTCCTCGCGAATCACCTTCAGCTGTTCTCTTAAAAGATATTCTTTTTGATGCTTATCTACTTTATTTTTTACTTTCCTTTGGAGTTCTTCTTTGATCTCCATGATCTGCATCTCATTCACAAGCTTCAATGATAATTTCTCATATCTACTCCAGAAATCCAGCTCTTCCAGAAGTTCCTGCTGATCCTTGTACTTCAATGGAATATTCGCAGCCACTTCATTTACCAGACGTTTTAAATCAGTAATATCGAGAATTTCCGCAACAGATTCTTTGGAAATCTTTCCATTCTTTGCTGCATATTTTGTAATAATTTCCTTCAATCCGCGCATCATTGCTTCCGCATTCAGATCATCCGGAATCGTGATCTCCTGTTCTTCCAGAACTCCTACTTCTGCACGAAGATAAGGATCTGTCTCTTCAATTTTCTTAAGAACCGCACGGTTCTTTCCTTCCACGAGAACCCTTACGACTTTCTTTGACAGCTTGATCAGCTGCTTCACAGATGCAACTGTTCCAATCTCATAGACATCGTCCTGTCCGGGGTTCTCTGTCTCTATTGATTTCTGGGCAACCAGAAATATCTCCTGCTCTTCAACCATTGCCTGTTGAATTGCAGCGATGGAGCGTTCTCTGCTCACATCAAAATGAACGATCATCTCCGGCATGATTGTTAATCCTCTTAAGGCAACCATAGGGAGACTTCTTGTCTCGTTGTCCAATTCAATTCCTCCTCGTTAGAAAAGGCGGGTAGGATGGATATCCCATCACTCCCGCCTCGTTTTATACTCCGCAACTGTTTGCAGGATTCCTGTATCCAGTTACTATTTGCTCTCAGATGTCAGGAATGATTTTCTATCCTCACTATCACGAGTATACTTCGGTTCTTCCAATCCAAGAACCGCTTCCTTCGTAATGCGGCATTCCTTGATTGTCTTATCTGACGGTACTGTAAACATCGTATCCATCATGATATTCTCCATGATCGCACGGAGACCTCTCGCACCTGTCTTACGCTTCAATGTTGTCTCTGCTATTTCTAACAGAGCATCTTTATCAAATTCAAGCTTCACGCCATCCAGCTCCAGAAGCTTCTGATACTGTTTTACGATCGCACTTTTTGGCTCTGTAAGAATGCGTATCAATGCATCCTTATCCAGAAGATCCAATGATACTGTCACCGGAAGTCTTCCGACCAGCTCAGGAATCAAACCAAACTTTACAAGATCCTGTGGAAGTGCTTCCTGAAGAAGTACATCCATATCGTACTCATGTTTTGATGCGATCTCTGCATTGAATCCGATTGATTTTCTATCGATTCTCGTCTCAATGATCTTATCGATTCCTTCAAAAGCACCACCACAGATAAACAAGATGTTCGTTGTATCAATCTGGATCAACTCCTGATGTGGATGCTTTCTTCCGCCCTGCGGTGGAACAGACGCAACTGTTCCTTCGATGATTTTCAGAAGTGCCTGCTGAACACCTTCTCCGGAAACATCTCGTGTGATGGATGGATTTTCTGATTTTCTTGTGATCTTATCAATCTCATCAATGTAAATGATTCCGTGTTCTGCACGCTCGATGTCTCCGTCTGCTGCCTGAATCACCTTAAGGAGAATATTTTCAACGTCCTCTCCTACATATCCTGCCTCTGTCAGTGCTGTGGCATCTGCGATTGCAAATGGAACATTCAGCACTTTCGCAAGTGTCTGTGCCAGAAGTGTCTTACCACATCCTGTTGGTCCAAGCATCAGGATGTTACTCTTCTGAAGTTCTACTCCAAGATCCTGTTCTGCCAGAATTCTCTTATAATGATTGTAAACTGCAACAGAAAGAACTTTCTTCGCCTCATCCTGTCCAATCACATATTCGTCCAGAAAAGCTTTCATCTCTTCCGGTGTCAGGAGATTAATATCGTCAAGTGCAGCTCTGTCATTAAAATCTAATTCTTCCTCAATAATCTCGGTACAAATAGCAACACAGTCATCACAGATATAGGTTCCGCTTGGTCCTGCGATCATCTTACGGACCTGGGACTGTGTCTTATTACAAAACGAGCATCTTACGATATCCTCAGTCTTTTTTCCTGCCATATTCTGTCACCTCAATAACCCATTAATGGTTTACTATTACTTCGTCGATCAGACCGTACTCTTTCGCCTCTTCTGCAGACATGAAATTGTCACGCTCTGTATCCTGCTGGATCACTTCCAGCGGCTTTCCTGTATTTGCTGCCAGGATCTCATTTAATTTCTTCTTTGTACGAAGAATATGTTCTGCTGCAATCTGAATCTCTGTTGCCTGTCCCTGTGCACCACCGGATGGCTGATGAATCATGATTTCAGCATTTGGAAGGGCAAATCTCTTTCCTTTCTTTCCACCGGAAAGCAGGAATGCGCCCATGCTGGCTGCCATACCGATACATACTGTTGAAACATCACACTTGATATACTGCATTGTATCGTAGATTGCCAGACCTGCTGTTACAGATCCTCCCCGGGCTGTTAATATACAGCTGGATATCCTTATCCGGATCGTCTGCCTCCAAGAACAGAAGCTGTGCAACGATCACGCTTGCTGACACATCATTTACTTCTTCTCCGAGGAAAATGATACGCTCCTTTAAAAGTCTTGAATAAATATCATAGGAACGCTCTCCGCGGCTTGTCTGCTCAATGACATAAGGTACTAAACTCATATACTATCCTTCCTTTTCTATATGATTGTCGCTAAAGAGAAAAGGCACACCTGATATACAGGCGCACCCTCTCAAGAAATCCAATAAATGATTAGCCTTCTACAGATGCATCAACGATCAGAGTAACTGCATCCTGTACTGCAATATCCTCTTTCATCTGCTTCTTCTCGTTCTCACCCATGAACTCTTTCAGCTTCTCAACTTCCATCTTGTAAGACTCAGCCATCTTAGCTAACTCTTCATCAAGACGCTCATCAGATACTTCAATATTCTCTGCTGCTACGATTGCTTCAAGAACAAGTCTTGTTCTGATTCTCTTCTCAGCCTGTGGCTTAAGCTCTTCCATCATCTTCTCTTCTGAGAGACCTGTGAACTGGAAGTACTGCTCTACGCTGAGTCCCTGCTGCATAATGCGGCGTGCAAAATCATCAGCCATCTGCTTAGCCTGAAGGTCAACCATTGGTTCTGGAAGATCGATCTCTGCATTAGCAACTGCCTGCTCTACAGCCTGATCTTCTTTCTTAGCCTTTCCTTCGTTCTCTTTACGCTCTTTGATCTGAGCCTTTACTTCTGCTCTGTAAGCATCAAGTGTCTCAGCCTTCTCGGAAACGTCAGATGCGAACTCATCATCTACTTCCGGAAGCTCTTTGGCTCTGATTGCATGTACTGTACATTTGAATACAGCTTCTTTACCCTTCAGATCTTCTGAGTGATAATCTTCTGGGAATGTAACCTTAACTTCTACTTCTTTCTCAAGTTCAGCTCCGATCAGCTGCTCCTCAAATCCCGGAATAAAAGATCCGGATCCGATTGTCAGCGGATAGTTCTCACCTTTTCCGCCTTCGAATGCAACACCATCAACGAATCCTTCAAAATCAAGTGTGACATCATCTTTATCTGCTACAGCTCTGTCTGTAACCTCAACGATTCTTGCGTGCTGTTCACGAACTTTCTCAATTTCCTCGTCAACTTCCTTCTGTGTTACTCTTGTAGAGTATTTGTCAACTTTAAGTCCTTTGTACTCTCCAAGTTTAACTTCCGGTTTAACTGCAACTTCTGCTGTGAAGATGAATGGTTTTCCCTTCTCAAGCTGAACGATATCAATTGTCGGCTGGGAAGCAATCTCAAGTTCACTCTCATCATATGCTTTTGCATATGCTTCAGAGATCATGCGGTTTGCTGCCTCATCATAAAATACTTCCGGTCCGTACATCTTCTCGATCATCTGACGCGGAACTTTTCCTTTACGGAATCCTGGAAGGCTGATTTTGCTGCGCTCTTTTAAGTAAGCTGCCTGCAGTGCCTTCTCTACTTCTTCAGCTGAAACTTCGATTGTCAGCTTTGCCATATTATGCTCTAATTTTTCTACCTGTAAACTCATTTTCTTCCTCCTTGTTTATAAGCAAATTCTTTACTTATCGAACGAATTAATTTCTTAAAAGTATACATTCGCAGTCATTGAGACAGTATAGCATATAAAGTCTCATATTTCCAGTGTTTTTTCCACTTTCCTATATCTTTTACATGTTTTTTTACATTTTTCTGACTACTTTTTCTAATTTTATTCCTTATATACAATAGATTCTGCTATTTCAGAAGCTTTCTCATTGCCAAAAAGCCGACGGATCAGTTCCAACGCGAATGGTATCGCTGTTCCCACACCACGGCTTGTTGTGATATTTCCATCTGTAACAAAGGAACAGAACTTTGCTTCTTTACAATTCAGCTGTTCTTCCATCCCCGGATAACAGCATGCTGCTTTCTCCTTCAACAGTCCCAGTGCTCCAAGTACTGTCGGAGCAGCACAGATTGCTGCAATTTCCCTTCCATTTTCGTTGAATTCACAAAGCAGATCTGCCAATCCTTTATGCGCTTTCAGATGCAATGTTCCCGGCATACCTCCCGGAAGTACAAGAAGTTCTGCGTCATCAAAAAATGCTTTCTCAAACAATTCATCCGCTTCCACCTGTATTCCATGTGCTCCGTCAATCTGCAGTTTTCCCATAACAGAAACTGTCTCTATTCACTCATTCTGCTTTGCCCTCCTTATGTGTTGCTGTATTAAGCAGCTAATACAATAATACACATTTTTGCATTTCTGTCAAGAGGAAACCCAAAAGTTTTTTCGGACAGCAAAAAGGGACCCCGC
>ENA-OQDL01000115-OQDL01000115.1-human-gut-metagenome-genome-assembly--contig:-NODE-115-length-52449-cov-6.237682_pt1 | contig 52449 bp, 50 predicted proteins | sample MGYA00242782_ERZ504609 | MGnify/ENA primary metagenome ERZ504609 (study PRJEB26092, sample SAMD00036320) | human gut metagenome | host: Homo sapiens | study: EMG produced TPA metagenomics assembly of... | reverse complement strand
GCCGTGCCGCAGGGCACCAGCCGCAGCCGCCGTGCCGGGCGGCGGGTCGGCCCCGGTGGCCCCGGCAAAACCACTGGTCCAAAAAGGTGTTGACCGCGTCCGGCAGACGGGCCTTCGCATCCGGGTAGCTGACGACGAGCACCGGCAGGCAGGTGACGGGGTCGCGCAGATGGCAGCCGGTGTCAAGCGCCGCGCGCAGCCGGACGGGCTGGCCGCAGAGCTCCAGCTCCAGCCCTGCGGTTTTGGTGGGTGCCTCCCGCCGGGTGAAAATTCGCAGGCCCAGTTCTACCGCCGCGCAGCAGGCCCCGGACAGTGCCAACAGCAGCAACGGCGAAACACGCAGGTAGACCGTCAAATTTGCCGTATCCGCCACGCGGGTGCCGGTGCGCAGAATGACGAGAAGGACCGCCCCCGCCAGCGCAATGTTCAGCGCCGCGTACCAGCAGGCCGCCGTCACCAGCCGCCGCCTGCTCCGCCAGCCGAACGTTGCCGCCGTGATGCCCAGCGCCGTGGCGGCCTTGTACGCGACCTGCACGGGGTACGGCTGCTCGGGCGCGAACAAAATCAGTGCCGAGAGCGCCGCCAGTGCGCTGCCCGCCAGCATCCGGGCAAACGGCGCACGCTGGCCGCTCAGCGCCCCCGCCGCCAGCAGCAGAAGGTACGCCGTCAGAAAATTCGTCAGCAGCAGCACATCGAGATACACCACCGTTTTGATACGCCCACCTCCCCTTTTTGCCGCCATGCTACCACTATATGCGCCGGTTGGGGAGAAAATCCGCGGACGGTGGGATGTGCGAAAAGCTGACAAGATGAATGCCTTCCCCACGGGGGGAAGGTGGCCGAGGCCCCGCCCGAGGCCGGATGAGGGGCAGGCTTGCGTGGTCACCCGTTAGCGGATGGTATTGGCAAGGCTCCCCCTCATCAGTCAGCGGGCGGGGCCGCTGACAGCTTCCCCCGTGGGGGAAGCCAAACCAAACAAAAACACCCCGCTGCAAACCACAGCGGGGCGTGAAATGTTATTTATGCGATTTTACTTGGATGCGCAGGCGGAGCAGCTGGCGCAGGAAACGCAATCGGGGTGCTCATCGGCCCAGATGCGGTCAGCGGACGGAGTCCACTGGTCAGCGTAGGGGCGGCAGCGGCGGAAAACATCGTCCGTAGATTCCGGCTGCTGCATATCGGTGCTGTGGGCGCCGGAACGCTTGACCATCTCACCCAGCAGCTCGGGGTTCTCGAGCATCGGGCAGGGGCGCAGGTGGTTGTGGTTGAAGGGCTGGCCCTTGTGGTACTCCTTGAACAGCGGCTGCTGCAGGCACTCCAGCAGGCTCTTGTCGTGGATGTTCGCGTTGGAGTAGTGGATAAAGACGCAGGGCTCAACGTCGCCCGCCGGGTTGATGTGGGCATACTGGCGGCCGCCGGCAATGCAGCCGTCGATGTACTCGCCGTCGTTCTGGAAGTCGATGCAGAAAATCGGCTTGCCGCCGGTGTAGCCGCGGATCTCTCGCACGCGGTGGATCATATACTCGCGCTGCTCGGCGTTCAGCATCAGGTCAACGTTTGCACCGTCACCGATGGGCATATAGTGGAAGTACCAGTTGAAGCGTACACCGTGGCTGATGAGCATATCCATGAACTCATCACTCGTGACGGCCTTGTAGTTGGCGCTGGTGTAGCAGATGGAGGTGCCGAACAGCAGACCGTTCTCCTTCATCAGGTCCATGGCGTGCATGACGCGGTCATAGACGCCCTCGCCGCGGCGGGCATCGGTGGCATCGCCGATGCCCTCGATGGAGATGAAGAAGGCCATGTTGCCGACTTCCTTGACGCGGTCACAGAAAGCCTGGTCGATCAGCGTACCGTTGGTGAACAGGTGGAACACGGAGTTCTGGTGCTTGGCGGCCAGCTTGAACAGATCCTCCTTGCGGCAGGTCGGCTCACCGCCGGTGCACATGTACCAGTGGATGCCCAGCGCCTCGCCTTCCGTGACGATGCGGTCCATATCCTCAAAGCTCAGGTTCAGGCGGTTGCCGTACTCGGCAGCCCAGCAGCCCTTGCAGTGCAGGTTGCAGGCGGAGGTCGGGTCGAACAGCAGGATCCACGGCATGTTGCAGTCATACTTCCTGCGCAGCTCCATGACGTAGTTATAGCCCGCGAACATACCCTCATACACAAGGTTCAGGGTGTTCATCTTGAGGATATGGGGGTCGATCTCGTTGATAGCCTTGTAGGCGTACTCCATCCACTTGCTGCCGGGGTCGGACACAAAGGCGCGAACCTTGTCCCAGTCGGCATCGGGGTAACGGTGAGCCAGCAGAGGCTGGGCCAGGTTGACGAGCTTGACGGCCTGCTCGGCCATATTTTCAGGACCTTTGCCGCGCACGGCCTTGATGGCAGAATCAATGGTAGCGCTGAATGCAGCGCGCTGAGCGGCATGAACCACTTTATTCATCGGCATGATAGATTGCTCTCCTTTTTCTCTCCGTTTGGGATACTCATTGGGTATGGCACTATTTTATGCTTATTTTCGGCTTAGTGTACATAGACAAAAGCCGGGGAATGTTCAACTTAACAGCCCGGAAACCCCGCTGCTGCGGGCAAAACCAAACACTCCGCGCAAATTGTCATACAACATCTGCGTGGTCTTGCCTTTTGTTTTTCTTTTGTTCTTCCCACAAAGCATTTGCACTTTATGTCGAATTTGTGTTATAATGCAGGTATGTAATTTTACCACCTACCGTGCAGGAGGATTGCTATGCCTCGTTCCAATCAAACCAAACAGCTGCTGGCCCAGAGTCTGCAGGAACTGATGGCCACGACCCCGCTGGAGAAAATTTCTGTCAACGACATTGTCGATCACGCCAATGTGGGCCGCAACACCTTCTATTACCATTTTGAGGATAAGTACGATCTGGTAAACTGGTATTTCCAGAGCGGCATCACCCGGTTTCTGGTGGAGCTCAGCGCCTATTCTAACTGGAATGCCCTGCTGGCGGCGCTGGAGACCTATTTTCTGGAAAACAAGGTGTTCTACTGCAATGCCCTTGCCTACAACGGGCAGAACAGCCTGCAGCAATATATGTTCGATTATCTGCGCTCCATCTTTGAACAGAACGCGCGGGAGCTGAACCCCGATGCCAACGCCGAGGAGACCCGCAAGATCGGGCAGTTCTTTGCCGGTGCGATGATGGGTATCCTGATTCCGTGGGTGCTCAGCGGCATGAAGAGCAACGCCCTGTCCAACGTCTCGGAGCTGTCGATCCCGGTATTCAACCACGAGATCATGCAGAAGCTGCTGCGCGGTGATCCGCAATAAACGCAAAAATAAACCGACCCCGTATCCGATCATAGCATCGGTACGGGGTCGGTTTTTGTCATTTTATGCGGCAGTACTTGCCTCCCTCATCGAGGGAAGTGGCCCGAAGGGCCGGAGGGAGCGAATTTTGCCATAACCCGAAGTATTTCGAGCTGGCGTAAGGTTCTCTCCCCCACCCTCTGCGGCGGGAGCCCCCTCGCAGAGGGGGCCAAGAAGTCAGCCTAACCGCAAAGTGTGCAAGGAACGCGGCCTGACGGATGCCGCGCAGAGGGGGCCAAGAAGTCAGCCCAACTGCAAAGGGAAGGTGCTGCCCTCCGGCAGGACACTGCCGAAGGTCATATACTCCGAAATGCGGTTGTTCAGATAGCGCACATCGCCGTCCCAGTCGAGCAGCAGCACGGGCTTGCCGGTCTCAAGGCGTCCGTTCACGATGCTGCGGCGCAGCTTCCGGGCGGTTTCGTCCGATGTGCCGGGCTTGCGGGCACACATGCAGCAAAGCGTCTCCTGCGCCATGCTCTCGAGCCAGTCGTCCTGCATGACCTCGCCCGCGGTCTCGTCATCGATGAGAACCGTCAGCGCGTAGAACATCTTTTGGGCTTTCAGGCGGCGGGCGGCGCGGCAGACCTCGGGGGTCAGCTCCGGCGTCTGCAGCAGCGGCATGACAACCAGATTGCGGCATGCCGCAAGCGTCTTGACGCAGTCCTCGGTCAGTGCGGACGGATCAGCCAGCAGACCGAAGGCGCTCTGCGGGTTGGCCTTAGCCAGCAGCACGACCTGCGCGGGGTCAGTGTCCGTCGCATCCAGCAGCCAGACAAAGCTGCCGTGCCCGGCGGCCTTGGGCACCAGCTCGCTCAGGCGCTCGTCGCCGCAGCGGGCCGCCGTGATCCAGGCAATGGGCTGACCTTCGAGGTCAGCCTGCTTTTTCAGCTCACTGGCACCGTAAATCAACCCGCCAAAGCCCATATTGACGCCGACGGTGCAGATGCGATCCACATCCACAGAATCCAACAGACGGTGGATAAGGCTGTAGTAGCAGCTGTCCGTGCGCTGCAGAGCCTTCTGCGCGTAGGCAAAAAAGTCCTTCTGCTGTTGATTTTTAGCCAGTGTGGCACACATATCCACATAGTTGCGCAACTGGCGGAAGCCGCCGCGGCGGATGTCCCCCACTGCGCGGTGTGCCAGCGTCATGGTAAAGCTGCGTGTGCTGTTGTAATCCATAGCCAAAGCGTTCACTCGCTCTCTTGTTAATTTATCATTGAAACGATTATCATGATACTGTTAGCATAGCAAACTCGGCGAGCGATTGCCATAGACAAAACACGCGGATTGTTTTGATTTTTACTTTAATTCCACAACGGTCACGCCGCTCTCGCCCTCGCCGTAGCGGCCCAGGCGGAAGCTCTTGACGGCCTTATGGGTGCGCAGATGCTTCTGGATGGCCGTGCGCAGCGCGCCGGTGCCGTTGCCGTGGATGATATAGAGCGTGGACTGCCCGCGCAGCATACCGCTGTCCAGGAACTTGTCCACCTCGTTCAGGGCCTCGTCCACGGTGTAGCCCAGCAGGTTCAGCTCCATACTGGTCTTGCGGCTCTTGTCGAGCTGCACGCGGGTCGAGCGGCGCGGTTCGGTCGGCTTGCGCTTCTCCATCTTATCGGGCGCGCGCAGGTTCGTCAGCGGCACCTTCGTTTTCATGATGCCGGCGCGCACCTCGACCATGCCGCTGCGGTCAGGCCGCGCGGTGACAGTGGCCGTCTGGCCGAGGTCTGCGATAACGACCTCCTGCCCGATTTGTACCTCCTTCAAAGGCACAAACTCCTTTACGGGCTGCGGCTTGGCGTCGGTCTTTTTCAGCAGTGTCTCGGTGTCCCTGCGGGCAATTTCCCGGGCGCGGACAGCACGCTGGGCAGCGCTGGTCTTTTCGTCCTTCTGGATGCGGCGCAGCTCGTCGGTCAGGCTGTAGGCCTCGTTCTGCACCTGCTGCATCAGGTCATGGGCCTGGCGGCGGGCATTTTCGAGTTCTTCCTCACCCTTTTTGATCAGATCGTCGCGTTTCTTCTCAGCGCTTTCCAGCGCGTGCTCCGCCTCATACCGGGCCTGCTCGGCCTCGGCCTGGGCGTCCTTCAGCTGGACCTTCAGGTCATCCAGCTGGGACAGCACGCTGTCGAGGCGCTTATCGTCGTTCGACATGTGATTGCGTGCGGCGTCGATAATTTCCTGCGGGATGCCGAGCTTGGCGCTGATGAGGAAGGCGTTCGATTTGCCCGGCACGCCGACGCTCAATTTATAGGTGGGCATCAGCGTTTCGACGTTGAACTCGCAGCTGGCGTTGACGACGCCGGGCGTTTCCAGCGCGTAGACCTTCAGCTCAGCGTAGTGGGTCGTAGCCATGAGCAGACTGCCCTGACGGCGCAGCTGCTCGAGAATGCTGACGGCCAGCGCCGCGCCCTCGGCAGGGTCGGTGCCCGCGCCCAGCTCGTCAAGCAGGGTCAGCGTGGCGTGGCCCGCCAGGTCGAGAATGCCGCTGATGCGCTTCATGTGGCCGGAGAAGGTGGACAGGCTCTGCTCAATGCTCTGCTCGTCGCCGATGTCCACAAGATACTCGTCAAAATGGCAGACGATGCTGCTCTCGTGCGCGGGGATCAGGAAGCCGTACTGGGCCATCGCGTTGAGAAGGCCCGCGGTTTTGAGCGAAACGGTCTTGCCGCCGGTGTTCGGGCCGGTGATGACGAGGGTGTCGTACTCGCTGCCCAGCTCGATGTCCACAGGCACGACCTTTTTCTTGTCGATGAGCGGGTGGCGGGCCTTATTCAGCTTGAAGTGCACCGTGTCGCTGACGGCGGGCATAAAGGCGTTCTGCTCCACAGCCAGCCGGGCCTTTGCCAGCAGCAGGTCGATTTTGAGCATCGCGTCATAGCTGTAGGTGAACTGCGGCTCCAGCGAGCCGACCTGCGTCGAGAACGAGGTCAGGATGCGGGTGATTTCCTCCTGCTCCTGCGCACGCAGCTGCATGATGCGGGCGTTGGCCTCGACGACGGCGGTAGGCTCTACAAAGACCGTTGCGCCGGTGGACGAGACGTCATGGATGACGCCGCCGACCTCACCGCGGTACTCGGCGCGGACGGGCACGACGTAGCGGCCATTGCGCAGGGAAACGACGGCATCCTGCAAAAATTTATTGGTGGTGGAGTTGCGGATGATGTTATCGAGCTTGGTGCGGATGGAATCCTCGGTCTGGCGGATTTTGCGGCGCAGATCGTGGAGGGTCACACTGGCAGTGTCGGCCATCTCCTCGGGAGAAATAATGCTCTCCGAAATCTGCTTTTCCAGCACCGGCTGCGGGGCCAGCGCAAAAAACAGGTCGTCGGTGGGCAGCATCTCATGCTCGCTCAGGCCGTACCACTGGGACAGGCCCGAGAAATTGCGCAGGGTCGCGGCAATTTCCAGCAGCTCACCCATCGAGAGGATGCCCCCCTTGCGGGCGTGGGCGACGATGCGGCGCACCTCGCGCACGCTGCCGAAGCGGGGACTGCCGTTCTTGATGAGCAGCGCGTTGATGGCGTTGGTCTGGGTCAGGTCGTAGCGCTCATCCTCAATCGTGGGGGCCGGCTCCAGCGCCTGCATCATTTCTTTCGTTTCCTGGCAGGCGCAGAGCTGTACAGCGCGGTTCAGGACCTTGTCCAGCTCCAGTGTTGTTTTATAGGCGGTATCCATAACAGGGTTTAGGTCTCCTTATTCAAGTACAGATTTGAGAAAATCCAGGCTTTTCAGCCCATGCTCCAGATGCGCCAGCGTGTACTGCTCGCTGGTGCGGGAAAGCTCCTGTAAGCTCTCGGGCGAGATTTTGAACCCGAACAGCTTTTTATCCTCGGCCAGGCAGATATGGCGCAGGGCGTACAGCGCACCGTTGTCCAGATTCGTGATATGGCGCGCTTTTTCGGCACAGTCGGCGCAGAGCAGACGGCCCTCGACAGGGTCAAGATAAAACTCTCCCCCGTCGTATTTACCGCAGCCCGCGCAGGCCAGCACGTCTGGCATATAGCCCGCCAGCGTCAGGGCGCGCAGCTCATAGATGGCTTTGAGCTGCGCGCAGGGATAGTGGCGCTCACTGATCATATACAGGCAGTTGAGAAGCAGGCGCAGCTGGGCGTCGGCCTCGGGCGGCGCGGGGGAAAGCTCCGCCGCGATCTCCGCCATGTAGCTGGCCAGAGCCATGCCCTCAATGGACGCAGAGATGCCGTGGAACACCTTTTTGACCTGCGCAGTGTCCACAAAATAGTGGCTGCGCCCGCTGGTGAGCGTGAATTCCGAGTAGCAGAACAGCCCTGTTGCACTGAACAGGGCGCTCTTCATCCGCAGACTGCCGCGGGCCGACGCCGACACCACGCCGAGGTCAGGCGTCAGGATCGTCAGGATCCGGTCTGCCTCGCCCACCTTGACCTGCCGCAGCACAAGGCCCGTTGTTGCCACCTGCATATACGTCCTCCCGTGCTGTGTTTTGTTGATTTTTGTACGTCAGATAGTCGTAAATACTGCCTGTCTGCGCAAAGCGCCGCCAGTCGTCCGCCGTTTTGTCCATGCCGTTCACCCCCATGGCTACAGTGTAGCAGAGGGGACGCGGGGATGTTGGCGGAATGGGGAATAAAATAAATTTGCGGATGCTGTAGGGGCCGGACATGTCCGGCCCGCGGCCTTACGGATAATGCTCTATAACGGGTAGGCTGCGGGCGGGGCATGCCCCGCCCCTACGACGTGCAGCATCGTTACGGCTTCGCAAATCCCAGCGAGTTCAGCTGCAGTTCGTTATCGCGCCAGTCCTCGCGGACCTTGACCCAGCATTGGAGGTTGACCTTGACGCCGAGCAGTTCCTCAATGTCCATGCGGGCGGCGGAGGCTATTTTTTTCAGCATCTGGCCGCCCTTGCCGATGATCATGCCCTTATGGCTCTTGCGCTCACAGTAGATGTCCACGTCAATGTCGATGAGATCCTTGTCGGGGCGCTCTTTAAACCGCTCGACAACGACGGCGATGCCGTGGGGCACCTCCTCACGCAGGAAAAGCAGTGCCTTCTCGCGCACAAGCTCTGCGACAAGCTCCTTCTCCGGCATATCGGTGAAGGCGTCATCATCGAAATAGTGCGGGCCCTCGTTGCCGTAGGGCTTGAGCATGGCAAACAGTTCATCGCAGCCCGTGCCGTCCTTCGCCGAGATCGTGACGATGTGGTCAAAGCAGCCGAACTCCTCCAGCTGCTTCTTGCGGGCTTCCAGCGCGGCAAAGTTGTCCAGCAGGTCCACCTTGTTGATAACGGCAATGGCCGGGCCGCCCTTTTGCAGCGCCTTGACCATCGTCAGCTCGGCGTCGGTGAACTCCCCTGCCGGTTCAAACAGCATCATCGTCACATCGACGTCCTTCAGGCTGGCGGCGGCAGTCTGGGTCATGCGGGCGTCCAGCTTGTTGCGGGCAGCGTGGATGCCGGGGGTGTCCATCAGCACATATTGCACGGGGCCCTTGGTGATGACGCCGGTAATGCGGCTGCGGGTCGTCTGGGGCTTTTTGGTCACAATAGCGACCTTTTCGCCCACAAGGTAGTTCGTCAGGCTGGATTTGCCCACGTTGGGGCGGCCCACCAGCGCCACAAAGACGCTGGACGGCATTTCAGGAATCGGTTTTGCCATTCGGTTGTTTGCCTTTCTCTGTTGAGTTGGAAGAACGGAAAATGAATTTGCAGAAGATGACCAGCGTCAGCACCAGCCCCGCCGGGCGTGTGGGGCGCAGCGTAAAGTTAGCCCACAGCGTGCCCAGCCGCGGCCAGAACACGCAGAGGGCCACGATCAGCGTTCCCACCGCCATGACGAGCACTGCACCCGCGGCCATATCCTTGGCCGCGCCTGCGCTCCACCAGTGGGTGGTGTCGGGCTTGTCCACGGCGCGCTCAATCGCGGAGTTGACAAGCTCCAGCGCCAGCACCGCCGCCACGCAGAGTGCGATAAGCGCGGTCTCCACGGGGTCAAGCTCCGCCCAGAACGCCGCCACAAAGGCATAGAACGCCGCGCAGAGGTGAAACCGGAAGTTGCGTTCCTCCTGCACAGCGGCGCGTATGCCGTTGTAGGCATAGACAAAGCCCCGCGCAAAGCGGGTCAGCTGCTCAAATTTCATCGCTGGTATAGGAAACCGTGCGCGGCAGGCCGAGCTGGATGAGCACAGCCTCCTCCTTCTCGCGCATGCGCACGGCCTCCAGGCCGCCGGCCTCATGGTCGTAGCCCAGCAGGTGCAGCATCGAATGTACCGTCAGATACGCGACCTCACGCTGCAAAGAATGGCCGTACAGCTCGGCCTGCTCCATGGCGCGCTCCATCGAGATGACGATGTCGCCCAGCAGCTTGCAGCCGTTGTCCTCGTCAATGTCATACTCGCCGTTTTCACCGAGCGGGAAGCTCAGAACGTCGGTGGCGGAATCCTTGTCGCGGTACTCCTTGTTCAGCTCGTGGATGCGGTTGTTATCCACGAAGGTCACACTGATCTCCGCCGGACCGTCAAAATGCTCGAAATCCAGCACCGCGTTGCAGCTGCGGCGGATCAGGATGCGCAGCCCGGAAGGGACCTTGACCACGTTTTGATCGTTCGTAATCAACACCTTATTGGACACGTTAATCGACCTCCATTGTTTGTTTATGGTTGTGGCTGCCGGGAGCCTTCTCCTCGGCGGCCTTTTCATACGCTTTTACGATCTGCTGCACCAGGCGGTGGCGCACGACGTCCTTCTCGGTCAGGCGAACCTGCGCGATGCCCTCGACGTCCCGCAGGACATGCAGGGCATCAATGAGGCCGCTGCGCACCTTATCCGGCAGGTCGATCTGGGTCACATCGCCGGTGACCACGACCTTGCTGCCGACGCCCATGCGCGTCAGGAACATCTTCATCTGCTCGGGCGTGGTGTTCTGGGCTTCGTCCAGGATGATGAAGGCGTCATCCAGCGTGCGCCCGCGCATATAGGCGAGCGGCGCGACCTCAATGACCTGCTTTTCAAATAGCTTCTGGAACGTCTCGGCCCCCAGCAGATCAAACAGCCCGTCGTAGAGCGGGCGCAGATACGGATCAACCTTGTTTTGCAGGTCGCCCGGCAGAAAGCCGAGCTTCTCCCCCGCCTCGACAGCGGGTCGGGTCAGGATGATGCGGCTGACATCCTTGGACTTAAACGCCTTGACCGCCATTGCCACAGCCAGATACGTCTTGCCGGTGCCTGCTGGCCCGACGCCGAACGTGATGGCATTTTTGCGGATGGCGGCGAGATATTCCTTCTGGCCCAGCGTCTTGGGGTGGATGGGACGCCCCTTGGCCGTGACTGCGACGAAATCGTCGGTCAGCTCCCGCAGGCGCTTTTCCTCGCCCCCGTGGGCCAGGCTGATGCAGTAGCGCACGGTCTGCTCCTCAAGCGGGGTGTGGTTTTCCATCAGGGTGACCATGCCGTCCACGGCGCGGGCGGCGGCGTCCACATCCTTCTGCTCACCGGTAAAGCGCAGCACCGAGCCGCGGCAGACCGCCGTGACGCGGAATTCCTTTTCCAGCAGGTGGATATTCTGGTCGCCGCTGCCAAAGATGGCTGCTGCCAGTTCAATGCTGTCCAGTTCCAAAGATCGTTCTGCCAAATTTTCATCCTCCCGGTTCCATGGTGTAGCAAATAGCTATACATTTAGATTATATCACAGTTTTTTGCAAAAGAAACTATGAATATTGCACAAAATTTTATCAGCCATTTCGTCATACTAAGCAAAATATGTCGAATCACGGCGGTGCGGCGATGTTCGCGGTGAAAATATAGGTCACAGCTGCCGTTTCTGTGCCTTCCTGCGCGGAAATTTCGCGCTGCTCTGCCTCGATGACCGCATCCGGGAACTCGGCCAGCAGCGCGGCGCGGCAGGCGCGCAGGGCCAGTGCGGCGGCGGCAGCCTCGGAATACTGCACCGTGTCCGGCAGCTGCTCCCAGGTCGTCACGCGGCAAAGGCTGGCGGGCAGTGCCAGGCGGCCCAGCTGCACGGGCAGCCAGTCGGTCTGCGTGATGCCGGTCAGCGGGTCCTCCGGCTCGTCTGTATAGCTGCGCCACGGCAGGTACAGCGTCGTCTGCACGCTGCTGCGGCCCGTGTAGACGGAAGCCTCTGCCGTCAGGGACCGGCGGGCTGTGTAATGCTTTTGTACCCGCGCTATAACGCGCCCGCCGGCGCCCTGCGGCACAGCGTTGCCCTTGCGGTCCAGCCGCTCAGCAGCAGCCAGCAGCTGACCCCGGGCGACGGTCTGCCCCACCGTCACCGCTGCAAAGCCGCTCTCGATCTCAACGGCGAGTATTTCCCCGTCAGCACTGGCGTACAGGCCCTGCCGGGGCGGCGGCTCCCGCACGGTCTGGGTCTGGGAGGGCGTGCTCTCGATGGCAAGGCAGCCGCCCGTAAAGTTCAGACTGACCCAGCCGAACACCTCACTGCGGCGCAAAGCCTGTGCCTGCGCGGTCTGCAGCAGCGGCTTTGTCAGGAGCACGCCCTCATGAATGCCGCAGTCCGCCAAAAGCCGGCGCATGGCGGGCTGCAGACCGGGGTCCATCGCGCCAAAGTCGATGCACCAGACAAGGCCGCCCAGCGCCCGCACCAGCAGCAAAAACAGCACGGCCCCCGCGGCCAGCCCGGGGCGGGTCTGCAGCAGGCGCTCCGTGTGCTTTCCCGGGCCGCGGCGGGCGGTCACGGCAAGCGTCCAGCCGCCGTCCCGCGCGATTCTCTCCAACCGGCGGCGGTCTGCACCGCTGACCGTAGCCGCATAGCCGTCCCGCTGCCAGCGGACGCGCCGCAGCCGCACGCCCGCCGCGGCGGCACGGTTCAAAAAACGGTGCGGCTCCGGCCCTGTGACCGAAAAGCGGAGGGTATCCGCTGCCCAGAATTGCAGCCTCATTCCTGCGGCACCTCCCACTTGCTGCGCAGCTCAATGCGCGCGAACCGCCCCGCCGCAATCAATCTTTTGCCCGCGAAGGATTCTATCCGCAGGTCCGCGCCATACAATGTTACCAGGGTGTCCCCCATGTCCAGACAGATGCGCTGCGGCGTGAAGTCCAGCACCCTACGGCAGCCGTCGGTCAGCAGATTGCCGCCGCGCAGCTCCAGCTCCGGCAGACGGTAGAAGTCCGCGGGCGGCGGAGCCGCCAGACGGCGCAGGTCAGGGCGCTCCCGCGGCTTGCGGGGATGCGGCTTTTTCGGTTTCATGGCTGTTCCCTCCCCGCACAAGACTTGTCAGTCCAGTATACGCAGTGAGGTGCGCATATGAACAACGGCAAAAATCGGCAGGGGCTTGCAGCAGCGGCAGCGCTGGCGTTTGGGGTGCTTGTGCTGGCCGTACCGGAGGCCGCGGCCCGGGGCTTTGCCGGGGGCACGGCGCTCTGCCTGCAAAGCGTTTTACCCGCGCTGTTCCCGTTTTTTGTCGTGTGCGAGCTGCTGACCGCTGCCCCGCCGCCCGCCGTCCTGCTGCGGCCCATGCAGCGGATCTTGGGGCTGGAATCCGCCGAGACCGCGCGGGCGCTGCTGCTGTCCTGGGTGGGCGGATATGCAGTGTGTGCTCGGCTGGCCGGGCAGCTGTACGGTGCGGGGCGCATTACGCGGCGGGATGCTGCACTTTTGCAGGTGCTGGGCTGCTGCTCCGGGCCCGGGTTTGTGATCGGCTGCGTCGGCGGGGCCCTGCTGGGGAATGTACGGCTTGGCGTGGTGCTGTACGCGGCGCAGATCGGGGCGAATTTGGGGGCGGGAGCGGTTTGCCAGCTGCTATCCCACATTGTAGGAGCGAACATTGTTCGCCCGCTGGCCGTTTCCGATGGGAGCGGCCTTTCCGGAAAAGCACAGCCACGCCAACTTGACGGGCGAACCATGTTCGCCCCTACAGACTGCACCCGGGAGGTTTCGGGGCACAGCAAGGTTCTCTCTCCCACCCGCTGCGGCGGGAGCCGCCTCGCAGAGGGGGCCAAGGGGTTGCCGCAGGCCATATCCTCCGCGGTCACGTCGTCGCTGTCGGTCTGCGGGTGCGTTGTATTCTTCCGCATAGTGGGCGCGGTGCTGCTGGCAGTGCTGCCGCTGCCGCCGACGGCTGTCAGCGCGGCGCTGGAGGTCAGCGCCGGATGCGCGGACTTTGCGGCGCTGGGCGGGGCGGCGGCGCTGTACGGCTGCTGCGCCTGCCTGAGCGTGCTCGGTGTCTCGGTCTGGGCGCAGCTGCGGCTGTTTGCCGGGGCGGCGTACCGCCCGCGGCTGCTAGTTTTCAGCCGCGCGGTGCACCTTGTACTTTTGCAGCTGCTCGTCAGGGTGTGTGCGCAGCTGCTGCCCGGCAGCGTTACGGCATGCAGTACGCTGGCCGCCCGCGTTCTGCCGGTTTTCCGTCTGCCGCCGGACGCCGCGGCGGCGGGGTTTGTCTTTCTCTGCGCAGCTCTTTACAAGGCCCGGCAAAGTCTTTATAATAAATGATAGGCAAAACCGCATAATTCTAAGTGCCGCAGCCGCCGGAGCGGTGCTTAAGCCGTTAGGCGGGAATTATGCGATGTTGCCGATAGTATATTTTGTGGTTTGAGGGTGAGTCTAATGTTTAAAAAGACCTATTACGGCGCACATATTGCCCCGGCGTGTGCTTATTGCCTGCACGGCTCCACCGCCGCCGACCCCAAAATGATTTTATGCAAGCGCAAGGGCGTTGTGTCGCCCTACTACTGCTGCCGCAAATTCAGCTATGACCCGCTGATGCGCATCCCCCGCCGCCAGGTCCTGCCCGAGCTGGACCCGCGGGATTTTACACTGGACGACTGAAAAGGAGAAGTCATGGATCACCCGAAACTCGAAGAATGGAAAACCGTCTGGCGCGAAAGACGCTCCGTCACGATGGTGTATATCCTGCTGCGCATCTCGGTTGTGTTGGTCATGCTGGCACAGATTTTCAACGGCAACTTTGAAAACGTTTTTCTCTGCGTGCTGACGCTTATCCTGTTCATGATGCCCAGCGTCCTGGAAAAAAAGCTGGACATCACCCTGCCGAACACGCTGGAAATCATCATCCTGCTGTTCATTTATGCAGCGGAAATCATGGGCGAGATCGGCGCGTACTACGTCACCTTCCCCTACTGGGACACGGTGCTGCACACGCTGAACGGCTTTTTGTGCGCGGCCATCGGGTTCTCGCTGCTGGACATTCTGAACCGCCACAGCGAGGCACGGTTCCACCTGTCGCCGCTGTATCTGGCCATCGTGGCGTTCTGCTTCTCGATGACCGTCGGCGTCATCTGGGAATTTTTTGAGTGTACGATGGACCAGCTGTTCTTCCTCGATATGCAGAAGGACACCGTCGTCAACACGATTGGCTCCATCATGCTGGACCCCACGGGCGGCAATACGTCCACGGTGCTGAAAAACATCACCGACGTCATCGTCGTGCAGGCGGACGGCACCCAGACCGCACTGGGGCTGGGCGGGTATCTGGACATTGGTCTGCTGGATACGATGGAGGATCTGTTCGTCAACTTCATCGGTGCGCTGACGTTCTCGATCATCGGCTACTTCTACGTGTGCAGCCGCGGCGAAAACAAGTTTGCCAAACGGTTCATCCCGGTAGCCAACAACAGCACCCGCCCGAAGGATGCACCGCTCGAAACGCCCGAAAAAAAACGGAATTGAGTAAGCTGAAGCATCCCACCGCTGCGAGTCTTTCGTTATGAATACAGGCAAAAAGAAAGCCCCGACGCATCGCGTTTTCAACGATGTATCGGGGCTTTTCACTTGGAGCTGGTGGCCGGACTTGAACCGGCGACCTGCTGATTACGAATCAGCTGCTCTACCAACTGAGCCACACCAGCACGCAAGACAACAATAAATATTATACAGATTTTTCCGGATAAGTCAATACCCTGACGAAAATTTTATTGCTGTCCTGCGGGATGTAGTTTACTCCGCGTCTTCGCAGAAGGCCTTGAAGGTCAGATAGGCCATGTAAACGTCGGCCTTGGAGGCGATCTCAAACGGAGAGTGCATCGAGAGCACGGGTACGCCGATGTCGATGGTGTCGATGTCCTGATTGGCGACATACTTGGCAACCGTGCCGCCGCCGCCCAGGTCGAGCTTGCCCATCTCGCCGATCTGCCACACAACGCTGTTGGCGTCCATCAGACCGGTCAGGTAGCTGACGAGCTCGGCGGAGGCATCGCTCGTGCCGGACTTGCCGCGGGAGCCGGTGTACTTGTAAATGGCCACGCCGCGGCCTGCGTAGGTGCCGTTGTCGGGCTCAAAGGCGTCTGCAAACGTCGGGTCGTAGGCCGCCGTAACGTCAGCAGACAGGCACTTGGCGGCCTTGCAGGCCGTGATGTAGTCCGCCCCCTGCCCTGCGCAGAGCTGCTGCAGGAAGTGGAAGGTGTACATGCTGTTCAGGCCGGTGACGCCGTCGGAGCCGGTCTCCTCCTTGTCGGTCAGGACGCAGACGGAGGTATAGGCGGGGCTCTTGGTCCCGATCTCGGCCATCAGCGCAGGGTAAGCGTCCACGCGGTCATCGTGGCCGTAGGCACCGATCATAGCGCGGTCCAGACCGATGTCGCGGGCCTTGTAGGCAGGCACGACCTCGATCTCGGCGCGGGTGAAATCGCGCTCGGTGATGCCGTAGGCCTCGTTCAGCATGCCCAGGACGTTGAGCTTTACGCGCTGCTCGGCGTCCTTATCCTCGATGGGCAGGGACGCAATGATGACGTTGAGGTCCTCGGCGGTAATGCCCTCGGCCAGCGTCTTGGCGCTCTGCTTGGCACCCAGATGCGGCAGCAGATCGGTGATGCAGAACACGGGGTCGTCGTCCTTCTCACCGATGCAGACGTTGACCCTGGTGCCGTCGGCGCGGTAGATGACACCGTGCAGGGCAAGCGGGATGGTGGGCCACTGGTACTTGCGCACGCCGCCGTAGTAGTGAGTGCGCAGGTAGCCGATGCCGGTCTTTTCAAACACGGGCACGGGGCGCAGGTCGAGGCGCGGCGAGTCGATGTGGGCAATGTTCAGGTGGAAGCCCTCCTCGAGGTTCTTCGTGCCGATGGTCGCGGCCAGCACGCACTTTTCGCGGTTGATGGTGTAGACCTTGGTGCCGGGGGCGTAGCTCGTGCCGGGCACAAACTTCTGATAGCCGGCGGCGGTCAGCAGCTTTTCGCTGTAGGCTGTGGCCTCGCGCTCGGTCTTGGCGTTGTCCAGGAAGGTCTTGTAGCCCTCGCAGAAGTCCTGCGCGGCGGCAATGGCATCGGGGGCCGCGTCGGCTACCGTTTCATTTTTTATAGAGCAGATTTTTCAGTTCCTCGGTGGTTTTCATTTCGAGAATCCTTTCTAAAAATTATTTATAAATCTCCGAGTAGTGCTGATAGCTCTCGGTGAGTTTTTTTTACGTAGAGCCGCATCTGCGGGTAAGGGTAATGGTCCAGCGTAACGCCGTCCGTTGAGTACGCCTCCTGCCCGAGCAGACCGTCCACGGTGCCCACGCCGCTGTGGTAGGCCGCGGCGGCGGTGGCCAGATGGCCGCTGTAGCGGTCCAGGCAGTAGCTGACAAAGTAGCTGCCGAACCGGATGTTCGTCTCGGGGTCGTAGAGGTCGTCGAACGTCAGGCTCTCCTTCGGGGCGATTTTCATCTTGATCCAGTCGAACGTGACCTCGGTGATCTGCATGAGTCCCCTGGCCCCGGCGTCGGAATCCGCGTTCGGATCAAAATTGCTCTCGGTGCGGATGAAGGCGTATAAAATCATCGGGTCTATGCCGTATTTCCCGGCGTAATACTCGACGTACTCTGTGAAGCGCTGCGGGTATTCCCAGTGTTCGATCTTATCGCGGAAGGCGCTGAACAGCAGCGTTCCCGCCAGGGCCAGCACCAGCAGCAGCGCCAGGATCGGTGCTAAAATGCTTCTTTTTCGCTTTTTGGCTTTTGGCATGTTCCCTCCTTCTCCAATCCATTCAAAACGGATCGCAGCTTTTCGCGCAGGGCATCAGGCGTGCTGTCGTTGGCCAGCTCTGTCGTGGCGGCGGCGCGCAGCGTTTCCAGCGGGGTCTGCGCATCCAGACGGCGGCGGGCCATCTCGGGCGCGATGCCGTCGCGGGCACAGATGCGGGCCACACTCGTCTCATAGGGGGCCGTGACCAGGATCAGTGCGTCGCAGCGCGCCTCAAACGGCGTGCCGACAATGACCGCACCGTCCACAAAGGCAAGGTCCGCCCCGCCCCGCCGGGCCTCGTCCAATGCGGCGTCGATGCGGCGCAGGATCTCCGGCTGGGTGATGTCTGTCAGGGCCGCCGTGCCCTCCGGCGTGGCAAACGCGCGGTCTGCCAGCAGGCGGCGGCACACCGTGCCGTTTTCGTCGGCAATATCCGCGCCGAACACCTGTTGCAGCTGTGCAATGCAGGGCGAACCGGGCAGCAGCACTTCCCGCGCAACTAAATCTGCATCAATACAAGGATAGCCCTTTTCCCGCAAGAAATTTGTCGCACTGGACTTGCCGCAGCCGCTGCGGCCTGTGATGCCGACTACCTTCATAGCTCGACCACCCGGAACGCCGCGGCGCGGATGAGTCGGTTGTAGACCGCCATCGAGACACCGTCCTGCTCGGGGCAGCGGGCGTAGACGACCTGCGCACCGTGCTTGTCCAAATCGCGCAGCGCTGTGAACAGGTGGTGTGCCTGGGTCACGCCGTCATGGTTTTTTTCCGTACTCGATGAACGGCACGCCCAGCTGTGCGCCCTCCCCGTCAAAGCAGAGCGCCCAGACGCCGGGTTCGGTATGCTGCTTGATAAATTCTTTGTATTTAGCAAAATCGCCGCGCAGGATCGTGACCTGCGCCTTGGGGGCATAGTGCTTGTACTTCATGCCGGGCGAGCGCGCGACCTCGCCGTCCCTGAGCTTTTCAAGGATGGCCGGGTTGACGAGGACCTCCTCGCCCAAAACGGCCTCCATCTGCTCCTTCGTGACGTAGCCGGGGCGCAGGAGCATCGGGTGCTCCCCCGTCACGGCGACGACGGTGGACTCGACACCGACATAGGACTCGCCGCCGTCGAGAATCAGCGGCAGACGGCCATCCATATCGGCCAGCGTGTCAGGCGCATTCGTCGGGCTGGGCTTGCCGGAAAGGTTTGCCGACGGCGCGGCAAACGCGACACCGCTGGCCTTGATGACCTGCTGCACTACCGGGTGGGACGGCATCCGCACGCCGACGGTGTCAAGGCCCGCGCAGGTCACGTCGCTGACCTCGGGGCCGCGGGGCATGACCATCGTCAGCGGGCCGGGCCAGAAGGCGGCAGCCAGCTTTTTGGCGCGCTCGGGCACCTCGGAGACGATGCCGTTCAGCATCTCCATGCCGCAGATATGCACAATGAGCGGGTTATCCTGCGGGCGGCCCTTCGCTTCAAAAATTTTCTTGACGGCCTCGCCGTTGCGGGCGTCGGCGGCAATGCCGTAGACCGTCTCCGTCGGCAGGGCGACGAGCTCACCCTGCTGCAAAAGCCGGGCGGCCAGCGCCACGCTCTCCGGCGTGATGGGCAAAACCTGTGTTTTCATAGCTTTATTTTCCTTCTTCTGTACTGCTTTGCTTCAGTTTTTCTTCCCGGTCTGCCAAAATCAGCGGCTCGACCACGCGGTCCAGGTCGCCGTCCAGCACACCCTGCAAATTACGCAGCGTCAGGCCGATGCGGTGATCGGTCACGCGGTCCTGCGGGAAGTTGTAGGTGCGTATCTTTTCGCTGCGGTCACCGCTGCCGACCTGGCTCTGGCGGCGGGCGTTGTATTCCTCGTCGTAGGCGTCCTGCTTCTGCTGCAAAAGACGGCTGCGCAGGACCTTTAAGGCGCGGTCCTTGTTCTCCCGCTGGCTGCGCTGGTCCTGGCATTCCACGACCATACCGGTAGGCAGATGGGTCACGCGGATGGCGGACGACGTCTTGTTGATGTGCTGGCCGCCCGCGCCCGACGAGCGGAATGTGTCAATGCGCAGGTCTTTTGGGTCGATCTCCAGCTCGACCTCCTCGGCCTCGGGCATGACGGCCACGGTGACGGTGGAGGTGTGGATGCGGCCCTGCGTTTCTGTCTCGGGCACGCGCTGGACGCGGTGGACGCCGCTCTCGAATTTCAGGCGGCTGTAGACGTCCGGCCCCTCGACGGAAAAGACGATTTCCTTCACGCCGCCGAGCTCCGTCGGGTTTTCGCTGATCGTCTCGCACTGCCATCCGCGTCTGGCGGCGTACATTGTGTACATGCGCCACAGGCTGTGGGCAAACAGCGCGGCCTCCTCGCCGCCGGCACCGGCGCGAATCTCCAGAATGACGCTTTTTTCGTCATCGGCGTCCTTCGGGATGAGCAGCAGACGCAGATTCTCTTCGCTCTGTGCCAGATTCCGGCCAATTTCGCACAGCTCCTGCTGTACCATAGCAGCAAACGCCGGGTCTGACTCTGCGGCCAGCATTTCCTTTGCGTCCGCTTCCTGCTGCTGCAGGTCGGTGTAACGGCGGTATTCTTCGATCAGGGGGGTAAGCTCTTTGTAATCACGCATCATCCGCGCGTACTCGTCGGCGTTGGCCGCCGCATCGGGCGTGGACATTCTGTGGGCCAGCTCCTCATAGCGACGCTCGACCTCGTAGAGTTCGGTAAAAGACTGCATGGGGGGTCTCCTTTACATAAGGGATGTAGGGGCGAGCCTTGTTCGCCCGTCAACATAACGGCGCCGTTCATTTCCCGGGTCGATGCAAGCATCCGCCCGGGGATGCTGCCGCGCCTATGCAGCCCCGCTACTGCTCCCCCGTGCGCAGAACTTTTTTGATGTTGCGCTCGATCTTGGCACGCGGCAGCATGATCTCATGCCCGCAGCCCTGGCATTTGATCTTGAAATCCATGCCTACGCGCAGTACATCGAAACGGTTCGCACCGCAGGGGTGCGGCTTCTTGGTCTGGATGACGTCCCCGACCTGTACGTCCATACGGCACACCGCCTTTCTTTCAAAAATATCATTCTTATTATAGTACAGACTGTGTTGTTTTGCAAATCTCCCGCATAAAAGTTTAGTAAGTAATCACAAACCCACCACAAATCTTATAAGAAATGAGGAACCGAAAATGTTGGAATATCGAGCCGAAGGCCTTTGCCGCAATGCGAACCACCTGAGCCGCGAGGAGCTGAGCCGCTGCATGGCCAGCGGCGAGGTGCTGCAAAGCACAGCCCTGGCCTACGACACAGGGCACCGCCTGCGGTTTGAGCTGGGCGGGCTGCGCGGCATCATGCCGTTTGCGGACTGTGTGGACGCCGCACCCGGCGAGACCGTCAAGGACATTGCCGTGCTGACCCGGGTGGGCCGCCCGACCTGCTTTGTCATCATGGGCACCGAGTTTGACGAGAACGGCGAGGAATACTACCTGCTCTCCCGCGCCGAGGCACAGCGCCGCTGCCGGGCACAGTATCTTGATACGCTGGAGGCCGGCAGCGTCATTCCCTGCACCGTGACCCACATTGAGAATTTCGGCGCGTTCTGCGACATCGGCTGCGGCATTGCGGCACTGCTGCCCATCGACTGCCTGTCGGTCAGCCGCATTGCCTCGCCCTCGGACCGGGTGCAGGTCGGCCAGCAGCTTTTGTGTGCCATCAAGAACCGCGACGTGCAGGGGCACATTGTGCTGACGCTGCGCGAGCTGCTGGGCACCTGGAGCGAGAACGCAGCCTGCTTTGCCGCCGGGGAGACCGTCGTCGGAATTGTGCGCAGCGTCGAGGACTACGGCGTCTTTATTGAGATCGCACCGAACCTTGCGGGGCTGGCGGAGACGGACTCCACACTGCGCCCCGGGCAGGCCGTGAGCGTGTACATCAAGAACATCCTGCCCGATAAAATGAAGATCAAGCTGGTCGTGGTCAACAAGAATTTGGGCCAGCCCCTGCGGTTTGAGCCGCACTATTTCGTGACCCGCGGGCGGCTCAAACGGTGGACCTACTCCACACCGCAGAGCCGCAAGCAGATCGAAACGGTATTTTGATTTTAGCGTCCGATTTTTGTCACTTTTGGATTTTGCCATCTTGCCACGGCCCGCCGCGGCGTGTATAATATGAGATAGATGAAATTTTGTCGAGGAAGTGGTTACGATGGCAGAGGCATTCACCGCCGGGGTGCGCCCGGGCGGCCTTACAGACGACACGCAGATCCGTATGTTGCTCTGCTACCTTGTCAAAGTGGCAGGCCCCGTAAAGCGCGAAACGATGCAGGGTGCGCTTTTGCAGGAACAGCTTGTCAATTATTTTGAGTTTGCCGACGCCCTGGCCGAGGTCGAAAAGCAGCAGCTTGTCACCGTGGACGAGGACGGGCGGTATACCATTACACGCCGCGGCACCACCGTGGCGGACACGCTGGCCTACGACCTGCCCCGCACCGTGCGGGAGAGTGCGATCCGTGCCGTCATGCAGATCCGCAGCTGGCGGCACCGCGCCGCGTCGAACCGCGCCGTTGTGCAGGAGAAGGACGGCCAGTTCAGCGTGGTCTGCTCGATTGCCGACATGGGCAGCGATGTGTTCCGCATGGAGCTGGCCATGCCGGATAGGCTGACCGCCGAGATGATCAAGAACAACTTTATTGCGCACGGCAGTGATATTTTCCCGAAGCTGCTGAACGCCCTTACTCAGCCCGGCAGCGAGGACGACCGCCCCCCGGCAGGGCTGATGTAAGCCTTTTCCCCTGTGCTCTCCATGAGCACGGGGATTTTTTTGTGCCATTCCCCTTGACAACCGTGTATAGTGTGTGTATACTGTAAATATCGGATATGTACAGTTCGACTACAAGGAGCTTCTGACAATGCAGATTTATCTTTCCAACTCCGGGCAGGAGCCGATCTACGCGCAGATCACGCGGCAGATCAAGCAGCAGATCCTGTCCGGCGCGCTGCGCCCCGGCGACGCACTGCCCAGCATCCGGCTTTTGGCCAGGGAGCTGCGCATCAGCGTCATCACAACGAAGCGCGCGTATGAGGATCTGGAGCGCGACGGCTTTATCCTGACCCAGCAGGGCCGGGGCAGCTTTGTCGCCGAGCAGAACCCCGCCCTGCTGCGCGAGGAGCATTTAAAAAAAGTCGAGGACTGCCTGCAGGGCGCGGTGGACGCCGCGCGGCTGGGCGGCATCGGCTATGACGAGGTTGCAGAGACGCTGCGCCTTTTATGGGAGGGCTGACCTATGGCAGCAAGCACCGCCGCTTTACGCGGCATCACGAAGCAGTACAAAGACTTTACCCTTGGGCCGGTTGATATGACCGTGCCCGCGGGCAGCATCGTCGGGCTGATCGGCGAGAACGGCGCAGGCAAGACGACACTTTTGAAAATCCTCTGCGGCGTCAACCGGGCGGATGACGGCACGGTTGACCTGCTGGGCGGCTCCCCTGCCGATGCCGCCACTCGCGCTAAGATTGGCGTTGTGTTTGAGGATGCCTTTTTCTACGGGAGCTTCACCGCCGCGCAGGTCGCGCGCAGTCTGGCTGGAATGTACGGTGCGCGGTGGAATGCGGACAGCTTTTCCGCCTATCTGCGCCGCTTTGGTCTGGACGCAGGCAAGAAGCTCAAAGAGTACAGCCGCGGCATGCGGTTAAAACTGAGCCTGGCTGCGGCGCTGGCCCATGACCCCGAGCTGCTGGTGCTGGACGAAGCCACCGCCGGTCTTGACCCGGTGGTGCGCGGTGAGCTGCTGGACCTGTTTTTGGAGTTCATCCAGGACGAGCGGCACAGCATTGTCATGAGCAGCCACATCACGGCGGACCTTGAGCAGATTGCGGATTCCATCGCGTACCTGCACAACGGGCAGCTGCTGTTTCAGGAGAACAAGGATGACCTTTTGCAGGAATACGGCGTGCTGCACTGCGGCGAGGATGTACTGCCTTCCCTGCCCGCCGGGCTGGTGGTGTTCACCAGGCGCGGGGCCTATGGGTGTGAAAGTCTGGTCAGGGAACGGCGCACCGTGCAGGAGCTTTTGCCGGAGGCCGTCTGCGACGCGGCAAGGCTCGATGATATTATGCGGTTTTACAGCGGGAGGGATGCACAATGAAAGGGCTTTTGTATAAAGAATGGGCCACTCTGACAAGTTCCTACAAACAGTCTGTATTTTTTTTCGCGTTCCTCTACGGCGGCATCAGCATTCTGACCGGGCAGACCGGGATGGCCTATGGATTGCTCGTTATATTTTCCATTCTGATCACCTCCACGATTTCGTTTGACGAGAACTCCCATTGGGACATCTACGCCCGCACGCTGCCCGTAACACCCGCACAGCTTGTGGGCAGCAAATACCTGTTTGGGCTGTGCGGGCTGGCGCTGGGCACAGTGTGTACGGTGCTGATCGTGGCGCTGAACAATGTGCTGCCGCCTCTGCTGTTCTGGCACACCTCGTATAAAGTACCGCCCCTCGAGTGTCTGGCAGCCCTGTTGGCCTGCGGCAGCATGGCGCTGCTGTTGGTCGCGCTTTTGCTGCCGCTGTCCTATCGGTTCAACAGTGTCAAGGCCCGCAGCTGGCTGTTTCTGATCCTCGGTGTGCTCGGCGGTCTTATTGGGCTGGTCGCTTCCGTCTCGCCCGATTTGATGCAGCTGTTCAATGCCTCCGACGAAGTGCTGCTGACGGGGCTGGTTGCAGCGTTTGTGGGGCTGCTGGCGGTGTATTTTGTGAGCTATAAGGTATGCGTGGGGATTTATAAGCGGAAGGAATACTGAGTTCCTGCCGCAATGTGCCCGGGCGGATATGGAATCCGCCCCTACGTGTGTGTGCGGCTCCCCTGCGGGCGAGCAATGCTCGCCCGCAGGGGAGCCGTTATAGCAAAAAATCGTCTGCCCTTTTGGCGGACACAGGATTTTTTAGTATGCACTTATTCGCAGCCCAGATAGGCTTTGCGGACCTCGATGTTGTTGGCGAGCTCGGTGGCCTCGCCCTCCATCTTGATCGTGCCGGTCTCCAGAACATAAGCGCGGTTGGCGATCTCCAAGGCCATCTTTGCGTTCTGCTCCACCAGCAGCACGGTCACACCGTTGCGGTTGACCTGGCGGATGATCTTGAAGATTTCCTTGACCAGCAGCGGGGACAGGCCCATGGACGGCTCGTCCAGCAGCAGCATTTTTGGCTTGCACATCAGCGCACGGCCCATGGCCAGCATCTGCTGCTCGCCGCCGGAGAGCGTACCGGCGGGCTGGTTGCGGCGCTCCTTCAGACGCGGCAGCAGGTCAAAGACCATGTCGAAGTCATTCTGGATGGCCTCCTTGCCGTCGCGGCGTGTGTACGCGCCCATCTGCAGGTTCTGCTGCACGGTCAGGCCGCTGAACACGCGGCGGCCCTCCGGCACCTGCGCCAGGCCCAGGCGGATGATCTTGTGCGCCTCCATCTTACTGATGGTCTGGCCGCAGTAGTCGATCTCGCCGCTCTGCAGCTTCAGCAGACCGGAGATCGCGTGCATCGTCGTGGTCTTGCCCGCGCCGTTCGCACCGATCAGGGTGACGATCTCGCCCTCATTGACATGGAATGAAATGTCCTTGATGGCGTGGATCGAGCCATAGTAAACATTGATATTTTTGACAGAAAGCATCTCGCCCATCGTCAGTCACCTCCCAGATATGCCGCAATGACCTTCGGGTTGTTGCGGATGGCTTTGCCGTCGCCGCGGGCAATCACACGGCCATAGTCCAGCACGGTGATCTCCTCGCAGATGCCCATGACAAAGTTCATATCGTGCTCGATGAGCAGGATGGCGACGCCGAACTGGTCGCGCACGCTGTGGATGGTGTGCATCAACTCCTCGGTCTCGTTGGGGTTCATACCGGCGGCGGGCTCGTCCAGCAGCAGCAGCTTCGGGTTCGTGGCCAGTGCGCGGGCAATTTCCAGCTTGCGCTGCTTGCCGTAGGGCAGCTGGCTGGCCTTGTAGTCGGCCTCCTTGTCCAGGTCAAAGATTTTGAGCAGCTTCATGGCCTCGCGGTTCATCTCGTGCTCTTTTTCCTTGTAAGCAGGCAGACGCAGGATGCCGGTCCACATATTGTACCTGATTTGGTTGTGCAGACCGACCTTGACGTTATCCAGCACCGTCATATCATTGAACAGGCGGATATTCTGGAAGGTACGTGCAATACCGGACTTGCTGATAAGCTCGGGGTTCTGGCCGGTAATGTCCTTGCCGTCCAGAATGATGTTGCCCTCGGTGGGCTTATAGACGCCGGTCAGCATGTTAAAGACCGTCGTCTTGCCCGCGCCGTTGGGGCCGATCAGGCCGTACAGATGACCCTTTTCAATGGAAAGATCGAGCTGCGCAACGGCCTGCAGGCCGCCGAACGCAATACCCAGGTTACTGACCTCCAGCAGTGCCATTTACGCCACCCCCTTTTTCTCTTTGTCTTTGGCACCCTTGCCCTCGGCATCCTCCTTGCGGAAGCGCGCGGTCAGGCGCTTGCGCAGGGCAATCATTTCGGGGCTCTGGTTGAAAATCATGACCACGATCAGCACGATGGCATAGATCAGCATACGGTAGTCGTTCATGCTGCGCAGCAGCTCAGGCAGAACGGTCAGCACGGCGGCGGCGATGACCGAGCCGCGCAGGTTGCCGATGCCGCCCAGAACAACGAACACCAGAATTAAAATCGAGGTGTTGTAGTCGAACTTCTTCGCGACCAGCGAGGAGTAGTTCAGCGCGTAGAGCACGCCTGCAACGCCCGCAAAGACGGCGGAGGTCACAAAGGCCATGAGCTTGTACTTCGTGATGGGGATGCCGACGGAACGCGCGGCGATCTCGTTATCGCGGATGGCCTTGATGGCGCGGCCCGCGCGGGAGTTGACAAGGTTCAGAATGACCAGCAGCGTAATAATGACCAGCACGATGCCGATGGTGAAGGTGGACGCCTTCTTGATGCCGGTGATGCCCATAGCGCCGTTGATCAGCACCTTGCCGTCCACCTCCAGATTCAGGGAGGTGGAATCCTTCAGTGAGAAGTGCAGGCCGTGGGAATCCACGCCCAGATAACAGGCGTTCATAACGTTCTTGACGATCTCACCAAAAGCCAGCGTGACGATGGCCAGGTAGTCACCGGACAGACGCAGAACGGGGATGCCGACGAGCACACCGAACAGACCTGCCACTGCGCCGCCGACCACGAAGGCCAGCAGCAGTGCAAGGGGCTGCGGGGCGTTTTCGGACATGACGACATAGACAAGCGTGCCGGAGAACGCGCCGACGCTCATGAAGCCGGCGTGGCCGAGGCTCAGCTCACCCAGCATACCGACGGTCAGGTTCAGCGAGACCGCCATAATGACATAGGCGCAGATGGGCACGAGCTGGCCGGAGAAGGAGTTTGTCAGCGCACCGGCGGCACTCAGAATTTGAATCAGGACATAGAAGCCGACGACAATGCCCAGCGTAATGACGTTGCTTTTGGTGGACTTTTTCATATTTTTCAACATAGCAGCCACCTCAAACCTTCACGTTGACCTTCTTGCCCAGCAGGCCGGTGGGCTTGACAATGAGCACCACGACCAGGACAAGAAATACGATAGCGTCAGACAGCTGGGTCGAAATGTAAGCCTTGCTCAGGTTCTCGATGATGCCCAGCAGGATACCGCCGAGGAACGCACCCGGGATAGAGCCGATGCCGCCAAAGACCGCGGCCACGAACGCCTTGATGCCGGGCATGGCGCCGGTGGTGGGCTGCAGGGTCGGATAGGACGAGCAGAGCAGCGCACCGGCCACAGCGGCCAGCGCAGAGCCGATGGCAAAGGTCAGCGAGATCGTCGCGTTGACGTTGACGCCCATCAGCTGGGCGGCGCCACGATCCTCCGACACAGCCAGCATGGCGTGGCCCGCGGGGGTGTTATTGACGAACCAGATCAGCACGACCATGATGACAATGCAGGCAATGATGGTCACGACGGTCTCTGCCGAGATGGTCAGCTGCCCGCCGAACAGACTGATGGGCTTGAGCCCGGAGACAACAGAGATAAAGCTCTTGGGGTTGGACGTCCAAGCCAACTGGGCCACCTGCTGCAAAAGGTAGCTGACGCCGATGGCCGTAATCAGGACGGCCAGAGACGGGGCCTCACGCAGCGGGCGGTAGGCGACGCGCTCGATCGTAACGCCCAGAACGGTGCAGACGACCATCGAAAGGACAATGGCCAGCACGGGGTTCATACCCGCAGAGCCAAAAGCAAAGAACACAACATAGCTGCCAATCATGATAACGTCGCCGTGGGCGAAGTTCAACATCTTGGCAATGCCGTAGACCATCGTATAGCCCAGGGCGATCAGCGCGTAAACGCTGCCCAGACTGATACCGTTGATCAGGTAGGATAAAAATTGCATTGCGGAATACACCTCACTCTAACGTTTCCCCTGCTGATCGTTATACCGCAGGTAAGCAGGAAAATATGAATCCATAGTAGCACAAATCTGCGGGCAAAACAATGGGTTATCCTGTATTTCTACAAAAAACAAGTGTTTTTGTCAAGACCTGCTTCTACCAAACCAAAAAGGGCTGCCGAACCCTATGTCCGGCAGCCCCCATTGGCAACGAAAAATTCAGTTTACGTGCGCCGTACCGGAATTACATAGCAGCGTAAGCGCCGTCCTTGATGACAACAGCCTTAGGAGCCTTGGAAACAGCACCGGAAGCGTCCCAGGTCATGCTGTCGCCGGTCAGACCGTCAAAGGTCATGCTGGTGAACTGGGTCTTCAGCGCATCGCAGATGTCGGAGGCGTCCATGTCGCCGTTGAGGCCGCCGGCCAGAACAGCCTCGTAGATGGCGTAAACAACGTCATAAGCGTCAGCCGCGAACTGGTTCGGGGTGTCGCCGTAGGCTTCCTTATAAGCAGAGACGAATGCCTGGGTCTTTTCATCCTGGGCGTCCGCAGCGAACGGAGTCAGCAGCATCAGGCCCTCGGCCAGAGAGGTGTCGAAGCCATCAATGGAGAGGATGCCGTCCATGCCGTCGCAGCCGAAGAAGACAGGCTCATAGCCGCTCTTGTTGGCAGCGATCAGGATCTGGGAAGCCTCCTGATAGTAGATGGGCAGGAAAACCAGATCAGCACCGGCCTCCTGGCACTTGGCAACCTGGGTGGACAGGTCGGACTTGTTATCAGCGGTAAATGCCTCAGCGGTAACGATCTCGAGGTTCTTGGCAGCAGCCTCAGCCTTGAACTTCTCATAAATACCGGAAGAATAGGCATCGGAGGAGTCATAGATGACGCCGACCTTGGTGCCGAGCTTGTTGTCTGCGATATAATCTGCGGAGGCAACGCCCTGGTTGGGGTCGGTAAAGCAGATCTGGAACACATTGTCGCCGCTCTCGATGACAGCGGGCGCAGAAGCGGAAGGCGTCATCATAAACAGGTTGTCATTGGCGGTCTCGGCGGCAACGGCAATGGACGGGGTGGTGGTGACGGGGCCGGCCAGAACCTGCAGCCCCCAGTCCTTCAGGGTGTTATAGGCGTTGACGCTCTTCTCGGCGTCATGCTCATCATCCTCGAACTTCCAATCAAAGACGTCGCTGCCGTTTGCGGCGTTGATCTCCTTGACAGCCAGCTCCTCAGCATTCTTGACAGCCTGACCATACACAGCAGCGCCGCCGGTGATGGGGCCGATGCCGCCGATCTTGATGGGGGTGCCGGTGTAAGCGCCGGAGCCCTCACCGGCTGCCTCGGCAGTGGCAGCGGTGGAGGTGGAGGCAGCCTCAGAGGAGGATGCCGTATCGGTGGATGCGGAAGAGCCGCAGGCGGCCAGGCTCAGGACCATGGAAGCCGCCAGCACAGAGCTAACGAGTTTTTTCATAATAGTGTTCCCTCCTAGAAATAAAGCAACGGCACATAACGGGTTCGCACAACCCCGTGCCGCTTCATTGACTAAATTATAAGCTTTTGTTTACAAAAATGCAATAAACCAAATCAACAGCGTTTTCTATGCTTTTTGACCGCTTTATGGGGAAGTTTCACAAATTTTGGTTACAAAATATTATCAGCTTTACCTGTTGACATTTTAGTAAGACTTTTTGGGATAAAGGGCTTGCAAAATCCGCCATAATTTGTCATAATAGAGTGAAACTGAGTTTGTGAAAGGGGCATCATCGCAGATGAAACTTTTGGAGGAACGTATTATGCAGGAAGGCCAGGTTCGTCCCGGCAATGTCCTGAAGGTCGACTGCTTTCTGAACCACCAGCTGGACGTAGACCTGCTGGACAAGGTCGGCGAGGAGTTCTACCGCATCTTCAAGGACGACGGCATCAACAAGATTCTGACCATCGAGGCATCCGGCATCGCCATCGCCTGCATGACCGCGCGGCATTTCAACGTGCCTGTCGTCTTTGCCAAGAAGGCCAAGAGCAAGAACATTGACGGCGAGGTCTACACCTCCACCGTTCATTCCTACACCTATGGCCGTGATTATGACATCACGCTGTCCAAGAAGTTTCTCTCCCCCTCTGACAAGGTGCTGATTCTGGACGACTTTCTTGCCAACGGCAAGGCCATGAAGGGTCTGCTGGATGTCTGCGCGCAGGCAGGTGCGACCGTCGGCGGCATCGGCATCTGCATTGAGAAGGGCTTCCAGCCGGGCGGCGCCGAGCTGCGCGCTGCCGGCTACAAGCTGGCCAGCCTGGCCATCGTCGATACGATGACCGACGACCAGCTGACGTTCCGTGAGCAGTAAGCTTTTCTCTGATTTTACGTATGGCACAAAAAATTCCCGGGCCGTGAAAGTGGCCCGGGAATTTTTATTTCAGATGTTCAGAAGCAAAGATCACTTGCCCAGAGAAGCCAGATAAGCAGCATTCTGCGCAGCCAGCGCGGGCCATGACTGTCTGTTCAGATTTTTCATACGTCTCACCAACCAAAAACCGCCTGCGCGGTGCGCAGGCGGTCAATGCCTTATGTGGTTACATCAGCCCTTGATGGCAGCAGCAACTTCAGCAGCGAAGTCCTCGTTGCGCTTCTCCAGGCCCTCGCCCTTGGTGAAGTGGGTGAAGGAAGCGATCTTGATGTCGCCGCCCAGAGCCTTCGCGGTGTCGGCAACGTACTTCTTGACGTCCATGCCGCCGTCCTTGATGAAGGCCTGGTCGACCAGGCAGGCTTCCTTGTAGAACTTGCCCAGCTTGCCGATGGCCATCTTCTCCTTGATAGCGTCGGGCTTGTTGGCAGTCTTGGGATCGTTGGCCATTTGAGCCAGAACGATCTCCTTCTCCTTGGCCAGAACGTCCTCGGGCACGTCGGACTCGTTCAGGTAGCTGGGGTTAGCAGCAGCGACCTGCATGGCGATGTCCTTGCCGAAGGCAGCGAACTCGGGCTTGGCAGCGACGTCGTCAGAGGTCTCGAACTTGACGATGACGCCGTGGGTGCCGCCGCCATGGACGTAGGCAGCGCAGTGGCCCTCATAGCGGGCAAAGCGGCGAACCTTGATGTTCTCCTTGATGACGAGGATCAGAGCCTTCAGGGCATCGTCAACCGTGCCGTCGCCCATCTTGCAGGCCATCAGGGCCTCAACATCGGCGGGGTTCTCGTCAGCAACGACCTTGGCCAGGTTCTTGGTGAAGTCAACAAACTTGTCGTTCTTGGCGACGAAGTCGGTCTCGGCGTTGACCTCAACGACAACAGCGCAGTTGTCGAAGGAAACGGCATAGACCATGCCCTCGGCGGCGATGCGGCCAGCCTTCTTGTTGGCTGCAGCCAGGCCCTGCTCGCGCAGGATCTCGATAGCCTTCTCGAAGTCGCCGTCAGCCTGAGTCAGTGCCTTCTTGCACTCCATCATGCCGCAGTCGGTCTGCTTACGCAGCTCCATAACGTCTTTTGCAGAAATAGCCATAGTGCTCAATGTCCTTTCTGAATTGTAGGGAGTAAATCAATCCTCTTTGGTCTCGGCGGCGGGAGCGTCCTGAACGCCCTGCTTGCCCTCCAGCACAGCGCTGGCCATGGCACCGGAGATCAGCTTGACAGCGCGGATAGCGTCGTCGTTGCCGGGGATGACGTAGTCGATCTCATCGGGATCGCAGTTGGTATCAACGATAGCAACAATGGGGATGTTCAGCTTGCGGGCCTCGGAGACAGCGATGCGCTCCTTGTGGGGGTCAACGATGAACATAGCCTTCGGCAGAGCCTTCATGTTCTTGACGCCGCCCAGGTACTTGTCCAGCTTGGCCATCTCGAGCTCGAGCTTGACGACTTCCTTCTTGGGCAGCAGGTCGAACGTGCCGTCCTCCTGCATGGTCTTGAGCTGCTCCATACGGTCGATGCGCTTACGGATGGTGCGGAAGTTGGTCATCATGCCGCCCAGCCAGCGAGCGTTGACATAGTGCATGCCGCAGCGGGTAGCCTCGTCACGGATGGACTCCTGAGCCTGCTTCTTGGTGCCGACGAACAGGATCTCGCCGCCCTGTGCAGCGGTGTCGCGGACGAAGTTGTAAGCCTCATCGAGCTTCTTCACGGTCTTCTGCAGGTCAATGATGTAGATACCATTGCGCTCGGTGAAGATGTACTTAGCCATCTTGGGGTTCCAGCGGCGGGTCTGGTGGCCGAAGTGGACACCGGCCTCGAGAAGCTGTTTCATAGATACGACTGCCATTGTTTGTTTCCTCCAAAAAATTTAGTTTGTACCCTCCGCACTGCGGGGTTTCTGTTTTCTAACCCTTTTGGCGTGTTACCGCAAAAAGGCACAAAAAAACAGCGCAATGCGTGTGTATTGCCTTAGTATAGTACCATACCCCGGCGCAAATTGCAAGGGGTTTTTGAAAATTTATCGTTGCAGGTGTGTTTTTAACGTGCTATGATACAGGCAGAGACGATACTGTGAAGTGTTTCCAACGGGAGCGACGGGGGTGCCGGGATGGTCATTTGGATCAGCATTTATTTCATCGGGGTCTTTGTGTGCGGCCTTGTCCAGCTGTACACGCAGCATCTGCGCCTTGTCGGCGTGGACCGCCGCCGCTGGCACCATCCGCCGCCGGAGCGCAATCCTTACAAGCCCATTGAGGTCTGGTGGATGTTCAGCCGCGGGGAGTTTGCCGCGTTTTTGCTGAACTGCTTTGCCGTGCCCGGGCTTCTGCTGCTCACCTTCCCGCTGGGGTGGTACATCGGCGGCGACGCAGCCAGCCTTATCACGGGGCTTGGCGTACTGTTTTTTGTGCTGTTCATCTCCCCCATTGCCGAGCGGCTGATCGACGGGTTTTGATTTTTCCGCATATTTAAACTAAAAGAAAAGACCTGTCAGATTTCTCTGACAGGTCTTTGTGGTGGAGAATACCGGGATCGAACCGGTGACCTCTTGCATGCCATGCAAGCGCTCTCCCAGCTGAGCTAATCCCCCATAGCTGGCGTCGCTTCGAAGCGTTTGTGTTTCGTGCGCTCCTGACGACGCCATTTATTATAGCAAACCGTTTTTCAAATGTCAAGCGGTTTTTGAAATTATTTTAGGATTTTTTAATCGTTGCTTCTGCGGCCCAGCATACGCAGGATATACAGGAAGATGTTGATGAAATCAAGGTAGAGGTTCAGCGCACCGATGATGGAGGACTTGTGCAGCATGGCCGCGTCTCCGCCGAAGTAGGAGTAGTAGTATTTCAGCATCTGGGTGTCATAGGCGGTCAGGCCCATGAAGAACAGCAGACCGACGGCGCAGAGCACAAGGTCCATGATGCCGAAGCCAAAGCCAAACAGGCTGAACAGCCCGCCCACCAGGCCGCAGACGATCAGGGCAACCAGACCGCCCATGAGCTTGGGGCCCCAGCCGGTCAGGTCACGGTTGGTGACGTTGCCGTACACCGCCATAACGCCGAAGTAGACCGCACCGACGAGGAACGCCAGAATCAGGCTGCCGAAGTCATACGCGAGGAAGATGGAGCTCAAATTCAGGCCGTTGAGCACCGCGTAGGCGAAGAAGATGCCCGTGGCCGTGGACGGCTGCAGCGTCTGCACCCGGGCCGACAGCACGAACACCAGCACCAGCTCCGCGATGGAGGTCAGGATGAACAGGCCCGAGGTGATGAGTGGGTAGATCAGCCCCGTCGTCACTGCGCCGATGCCGACCAGGAACGTGACCAGCAGACCGGCAAACATCCAGCCGAAGGTCTTGGACATAAACTCGGAAAGCGTACCAAAGGGGCTTTCCGCATACGAAATATCAGAATAATTGCGATTCATAGTTGCAATCCCCTTTCTCTAGGCAGTATTATAGCGTGTTTTTCACCGTAAATCATCAAGAAATTGTGAAATTTGCTTCTTTTTAAAACTATAGTCAGGCAGTGCTTTCTGTGCTATAATAGCAAATAATGCTTTCCGTTTACATTTATATAAAGGGATGTGATTTTTATGACAGCAGCCGAAATCGAGGCCCTGGGCGGTTACTACGGTGCCACCCCGCGCCCCGACGATTTTGAGAGCTTCTGGCAGGCGCGGATGGCCGAGGCTGACGCGGTGCCGCTGCACTACACCGTCACCCAGGCGCAGGAAGTCCCAAGCTGGGACAGCTGCGAGTTTCTGGACCTGTGGTTCACCGGCATGGAGGGCGCACGCCTTTACGCTAAGTTTTTACGCCCGCGCCGGAGCGAGCCGATGCCGCTGGTTCTGCAGTTTCACGGCTACCCTGGCGCATCCCGCAGCTTTGCCGAGCAGGCGTCGTTCGCGGGCATGGGCATGGCGCTGATTGCCATGGACTGCCCCGGTCAGGCCGGCTACAGTGAGGATGTCGGCGGCTTTTTGGGCACCACCGTGTCCGGGCATATCATTGCCGGGCTGGACGGCCCGCCGGAGCGGATGTACTATGTGCGGCTGCACCAGAACATCCGCATCCTCTGCCGCCTGGTGCGGGAGCTGGACGGCATCGACACGAGCCGTGTCTTTGTCAACGGCGGTTCGCAGGGCGGCGGGCTGGGTCTGGCCTGTGCGGCGCTGAACCCGGAGCTTATTGACCGCGCGGCCATCCTCTACCCGTTTTTGAGCGATTTCAAGCTCGTGTGGGACCTTGGCGCGGACGAGATCGCCTATGAGGGGCTGTGCTACTACGCCCGCTGGTTTGACGCCGACGAGCACCAGCAGGATCGGTGGTTCCGCCAGCTGGGCTACATTGACAGCAAAAACTTTGCGCCGATGATCCGCTGCCCGATGCTGTTCGGCACGGGATTGGATGACGTTATCTGCCCGCCGCAGACCCAGTGCGCCGTGTACAACAATCTGCACTGTGCCAAGAAGCGGTATCTCTTCCCCGGGTACGGACATGAGGAGATCCCGGAATTTGACGATATGCTGCTGGACTTTTTTCACCAGCAAGGAGGCTGTGCTATGACCATCACCGAGCAAAAGGCATTTTTGCGCAGCTACACCGGGCAGGCGCAGGCCCCCGCTGATTTTGCGCAGCGCTGGCAGGAGACTGCGGCGGCACTGCACCCCGCGGTAAGCTGTGCGCCCGTCGCATTCGGCAACCCCTGCGGCGTATATGAGCGGCTGACCGTCACCTTTGACGGGCGCAGCGTCACGGCCCGGGTCATCCGCCCCGCCGCAGACGGAGTGCATCCGCTGCTGCTGATGTACCACGACCTGAACCGCGGCGTGCGCGGCTGGCACCATATAACGCGGTTTCTGGCGCTGGGCTTCGGCGTTGTCGCGCCGGAGGCCGAGCCGTTCCGGGAGGATTGGAAGGTGCAGCCCGCACAGGCGGCTTTCCGACAGCGCTATCTCGACGCGCTGGCCGTGGCAAAGGTCGCGCTGGCGCTGCCGTGGGTGGATACAGGCCGCGTGTACACGTTTGGCGAGGGCTTCGGCGGCGGACTGGCGCTGCTGGCAGCGTCGCTCTGCCCTGCAGTGTCCCGCTGCGCAGCGCTGAATCCGCTGCCGGGAGATTTTGCCGGTCTTGGTCTGCCCGGATACGACGAGTTGGATGCAGCGAATTTCGCACCGCTCTGCCGTGCCGAGGTGCTGCTGGGCACCTGCCTGATGGACGAGTACGCCCCGCCCAAGGGTCAGGCCGCGATTTACAACCGCCTGACCTGTCCTAAGCAGTGGAAGCTCTACCCCAAATACGTGCATGAGCGCGTCAACTTTTTTGAAAATCAGATGCTGTGCTTCTTCAAGGACGGCATCCCGGAAGCATAAGGTACACCATGTCTGAAGCAACACCGTTCGGCATCTATCTGCACATTCCCTACTGCAAGGCAAAATGCCGCTATTGCGATTTTTATTCGGCCCCCGGTGCGCGCGGCGTGCCGCAGAGCTACGTGGACGCGCTGCTGCGGGAACTGGCGAAAAACACCCGCCGCCCCGACACGCTGTACTTTGGCGGCGGCACCCCGGCATTGCTGGTGCCCGCGCAGGCGGCGGCTTTGATCGAGGCTGCCAATCCCCTGCCCGGCGCGGAGATCACGCTGGAGGCCAACCCCGATGTTGTCACACCGGAGACGCTGCGGGGCTTCCGGGCAGCAGGCGTGACCCGCATCAGCTTTGGCGTGCAGAGCGCCGACGACGCGCAGCTGCGCCGGTTGGGCCGCACCCACACCGCCGCCGGGGCCGCGCAGGCGCTGGCATGGGCGCGGGAGGCAGGCTTTCCTGAAATTTGCGGCGACATCATGCTGGCGCTGCCGGAGTACACAAACGCTGAATTTGACCGCACGCTGGCCCTGCTGCGGGACGGCGGCTGCACGCATATTTCGGCCTATTTATTAAAGGTAGAGCCGGGCACGGCGTTTTACCGCAATCCGCCCGCGGGTCTGCCCGACGGCGACGCGGCGGCAGATTTTTACCTGTATGCCGTGCAGCAGCTCGAGGCCGCAGGCTACCGGCAGTATGAGATCAGCAACTTTGCCCGCCCGGGCCACGAGGGGCGGCACAATCTTTTGTACTGGAACTGCAGCGATTATTGGGGCGTCGGCCCTGCCGCCCACAGCTGTGTGGGCAATGTGCGGCGGTTCTGGCTCGACGACGTGCAGGGATTTATCGCGGGTACCGTGGCCGAGCAGCGCGAGGGCGACTGCACGTCGGAAGATTATCTTTTGATGCAGCTACGGCTGGTCAGCGGGCTGAACATCCCTGCGTATGAATGCCGCGGAGGACGGTTTACGGCGGCACAGCGCGCCTTTATGCGGCAGTGCGTCGGGCACGGGTACGCCGTGTGGGACGGAGAGGTGTTCCGCCTGACCCCCGCCGGGATGGTCGTGCAGAATGCGATATTGGAGGAATTGATGTAAGCAAAGCCTCCCCCCCCGAGGGGGAAGGTGGCCCGCAAGGGCCGGATGAGGGCAGAGCTGCCGGAATTGCCCGGTAACGGGCTGCCGCGGGAGAGTCCGCCCTCATCAGTCACCTGCGGTGACAGCTTCCCCGAGGGGGAAGCCTTTTGGCTCAGCAAAAAAGCGACACGCAGAAAATTTCCGCGTGTGCGTTTTTCGTACTTTTATACTTCTCTCACCGGCCAGCCGAGCAGGTCGGCGGCGGTGCGGTCATGGGTGACGAGGATCGTGGGGCGCTCCCCCGCCAGCCGTTTTGTGGCGGCGACGGCATCCTCGACAAGCTCGGCGTCCATGCCGGTGAAGGGCTCGTCCAGCAAGAGCGTTTTCGCATCGCGGCAGAGCAGCGCGCGCAGCAGAGCGGCACGGCGCTTCTGCCCGCCGGAGAGCCGCGCCGCAGGCAGCGCCAACTCGGCATCCGTAAAGCCAAGGTTGCGCAGCTCACGCTCGGCATCCTGCGGCGTCAGGCCGTGGCCGGTCAGCGTCAGGTTGGCGGCGGCAGTCAGCTGCGGGCAGAGGCGATCCTCCTGAAAGACGGCGGCGGGCGTTTCGACGCCGGTCACTGTGCCGGAGTCCGCGGACTCCAGTCCCAGCAGGATGCGCAGCAGCGTGGTCTTGCCGCAGCCGGAGCGGCCCATCAGCACCATGGGGCGGTCCACCGTCCAGGTAAAGCGCTGCAAAACCGGCGTAATGCCGAAGCTTTTGCAGAGATCGGTTATCACAATGCTCACACGCGCACCTCCCCGCAAAGACGTGTCTTGGCCGTGCGCAGCAGGGCCGCCGCTGCCGCGGACAGCGCCGCCGACAGCAGCACGATGACGAGCGTCCACGCGAACACATCCGGCGTGGACAGGGTGATCTTCGCGCGGTAGAGCGCGTCGCCCACGCTGTGGTCCGGCAGACCGATGACCTCGGCGGAGACGCCGCTCTTCCAGCACATGCCCATGGCGGCGATGCAGCTCTCGCAGAAGGACGGGAAGATGCCGGGCAGCCAGATGTACCGCAGCCGCGCGGTGAGCGGCAGGCGGTAGACCTTCGCCATTTCCAGCAGCTTCGGGTCGGTGTCGGCAATGCCGCCCAGCACGCCCGCATAGACGACGGGCAGCACATGGGTAAAGCTGACGATGACCGACAGGTTCGCACTGCGCACCCAGAGCAGCGCCAGAATGACAAAGCTGGCGACGGGCATGGCGCGGATCAGCTGCATGGCAGGGTCAATGAACACCCGTACCCAGTGCCAACGTGCGCCCGCTGCGCCAAGAAGCAGGCCCCCTGCTGCTGCCAGCAGGAAGCCCGCCATTATGCGCAGCGCACTGAACACGATGCGCTGCCAGAATGCAGCTGTGGGTGCCAGCTGTGCCAGCGCCCCCAGTGTCTGCAGGGGCGTAGCCAGAAACAGCCCGCCGTGTCCCAGCCCCATGGCGGCAAGCTGCCAAATCAGAATCCACACAAGGATGGCGGCAGCCTTTTGCCACAGCGGCGTTTGCTGGGGCGGATGCTTGCATCCGCCCGCAGCAGCAGCGGCGGGTTGATGCGAGCATCCGCCTCTGCGGGGGGATTTAGCCTGCATAGTAGAAGTCGTCCGCAGGCAGGGCGCCGCCCACGCTGGCGGGGTCGGCGGCGTACAGAACCTTGAAGTAGGTCTCGAGGTCGGTCTTCATCTCGTCGCCGGTCTCAAAAACAATGTTGCACTGCGGCAGGGCCTTCTGGGCCAGCGCAGCCTTGGCGACAACGCCGTACTGCTCGCAGAGGGCTGCGGTGCCCTCGAGGTCAGAGTTTGCGGTCTCGACGCTGGCGGCATAGCCATCCATGAAGGCGGCAAAAGCCTCAGGGTCGTTCTCAACGGCATCCTTGCGGACGACCAGAACGCCGGTGACCAGCTTGGAGCCGGCGACCTTCTGCCATTCCTCGTTCATGTCAAGCGCAACACGCAGACCCTTGACCTGGGACATGGCGCTGGTGACGAAGGGCTGAGGCAGCATGGCGATGGTGGCTTCGCCCGCCTGGACCTTGCTCAGGGCCTCGGTGGCCTCGCTGCAATACTCGATGGTAACGTCGCTGTCGGGGTCAACGCCGTTCTCGGTCAGGACGTAGCGCAGAACGTACTCGGGGGTAGCGCCCTTGCCGGTGGTGACGATGGTCTGGCCCTTCAGATCCCCGACAGAGTTGACGGTCTCTCCGTTCTCGACGATGTAGAGCACGCCCAGCGTGTTGATGCAGGCAACTTCCACTGCACCGTTCGTCTTGTTGTAGAGCGTGGCGGCGAGGTTGGCGGGCACAGCGGCGGCGTCCAGATCACCCTTGACCAGCAGCGGCACGATTTCATCGGCAGCGCCGTACATCGTGAAGTTGTAGTTGGAGGCGACCTCATCGCTCATCAGGTTGACGAGGCCCATCGTCGTGGGGCCCTTCAGGCCCGCGATGCGCAGGGCGGCCTCGGATGCATCGGCGGTTTCTTCAGTAGCAGGGGCCTCGGTGACGGCGGGGGTTGCCTCGACGGCGGATTCAGCGGCAGATTCTGCGGCTGACTCGCTCACAGTCGCGGCCGCGCCGCAGCCTGCCAGAGAGGCGCACAAAGCAAACGCCGTTACAGCGGCGAAAATACGTTTCAGTTTCATAAAAATCTTATCCTCCTTGTTGCTTTTGCGGCCCTACTATACTATAATAAATGTGAATTGTCTGTTGCCCGTGCAAACAGATACCCTTTTTCAACCGTTTGCAAGGAGCTGTATGGACTACACACCCCTACTACGAAACGATGGCCCGCACAAAGCCTTTTTGCGCGGCATGACGGACGCCGAGCTGGACACGCTGATGGCCTGCTTTGCGCCGCGGGGTGCGCCGCTACGCCAAAAGGCGAGCTGCTGCTGATGGCGGGCTACGAGACCCACGAAGTCGGCCTTGTGCTGGAAGGTGCTATCACGGCAAGCAAGCCGCTGGCCGACGGCTCTACCGTCGTCATGGCCCGTATGGGGCCGGGCGGCGTCTTTGCCGACGTGCTGGCGGGCGGGCGCAGCCGCAGCCCCGTCAATGTCTCCGCCGCCGAGGCCTGTCTGGCACTGTATCTTCCCTGCGAGGCACTGCTGCGCCCCTGCGCCGCGCTGCACAGCGCACACCTGAAGCTGCTGCAGAACTGGCTGGAGACCATCAGCGACAAATATTTTGCGCTGGACCGCCGTTTGGAGCTGATTTGCTGCAAGAGCCTGCGCGGGCGCATCTGCATGTGGCTGCTGGAACAGCGCGAGCGGTGCGGCGCGGATACGTTTTCCACCGCCATGACCCGCACTGAGCTGGCCGCGTTTTTGAACTGTGACCGCAGCGCGCTCTCCCGCGAGCTGAGCCGGATGCAGGAGGAGGGGCTGATCGAGCTGTTCCGCGGCAGCTTTAAGCTGCCCGACCCCGAGCGGCTGCACGCCGCCTGCCCGCAATTTTAACATATTGAGGTTATTTGTATGAACAATCGTACCGACCCGATTTTGTACATCGTCATCCCCTGCTACAATGAGCAGGAGGTTTTACCCATCACTGCGCCGATGTTTTTGCAGAAAATTAACGATTTGGCCGCGGCGGGCAAGATCAGCCCGGAAAGCCGCGTGCTGTTTGTGAACGACGGCTCGAAGGACCGGACGTGGGAAATTATCTGTGACCTGGCTGCGCGTGACCCGCACTATGCAGGCATCTGCCAAAGCCGCAACCGCGGCCACCAGAATGCCGTGCTGGCAGGCCTGATGGAGGCCAAAAGCCGCTGCGACATTACAATTTCCATCGACTGCGACGGGCAGGACGACATCAACGCGATGGACGCCATGGTGGACGCCTACCGCGACGGCTGCGACGTCGTGTACGGCGTGCGCAGCAAGCGCGAGACAGACACGTTTTTTAAACGCTTTACCGCGGAGAGCTTCTATAAAATCCTCAACGCCATGGGCGCGGAGGTCGTCTTTAACCACGCGGACTACCGCCTGATGAGCGCCCGCGCACTGGAAGAGTTTGCCCGGTTCAGGGAGGTCAACCTGTTCCTGCGCGGCATGGTGCCCCTGGTCGGCTTCAAGTCCACCTGCGTGACCTACGAGCGGCATGAGCGCATGGCGGGCGAGAGCCACTATCCCCTGTCCAAAATGCTGGCGCTGGCGTTTGACGGCATCACGAGCCTGTCCATCAAACCCATCCGATTCATCACAGGCTTCGGCGTGTTTGTGGCGCTCGTCAGCTTTATCGGCGTGCTGTGGGCTGTCATCGAGGCCGCGCTCGGCCTGACCGTGTCCGGTTGGGCGTCGATGACGAGCATCATCTGCTTTGTGTCGGGCGTGCAGCTGATCTGTCTGGGCGTTATCGGGGAGTACATCGGTAAAATTTATCTGGAATCCAAACACCGCCCGCGGTATATTATCAGCGATGCAACGCCAAACTTTGGCGAGATCAAGGAGGATGCGCAATGAGCCGACAGGTATGGAAGGGGTCTACCCTGCTGAACCCGGAACCGCCCGTACTGGTCAGCTGCGGCAGCCCCGACAAGCCGAACCTTATCACGGTGGGCTGGACCGGCACGATCTGCACCCAGCCGCCGATGCTGTCCATCAGCGTGCGGCCCGAGCGGTACAGCCACCATCTAATTCAGGAAAGCGGCGAGTTCGTCGTGAACCTGCCCACCGAGAGCCTTGTCCGCGCCATCGACTGGTGCGGCGTCAAGAGCGGGCGCGACGTGGACAAGTTCGCTGCCATGCACCTGACCGCCGCCCCTGCGGCCAAGGTCGGCACGGTGTTGGTGGAGGAAAGCCCCGTAAATCTGGAGTGCAAGGTCACGCAGGTCATTCCGCTGGGTTCGCATGATTTGTTTCTGGCCGAGTGCGTCGCTGTGGATGTGGACGAGCGGCTGCTGGACGAGAGTGGCAAGCTGTGCCTGAACAAGGCGAAGCTGATCGTCTACAGCCACGGAGATTATCTGGCGCTGGGAAGAAAGCTGGGCAGCTTCGGGTACAGCGTGCGGAAGAAGAAAAAAATCGTTAAAAAGTGATGCCTGCTTCCGGGCCGGTTTGTAGGGGAGGGATGAATCCCTCCCCTACGGTTTTCCCGGAGGGTCTGCAAGGCTAGCAGAGGGCGGCTGCCTTCCGCAAGGCCGCGGGCCGGGTATGCCCGGCCCCTGAGCGATAAAATAAAAGACGTGCCTCCCACAGAGCGTTTCTGTGGGAGGCACGCTTTTTACAATATTCCCTTGCTTTTCAGTATCCCGACCAGCACAACGATGACCAGTGCGGCAACACAGACGCCGATAAAGACATCAATGTATTTCAGCGGCACTTTGCGGAACTTCTCATAGAAATTCTCAAAGGCGTTCAGTTGGCTGTGATCCGGGCGGGAATCGGACTTTTGCGTTTCAGAGGTGGTTTTTTCTTCTTCCATATTACTTCTTGGCCAGGTACTTGCGCAGGTCAAGGGCAACGGCGATGACGATGACAAGGCCCTGTGCAATGTAGGTGTAAGCGGGGTCGACGCCGAGGAACTGCAGGCAAATCTTCAGGACTTCAAAGACCAGAACGCCGACCAGAACGCCGGAGACCTTGCCGACGCCGCCGTTGGTGGAAACGCCGCCGATGGTGCAGGCCGCGATAGCTTCCAGCTCATAGCCGTTGCCGGTGTTGGTGGAAGCGCCGCCGGCCTTTGCGCCGACGAGGAAGCCACCGAGAGCATACATGCAGGAGGCCAGGATATAGATGCGGATCAGGGACGCGGTGACGTTGACACCGGCAACCTGAGCGGCGTTCTCGTTGCCGCCGATGGCGTACATGTACTTGCCGTGACGGGTCTTATTGTACAGGAACCAGAAGAAGATGCCGACGATCAGCGCAAAGATGGCCAGGAACGGGATGGGGCCCAGCGTGCCGCTGGCAACGGTCAGGTAGCTCTGCTTGTAACCGCCCATGGGCTGGTTGTTGGTGATGACGGAGCACAGGCCGTAAACGATGGTCTGCATGCCCAGCGTAGCGATGAAAGGAGGAACCTTCAGGAATGCGATAATGCAGCCGTTGATGGCACCGAAGCAGGCCATGATCGCCATGACGATCAACAGGGCCACGGGCCACGGAATATCGGGCAGCCAGGGCAGCATGCGGGCAGAGTAGTCAACACTCTGCAGCAGCATGGCGGAGAAGCAGGCGGCCAGGCCGACCTGACGGCCGGCGGACAGGTCAGTGCCCTTGGTAATCAGGCATCCCGAAACGCCGCAGGCGATGATGAAACGCGGGGCGACGTTCAGCAGCAGGTTTTTGCCGTTTGTCTCGGTAAAGAAGTTCTGGGTCGTGCAGCCGACGAAGAGGGCCAGCAAAATGATCAGAATAATGATCGCGTTATTGGACAGGAATTTTTTTAAGTCGAATTTTTTCTCCATTTTCGGATTCCTCCTTATTCAAACTGGGTAGCCAGCGTCATGATGTTCTCCTGGTTCGCCTTATCACCGTCGATAAAGCCGGTGCAGCGGCCATCGCACATGACCATGATGCGGTCAGACATGCCGATCAGCTCGCTCATTTCGGAGGAGATCATGATGATGCTCTTGCCCTGTTTGGCCATCTCGGCGATGATGCAGTAAATTTCATACTTTGCACCGACGTCGATGCCGCGGGTCGGCTCGTCCATGATGAAAACATCGGGGTCGTTGGCCAGCCAGCGGGCAATCAGCACCTTCTGCTGGTTACCGCCGGACAGCGATTGAATCTGCGTTTTGGAGGACGGCGTCTTGATGGACAGCTTGGCGACATTATCCTGTACGAGCTTTTCGATTTTGTTGTCGTCCAGCATGATGCCGCCGATCAGATACTTGTTCAGCGATGCAATGGAGACGTTATCCGCAATGGAAAGCACACCCAGAATACCGGTGGCGCGGCGGTCCTCGGTCAGCATGGCGATGCCGTTTTTGATGGCGTCCTGCGGCTGGTTGATGGTCAGTTCCTTGCCCTTATAGGTGATGGTGCCCGATGTGTGGCAGCGCAGACCGAACAGGCCCTCCATCAGCTCGGTGCGCTGAGCACCGACCAGACCCGCAACGCCGAGGATCTCGCCCTTGCGGACGTTGAAGTTGACGTGACGGAAGCTCTTGGGGTTGATGGACGTGAAGTCCTTGACCTCAAACACGACCTCACCGGGCGTATTCGAGCGCGGCGGGTAGAGGTTCGACAGCTCACGTCCGACCATCTTGGTGATGATCATATCGGTGGTCAGTTCCTTGGCCTCCCAGGTGCCGATGTACTGGCCGTCGCGCATGATCGTGACTTCGTCGCTGATGCGAAGAATTTCGTCCATCTTGTGGCTGATGTAGACGATGGAAACGCCCTTGGCGCGCAGCTCGTTCACGATGGTGAACAGTGCCTCGACCTCAGCTGCCGTCAGCGAGGAGGTCGGCTCGTCGAGGATCAGCACCTTGCAGTCTGCGGAGACCGCCTTGGCGATCTCAACCAGCTGCATCTGGGAAACGCTCAAGGTTCCGAGCTTTGCGTGCGGATCATAATTCAGATGGACTTCCTTCAGGACCTTGGCCGCATCCTCGTACATCTTGTCGTGGTCGATGACGGTGACGGGTCCGTATTTCTTGGTGGGATAGCGCCCAACGTAGATATTCTCGCCGATGGAACGCTCCGGGATGGGCTGCAGTTCCTGGTGCACCATCGCAATGCCGCGGTTCAGTGCATCCAGAGGTCCCTTGATCTGGACCTCCTGTCCCTCATAAATGACCTTGCCTTCGTCCATGTGGTAGATACCAAACATGCACTTCATCAAGGTAGACTTGCCCGCGCCGTTTTCTCCCATCAGCGCATGGACGGTGCCGGGTTTCAATTTCAGCTGTGCGTGATTCAGTGCCTTGACGCCGGGGAACGTCTTGACGACATCACACATCTCCAAGCGGTACTCTGACAATTCGCTGGCCCCCTTTAATCTTTTGTAACCTTTTCACGAAAAAAGGGTGCGTGCGCCTGCGCACACGCACCCCGATTGTTCTGGTTTAAGCTGTGGCTTTCGTCAAATTACTGGAAGTCCTTGACGTTGTCAGGGGTAACCTTGACGTAGTCAACGTAGACGCTCTGGCTGCCAGCCTCGAAGGTCTTGCCGCCCAGCAGCTCCTCCATGGAAGCAACAGCCTGCGTAGCCTGACCCTTAGCGTCGTTCAGAACGGTACCGGTCATGTTGCCGTTGGCAACTTCGTTCTTGGCAGCGTCCAGAGCGTCAACACCGACGAGGTAGATGTCCTTGTTGACGGTACGGCCTGCAGCCTGAATGGCCTGCAGAGCACCGATAGCCATATCATCGTTGTTGCAGAAAACAACTTCGATCTGATCGCCGTACTTGGCAAGGTCGTTCTGGCAGATCTCCTGGCCCTTGTTACGGTCCCAGTCACCGCGCTGCAGGTCAAGCTGCTCAACCTCAACGCCGGCATCGGTCAGAGCCTTGACGGAGTACTCGGTACGCAGCTGAGCATCGATATTCTCGGGGTCGCCCTGAATCATGATGTAGGAAACCTTGCCGTCGCCGTTGATGTCGCCCTTGTTCTCGGTGTCGAGGATCAGCTCGCCCTGGAAGGTGCCGGACTGAGCAGCGTCGCAGCCGACGTAGACCAGCTTGTCATAAGCGGACATCTGATCGGCGGTGGGCTCACGGTTGATGAGAACGGTGGGAACATCGGCACCCTTGACGGTGGAGATGATCTGGTCGGCAGCGGAGGTCATAACGGGGTTGATGATCAGTGCGTCAACGCCCTGGGTGATGAAGGTGTTGATCTGCTCGTTCTGCTTAGCCTGGTCGTTGTTGCCGTCGACGATGGTGACCTCGTAGCCCTTGCCCTCGAGGATCTCCTGCAGAGCATTACGGTAGGTGGTCATGAAGGCATCGTCGAACTTGTAGATGCAGACGCCGACCTTACCGCCCTGAGTGGCCTCGGTAACGCTCTCGGCTGCGGACTCAGCAGCAGACTCTGCAGCAGAGGTGGACTCTGCGGGAGCCGTGGACTCCGAAGCAGCGGTGGAAGTGGAGGCGGAACCGCCGCAGGCGGCGAGAGAGACGGCCATGCAACCTGCAAGGGCCAGAGCAGCAAACTTTTTCATAATGAGTTTCTCCTTCTTTTTTAGATATGCAGTAGATTTTCGGGCGGGTCGCTTGTAGAGGAGCGAACCCTGTTGACAGTTATTATAATACTCGGGGACGGGTGAAAAAACAAGGTGAAATTTCACCGACTACGGGTGGAAATTTTCACCGTTTCAGGCAGTTTCGCCAGTCGAAAGCGTTTGTTTTTGTGCAAAATGCGCAGTAAAAGTAACAAAAGGGTGTTTGTTGTTTTCATTTTGTAAGATTTTTGCGGGTGATGGAAAAATAAAAAAGCCCCTTCTCCGAAGTGGGAGAAGGGCTTTGGCGGTAGGCTCGTAGGGGCCGGGCTTCGGGGGGTCACCCAAACGGGAACAGGACCTTTTGCTTATCCATGGCAAACATATTTTCCCGGGTGATGGTGCGGGTGGCGGTGATGTTCGATTTTTCGACGCTGCTCCCCTGCCCGGCCAGCAGCTTGTAGGCGCTTTCGACGCCGAAATAGCCCATACCGTAGGTGTTCTGCACGATCAGCGCGTCCACCGTACCGGTCTGCAGGGCGTCAATCGTCTCGATGTTCGAGTCGAACGCCGCGAGCCAGAGGTCGTCGGCGCGCTGCATCTGCTGGACAGCCTGCGCCGCGCCGACGGCAGTCGTCTCGTTGAGGGCGATCAGCACGTTGATCTCCGGGTGGGTGCGCAGCATGGCCAGCGTGTCCGCGCGGGCACTGGCGGCGTTGGGGTGTGTTGACACGGCGGCAGTGATCCTGGCGCGTCCGCTTTCCGCAAAAGCATCGCGCGCACCCTGCTCCCGGTCCCGCCCGTTGGCACCGTTGACCTCATAGTTGATAAGCCCGACGCAGAGCGTCCCTGCTGTGCCGTCCAGTGCGCTCTGGGCCGCCATCCGGCCTGCGCCGTAGTTGTCCGCGCCGATGTAGGCCGCAACGTTGTCAGAGTTCACCGCGGAATCCACGCTGATGACCGTCACGCCCGCCGCGGCGGCGGCATCAATGGCGGCGGCGTTGGCCTCATAATCAATGGCGGAGAAAACGATGGCCTGTGCGCCGTCCTCAACGGCATCGGCAATCAGCTGGTTCTGCGCCGCATAGTCCTCCTCATCGTCGGGGGCCGTTATGGTCAATTGCAGGTTATATTCCGTGGCGGCGGCCTCTGCCCCGGTAAAGACGGCGTCCCAGAACTCGGAATCCCGATTGTTTTTGGCTACGAGCGCGACCCTGTAGCGGGTCGTTGTGCTGTCCACGGGCTGCATGGCACAGCCTGCCAGCAGCACGGCCAGGGCCGCGGGCAGCAGACGTTTAATGGTTTTTGTCATAGTCGCCCTCCCTGTCCTCCGGCACGCGCGGGGTGCGGATCGTCACCGTAGTGCCCTCGTAGGGGGCGCTTTCAATGGAGATACCGTAGTCCGCGCCAAAGTAGATGCGCAGACGGTCATTGACGTTCTTGACGCCGATGCCGGTGCGGTCACTCGGCTCATTCTGCAAGAGGGCCGCAACCTGCTCCGGCTCCATGCCGATGCCGTCGTCCGCGACGATGAGCAGAATATCATCCCCGTCGGGCTTTACGGTGATTTCAATGTGGCCGGAATCAACCATCAGATCCAGCCCGTGAACAATGGCGTTCTCAATGATGGGCTGCAGCGTGATCTTGTTGCACAGGCAGTGCAGGCAGCTCTCGTCCACCGTAAAGTGGTAGGTAAACTGGTTTTTGTAGCGGTATTTTTGAATTTGCAGATACGCCTCGGCATGCTGCAGCTCCTTTTCGATTGGGATCAGCTCATGTCCGCGGCTAATGCTGATGCGGAACAGCCGCGCCAGTGCATGGACCATCTGGACGGCATCGGCGTTTTTGCCGCGCTCACACATCCAGGCGATGGAATCCAGCGTATTGTAGAGAAAATGCGGGTTGATCTGCGCCTGCAGCGCCTTGAGCTCTGTCTTGCGCAGGACAATTTCCTCCTCGCGGACGGTGGTCATAAGCTGCTGGATGCGGCCTACCATGTGGCCGAAGGAGTCCGAGAGGTTCTGCACCTCCCGCGTGCCGCGCACGGCCTGAAAGGCGAAGTGGTCGGCGTCCTGCTCAAACTGCTCCATGGCTGTTTCGAGCTGCTGCAACGGGCGGGACAACAGACGAGACAGCACCCAGCCCGCCGCCAGCGCGGCCAGAAAAACAAGCCCGCCGTGATAACCGTGATGCGCACCATCTGCCGGAAGCTCTCATTGACGGTTTCGTCAATGTAGCTGACGCCGACGACGCGCCATGTACTACCCGGCACACGCTGTACGCTGTAGATGACCGTGTCCTCCACGTAGGTGCCGTCGCCGAGGCAGGCCAGACGCCCGGCCTCCTCCTTCTTTAACCCGGCATACAAAAGCTGCTGCTGCGGGTGGTAGACCATGTTGCCGCGCTCATCCATCAGGTAACAGTAGCCATGCTGACCGATGCTGACGTTGTTGATCGTTGCGGCCAGCTCCTTGAAGCTCAAATCTACCGCAAGCCAACGGCTGCTGCCGCCGTCCTCCGGCACAGCGCGGATGACCGAGACGACCCACGGGTAGTAGCTGTCAAAGATCGACTCTACATGCGGCGTGCTGATGTAGCCATGCCCCAGGCGCCGGGCCGTGGTCAGGTCAAAGGAAAGGTTGCGCAGTATGTCAGATTTCGGCGTGCGGCCCGCCTGGGCCCAGCAGTCCAACAGACTGCCGTTTTCGTCGTAAGTCGTGATGGCCGCGACCTCGGGCCGGGCTGTCAGAAAGGCATTCAGAAATGCGTCCCGCATCGCAGGTTCACTGTCAAGCTGTTCCAGCACGATGCCGACGGCGCTGTCCATCGTGTTGACGTAGTTATCCACTGCGCCTGCGACCTGGCTGACGACCTGGGCACTGTTTCGTGCGCGCGCCCTCCACAACAGCACTGCGGTAGCTGCGCAGAAACAGCGTGGTGCAGAGGATCAGCGCCGCCACGGCCACGCCGGAGATCAGCGCTGCCGCCAGGACTACGGTGCGGGGCGGGCGCTTCACGGCCGGGCCTCCCCCGCGGCGCGGGCGCGGCGCAGCGCCACAGGCGACGTACCGCTGTACTTTTTAAAGCAATAGCTGAAATAATGCTGGTCGGTGTAGCCGCAGCGCCGGGCGATCTCCTGAATTTGCAGGTCGGTGGTCAGCAGCAGGGTCTGGGCAGTCTCCATGCGGCGGCGCACCAGAATGTTGATGAAGGTCTCCCCCTCCGATTTTTTGATACAGGCGCTCAGATGGTTGGGGCTGACGTCCAGCATGGCGGAGAGTGACGCAAGGGACAGATCCTCGTCCATGTAGTGCTGCTCAATGATCTCCAGTGCGCGTTCGCACAGGCTGCCGGTCTTGCGGGCGTCCGCCGTAAAGCTGACGCCGCCCTCGCCTTCCGCCGCCGCGCGCAGGGCCTCGATCGCCTGTTTGTAGGCATCGTTCAGGTCGCTGAATCGGGCAAATTCACGACTGACGCCGACGCTGGCACTGCGTCCCAGGGCACGGTCCGCCAGCTGGCAGATCTCATCGGCCAGAATGTGCAGGTATTCATCAAAGTCAGAGGGGTTGCCCAGCAGCAAAGCCACGGCACGCCCGCAGCAATAAAATACGAAATGCCGCAGATATTTGTTGGCGCTCTGCTCCACCAGCTGGGTAAACCCGGCCTCATAGTCCACCGGGCCGTCCAGCGCCGCGACCATCACCACCAGCGTGCTGCGGTCATCGGTGCCGCGCAGCAGACCGCAGTCTACCGCTGCCTGGCGCAGGCGCGTCTCCACATTCTCGGGGGCATTTTCATAACGGGCCAGTACCAGCGGAATGATGAGCGCTGCGCGATCCGCATGGGCCGAGTCAGCCCGGCGCAGGCCGGCATAGCGGGCGTCGATCTTCTCGTGGATGGCCTTCAGCTCGGCGGCCAGGCCGTCCATCGTCAGCGGCTTGAGCATGTAGCTGATGATGTTGTACTGGATGGCCTGCTTGGCATACTCGAAATCGTCGAAGCCGCTCAAAAAGGCAATGTGCATCGCAGGGCGGATCTCGCGCACCTGCCGCGCCAGCTCGATGCCCGAGATGAACGGCATACGGATGTCGGTCAGCAGCAGGTCCGGTTCAAGCCGCTCGACAAGCTCGAGCGCGTCCAGCCCGTTGCTGGCATTGCCCACAAGGTGGAAGCCGAGCGCCTCCCAGGGGATCATTGTGCAGACGGCCTCGCGCAGCTCGTCCTCATCGTCAGCCACGACGACGGTGTAGATGTTTTTGTCAGCCATACGTCCTTTTCCTTTTTAGGGTGCGCCGTCACAGCCAGAACTGGACCAGGCGGCTCACATTTTCATACAGGGCAGGGTTCTGCCCCATCAGCTGCGGCTCCGCCGCAAAGTAAACACAGAAATTGTAGCAGACGCCCGCCAGCACGGCCAGCGGCAGCGCCGTGCGCAGAGCTTTGGTCAGCGCGGGGATGGGGCGGGCCTGCAGGACACTTTCCGCAAAGAGCCACGCCAGCGCCGCCGCCAGCAGCAGCGGGCCGAGCCAGTCGCTCTGGTAGCGGTAGAGCATTCCGGCCATCTGGCAGTCTACGACGGCCAGCGCTACCGTGCAGACGAGCACAAGCCGGATGACGGTGCGCAGGTCGCGGCGGCTGCCCAACCGGCGGCGGGCCAGCGGCAGCGCAGCCAGCCCCCACAGCAGCGGCAGGCAGGCGAATGCGCCGCCGTAGTACAGCTCTGTAATGGTCAGGCCCATGTAGTTTGTCTGCATCCGCGTGGCAGTCAGGTACGGGAACACCGTCTGCACACCGGGAATGCCCGCGAGGAAGGTCACGGCTGCCGGGGCGATACGCCCGACGGCAAAGCCGCGGCGGGTCATATCGTTGCTGGTCAGGTTGTAGTTGGCGCCAAAGTCAAACGGCGATCCGAACCGCGCGGCATTGTACCACATAAGGCCGACGGCCACAAGCACAACGGGCAGGATAAACGCAGCGGCTTCCCCTGCGCCCCGGCGGGTGCACAGGCGCTTTTCCGTGATATAGCGCGGCCAGAGGATGGGCAGGGCCAGCGCGGCAAAAAGCACCATCTGGGGGCGGCAGCCCGCGACCAATGCCATGCAGAGAGAGCCGAACGCGAGGTGGAAAGTCAGCGCTTTGCGGCGGTTTACCGGCGTGTTTGCGGCGCACAGCCACTGCCACAGCGCCCACAAAACGAACGTAGCACCGCAGAGGATCGCGTACTCATACACCGACGGGCGGTGGAGCAGATAGTAGATCTGTGTGCCCGAGGCCGCGCCCGCGGCGGTGAGCAGGTAGGCTGCGGCGCTTGCCTGCGGGAACCAGCGGCGCGCAGCCTGCTTCACAAAGCCAAAGGCGACAAGTATGTACAGCCAGGCAAGCAAAATCATCGGCAGTGCAGGCGGCAGGTCCCGGATGCCGGTCAGCGCCTCAAACGGAAGCTGGAACAGAAGGCAGGGCACGATCCCGAAATAGACGTAATAGCGTCCGTTATAGTAGGCCACATCCCATAGGGCATCGGGCGCGGCGGCCTGCCGGGCGGCGGTGTCGTAGGGGTTTTCCAGTTCAGCCATGGCGGCGGGCGGGTCCTTTTCAAGGTCAAGGCGGCCATTCAGCAGACTGTGCGCCAGCGCACCGTACTGGGCACCGGCGTTGGACGCCCAGTCGTTGATGTGCATGGTGAAGTCGATGCGGCTCGTACCCGACCAGTCGGGGGTGTTATAAAAGCTCGTGGCGACGCCCGCGTTGAAGCGGTCCCCGAAGGGCGCCAGGAACGCCGCCGCGCAGAGCGCCAGCCCCACGGCCAGCACTGCCGGGCGGTATTTTTTCTCATGGGTCAGGTAGGCGTCCTGCCACGCGGCACTGGCCGGGCGCAGGGCGAACGCCGCCAGCGCCAGTGCGAAGATGACCGCAAAGCGCAGGACGGAGAAATCCAGCGGGCGGCGGGCGTTGGCGTAAACCGTGGTCAACTGGGCATTGAGCGGGTAGCTGCGGTACTCGCCAGTATAGCCCGACGCCGTCAGCGTCAGGGTGGACGCCTTGCCGGAGAGGTCAAGGCTGTGGGTCTGGCTGCGGGCGGACGCGGGGGCGGCCTCCCAGTTCCAGCTCTGGCGGGAGACCGAGCTGGCCTCATCGGTGGCGGCAACGTTGAGGGTCAGCAGAACGTTCTTCTGCTCCGGCGTGTTGCCGTCTGCCAGCGAGGTCAGGCCGTCGAGCTGCAAGTTGTATATTGCAAAGTCGAGGCCCGCAAATTCCAGCGTTGTCTGCTCATCGTTCAGCGTCAGCGGCGCGGCGGGGTCTGCGTCATTGACCAGATACGGGCGCAGGTCAATCGGCGTGTAGCTGTGGGTCGCCAGCCAGTTCAGGTTGCCGACGAATAATTCTATTCCAAGGCTGGCGGCCAGCAGCAGTCCGACAGCCGCCGGGGTGCGGAGCTTTCGCGGCAGTGTGCCGCGCAGCCGGAAGCCGCAGACCACACCGCAGGCGATTGCCTGCATGATTAAAATCGCGGCCAGCCGGAAGGCGTTAAAGCCGACGGACAGCCCGGGCTTGGACCAGACGCAGACCGCCCACAGCCAGACCAGCGCCGACACCCCCACCCCGGCGTACAGGTCCGCACGGACGGAGCGGCGGTGATGGATACGGGCGGGCCAGGAGTGTAAAGAGGGCTGCGAGGGAGAGAGAGAGGAGGATGGTTAGAATCAGCATAGGTGATTATTCCGTTTCACAATTAGATGCGGGCTTGCTTGCCTCCCTCTGCGAGGGAGGTGGCCCCGCAGGGCCGGAGGGAGAGAGCCTTGCCATGGCCCGAAATATTTCGGGTTG
>ENA-OQDL01000114-OQDL01000114.1-human-gut-metagenome-genome-assembly--contig:-NODE-114-length-52627-cov-5.024781_pt1 | contig 52627 bp, 46 predicted proteins | sample MGYA00242782_ERZ504609 | MGnify/ENA primary metagenome ERZ504609 (study PRJEB26092, sample SAMD00036320) | human gut metagenome | host: Homo sapiens | study: EMG produced TPA metagenomics assembly of... | reverse complement strand
CGCATGCACCAATAGCACCTTCTTGCGTCCGAACATGTCGGAGATGTGACCCATGCCGAACACCAAAGCCACATACAGTACCAGGCAGATGGTGGTGATGGTGGACGACTGTGCGGCAGCCATGCCAACCGTGTCGCTCAGATAGGTCGGCAGGTAGGTGAGCACGGTGTAGAAGCCGACCGCGTTGAGCACGCAGGCACCGAAGCTGATGACCAGAGTCTTGAAGTGGTTCTGGAACAGCTCGCGCAGCGGGGAGACGCTCTTAGTGGTGGAAGCGAACTGCTGCTTGTCGTCCAAAGCTTCGGTCATGGAAGCATACACCGGCGAATCAGCGAGCTTGGTACGGATGAAATGCACGATCAGACCAAGCGGGCCGGCCATGAGGAACGGAATACGCCATCCCCAAGAGGTCAGTGCATCAGAGCTCAGCGAAGCGGTCATCACGGTGGCGAGCGTGGAGCCTGCGAGCAGACCGATGGCGGTGGATGCCGGAATCAGCGAGCAGTAGATGCCACGCTTCTTGGTCGGCGCGTATTCGCCAAGGAAGGTTGCGGCGCCGGCATATTCACCGGAAGCGGAGAAGCCCTGCACCATGCGAAGCAGCAGCAACAGTGCCGGAGCGAAAATGCCGATCGCAGCATATGACGGCAGGCAGCCAATCAGGAACGATGCACCCGACATGAACATGATGGAAATCGCAAGAGCGCCCTTGCGTCCCTTCTTATCGCCGAAGTTACCCCAAAACAGTGCACCGATCGGACGAAGCACGAATGACAGTACAAACACGCCGAACGTCTGCAGCATGGCGACCGTGTGATTGCCGGACGGGAAAAACACCAAAGCGATGGTGGTCGCGAAGTAGGAATAGGAAGCGTAGTCGAACCATTCAATGAAGTTGCCGAGGAAAGACGAGACGGCCACTTTCTTGACCATCTTCTGCTCTTCGGACTGTTCAGACACGGAAGCCCTGTTGGCGGTTGCGATTGTTGCACTGGCACTCATCATGTCACCTGCTTTCTTCTGCTGAATCTGTCTGTACGTTCGCGTTTTCTTCATACCCGGCGAACGTTGTGACTCTGACTATCGCCCGAAGTATTTGCGCCAAAGTGAACTGATTGTTAAACCGCAACCGTTTGTTTTTGACGTTTTGCCAAGTTCCCCTTGCTTACAGCGCCGAAGTGGAAGATATGGTGTGATTATGTTGCGATTTCGCCATTTTCGCACCTAAAAGCAGCATTGACCAGCTGATTTTATCGGTAGGCGCTATGCCTACGATCTGTGTCACTTTGTCCAATCGGTTGTACAACGTCTGCCGTTGGATACCTAATTGCTCGCATGCGCCGGTCTTGTTGTCGAGATTGTCGAAACAGGCGCACAACGTGTCGATCAGCATGGCGTTATGCATAAGCTCATGCCCAACCGTCTGCGTGATCACCATGCGCACGGCCTCATCGGTACGTTCCATTCCCAACATGCGTTCCAGCAACGAGGAATCCACACATTCGAGGGTTCCATACGGGCATTCCGCATCGTTCGAAATGCATGTTCGAATCACACTGCGCAACGCACCGAACGCGTCCATCAATGAAATCGTGTCCAACGCTGCGCGTCCATGCACGGTATATACGTATTCGTTTGCAGCGACTTGCGTCAACGCATGCAAACACCGATCTGAAAATACCAACACATCGCCGCCGCTGTCTTGCGCCGCGAGAAAACCGATCATTAAATCGCCTTCCAACAAACAGATCGATTCGCAACCGCCGTTGGATTCGAAATCGTCGATCATCGACACGATTGCCGGCATGGCGTTGGCCACCGACTTGAGTTTCATGGCAAATGGCATATACACGCCCGAAGCGGCGAATCCCAACGCATCAAGCATGGCATGGCCCTCACGCGCTTCCATCGGCGAAACATGCACGCCATCTTCCGGCCCCGCAATCAGATGCGCCACCATGCCGACGCGCGCTCCCCCATCGAGATACAGTGTCAAAACCGGAGCGGCAATCTGTTCGATCCTTCTGCACATCGCTTCATCGAACACCGTATTGCGCTGGCTGATCTCCAAAGCGCCCAAAGGCCGTTTCTGTTCCTCCAGTGCAAGTACAATGCCGCAATCTGTAGCGGTATTGATGTTCTGTCCGGCTCGGGCGACTTCAAGACCGTCCACGTCGAATATGACCACATCCTCGCCGAACAGGTTCGCAATGCCATCGGCAACGGCTTTGGGATTGGACGCTTGAGCAAGCTCAGAACGCAACGAAGTTGACATAACGTCCACTTGCATCTGCATACGCATCTGATCACGCACAATCATGGTATTGACGCTCTGGCAGATATCGACGAAAGGAATGCGACGGCGCAATCCAATAATCGTAAGTCCTTCATGCTTGGCTGCCTTCACCAACATTTTCGGCAGTTGGGTGACTTCTTCAACCAATTCGACCATCAATGCCGCAATATCAGCATTCACGAGGCTTTTCACATATTCGTCCGCACGTTTTTCACGACCGTCCGCAACTAAAGATCGCCCCTCCACCACCAGAAGCTCGCCTCCTGCCAGAAATGAGGCGACGTCCTCGCGTTCGTTGGTGAACACCCAACGCACCGGATTATCCAAGCTATCGCCAGCAACTTCAACCTGTGGTTCCGCCGTCGCAACCAAGGCATCATCGAGCACTTCCCTCACCGTAACAGCCATACAAACCGTCCAATCCGAAGTAATACACATGTCACATCAAGTAACGTAACCGCAAAGCAATACGCCGACAATAACCATCAACGATTACGTCAAAGGTTCCCTTCCGTAACCCAATGGACATATGACAAAACGTCTGCCGGAACCCGAAAACTCGCATGAAAACTCGTATTGGAAGGAGTGATTATGAGCACGCAACTGTTCATCAACGCACACATCGCCACCGGCATGCCGGGCAGCACCGCAGCAGAGACAACGGCAATCCAAGATATTCTCGTCGAAGACGGCAAGTTCATCAGCATTGCACCCCATCTCAAAGCAACACTCGAAGCACAAGGCAAAGATATGGCGAGCGTGGAAGTCGTCGATTTGGGCGGAAAGCTGGTCTGTCCACCATTCTGCGACACCCATCTGCATCTTGATTACGTCTTTACCGCACGCAAGCCCGGCGCGGTGAACGAGTCAGGCACCCTGTTCGAAGGCATTCAGCGTTGGAGTGAAACCAAGGCAGATCTCACTGTCGACGAGATCAAAGAACGCGCGAAAATCGGCATCGCCAAGGAAATGCGTCATGGCGTGCAGTTCATTCGTTCACACGCCGATGTGACCGACCCGAATCTTACCTCGCTCAAAGCTCTGCTGGAGCTTAAGGAGGAACTGAAAGATACTGTCACGCTGCAGATCGTCTCCTTCCCGCAGGAGGGCATGTACTCCTATGAAGGTCCTCATGGCGAATCCGGCGCGGATTTGGTTGAGGAAGGCCTGAAAATGGGTGCTGATTGCGTCGGTGGCATTCCGCATTTCGAGCAGTGCCGTGAGTTCGGCGAACGTTCCATGCACACCGTGGTCGAACTGGCTTCGAAGTACGACAAGCTCATCGACGTGCATTGCGACGAAACCGACGATCCAAACTCACGTTATCTTGAACTGCTGTCCGCACTCGCCTATCGCGCCGGTATCGGTTCGAAGACCACGGCAAGCCACACTTGCTCCTTGGGATCGGCCGACAATGCCTATTTCTTCCATCTGACCAAGCTGTTGAAGGCCGCACATATCAATTTCGCCTGCGCACCTACGGAAAATCTGTATCTGCAGGGGCGTCAAGACACGTTCCCGAAGCGTCGTGGCATCACGCGAGTCAAGGAGCTCACCGAAGCTGGGGTGAATGTGTCGCTTGGTCAGGATTCCATGCAAGATCCCTGGTATCCGGTCGGTAACGGCAATATGATGCTGATTCTCGATTATGTGCTGCATTTGGCGCAGATGATGAGTTTTGAAGAGATCGATGATGCGTTGAAGTTCCTGACAGTCAACGGCGCAACCACGCTCGGCATGCGCGATTCGTATGGTCTTGAGGCAGGCAAGCCCGCAAACTTCATTGTGCTTGATGCTTCCAGCGTGTTCGACGCCGTATACGAGCGTTGCGAAGTGCTTCGCTCGGTACGAGAGGGTCGCACACTGTTCACCCGTAACACGTCAATCACTGCCGATCTCGATCTGCTGACACTGTAATTCGTCAAGTTTCGAAATACTTTCGGCATACGAAAGGCCTTGAAATCATTACATACGATTTCAAGGCCTTTCGTGTGTCGCGTTACTTACGCACCGATTGCTTATTCAACAGATTCTGCGGATTCCGTAAGTTCTGTCGATTCCGTCGATTCGGCAGGTGCCTCGGTTTCAGCTGCGACTTCACCTTCAGCAGGCTCCGTATTTGGCTCTTCGAACGCCTCACCGGTAAAGGTGAACTCGCCCAGGATGCCTTCGCCTTCCGCATCGACCTTCACGCGCTGGCCATCTTCGAGGTCGCCCATCAGGATCTTCTCCGAAATGGCGTCTTCGACGTCGCGCTGAATCACGCGACGCAACGGACGCGCGCCCAGCAGCGGGTCGAAGCCCTTCTGTGCGAGCAGATCCTTGGCAGCGTCGGTAAGCTCGAGGGACATGTGGCGATCGAACAAGCGATCATTGAGCTGCTTGACGTCAAGATCGACGATCTGACGCACTTGCGGCTCGGTGAGCTGCTTGAACACGATGATGTCGTCCAGACGGTTCAGGAATTCCGGACGGAACTGCTGCTTCAGCTCCGCGGAAACCTGATCCTTCATGCGCTGGTAGCTCGACTCGGTGTTGGCACCCAAGTTGAAGCCGGTGTTGGCGGCCTTGGCGATGTCTCGCGTACCAAGATTGGTGGTCAGAATGATGATGGTGTTCTTGAAGTCCACCTTGCGGCCCTGGCCATCAGTCAGATGACCGTCATCAAGCACCTGCAGCAGCGTGTTGAAGATATCCGGATGGGCCTTTTCGATCTCATCGAACAGCACCACGGAGAACGGCTTGCGACGAACCTTCTCGGTGAGTTCGCCGCCCTCTTCGTAACCGACGTATCCCGGAGGAGCACCAAATAGGCGCGAAGCCGCATATTTCTCGGAGAATTCAGACATGTCGACACGAATCAGTGCGTCCTCGTCGTCAAACAGGAATTCGGCGAGCGTCTTGGCCAGCTCGGTCTTACCAACGCCGGTCGGGCCAGCGAAGATAAACGAACCGGACGGACGCTTCGGATCCTTCAAACCAACACGAGCACGACGGATGGAGCGGCTCAACGCGGACACGGCCTCGTCCTGGCCGATGATGCGCTTGTGCAGCTCGCTTTCCATGGTCATGAGCTTCTTGGACTCGGCCTGGGTGAGCTTGAACACCGGAATGCCGGTGGTCTGGGAAATCACTTCGGCGATGACATCCTCATCCACAACCATCTTCACATCGGATTCGCCCTCACGCCACGAAGATTCCTTCTGCTTGCGTTCGGCTTCCAGCTTCTCCTGCTTATCACGCAGCTCAGCGGCCTTTTCGAAGTCCTGGCCCTTGATGGCCTGGTCCTTCTCTTCGGCAAGCTTGGCGATCTTCGTGTCAAGTTCCTTAAGCTCCGGCGGAGCGGTCAGACGACGGATGCGCAGACGCGCACCGGCCTCATCGATCAGATCGATGGCCTTGTCTGGCAGATGACGGTCCTGAATGTAACGGCTCGACAGATCGGCCGCGGCCTGCAACGCACCATCGGTGATCGTCACATGGTGATGGTTCTCGTAACGCGAACGCAAGCCCTTAAGGATCTCGATGGTTTCGGCAATGCTCGGCTCATGCACCTGGATGGGCTGGAAACGACGTTCCAAAGCGGCATCCTTCTCGATGTACTTGCGGTACTCGTCGGTGGTGGTGGCGCCAATGGTCTGCAGCTCACCTCGCGCGAGCATTGGCTTCAACATGTCGGAAGCGCCAAGAGCGCCATCCGCGGAACCAGCGCCCACAATGGTATGGATCTCATCGATGAACAGCACGATGTCGCCGCGGGTCTTGATCTCCTTGAGCACCTTCTTCAGACGCTCCTCGAAATCGCCACGATACCGCGAACCAGCCACCATGGATCCCAGATCCAACGAATAGACCTGCTTGCCCTTCAGCGTCTCCGGAACGTCGCCGGCATTGATCTTCTGCGCCAAGCCTTCGACCACGGCCGTCTTGCCGACACCCGGCTCGCCGATCAGCACCGGATTGTTCTTGGTACGGCGGCTCAGCACCACCATCACACGCTCGATCTCACTCGAACGCCCAATCACCGGATCAAGCTTGCCGGCGGCAGCTTCAGCGGTCAGATTGCGGCCGAACTGGTCGAGAATCGCGGAACCGGTCTGATTGCGACGGTCCTGCACGCCACCGGCATTGGCCAAATCGCCCTTGCCATCGCCCTTGCCATCACCGGAATTGCCACGGATCAGGTCGATGGTGGCGCTGCGCAGCTCGCCAAGATTGACGTCCATCTTGATCAGCACCTGGGTGCCGACGCCTTCGCCTTCATGAATCAGACCGAGCAGGATATGCTCGGTGCCGATATAGCTGTGCCCCAGCTGCAACGCCTCACGCAGCGACAGCTCCAACACCTGCCTGGCATGCGGGGTGAAGGGAATGTGGCCGTTCGGCGTGGCATTCCCCTTACCGATCATCTCTTCGACCTGTTTGCGGGTGTCATCCAAGGTCACACCCTTTGAGGCCAGCGCCTTGGCTGCGACGCCGTCACCCTCACGAATCAGGCCAAGCAGCAGATGCTCGGTACCGATGTAGTTGTGCTGGAGGGTACGAGCCTCTTCCTGCGCCAGCACGATCACGCGCCGCGCACGGTCGGTAAACCGTTCGAACATGCTTGTCCTTCCACTCTTGTTAGTCCTTCAACACTCTACCGATTCGCGATGACGTTTGTTTTCATCCGCGCGTAAATTGCGCTCTCGACGCAACGCAACGGATATGCTTGACATATAGCAACGACCAAGGAGGTCACCAAGATGAGCGACACCACCCTAAATGCAACCGAATCCGGGATGCTCGCAGATATCCGCTTGCACGACATCGTCGTCGGCGTCGACGGTTCCGACGAATCCTTCGCCGCATTACGCTGGGCGCTGAACGAGGCATCGCTTACCGGCCAGCAGGTCAATGCGGTGTTCGCATGGTCCCATTCCTGGATATGGGCTCGGAACCGGAAGATGAAGAGCAGTGGGCCGAAGTCCGCCATGAGATCGCACAACGGCTTCGCGACTGGGTTTCCAAAGCTTCGCAGGGCATGACCATCAATGAGGATCATGTCAAACTCACGTCGGTCAAGGCCCACAGGAACGTCCGCATTGCTGGAGATCGGCAAGGATGCGCAGCAGATCGTAGTCGGACGCCGTTCACTCGGCAGAGTGGCACGCTGGTTCCTCGGCTCGCTTTCGGAATCGCTTGCCGAAGCCGCACAGGTTCCCGTTACCATAGTTCGCATTCTCGACGACGAGGAATCCAGCGTGCAGGATGCCATCGCCAACGCGCTTACGCCTTCGGAGAACACGGTGACGTACGATTTGCCCGGCTCCCCTCTGCCTAAGAACCAGCGGCCGATCGTGGTTGGCGTCGATGGTTCGGAAACCTCGCGACACGCCTTGCGATTCGCTATCGACCTGGCGGCTTTGCATCACGCTCCCCTGCAGGTGATGTTCTGCTGGCAGCTCAAGGATCTTGGCGTCATCGAGGGATATGAGAACGCCATAGCGCCGATTGCCGTCGGTCAGGAACGGGCGGAACGCATTCTTGACGAGCTGCTCGATTCGGTTGAGATTCCCACTGCCGGCATTCCCGACGATTTCCAGATCGAATCGCACGCCTTCCATATTTCCGCTGCGAAGGGGCTGATCGCGGCATCCCGTTACGCACGCCATCTAGTGGTCGGTTCCCGTGGATTGTCCGGCTTGGACGCGCATTTCCTTGGTTCCGTCTCCAAGCAAATCGTCAATTTCGCCGACTGCACCGTCACTGTCGTGCACTAAACCTTTGAGGATATGAAAGAAGTCCGCTTCCTTACATAGGGAACGGACTTCTTTCATATCCTCGATAAGACAGGATTACTCAGCTTCCGGAGCGTTTTCCTCTGCAGTGTCCGTTTCCTCGGCTTCGGTGGGTTCCGCATCCGTCGCTTCATCCTCTTCGGATTCGACGATAACCGGCTCTTCGTCATCGCTCAAATCAACGGTGGATTCCACCTCCGGCTCATCCTGCTGGGCCGTATGTTCGAGCACTTCCTCCTGATTCGCATCATCATCCACGGTATTGGCTTCGATATCGGCTTCGGAGGCTTCTTCCTCATCGTTCGGATTGCCGTCTTCATTCGCCGACAGCTGCTCGATCAGTTCGACGGAACCGCGTTCATCACGCGGCGCCTGCGCGATGATATCGATATGCAGGTCGTCAAATGCAGGTTTCGACTGCACCCACAAGTGAGACGGTTCCGGCGGCTCGATTTCGGAATGTTCGCCACAGCCATGGTCGATGGATACGACACGACCGTCATCAGGACTCCACTTGTTAGCGCACACGCCGAACAGAAGATTCAGTTCGCCTTTCAGAGGAATGAAGAATCCGCACGTCGAGCATGGATTGCCATCCGATGTTTTGGTGGACAACGATTTCGGTCCGCGCGGTCCCTCATACCAGCGTTTCGCGGTCTGGGAACGGCCCAAAGGCGTGAGCACGTGCCTGCGGGACAGATCGAATTCCTCAACCGCCTCGTCGATGTCCTCTTCGGAGGTCACCGATGCTACGGCATTCTCGTCTTGCGAACCGTCAACCACGTCAGCGTCCGCTCCGGCATTGTCGCCGCCGTCCGCCGCTTCGACGGTCTGCACATCGTCGGAAACGCTTTCGGCAGACTCAACGGGCTCAGTTCTGCGGAACCCCTCTTCCATACGTGGATCATCGGGATCGGTGCCGATCGAATCGGTCACCGCCAAATCGGTCGGTTCAAGACGATCCTTCCATGGAATCCATTCCGGTGGGCGCAACGCCTTGTCGGTAGGCACCAGCGATGACTCATTGACCGTCCAATGGTCCAACTCAGCATCGCGATACAACGTCACCGACCACTGCCATCCCTCATACCCACGTATGCAGGTTTCAAAACGAAAATCAGTAACGTTGTCTCCCAAGTCGATGGCTTCGACGAAGTCACCGACTTGGCCATCCTCATCGGCGACTTCGATGGCCACCGCCTGGGCGATCGCCTTGGGATCCATTGTGGTATCGGACATGAATTATTCCTGTACGTCGAAGTTATCGGCCACGGCACGCATCAGCGTGGCCAGTTTCTTGCTTTCAGCCGGAGATGGATAATGGTGGCGGCGCAACTGGTTCCCCGCGGAATCCAGCAGCTTGATAAGATCCTCCACAATGGCGGCCATATCATCCGGCTTCGGTCGAGTTGCTTTGACCAGAGACGGCGCGGATGCCACAAGGGTGAGGCCCATTGCCTGCGGACCACGGCGGCCCTCCACCACGGAATACTCGACTTTTGCACCCTTACGCAACGTCTTCACGCCCTCCGGCAGGGCGGCTGCAGGCAGGAACACATCGGCACCCTGCTCGTTCTGAATAAAACCATAGCCTTTGTTCGCATCGAACCAACGAACGCGTCCGCTAGGCATTGTCACCTCACTCTTACGTAATCCACATACCTTCAGGCGAACGAAAGAACAATCGTCCGCCGATTACAAATCAAAGATACAGTTTAGCGCAAGAGGTGGGATATGTAACCATCTCTTGCGCCAACAATCGTCAGATCATGCCTTTTTGCATGTTTGCATCATTGTTTTTTCGGCCTGCGCCCACGCTTGTCGACCTTGCGTTCGTCACTGGTCTGCGCCAACGGACGTGGTTCCACAGGAGCCACCGGAAGCACTACCGTCAGTGTCAATCCAGTCCCGTCACTGCCGGAAGCGCAGATGAAACCACTGGTGTGCCTTGACCACGGACTGGGCGATCGCCATGCCGAGACCCGTACCGCCCTTCTGTCGTGCTCTGGACGGATCCGCCGTGTAGAACCGTTCGAAGATCTTCGAGCGTGCATCTGCGGGAACGCCGGGACCATGATCGCTGAATCGCACAATTGCGTAATTCATGCCGACTTGCATGGATTGCCCCACCTCGATGGCCTCGATAAAGTGATGCAACGACTGCTCGTTGGATGGCATGCGAGACAATGATTCCGGGCTGATGGACGCCGGAAGCACGCCCATGGACACTTCAACCGGGGAATCGGCCGGCGTGTACCGATGGATGTTGCCCACAATGTTCGTGACCACCTGACGCAAGCGTGATGCATCGCCGGTCAACGTGATGTCCGGCATGGTTCCCGGCTGGAAGGCGAGACGCGAAGGATGTTCCATATCCGATCCCGCCTGCAATACCACCTGGCCGCAGGTGATGCCACGATCCGGGTCGAGCGCGTGCAGATCATCAGCCGCATCATTGACCACGGAAGTCAGCTTCACCTGCTGGGTGATATCGATGCCACGTCCTTCATCCAACCGCGCCAATGACAGCAAATCCTCGACAAGCACCGTCATACGCGCACTGGACGCTTCTATATGTTCAATGGACTCATCGGCACGTTCCAATGCTCCGGGCATGTCACGCTGCATTTTGTACAACTCCGCATATCCGTGAATCGCGGCAAGCGGAGTACGCAGCTCATGGCTGGCATCGGAAACGAACCGTTTCATCTTCTCGGTCGTTTCCTCCTGCGCGTGGAAGCTTTCCTCAATACGCGTCAGCATGGTGTTCAGCGACATGGACAGCGATCCGACTTCCGTATTTTCCGGCAAATCGGGAACACGTTGGCTCAAATCCCCTGCCGCAATCTTCGCAGCGGTCTTCTCGATACGTTTCAGCGGAGCAAGCGTGCTTTGCACGACGATGGTGCCAAGAATGGCGCCGATCAACACCACCGCGATGCCGACCATGGCACAGAACCGCGTCAACGTGTTGGACGTGTCGATCTGGTCACTCAGCGACAATCCGATGAACACGACGCCGCTGTCTTTGACCTGCCCCGTTTTGGTTTTCTCGCTCCAAGGCAGCGCCACAACACGCCACGGCGACTGTGCGGCCTGCATGATGGCATGATCCGGCACCCTGCTGGTGGTAACGTGCACCACCGCCTGTGTGGTGAACGGCTCTCCGAGCGTGACCCCGTCGATACTGCCGTCGGAAGGCAGACTCGGCTCGGACACCACGCCCTCACGGAGCATAGGCACCGACCCAGCGCCGGTACGCTTGTATTCGCTGTCCCGCACCTCGACATAATACGTGTTCACCAAGCTCCGGCCATCCTCGCTCGTGGTGCTGTCCAGCGAATCCATGCTATTGAAAATCATCTGCGCCTGATTCACCAACTGCGTGTCGGTTTTCTGTAGCAGATAATTGCCCACAAGCGTGCGAATGGAAAAGGAAATGCCGATAGTGCCAATGGTCAACAACACAATGATGCAAGTGACCAGCTTGGTGCTTAACGGAATGGCCTGCACCCTCCTGCCGATCCGCCGATGCCAAGGCACACGGTTGCGGACGCGGCTGGCCGCCGTTCTTCTGCGTGTTCTGCGGGTCAGCCGACGGCTGACGGGTATCCTGACTCATCGCGGGACCGTTTAGTTCTTCGGCGCACGAATCATGTAGCCGATGCCACGCTTCGTTTCGATAAGCGGAGCCACCTTGCGCTTCTCGCCGTTCTCATCCTCCACCGTAAGTCCGTCGACCTTCTTGCGCAGATATGAAATGTACGATTCAACAATCGCGGCGTCCCCGCCCCAATCGTACTGCCACACATGATCCAAAATCTGCGCCTTCGAGAGCACACGCCCCTCGTTATCCATCAATAACGCAGCAACTTGTATTCGGATGGGGCTCAAATCGATCGGCTGTCCGGCACGGGACACATCATGCGAATCCTCATTGATCTCCAGATCCGCGACGCGGATAATCGGATCATCCTCAACCTGCTCCTGGGGTACGGCGCAGAATGGCACGGATTCGCGCAACGACCTCCTCAAGACTGAACGGCTTGGTCACATAGTCGTCACCCCCCTACGGTCAAACCCATGACCTTGTCTTGAGTATCATCGCGAGCCGTCAAATACAGCACCGGCGTAGTGATGCCTTCCTGACGGATACGACGGGTCACCGTGAAACCGTCGATATCCGGAAGCATCACATCAAGCACAATCAAATCAGGCTGTATTTTCTCGATGACTTCGATGGCTTCAGATCCCGAAGCCGCGGTATTCACTTCAAAACCCGCAAAATGCAAGGATGCCACCAACAGCTCACGGATGGACGGTTCGTCGTCAACAACGACAATGGATGCTTCAATAGGCTTGCTCATGCTTTAAGCATCACTCTGTTCACTGGATGTTTCCTGAACGGATTCTGAGTCTTCCTTTGACGTCTGCCCTCCATCATGCGCTTCAACGGACAGCTCACCATCGGCACTCCACGCCTTCACCGGCTCGGAACGCACAGTAATCGCGGCATGCCTTCCCGCATGCTTGCGCACCTTGCGCTTGATGATGCCACGCTTGCGCAGAATATGGAACACCACCATAATCACAATCAGCAGCACCAGCACGGCTATCATGCCGCCAACACCCAACAGCACGGTCTGCGACGACGTCGAGGTCTTCTTCTGCACCGCAATCTGATCCATCATATCGGTTGCGGATTTCGACCAATCCGGAGTGCTTTCCATCAAAGGTTTCTGCGCAGCATCGGAAAGCGCATCGACCGTCGACTTCTTCTTCAACCATTCGTCGGAATTCGACGAAACGGCAACCACGAGATTGCCATCGTTCGAAGCGACCGCCAGCAAAACCGTATTCGGTTTCGGATCAAGCGATTCCAACAGCGCGCTCGCCCATTTTGCAGGTTTTTCTTCGGTGTTGAAACTTGCCAGGTACAGCAAATGCACGGTGACGCCCGTTTCCTGCTTTGTCGCGCTGATGGCATCCGTGATCTCTGCGACGTTTGATCCGAGCAGATTCTCAGTGTCGGTGATATTTTCCGTGGCCGTGATTCCGGTGCCCGTATTGTCTTCCGCGCTGCCGACGGGAGTTATCCACAACATCATCGCACAACACAACAGCATAGAAAGAAGCATGCAAGCCGCTACATTCCAACGATTTCTGAAGTTTTGCCGTTGTCGCGACACACCGATTGGGCACATTTTCGCACATCCTCCGACCACAACCCTGGTTTTTTCATTCATCGCGTTCACTGTTGCCATACAGTCCACATTACCGTTCAGATACGTCAAGTGCGAGCGAACGGTACCAACCGAGCACACAAAAGTACCTGGCAACGAAAGGATCATCATGGCACAGTTTCAGGTGGACAGCGAGCAGATTCAATCCTCGAGCGCGGCGGTAAACGCCTCCATCCAAGCGATACGTCAGTCGGTGCAGGGCATGTACGCCAATCTCAACAATCTGCAGAGCGTCTGGAGGGGCGGAGCGGCCACACAGTTCAATGCGGTGGCGGAACAATGGCGTGCCGCCCAACAGCAGATGGAGCAGTCGCTCGAATCGATTCAGCATGCGCTGACGCAGGCATCCGCACTGTATGCGGAAACCGAAATGCAGGCATCGCGTCTGTTTGCGCAGTAGCGGCAGGTACTTCCGACGCAATCAAAGCAATAGCTGGCGCAAACAAAAAGTGGAGCCCGCGTCCACTATGGGAAACGGACTCCACTTATAGCTTTTTGCTTATGCCGTCAGGCTTTGCCAAACCGTTGGATCAGTAGCCCATGTCAGCGCCAGCGGCCGGAGCGGCTGCCGGCGGTTCCGGCTTGTTGGCCACAACAGCCTCGGTGGTCAGGAACAGACCAGCGATGGAAGCTGCGTTCTGCAGTGCGGAACGGGTGACCTTGACCGGGTCGGTGACGCCGGCGGCCAGCAGGTCCTCATACTCATTGGTGGCTGCGTTCAGGCCCTGGCCGTCAGGCAGGGAGCGAACCTTGTCGATCACCACATCGCCGGACAGGCCAGCGTTTTCGGCGATCTGCTTGATCGGGGCTTCGATGGCGCGGAACACGATCGCGGCACCGGTTGCCTCGTCGCCTTCGAGCTTGACATCGCTCTCGGCCTTGGCTGCAGCCTGGACCAGAGCGACACCGCCGCCCGGCAGCAGGCCTTCTTCGATGGCGGCCTTGGCGTTGCGCACGGCATCCTCGATGCGGTGCTTGCGTTCCTTGGCCTCAACCTCGGTGGCAGCGCCGACCTTGATGACGGCAACGCCGCCAGCCAGCTTGGCCAGACGCTCCTGCAGCTTCTCACGATCGTAGTCTGAATCGGTGTTGGCGATTTCGGCACGGATCTGAGCCACGCGGGCAGCCACGTCTTCCTTGGAGCCGCCGCCGGCCACGATGGTAGTCTCGTCCTTGGAGACGATGACCTTCTTGGCGGTGCCGAGCACGGACATGTCGACGGAGTCGAGCTTGAGGCCGAGTTCGTCGGACACAACCTGGGCGCCGGTCAGGATGGCCATATCCTGCAGCATGGCCTTACGGCGATCGCCGAAGCCCGGAGCCTTGACGGCGCAGGACTTGAAGGTGCCGCGGATGTTGTTCAGAATCAAGGTCGGCAGAGCCTCGCCATCAACGTCTTCAGCGATGATCAGCAGCGGCTTGCCGGTCTTCATGACCAGCTCGGCGATGTGCACGACGTCCTGCTGAGAGCTCACCTTGCCGGAGGTCAGCAGAATGTACGGATCTTCGAGCACTGCGGTCTGATCTTCGGCGTTGGTCACGAAGTACGGAGCGATGTAGCCCTTATCGAAACGCATGCCTTCGGTGAAGTCCAGATCCAGGCCGAAGCGGTTGTTGTCCTCGACGGTCACGACGCCATCCTGGCCGACCTTGTCCAGAGCCTCGGCGATCTTCTCGCCGACTTCCGGATCAGCGGCGGAGATCGTTGCGGTGGCAGCGATCTGGTCCTTGGTCTCAACGTCCTTGGCAGCTGCGATAAGCTCCTTGACGATGGCTTCGGAAGCCTTCTCGATACCACGACGCAAAGCGATCGGGTTGGAGCCGGCGGTGACGTTCTTCAGGCCTTCGTGCACCAGGGACTGGGCCAGCACGGTTGCGGTGGTGGTGCCGTCGCCAGCGACGTCATCGGTCTTCTTGGCGACTTCCTTGACCAGTTCGGCGCCGATGCGCTCGTACGGGTCGTCCAGGTCGATTTCCTTGGCGATGGAGACACCATCGTTGGTGATGGTCGGAGCGCCGTAGGTCTTGTCGAGGACCACGTTGCGGCCCTTCGGACCGAGGGTGACCTTGACGGTATCAGCGAGCTTGTCGAGGCCCGCGAGCATTCCCTGACGAGCTTCGTCGTCGTATGCAATGATCTTTGCCATTGTTCCTCCACATATGGCTACACGGTATTATTCCCACCTTCGAAGCGAAGAACGCACCAGCCGTCAGCTGCCAGTTATCACTCTCGCTCCTCGAGTGCTAATTGGCAGATTAGCACTCTCAGGCCGAGAGTGCCAAACTCCATGTCGCCAGTTGCGCTGTAAGCAAGAAGAATTGTTCGTCTAAATAAGCCATCAACGTTGGAATTCCAAGGAAAACAAAAAAGCTAGTTCTTGGGAAAATGAACAAGGCTTTTTGTTTCGCTCACGGCGTTTTTCAGTCAAGCAACACCACAACGATTGGCGTGACGAGTCCATCGCTTTGCTGCACATTCGAAATTCCCAGCGTCTGTGCGACGTTTTCGGCGGTCGCCTTATCGGTCTCGTTCTGATACCAGACCACGGTCTGCGAAGGAACGTTTCCCGTCGGATTGCTGGCAGAACACTGGTATACCCGGCTTGGGTCAGCACGTGCGGCCTTGCTTTGCGCATAACCGGTGATATTCGTCGCGTTCACGACGCGAACCTCAGTACCCGTGTTCACAGCCTGCTGCGCAGTGGCGTTATCCGTCTGCTCGGCATTCTGGCCGGCATTCTGGTCGGCGTTCTGATCATTTTGCTGCGAGTCGGTCGGCGAATCGGCATTGGATGCGTCCGTCTTATTGCCGGAAGCGGAGTCGGATTGGGACTTGGACTTGCTCTCGCCGCTCTTGCTCTTTTCGGCACTTGAAGTAGTCGAACTCTCCTGCGACGACCACGGCATCTTCAGATTGTTGATCTCACCTGAATAAATGCTCCAGAACAACAAACCAGCAAGCAGCGCCACAATGATGACAATGACGTACGGCATGGCCCGGGACGCCGCGGAACGCGCGCCACGGTGAACACCCATAGGTCCCGCCGGAGGATTGTCGTACACATCCTTCTCGTAGGAATCGTAGGTCTCCTTGTCCTGCTTAGCCATATTGCAAACCTCGTTTCTCACACGCTTATCTGCCAAGTGTACCGACCACCTCAGTCAGAACACAATCGAGCCGCATTCCCACCCCTATTCCGAACGTTCGTGAAACCATCCCGTGAAAACCAAACCACCCCTGTCATCAGGACCGCAACACGTCGTACAGTAAGATGCATGACACAATCGAACATCAAGCCGTTGAAAGATCTCGTGGAGCCCGGATGGGCGAATGCCCTCGCCGAGGTCGAGCCACAGGTGCACCGCATGGGCGATTTCCTTCGAGGCGAAATCGCAGCCGGACGCCGGTATCTTCCCGCCAGCGCGAACATTCTGCGCGCCTTCACCATCCCATTCGACAGCATCAAGGTGCTTATCGTGGGCCAAGACCCCTACCCAACCCCCGGTCATCCGGTGGGACTGAGCTTCTGCGTGGCGCCCGATGTCCAGCCCATTCCTCGTAGTCTGACCAATATATACAAGGAGCTGACGGATGACCTCGGCGTACCCATGCCCACGAACGGCGATCTGACGCCTTGGACGAATCAAGGCGTTATGCTGCTCAACAGATGCCTGACCGTCGAAGCGGGCAAGCCCGGCAGCCATCAGGACAAGGGGTGGGAGATCGTTACCGACGCGGCGATCAAAGCGCTTAACAACCGCCGCAATCCCGATGGCAGCATCAAACCCTTGGTCGCCATCCTGTGGGGGCGCAAGGCGCAGATGCTGGGACCGCTGCTCACCAACGCATATATTATCGCCTCACCTCATCCGAGTCCTATGTCCGCGCGATACGGATTCTTCGGTTCAAAACCGTTCTCCCGCGCCAACCAAGCGCTCATCGCCGCAGGCGAGAAACCTGTGGACTGGTCCCTCCCGTCAGCTTAACCCGTTACAGTAGCAACTATGGCTTTATTCCCTCCGAAGAATCCGGTACCGACACCAACCCCCGTTCCAATGCCGGCCGTCACCAAACCGAGCACGTTGCCCCCAGAGGACATCAACCGGGCGAAACAGCTCGGCACGTGCATCCGCGCACGCTTCGCGCAGACCCTAGTTGGACAGGACAACCTGCGTGAATCGCTGATCACCACGCTGGTGGCAGGCGGACATATTCTCATCGAATCCGTACCGGGTCTGGCCAAGACCACGGCCGCGCAGACGCTGGCGACTTCCGTGTCCGGATCGTTCAAGCGAGTGCAATGCACGCCTGATCTGATGCCATCCGATCTGGTGGGCACCCAGGTCTTCGATTTCGCGACGCAGAAGTTCTCCACGCAGATCGGCCCGATCCACGCCAACTTCGTGCTGCTCGACGAAATCAACCGTTCAAACGCAAAAACCCAATCGGCCATGCTTGAAGCCATGGCCGAAGGAGCCACCACCATCGGCGGCCAGTGCATCGCACTGCCGAAACCGTTCATGGTCATCGCTACACAGAATCCAATCGAGGAGGAAGGCACGTTCAACCTTCCTGAGGCGCAAATGGACCGTTTCATGGTGAAAGCCGTCATGACGTATCCGACCGCGCAGGAGGAACAGCGCATGCTCACCATGCTCACCCACCGCGGCTCCGACACTTTTGATTCACGAACGCTCACCGGTGACGTCGTGTCCATCAGCGATGTCGAATTCCTGCGCGCCGCGGCCCGTCGCGTGCATGTGTCCGACGCAATCATGAAATACGCGGTCGATATCACTGCCACATCCCGAGGAGCCGGCACCAAGCCGGTGCAGGGATTGTCCACACTAGTGCGTCTCGGAGCCTCGCCACGCGCGTCCATCGCGCTGACTCGCATCGGACAGGCCAACGCGTTGATGCAAGGCCGCGACTATGTGATTCCGGAAGACGTCAAAGCCTTCACACATGAAGTGCTTCGCCACCGCATCCTGCTCACGTTCGAGGCCCTTGCCGACGGCGTCACCAGCGATCAGGTCGTGGACTCGATCGTTCAGGCGGTTCCCGTTCCATGATCGACGCAATTCGTTCCGAAGATCCGATCCGCAGTAAGATCGAAGCCCTCGGAACCACGTTGAGCCTGCCGACTGTTCGCAAGGCGCTCGGTATTCTTGAGGGTGCGCACGCATCAGACAAGCGTTTCGGCGCCGACGATGTCATGGATATCCGCATCTATGAGCCTGGAGACGAGGCAAAACGGATTGATTGGAAGACCAGCGCCCGTGTGGGCCGCCCCATGGTGGTGCAGCGCGAACGCCCATCCACTTCACGCGCCTGGCTTTTGCTCGATGTCGGACAGGAAATGACCGGTACCTGCGTTTCCGGCGAACAGGTTCATCAGGTCGCAGCCAACGCCCTATGCATGTTCGCGGCGCTCAGCCTGCGTCGTGGTGACGAAGTGTCCATAGTATTCGGCGATTCAGGCTCGATCACCCGTGTGCCATTCAATGGCGGACTTACGCAATTCGAACAGACGTTGGACAATGCGCTGCAGCGTGATTGGAACAAACCTCGCAATATCGACGCTTTGCTGGAGTACGCCCGTCGCATTCGCGACAGGGATGCGTTGGTGGTGATCGCCACCGATGAGCACGCACTTAAGGAACGTCATGTGGAGTCCATTCGCAGGATCGCAAGGACCCATCCGATGGTGCTCATCGATGTCGCAACCATTAATCCGTTCGACAATAGCCATGCGCGCGACGTATTCGACGCGGGCAGCGACCGCCGCATTCCGGCATTCCTGCGCACCGGCAAAACGGCGCAGGAGGTTCGCACGCATCGCGAATATCTGTCCGCGTCCATCAGACATGAGCTGAATCGTTGCGGTTCCACAGTGATCCGTGCCGATTCAAGCGAACGTATGTTCCGGGAATTCGTACGGATGGTATCCGCATCCCTATCTCGCTCCACACGCAATCAGCTCAAAGCACCGTCCTCACTCACCTTGGGAGGCAAAGCATGAATCACATCGCCTTGTCTCGCAACGATTTCGACACACTGGACCCGATTCATATCGAAACGGGGCTGGGCATCGTTGTCGCGGTATGCCTCATCCTTGCCGTGGCACTTGTCGTCTTGGTGGTATGGCTGTCGAAACCAACTCTCAAGCCAACGAAGAAAACCAATCGCGGACGTCACGACGCATCGACGGGCACGTCGATATGGCATGAACGCATCAACGATGTGGTGGACCGTCATGCCAACGGCGATCTCGGAAGAGAGGAAGCGTTCGCCCTGCTCGCATCGATCGCCAGAGATTTCGTCTCCACGGCCACCGGCAGCGACGTGCGCAATCAGACGCTCACCGATATTGAAGCGACACCTCGCACGACCGGCAACCAGCATGGGCTCACCCTGCTCAGGCAGACCATCGAGGCATTGTATCCGCCGGAATTCGCGGATGCCGAACGCAATCACACGGCCAGAGAGGCCACGGTTGAACAGGCTGGAGAGTGGGTTGCCAATCTTGTGGAAAGGTGGCGATGAATGGAATTGTCATGGCACTGGCCGTGGGTAGGCCTTGCAGGCCTGATTGCGTCATTGACCGTCATCGCCATCATGGTATTGGCGTCCGCAAAACGCGGGCATAACGACTCAGGATCCGTGCGGACGTTCAGTTTGGATGACGATCTCAACACCGAAACCGCATCGAGATTATTTCGGCAGTGGCGCACCATGTCACGTGCCGCCGTCGTTCTGTTGGTGATGGCACTGGTGCTGGCGATAGCGCTGGTGGCACGCCCCAGCACCGTGGATGAGGGAGAGGAGCGTGCGAGCAGCCGCGACATCGTGCTGTGCTTGGACGTATCTGGTTCGACGTTGCCATACGACCGCGAAGTGATCGATACCTACCGCACATTGGTGGACAATTTCAAGGGCGAGCGCATCGGATTGAGCATTTTCAATTCCACGTCACGTACCGTGTTTCCGTTGACCGACGATTACGAATTGGTGTCCGAACAGCTCGACAAGACCAGCACGATACTGAAAGGCGTCGAATCGCAGGATGATATCGACAAGATGAAAGACAGCGATTACCAAGCGATTTCCGACTGGCTGGAAGGTACGCAGAATCGTAAAGAGGCCACTTCCCTGATCGGCGACGGCGTGGTGAGTTGCGCAGCCATGCTGCCAGGTTTCGCCTACGGCAGTTCCAACGCCGAGACCGCATCCCGTCAACGTGCCGCTTCCATTGTGCTCGCCACCGACAATGTCGTTTCCGGAGATCCGACATACACGCTTCAGGAGGCTCTTGACCTGACCAAACAGGCGGAAATCACCGTGGACGGACTGTTCTCCGGACCGCAGCAAAGCGAATCGGAACAGACGACCAAACAGTTCGAATCCGAAATCGAATCGCATGGCGGCGTGTTTCTCACGCAATCGAACGGCGCTTCCGTGGCTGAGCTGGTCAAGCAAATCGAATCGCGGCGCAACCATGACAGCGCGGCAAGCAGCAAGGCCGCAATATCGGACGCACCGGGATGGTGGACGCTGGCATTGGCAGTGGCGATAGTGATTTGGCTGCTCTTGGCTTGGAGGTTGAGGCGATGACCAATCTGACGCTCTCCCCTGCTTTGGGATGGCCTTTAGGCACGGCGATCTGCGTGATCATGCTGGTTTGCGCAGTCGCGCAGATTGTGCTTCATATCCGTAGACGCAGCCAAAGCGATGAAACCGTCTGGGCTTGCGCAAGACGATCGATGATTTGTGCGCTGGTGGCCATCATGGCATTGACGCCAAGCATCGTCTCGTCCACGAACAGCCGTGCGATTAACACCACCGATGTGGTGGTGGCGGTGGATGTGACCGGTTCCATGGCGGTCGCGGACGCGCAGTATGGTTCCGACGAACAGCTCAGCCGCTTGGATGTTGCCAAGCAGGCGGTGAAGGATATTGCCGCCATGTATCCGAATTCCAGTTTCGCGGCATTGCGATTCGGCGCTTCGGGAACGTTGGATGTTCCGTTGACGCCTGATTCGAAGGCGATCGATAATTGGGCGGACACGCTTGCACCGGAATCGACTTCCATTTCGGCCGGTTCGACCTTGGATGTGCCGATTGACCAGTTGTTGCTCACATGCAAGTCGATTCACGATCAGCATCCCGATGATGCGATCGTGCTGTACCTGATTTCGGATGGCGAGCAGACCTCGTCGAAAACACGCCGAACGTTCTCATCGTTGCGACGCTACCTTTCCGATGCGTTCACCGTCGCCGTGGGCAGCGAGCAGGGAGGCAATATCCCCGTGACCGGCGATGGCGTGGAGGAAGGCGACACGCAATGGGTCACCGATCCGGAAACCGGCGAGCCTGGCGTGTCCCGTATGAATGCCGACGAAATGAACGCCATCGCCGACGAGCTCAGTGGAACCGCCATCCAGCTCAATGCCACGACGACCATGAGTGGCGGGGATTCCAAAGAGGCATCCAGCAAATGGCGTGTCACGCAGACATCCAAGCAACGCACAAGAACCGTCGCCATGGTCTGGCCGTTCGCCATTGCCGTAGCGCTGCTGCTGACGTTCGAGGCCGGGGCATGGATCACGCAATCAAGGAGGCTGCTGTGAGCACAACCGTTACAGCACGTGCATCGCTGCCCGTTCGCATCGCCATCGCCGTCATCGCAGCCATATCGGTTATTGTGGGCGTGCTTGGCATAGTGAATCTCGCATCCGTCAGCAACTACAACCAGGCCACGGACAGTCTGAATGCGAATATCAAAGCCAGCCAACAGCAAGACGCCGATTTCGACAAATTGCAGACCCAACAGCAGCAGACCGACGCGCAATTCCGTGAAGCTGGCGCGGCCGGCATGTTGCTGCTGCCAAACGTACGCACATCCATCGAGCATAATGCCGAAGTTTCGGCAAAACTGACCGAATCCATACGCAAGAAAATCGAAGAGATGCAGCATGCCGACGGCACCGAGGCCGACACAGCCATCGAAGGTGGGCAATCCGTCACCGATGGAGGCCAAGGCAACGGAGGAACCTTGACTGACGAGCAGCGTCAGAAGGTGGAGGAGCTTCTGGCCCAGAACGCACAGTCCGCCCAATCCGATTCCGATGATTCCGGTTCGGCGGCCAAGCAGGATTCCAACCAAACATCTTCGCCCGCAAAACCCTGGTAAGGGGGCTTATTTCAGGAAGTTATCCACAGGCATGTCGGCGTGTTTTTGTTGATTTTTCAACGATGACACGCCGACATCGTGCTTTTCGCCCGTCCTCCGACCACAAGCCTTGTTCGCCGGCTTGGGCAACCGCCCGATGTGCTCCAATATAGCTATGAACGCATCAATCACCTATCCGTTTATTCCCGGACTGGGGTTCAACCTCATCAACACCTTGGCCTCAACGCCAGGCATGCCATGCCATTGCCGTGCTGGCGTGCGAACCACCCAACTGCTCGTCAATGCCAAGCTCACGTCCATATCGAAACATCTTGACGATCTTGACGCCACGCTCGCCTCCAGTTCATTGCCCGATTGGACAGGAACCGCCGCCGAATCATACCGCGCGCGGCTTGATGAGTTACGCAAGCAATCCCTGACGCTACGGGATTCGATCAACGCCACCTTGCGTCTCCTATGGGCAGTAGGTGCGGCATGAGCTGGGAAGTGACCGCCAAAGTCAGCGGCGGATGCAAATACTCCACGGAGGAAACCGAGGCATATATGCGCGCGGCAAAAGCCCTCAGCCATCAAGCCGACGCTCTGAGCCGCGCCCATGATTCAGTCCGGGCATTGAGCCTTCAGCTTTCCTCCTACCCCTATGCGTCGTCGGCCATCGCCTCGCTGTCCGGATCAAGCCCCTATTGCAATGCCACGGATCACATCGAACTGCCATACGACCAGCTCGTCGAACAATGTGACGCCCATGCAAGCGCGCTGGGAGCCATGGCGGCAAGATTGTCTGAGCTATCGGCGCTGATCATTCGCGCGCAATCGTTATATTCCCAGGTCGACGACGCTGGCAGAAGAACACTGAACGAACTGCTGCAAGTGGCGATCACATCGTTCCCGAAGGAATCGATACTCGCCGGCGCAGCCATGTCCGCCTTGGGATATGTGATGGGATCCACCAATGAGGGCAAATCCAATCCCATATATCTGCTGGACTCGTTGGATTGGGCGCAGGAAGGCATCATGAGCGCGGCCGGCGCCGCGGTCAGCGGATACGGCAAGGTCAAAGGCCTGCTGCGTACCGATGAGGTCAACCATGCAGCCGGCACCATCTCCAAGGCATCGTCGCGCGGTTACAACCTGATCCAGGGCAACAATCTCACCGTCACCCAAGTCCATCCGAAAACCGAAGTGGTGCGTGAATCGCATAATGTCGGAGAGGCCATGGAGGATCTTCGACGTCTTGCCGAGGAACGTCTCGGCAAGACCGATCTCGACAGCGGACTTGACTACGGCACCATCGCCATCTCCAAATACCGTAAATCCGACGGAACCAACTCATGGCTCGTCACCATTCCAGGCACAGACGGCAAGCACGATTCTCCATTTGGGTGGCCGCAAAACGTCGAACTCATGAGTTCGGACAGCAAGCAACGCATGGAAGCGGACAGTGCGCGAATGGTGCAGGAAGCCATGAAACAGGCCGGCATCAAATCCAATGAGCCCGTCGCATTGATCGGACATTCGCAAGGTGGCATCGTTGCCGCCACCATCGCCTCGGACCTGAAAGACGATTATGACATCGAACATGTGGTTACCGCCGGGTCGCCCGTCGCCAATCATCCGATTCCGGAAAAAACATGGGTGACCAGCGTGGAAATGGACGACGAGCTCGTGGCGGCCCTCGATGGCGCCGCCAACCCCAGTTCCGACCATTGGCTGACCGTACGCGGCACCGCAAGCAAATCCAGCAGCAACCAGGAATCAACGTTCGCAGGCACTCCCGTCACAGACGCTCCAGACAACAAGGAAATCACGCATTGGCTCAAATATCACCAAGCCGCATACCAGAACGCAACGGACATGGGATCCACCGCAGTGAACACCCACGAACGGCATTTCGATGAGATCATCGACGGCGATCTGCAGGAAGTCATGTATTTCGAAGGGCGCATGAGCAAATGAAAAAACACTGCAGCCACGGCGCGACAAGAACGGTATCACGGCATACATCATGAAAGCCATCCACCGAGCGGACAGATACGCAACTTTCGTTTACGGCTGAACGTATGCTGTAGTCTATGAAGCTTACTGATATCTCCCCTGCAATCGCATTGACCCCTCTTGACGGCCGCTACCATCAGCAGACCGCTCCGCTTGTCGAATATTTGAGCGAACCTGCGTTGAACCGCGAGCGCATGCGCGTCGAAGTCGAATGGATGATTCTGCTGGCCAACGGTTTCGAGGGCAACGGCAACCAGACCATCGTTCCCGGCGTCAAGCCGCTCACCGATGAGGAACAGGCGTTCCTGCGCGCCATTCCTGAGGAGTTCGGCGCCGAGGGTATCGCGCAACACGCCGCCCATGAGGCAAAGACCCATCATGATGTGAAGGCCGTGGAATACTACATCGACGACCAGCTCGACAAGGCCGCCGACGTGCTTGGCCACGACACCCAGCTGACCGGCCTGAAGACTTTGGTACATTTCGCATGCACGTCCGAAGACATCAACAACCTGTCCATCGCCCGCTGCGTGAAAAACGGCATCGAGAATGTGTGGCTGCCGGGCGCTCAGGCCATCGTCGACCATTTGGCTCAGAAGGCTGAGGAATACCGTGACAAGGCCATGCTGTCGTTAACGCACGGCCAGCCTGCTACACCGACCACGCTTGGCAAGGAACTCGCAGTGTACGTGTACCGTCTGAACCGCCAGCTGAACAAGGTCAGGGCTCAGGAATATCTCGGCAAGATCAATGGCGCTACCGGCACGTTCGGCGCGCATTTGGCCGCATGCCCGGATGTCGATTGGGTGGCCGTCTCCCGCGAATTCGTCACCAACCGCATGGGTCTGACGTGGAATCCGCTCACCACTCAGATCGAATCGCATGATTGGCAGGCCGAACTGTATGGCACCATCAGCCACACCAACCGCATTCTGCACAACCTGTGCGTGGATGTGTGGATGTACATCTCCCGTGGCGTGTTCGCCCAGGTTCCAGTCAAGGGTGCTACCGGATCCTCCACCATGCCGCACAAGGTCAATCCGATTCGTTTCGAAAACGCGGAAGCCAATCTGGAGATCTCCTGTTCGCTGCTCGACACGCTGTCCGCAACGCTGGTCGAATCCCGTTGGCAGCGCGATCTGACCGATTCCACCACGCAACGCAACATCGGCTCCGCGTTGGGCTACTCCGTGCTCGCGCTCAACAATCTGATGGGCGGTCTGAACTCCATCCATCCGAACGACATCGCCATCGAAGCCGAGCTGGACTCCAACTGGGAGGTGCTTGGCGAGCCGATCCAGACCGCCATGCGCGCCTGCGAACTTGCCGGCCTGCCGGGCATGGACAAGCCGTACGAGAAGGTCAAGGAGCTTATGCGCGGCCATGAGATCTCCAAGGAAGCCGTCGAGCAGTTCATCGATCAGCAGGCGTTCGATGACGCTACCACGGCTCGTCTGAAGGCGCTGACTCCGGCAACATATACCGGCGTCGCCAGCAAACTGGTAGATTTCGACCGCTGAACCGAAGCTGTCAAATAAGTACCAAAACCATACGCCCTGAGGGTGGCCGCGTATTTCGTAGCCACCCTCAGGGCGTATTATCGAATGCAGTGGGGCGATATGACCCACCTGAAGCCAATCTCACGTATGGAGCAAGTCAACAGTGTCTCACTCCCCTGCAGTCAATAAGCCCGCCCCGCATATCGACGATGTGCCGCCGAAGCGCAGTCGTGATTTCGCCGATCTGACGCACGCATTCTTCGCCTTGGTGCTCGGCATAGGCGTGATTCTGTTCTCCGTGTACTTGCATGGCACCGCGTCCGGCGTGGAATCCGACGTTCATTCCGCCGGCCGCGTGGTCAGCTGGCTGATGGATGTTCCCTCGGCATTATTGCAGCAGCTTGCCATCGTATGCATCACCGTCAGCGTGCTCATCCAGCTGCTTACTTCCAAAGAGTGGCTGCAAAGCGTGATTTCCGTGGTTTCCCTCATATTCGGATTCTTTGCGGTGTGGGGCATATCCGCGCTGATCAGCAACTCCGGCAATACCATGCTGATCATTCCACTGCAATCCAACAGCACATCCGTAGGCACTGGACTGCTCCCCGATTTTTATGCCGCCATGGCATCGTTCCTCACCGTCTCCGGCCCTCGGCGTATCCGCTCATGCACCAAATGGGGCTGGAACGTGCTGTATGCAGTGGCAGTGCTGATGGTCGTGCTTTCATGGAATTCACTGGCTGGCGTCATCGCATCCTACGCCATAGGCCGTGTTATCGGCATGCTGATCCGTTTCGCCATAGGCACGCAGAACAATGGCGCGTGGGGATCACAAATCGCGCAATCATTGCGTTCCATCGGTATTGACACATCATTGCTCACCCGCCGAGTCGCCCCCTACGTCGATTCGGGAGTATTGAAGGCCACGCTGGATGACGATCTGGCCGAAAATTCCCGTATTTACGATGTTGTCGACTATGACGGCAAGCAATACACCGTTTCCGTACTCGACAATCAAGTGCATGCGGCCGGATATCTCAACCAAGTATGGCAGTGGCTTCGCCTGACCGGTGTTTCCATGCGTCGCGACCGTTCCTCGGTTGACGCCATGCACCATCATTACGCCATGATTCTCGGCCTGTCCAATGCCGGTTTGGAAACTCCGCGCGTGTATGGTGTGGCCGATTATGGAGAATCCTCCATTCTGGTGTTCCACCGCAACCGCATGCCATTGGAATGCAACCAAAACACCATGTCCGACCATGATATGGAAGCGTTCATGGAATATCTCACCACAGCACACCATCATGGCTTCACCCATCGTCGCATCACTCCGGAAACCCTGTCCCGCATGGAAAACGGGCATCCGGTAATCGCAGGTTGGCATAATGGCGATTATGGCAGTTCCGCTCCGAACTTCGCACTCGACAAAGTGCAGTTGCTGGTTCTTCTTGCCACACTCAATGGCAATGATCGTGCGATCGCCTGCGCTCGCAGGACATGGGGAGACGAGCAGCTGATCGATTTGGCACCCTTCATACAGAAGGCTGCCATTCCCGCTTCCACGCGCGCATTGCCTGGCTGGGACAAGCATGTGCTTACCGATTTACGTACGCGTATTTCGGCGCTCGCTCCGCAGGATGTCGCGGATTCCATGGAAAAAGTCACGCTTTCCCGGTTCAGTCTTCGCTCGTTCATTGCGATTGCGCTGCTGGTGGTCGCCGTATATGTGGTGTTCACCCAGATTCAGCCGGCCGAAATGATCAAGGCCGTCAGAGACGCCAATCTCGCCATGGCGTTGGTTTGCGTCGCGCTTGGCTTTGTGGCGTGGCTTGGTTCCGCTATCACCTTGGGTGTGTTCATGGATTCCGATAAACGCAACACGATCGGCTTGTATTGCTCTCAGATGGCGTCCGGTTTCACTGCGGTGTCCATGCCGGCCGGCGTCGGTCCAGCATTCGTCAACCTGCAGTTCCTTCGTAAAAGCGGCTATCGCAGTACGGCTGCGACCGCGGTTATGAGCGCGGTCTGGGCCGTACAGGGAGGCACTACCATCGTGTTGTTGCTGACGATTGGCCTATTCACCGGCCGCAACACATTGTCCGGCATGATTCCGACCAATACGCTGATCATGGTGATCGCCATCGTCGCGTTGGTTGTGTCAGCCGCCATGGCGATTCCTCCAGTGCGTCATTTAGTGACCGAGAAATACCTTCCAGTGGTCAAAGCATACGCGCGCAACCTGGTCAATGTGCTTGCACGGCCAAAGGAACTGGCCCTTGGCATTGCCGGCGCACTGGTGCTTAACCTTGCGACCGGACTGGGATTCTGGGCAGCATTGATGGCGTTTGGATACCACACGAATCCTGCGGAAACCACCTTCATTTTCCTGCTTGCCAACACTTTGGGCTCCGCGGTTCCCACTCCTGGCGGTCTGGGTGCCGTGGAGGCCGTGCTGTCGGTGGCGTTCACTGCCGTGGGCATCCCCTCCTCCATCGCGGTTTCCGCTACTCTTGTCTACCGAATCGCCTTCTACTGGTTGCGTATTCCGGTCGGTGCGTTGGCCATGAAATGGCTTGACATGCATAATTTGATCTGACAAACACCCCCGTACACTTTGTTTTCCCCCTGATTTTCAAAAAAGCGACCAAAACCCTTGTAAAATGCCATTTTCCTCATAAGAGTGCGCTAATATCATAGAGAACGTGGATGTTCGTAATCAGAATGTCCCCTGACCCAAGAAGGATGCTTTATGGCATACAACAAGTCTGATCTCGTCTCGAAGATCGCTCAGAAGTCCAACCTGACCAAGGCTCAGGCTGAGGCTGCGGTGAACGCTTTCCAGGACGTGTTCGTCGAGGCAATGCAGTCCGGCGAAGGCCTGAAGCTGACCGGCCTGTTCTCCGCCGAGCGCGTCAAGCGCGCAGCCCGCACCGGCCGCAACCCGCGCACCGGCGAAACCATCGAGATTCCGGCAACCTACGGCGTTCGCATCTCTGCCGGCTCCCTGCTGAAGAAGGCTGTCACCAAGTAAGTCATGTACTGATATGTTGCTTACACGACGAAAGCCCCGACCATGACGGTCGGGGCTTTCGTCGTTCATGACACTTGTACAAGCGTCATTCTGCGCTACACTATGCATATATATTAGACATCGTGTCCATATAGATGGAGAGAGACATGACCGATCAACGCAAGGAAGTCATCAATCAACTGCATGAATTGAACATTCTGCTGCTGCATACCAAGCTGAAGGCCACACGCACACAGACCGCGCTACGAGCCGCCACACGAGTATGCAACGTCGAAGCGGCACGTCGTGGCGTGCCACCGCTGCAACAACTTCCCAAAAGCCATGACACGGCAACGCACATGCTTGACTGCCTCAGCACCGAGGATCTTTCCACCCTCAGCGAACTTCTGCAGCGCATCATCGACAACACCGACACCAGGATTCTCGATGAAGAGGTTGTCGAGCGACGCAAAGCCATCCATGAATTCCTTATGCTGAATCACACAGATACGGAGGTGCAGGAATGAGCGACGAGCAGGAGACCATTCCCGAAGCAAATGCCCCCAAACCAATCCGCATCGACAAACGATCCCTGTTCACTCCCAGTGAAGCCGTGGCCGTGGAACAGCATTCCACAACACCACATGTGTCACGAACCCGTTATGGAACCGCACGCATCGAAGGTCGCCTCTCCTCCCCCAATGCGAGAGTACCCGCAGTCATATCGCAACATTGCGGCGGCATCACAGTCAAAGGCCATACGCTCAAATCGTTCGCCTATACCACCGACGCTGCGATCATCCGTAATACCAATGCCAACGCCATTCTCGCCGTCTACCCGTTCACTGGAGAACCGGTGATCACACAGGCGTTGCTCACTGTGGCACAAATGCCACTTTTCGTAGGCGTCGGAGGAGGCACCACCACCGGTCCGCGTGTGACCGAGCTGGCCATGGTGGCTGAAATGCAAGGTGCGGCAGGCGTCGTCATCAACGCGCCGGCACCAGCGGAAACCATCGAAACCACCATGTCCATGGTCGACATTCCCGTTATCGCAACAGTCACGGAAGACGACGAAATCACCGAATGCAAGATTCTCGCCGGTGCGGCCATCATCAACGTCGCAGCCGGAGCACGCACCGCGCAAGTCGTGGCAAGCATACGTGCGCATCATCCGGAAATACCGATCCTGGCATCGGGAGGCGGATCCGAAGATCGCATCCTCGCCACCATCGAAGCGGGCGCGGATGCCATCACATGGACGCCGCCAAGCGCGCAACAGCTGCAATCGCAGATGATGGCGAAATATCGCGGCGAAGCCTGATTCAAGCCAATCAAAAACGAAAGCGACCGCAGCGCAATCGCAAAACAATTCAGGAGAACATACCGATATGGGAGTGGGGTGTGACCGAAGCTTGTCGGCCACACCCCACTCCCATCGACGTTTCCCATTGCCACCATCGCTTACTCCAAAGCGCCAATCATGGCTTGGAAATCCTCATTCTCCCTGCATTGGAACGGATCCAGCAGCACCATATCCATCTTCCGCGGCGCATGCAACGATAGTCTGGTCCAATCGCAGGAATACTGCGCGCCATGCGATTTGGCCGCACTGACGAATCTGCCGCGCAATGCGGCACGAGTATCCGCCGGCGGCATGGTACGCGCCTTTTGCGCCTCACGACCGTCAATCAGCGAACGCAAGGCACCACGGCGAAGCAACGACGCATACAACGCGCCATTGGCCACGTCATGATAGTCCAGATCCAACTGTTCCAGCTTGCTCAGCGGAAGATCCGCACTGGAACGGGCACGTAACGCTTCAAACAGGCGGTACTTGCACACCCAGTCCACTCTGTCTCCCAAAGCATTTGCATTGCCGGAACGGAACGCTTCCAACGTATTGCGCCACTGGCGAAGCACATCGTGCACATCGGTGCGAGGCAACGACGAGGCCACTTCCGGATGCTCATCCACGAACTGTTCCACAGCCTGTAGATAACGTTCCTGCATGGCTACGGCACCACCCTGCAACGTCGATCCATCGGCCATGGCAAACGAAGCATTCACGCCGCTCATATCGCGACTGACCGCACGGTTTGCGGCACCGGCGTCCGCGAACGCGAACCGCGAGAATCCCGACTCACGTCCTTCACGCCCAGCCTGTTCGATAACGCACAGCACCAGATGCGTGGTGGCCAGCTTCATCATCGTGGCCCATTGAGAACGGTTTGAATCGCCGATGATCACATGCAGCCTTCGGAAGGCGTCGGGATCGGCATGCGGCTCATCCCTCGTGTTGACCATTGGACGCGATCTTGTGGTCGCCGATGAAACAGCCTCATCCAGAAAATCGGCACGCTGCGTGATCTGGAAACCTGATTCCGTCACCCTGCCTGCGCCAGTGAACAGCTGCCTGGTAATCAGGAACGGCAGCAATTCGTGTTCGATGACGTCCAACGGCACAAAACGACGTACCAGATAGTTTTCATGGCAGCCGAAGGAATGCCCGGCGGAATCCACATTGTTTTTGAACACATGCACTGTGGCACGTGGCCCATGCGTGGCTCGAAGCCTTTGCTGGGCGTCCAACGCAAGATCGCGCATCACCAGTTCGCCGGCCGCATCCACGGCAAGGGCGTCCATGGGATCGCAGGCCTCGGACGTGGCATATTCAGGATGCGATCCGACATCAAGATACAGTCGCGACCCGTTTTCAATATACGTATTGGTCGATCGCGCGGAGGCAACGATCGGCTGGAACATCATCATTGCCGTCTGGCTGGCGTCGCATGGCACATCCGCACCGGTCACACTGACGCCGTATTCCGTTTCAATGCCGAAAATACGAGCGAAAGAATGAACCTCACGCAACGTTCCCTCATCAAGCGGTGACGAGGAATGATTGCCGCTGTCTCGCAGCTGCGGCATCACTCGCCGCCTTTTTGCACGAAACTACCGACATATTCCTCAGCATTGGACTCGAGCACCGATTCGATATCGTCAAGCACGGCATCCAACGCATCAGCGGTTCCGTCGACTTGTACGCCGGCGGATTCGACAATGTCACCCACCTCTTGGCCTGCGGATGCGGATTGAGCCTGTTCAAATTCCTGAGGCATGACATTCCTCCCTGTAACTTCCGGTTGCAAACCTGCAAAAAAACGCTGCGCCACACCTTATATCAGGTGTGGCGCAGCATGCAACACTATGCCAAATACTGGCTCAGATCATTGGTGATCAGACCATTGGTGGCCATCACATCGTTCTCCTGGCGCCAGTGAACGCTTTCGCCGTTCCACTGGGTCAGATGGCCTTGCGCCTCCCAAATCACCACAGCACCAGCAGACACGGCAGGTACGTCCCACTCATGCAAGTGCGGTTCGAAATACGCATCGTACGTACCGTCGGCCACCTTGCACAAATCAAGGGACGCCGGGCCGACACGTTTAATATCGGCAGGACGTCCGGCAATCTTCGCCACCACATCGAGCGCACGCTGCGATTCGGACGATACCGGAGACATGCCGAAACTCACCACCGAACCATCGAGGGACGACGTGGTGGAAGGAATGATTTTCTCGCGTTTGTCTCCCAACGGAGTCTTGCGAATACGAATCGCGCCGGATCCACGCACCGCAAGATACGTCAATCCCAGCGCCGGAGCGTGCACAATCGAAAGGATCGGCTGTGCGGAGCACTGGTCGTTGAATTCGAACAATGTCACGGTGATGGCCCATTCCGGCATGCTTCGCGCGAAATTGATCACGCCGTCGATGCCACCCACACACCAGTATCGCTGGCCGGGATAGCACTGTTCAGGGCGAAGCTGCCAGAAGCCGTCGAACACGTTGACATAGGTCAGGCGGTTGCTGATGAACTGCTGCAGGCGCTTGTCGGTGTCTGAAGTGAAGTGGAAGCAGTCTTCGGACACTTCCAGTTTTCTCATGTCGTGCGGATTCATCTGGTCGTTCAACGCATGCTTGCCTGCGTCCTGCAGGATGCGTGCGACTTCGAGGGCGATTTGCCTCAGTTCCATAGATATGCCTTTTCGTTTCCTCTGTACAGTCCCGGCACGTCCTCTCCTCAAAATACCGGGATGATGTTACCTGTTGTCAATGGTCGTTCTTCGCGACCAATTGATGGCAATGTTACCCGCACAGATTGCATTTCACCGTAACATTTCCAAAATCGACGCCGCATCTTGGACACGCTCACAATAGCGGGAACATTGAGATTTGCTATATTTCAGAGGGTCTGACATATCCAATGAGACCATCGGATTCTCCACGGTATTATCACCAATCGTTCGATGGCGCACCGTAAGATGCGACCACGATGCGGCCACAACCTGTTCTGGAAAACGACGAATCATTTCGGCACGCAACCAAGCACGGGTATCGGAAGGCGCTTCCACCGAAGCCTGCACCAACTGCCCGTCCGTAAACAACCGCTCCGTTTGGGCACGCAACCGATCGAAAATCGAGTCAGCGGGATCAATCGCAGCCCACTTTAAATCGACGGCCGCAATACGCGCATCATCCCAACCGGAGCCAATTTTACGACGCAGCTTCTCCAACAACTGCCATTTCAATAGCCATTCAATGCGGCCAGCTTGCTCGCGCATCGTCAAACGCGCATCATCATCGGCATGCCTGATGGCAGCCACATCGGCGAGCGCCTGCCCCCACATCGCCATGATGTTACGGGTCGAACGGTCAGACCATGCCGGTTCACCGGACGTGTCGGTTCCATAGATCACGGCAGCGGCAGCATACACCAGGCCACGCAGGGTGACCTCAATCTGCCATGCCGAGGTCTCGCCGCCATATTCCAGCGGCAACATGGCACCTAATGTCAAATCATGAGACACCTCGTGCATGGCGCTCACCGGATCGGCGAGCATGATTGGCTCCAACGCTTCGTCTATGTTCAATCCCGCCTCTTCGGCATGCTCAAGCAGCCACAGCAGCATGCTGGTGGTGCCGAGTTTCAGCGCCTGCGGCACATCCATACGATTGGCGTCCCCGACAATCACATGCAATCGACGGTATGCATCCGTGCTGTGCGATTCGTCTCGAGTATTGATGATAGGCCTGTCGAATGTGGTCTGCAAACCGACTTTCATATGAAAATAGTCGGCGCGCTGGCTGAGCTGGTATCCGGCGGTTTCGCTTCGTTCGCCGATACCGACGCGACCTGATCCGGTAAAAATCTGTCTCGCTACAAAATGTGCCGTCATGAGTTTCGCAACTTGGTCAAACGGCACCGAACGCAGCATCATATAATTTTCGTGGGTGCCCCAGCTTGCACCTTTGCCGTCGACATTATTACGGTACAGCGCGATTGCGATACCGGTCTGTTCGCTGGCTTTGCGCGCGCACTCACGCATGATGAGATCGCCGGCATGGTCGTAGAGCACGGCATCGAAGGGATCATCGGTTTCGGGCGCGGAATATTCAGGATGCGCATGATCCACATACACACGGCCGCCATTGACTGCAATCACATTGGTGATGTTGAGCTGCGGCGCGTCCGTCAACAGATCAGGATGCGCGGATGCACGTTCCAGCCTGGTGCCGCGGGCGTCGTTGACCGGATCCTCCTGCCGATAGTCCCAGCGAATATGCTTGGTTTGTTCGTTCGCCGCGGCACCGACCACATCGAACGATAGCTTCACCGGATTGTAATGCTCCATTCCGAGAGCGGAAACCGCGTATTCCGTTTCCGTGCCCATGATTCGACGAACGCTCATTGATACGACTTCCCTTCGTCTGATTTCGCGTTGCCTGCCAGCATTATTCGACTGGTCGTATACGGGTGATGCGCCCTGCTTCCAAACCATTGATACGGCTCCACTGTTCCGGATTGGCGTCCAACACCGCATCGCGGGTTTCAAGAAACTCCTCGTCGACGGCCTTCGCCAACAGATCGACGCCAATCGCCGCCGGCTGTCCGCTTTCGATGGAGATTTTCACAGCACGGGTTTTGGCACGATCCACAATGTTTTTCAGCACCGCACCCGACACCACATCCGCCAGATAGATCGGATGCCACTGCCCATGCTCATCGCACACGTCGCACAGATACCGGTGCTCGTCCGTCGAATAGATATCGCTGACCAGCACCCCAATCAAAGCCTTCGCATCCACCCCTGGCACCAACGGCAAATCGTCGGTCAGATAATGGCGGATGATCTGCGCCGCCTGAGCCGCTTTCGGACGCTCCACACGAATCTTCACATCCAAACGACCAGGACGCAACACCGCCGGATCAATCATGTCGATACGGTTCGAAGCGCCGATGACCATAACATTGCCAAGCGTTTCCACGCCATCAAGTTCAGCCAAAAACTGCGGCACAATAGTGGTTTCCACATCCGACGACACGCCGGATCCACGAGTGCGCAGCAGCGAGTCCATCTCGTCAATGAACACGATCACCGGTTTGCCATCCGCCGCACGCTCACGCGCGCGCTTGAAAATCATGCGGATCAGGCGTTCCGACTCGCCCACGAACTTGTTGAGCAGTTCCGGCCCCTTCACCGACAGGAACACGCCACGACCGCCGGCAGCGCCTTCGGCGAGCGCATTGGCCACAGCCTTGGCGATCAGCGTCTTTCCATTGCCTGGAGGCCCATACAGCAGCACGCCTTTCGGCGGCTTCAAATCATAACGTTCGAACAGTTCGCGATGCAGGAACGGCATTTGCACGGCATCGCGAATACGTTCGATCTGCTCATCCAAACCGCCGATATCAGCGAACGTGACATCCGGCACTTCCTCAAGCACCAAGTCGGCATCATCCTGCGCGGGAACCAACGCAAGCGCGAATCTCATGGACGAATCGACCGTAACACGGTCGGACACATTGATCGAAGTTTTCGACAGCGCTCCCGAACGGCGGACCAACGCAACGTTTCCACCGCCATCCGCGACCAGCAATCGCCCATCATCAATGACCTGCTTCACCGTGCGCACTGCGCCCACAGCATCGGTGCCGGCTTGCGAAACCACCACCATATTCTCGTTGAGCAGCACCGTGCGCCCAGCCTCAAGCCTGGATGCCTGCACATTCGCCGCAACCGGCACGATCATGCGACGGCTTCCGGAAATCACCTCGGCGCTGGCATGCTGTACCCCTGTTCGTCCGTGCGAGAGGAATGCACGCGAACCATGGTGGCGAAGGTCATGGGCGGTCCCGCCAACTGGTTCAGCTGGGCCTTGGCCTTGGTGAGCTCCTGGGTGGCACGGCTCAACGCCTTGGCCAACGCATGATTCTTGGCCATCAACTGGTCGTTGGCCTCACCCAACGACGCCAACGTCTCATCACGTTGATCCATTTCATCAGCCTCGCTTTCCACCGAATGCGTTTCGAGCCGTTCCGTCATTTCGTCATGTCATGGCGCATTCGCATTCAACATGCTCAACCCTTAAGAATACCCATTGTCCTCATGATTTCCGACAATCAAAACCATGCTTGAACAAGAATCGCCAAACATTGCGCCCACTCCCACCCTTTCCCAGCCTGGACTGCTGGTGATGGATGTGGATTCCACGCTGATCGATGAGGAAGTCATCGACGAGCTGGGCGCCGCCGCTGGAATTGGCGAGCAGATCGCGTCGATTACCGCACGTGCGATGAATGGCGAACTTGATTTTCGCGAGGCGTTGCAGGCTCGTGTTGCGCTGCTTAAGGATCTGCCGACTTCGGTGTTCGATGATGTGTATCGTCGCGTGCATTTCACACAGGGGGCGCTTGATTTGATTGACGCTTTGCATGCGCATGGTTGGAAGGTCGGCGTGGTTTCCGGCGGTTTCCATGAAGTCGTGGACCGTCTTGCCGCCGACGCGCATCTTGATTTTTGGATTGCGAATCGTTTGGAAGCCGCTGATGGTTGTTTAACCGGCCATGTGCTTGGCGATATCGTTACGAAAGATGTGAAATTGCAGTCACTGCGTGATTGGGCTTCGCGCATGGGCATCAGCATGGGTCAGACTGTTGCGGTTGGCGATGGAGCCAATGATCTGCCGATGATTCATGCCGCCGGACTTGGCGTGGCGTTCTGCGCCAAGCCTGCGGTTCAGGCGGATGCTCCGCATCGTGTGAACGAACGTGATTTGACCCGGATTCTTGATTTTCTTCGTTGATTCGCATTCTTCGATGATGCGAATCCCGATAGATCCGAGTCGCGATATAGCAAAATCCGATATTGCAGGATAACGATATTGCCGTGTGAAATGATGATGTTCACACGGCAATATCGTTATGATCCGTTTATTCGACACTACTTGCAGTAGGCTCCGTCGAGATGCGCGCCACGCGCCCAATCGGCGGCACGCATGGCTTTTTTGCCTTGGGCTTTGACTTCCAGCAATTCCAAAGGATCTGAGGAAGTACCCACCCACACGTTCTTTTTTCCGGCCACGATCCGCCCTGGTCCTAGCGAAACGGGTGTGTTGGGATTGCTCATATCGGCGCCCTGCGCACGCAACACATGCAACGTGGCCGGTTCTGCTTCGGCATTGGCGTGCAGTTCGCACCATGCGCCCGGATTGGGCGTGCAGGCTCGAATCTGACGATCCACCGCGAATACAGGAATGTCGAAACGAATATGCGCGTCTTCAACCGTGATCTTCTGAGCCACCTCATATGCGCCGGCAGGCTGTTCCACAGGCGCGATCTGATCGTCGGCCATGGCCTGCAGCGAGGCGGCAAGCAAACGGGAACCATCCTCGGCAAGACGGTTCAGCAGCTCACCCGCCGTTTCATGCGCTCCGATTTCCACAGTGGACTGCGCCAGAATCGGACCGGCATCCATGGCTCGCACGATGCGGAACACCGTGGCTCCGGTCACCTTCTCGCCCGCCCAAATGGAACGCTGCACGGGAGCCGCGCCACGCCACTGCGGAAGCAGCGAGAAGTGCAGGTTGTACCATCCCATCGGCAGCGCGTCGAGCACATCCTGCTTCAGGATTTTGCCATACGCCACCACTGCCGCGGCCTGGGGCACCGGTCGCAGCAAGTTCGGAAATGAACGTTTCCTCGCTCGGATCGGATTCAATCACCGGCAAACCAAGATCAAGAGCGGCCTGCTTCACGGGATTCGGTACCAGTTTGCGTCCACGCCCGGTAGGAGCATCCGGTCGGGTGAGCACTGCGACCACTTCGAAACGCTCGGTATCTTCAGCCAGCATTTTCAACGACGGCACCGCAACATCCGGAGTACCGGCAAACAGCACTTTCAGCACGAAAAGTCCTCCTTATCAAATCCTCATCACATCGTTATCATCGTGGGAATCATTCCGGCCGTATCAACAGCATGTAAGGCAGCGGAACGCAACACACTATGCCTGATGCACCGCGGGAATCTTCACACCCGCATCAATCAGCAGCGCACGCAACGCACGTGAATCCTTGAATCGAACGCCACGAATGCCCGCATTGTTCGCACCTACGATATTCATGGCCTTATCGTCCACGAACACCGCGCCGGAAGCGTCAATGCCGAACTGTTGCAACGCGAACTCGTAAATATCCTTATTCGGCTTACGCAGGGAGACATATCCGGAAACCACACGATCGTCGAGGCTGCGCAGAATATCGAAATTGTCGAGCGCGATCGGGAACAGATCCTTCTGCCAGTTGCTCAATCCCCACACATGCACGCCGGCCGCTTTCAAATCGTTGATGAGCACGCGGGCGCCCGGCACCACGCCGGTCAACGAGTCGACGAAATTGTCGAGATAGTACTGCAGCATGTCGGCCCATTTGTCTCCATAACGTTCACGCATCAGGGCGACGCCGTCATCATTCGACATGCCGCAGTCCAGTTCATCGTTGATGTCGTAGAAGCCGGAAATATCGTTGTCAAGGAACTGTTCAACAAGCTCGTCGCTATAGCGGGGCGTCATCACGGCCACCGGATCCCAGTAGACGAGCACGTTGCCGAAATCGAAAATCACATCGGTGATCGGCTTGCCCGCATTCACCGCAGCTTCGCCGTCAGCCATGAGCACGTCGTACTCCATATCAGGCTCTCCAGGCCAACCCTTCATATGATCCTCCATTCACTGCTGTGCGGCCTCATGCCGAACTGCCAACCTGTCTAGTTTTTCACGGCGAGGGGACGTGCGTCAGATTCGCTCCTTCGGATCAAGCTGAAAACGCAGTTCTCCCGGTTCACGCGCGGCCACATGGCGGGCACTGGCGGAACGCAAACGCAACGCCAACTCACCTCGGCGACTTTGCGGCACACGCACCACCGCCTTGACACGATCCGCAGTGCCTTCCAATTCGCGCGAATCAATGGTCCGAGGCTGCGGAATAGGTACCGGCCCCAATACGGACGGCAGCATGCCTTCGGTGGTTTCGATGGCGGACAGGTCACCCCCACCCAACGCGCCGATACGTTCCAGCGTGACCTTCACCGCGTCACGACGTCCCCATACGCATGCGGCGGCAAACACAGGCGGCAATGCGGTTTGTTCACGTTCCCGCAATTCGGTTTGCGCCAGCAACGTTGAATTCCAAAGCATCAACGATTGAGCGAGCGTGGGATCGGTTTCGCCGATCAACAGGGCCTGACCTCCCCTGATTCGCGGCGCGCACAGCGAAACCGCGCGCATCCACGACGTCAACGTGTCTACGCCCGCGTCAATGCCGAAGGCGTACAAGCTGGTCCATGCGTCGAGAATAGCCACGGCCCGGTATTCGCATTCCGAGGGGTTCCTCCCACGCACACGGGGTTCTGCGCCGGGAGTGGCGATGACCAACTGCGGCGCAAACCCGATATCGGGAACAATGCCGCGTGGCTGGCTCGGCGTTGAAAGCACAATGGGCACGCCACGAAACAGTCGGCTCAGCTCCTGCGCAGTTCCGGCGGCACCCACACGAACCACGCGCATACGTTCGTTATGGCATGCCGGACAAGCCCATTGCACAGTGGCGACACCGCACCAACGACAACGCACCGACCCATCCCGTAACCGTTCCAATGGACCCGTGCAGTACGAGCAGCGAGCCTGACGGTGGCATTTCGCGCAGCTCAATGCTTCACCGATGCCATCCTGCGGAATGCTCAACAGCACCGGACCGCTTTCCAACGCCTTCGACAGCACTCGCACCGCAGTGTGCGGCACACGCGCTCCGATGGTCGAATCCGCAAGTCTTGCCAATTCGTCACGGTTCAGCCAACGAATCCAAGGACTCGCTTCCTTGGTTACGGCAGGGAATGCGTGAATCGGCGTACTGAAACCGCTGACCTGGGTGGCACCGACATGCGCCGCATCGGTTTCCCACTGGCTTTGCACACTGCGCGCATTGGCCATCGCGACGAACACGCCATTATGCGCTTTTGCACGTAACCGCAACACTCCGCGGGCGTTGGCGTAAGGCATCATGCCATCGGCATCCTGATAGCACACGTCATCGAGAATGAGGAACAACGCATTGCCATCCACCGGCGCATACATCGCCGCCCGTGTGCCGATCACGCACCGCACCTGCCCTCCACTGATGGCCAGATACGCACGATACCGTTCAGCAGGCGCCATCTGCGCGTTCAGAATGGCGAAATCGCCGCCGTACGCACCGTTGGATGATTGGGTTGGCGCGAAACAGCGCAAGCCGATCGACTGCAACGTTTCGGCCATGTCCTCAATCTCACGCATGGTCGGCAACACCAGTACCGCCGGTTTGCCCTGCAATAAGGCCGCGGCCACCATCCAGGCCACGCACTGCCTCCAATGATGGGATCCCGGCAATGGGTCGAGCACGAACGCTTGGAAACGTTGCCCTTCCAATGCCGTACGAAGCAGGTCGATATTACCGTATTGCCGCTGCAACTGCTCGTACGATTCCCGCTCGATCTTGGCAAGCGATTCGATACGTCCGTTTTTTTCAATACCCGTTCGATTGCCGATACGTTGTTCCTGTTCGACGCGAGCCACGCGCGGAGGCACCGCCAAACGCAGGATATTGGCTCGCGTTCCGCCGAATGCGTCCGCGATAAGTGTGGCATCGTTGCGCATGGATTCCGACACAAGCACACGATCGATGACCACCCGTTCGATGAACCGCAATGACGATTCAGGGGTTTCGCTGGTATCGGTCCGTTTCCAAATGATGCCGTTGACCCGTTGCCCGCCGAAGCGGACACGCACCATTACGCCGGGCTGGGCGGCTTCGGAATACTTCTCCTCAACGTAATAGTCGAAGGTTTGCCCCAAATGGATGGCCTGAATATCCAGCACCACTTGGGCTATGGGATGCTCCGCAGCCGGCGTTTTAACCGCGGGCGCACGCTTGCGCCGCTTGCGCGGGGCGAGCCCGTCAAGCGCCAGCTGCTCGGCATCCTCAGTACTCATGATTCAAGGGTAACTCAGCCTTCGATGGCGGCTTTCAGCTCGTCGACCTTATTGGTGGTCTCCCAGGTAAAATCAGCATCGTTGCGTCCGAAATGACCGTAAGCAGCGGTCTTGGAATAGATCGGACGCTTCAGATCAAGCTCGTCGATAATGGCGGCCGGTCGAAGGTCGAACACCTTACGCACAGCCTGCTGGATCTGCTCGCGAGTCACACCATTTTCAGTGCCGTACGTTTCCACATTGATGGACACCGGATCGGCCACGCCGATGGCATACGCCACCTGCACCTCAACCTTGTGGGCCAGACCTGCCGCCACAATGTTCTTGGCCACCCAACGCGCCGCATAGGCAGCGGAACGATCCACCTTGCTCGGATCCTTGCCGGAGAACGCGCCACCGCCATGATGAGCCGCACCGCCATACGTGTCGACAATGATCTTGCGACCGGTCAGACCGGCATCGGCAGCCGGACCGCCCAACACAAACGAACCGGTCGGATTGACAAGCACGCGATATTCATCATGCGCCACACGATCGGCAAGCACATCATCAAGCACAGGACGAATCACATGTTCCGTCAACTGCTCCTTAAGCCACGCCTGATCGACTTGAGGATCATGCTGCGTGGACACCAACACCGTGTCAAGACGAACGGGAGCATCATGCTCATCATATTCAATGGTCACCTGGGTTTTGCCATCGGGACGCAGATGAGGCACTTCGCCATTCTTACGAACCTCAGTAAGACGGTAAGCCAAGCGATGCGCCAAGTAAATCGGCAATGGCATCAGCACATCGGTCTCGTCGCACGCATAGCCGAACATCACGCCCTGATCGCCGGCGCCCTGCGCCTCATAACGCTGCTCGCGAGATGCCTTCGACTCCGCTTCGCCACTCAAACGAGCCACACCCTGGTTAATCTCAGAGCTCTGCTCGGTCAACGAAACGGTCACGCCGCATGAATCCGCATCAAGACCAACGCGAGAACTGGTATAGCCGATATTACGCACCACAGAACGCACAATGCTCTGAATATCGGAATAGCCTTCACTCGTCACTTCGCCGAACACGAAGAACTGGCCAACCGTGGCGCATGTCTCCACGGCCACGTGGGACTGCGGATCCTGAGCAAGCATATCGTCAAGAATCGCGTCGGAAATCTGATCGCAGACCTTGTCCGGATGCCCCTCCGTCACTGACTCAGCGGAAATCAACTTCAATTCAGCCATCTGGCTGCTCCTTTCACGAACGCCCCACACGTTCGCCCTTCTGATTGCTACGAAAAAACGCCCCGTCCTTCGCATACGCAATCAATAGCTTCACTATGGACTATTCAAAGCGCACCGCTCAGGTATCGGGGCGAATGAAAACTTGGAATCCGGTTCTTATCGCAAGAACCGTTACATCAGTTGCCTTCGGTCAGATCGTCTTCGCCGAGGGTCTCTTCAAGCAGACCATCATTGATCTCACGGAAAGCGATGGATAGCGGCTTTTCCTGATTCTGATACTCCACCAGCGGACCGACGTTCTGCAGCAGGCCCTCGTTGAGCTGGGTGAAATAGGAATTGATCTGGCGAGCACGCTTGGCTGCGAAAATAGCAAGAGCGTACTTGGAGTCCGCATGCTCCATCAAGTCATCGATCGGCGGTTCCGCAAGACCGGTCGGGGTTGGCTCAGTGCCGAATGCCATAGTGATTATCTCCAAATCATCAGATAAGCCAAAAGCTTCTTTTCCAAAGTCTTAAGTATAGGGCCGCCACTGGACCTGATTCAAGCCCTTTCTCTCATGTTTTCGGCAAGCGCAAGCATCTTCGGCAATGCTCGCGAATATAACGCTTCTGGGAATTCCACATAGTGACTCTTGACAAAACCGTGTCCCGCTTAACCACCACAATAGAGAACATGGAAATGCGATCTGCAAAACTAATGAATGGACGAGTATTCGCGGGCGCACGCGCCCTCTACCGTGCCGCTGGCGTGGACGGTAAGGATTTCGGCAAGCCGATCATCGCCATTGCCAATTCCTTCGATGAGTTCCTGCCCGGCCACGTGCACCTGAACAAGGTTGGTCGACTGATCTCCGAGGCCATCAAGGAAGCTGGCGGCATTCCGCGTGAGTTCAACACGATGGCCGTTGATGACGGCATCGCCATGGGCCACACCGGCATGCTGTATTCCCTGCCGAGCCGCGACATCATCGCCGATACCGTGGAATATCAGGTGAACGCGCACTGTGCCGACGCCCTGATCTGCATCCCGAACTGTGACAAGGTCGTGCCGGGCATGCTGATGGCCGCTCTGCGTCTGAACATCCCGACCGTCTTCGTCTCCGGCGGTCCGATGGAGGCCGGCACCACGGTACTTCCCGACGGAACCGTGAAGAAGAACACCGATCTGATCGACGTGATGTATGCCTCCGCCGACGACAATCTGAACGAAGAGGATCTGCTCGCCTATGAGAGACCGTCTGCCCGACCTGCGGTTCCTGCGCCGGCATGTTCACCGCCAACTCGATGAACTGCCTGACCGAGGCCATCGGCCTGGCCCTGCCAGGCAATGGCACCATTCTGGCTTCGCACTCCTACCGCAAGGATTTGTTCAAGCGCGCCGCCGAGCAGATCGTCAAGATCGCCAAGCAGTATTACGACGATGATGACGAGACTGTGCTCCCGCGTTCCATCGCCACCAAGGAAGCCTTCGAGAACGCCATGACCATGGATGTGGCCATGGGTGGCTCCACCAATACAGTGCTGCATATCCTCGCCATGGCGCAGTCCGCCGACGTGGACTTCACGCTTGACGACATCGAGCGCATCTCCCACACCGTGCCCTGCATCTGCAAGGCTTCGCCGTCCGGCGAATGGGAGATCTCCGACGTGCATCGCGCCGGCGGCATCACCGGCATCCTCGGCGAGCTTGACCGTGCCGGCAAGCTGCACCGCGACGTGCATTCCATCGATTACAAGACGCTTGAGGACAAACTCAACGACTGGGACATCATGCGTGATACCTGCACCGAGGAAGCCAAGCAGATGTATCTGGCGGCCCCGGGTCACATCGTGTCCCCTGATCCGTGGACGCATACCACGCTGTTCGACTCCCTCGACCGCGACCGTGTGAACGGCGCGATTCACGACATCGATCATCCGGCCGTCACCGAAGGCGGTCTGGCCGTGCTGCGTGGCAACCTCGCCCCTGACGGCTGCGTGGTGAAGACCGCCGGTGTGCCGAAGGAGATTTGGACCTTCCGTGGACCGGCACTGGTCGTCGAATCCCAGGAGCAGGCCATCGAGGTCATCCTCAACGACACTCTGAAGCCCGGTATGGCGCTGGTCATCCGTTACGAAGGCCCGAAGGGCGGTCCGGGCATGCAGGAGATGCTGTACCCAACGTCGTTCGTCAAGGGCAAGGGTATCGGCAAGCAGGTCGCCATGCTGACCGACGGCCGCTATTCCGGCGGCTCCTCCGGTCTGGCCATCGGCCATATCGCTCCCGAGGCGGCAAACAAGGGCCCGATTGCCCTGATCAAGAACGGCGACATCATTAACATTGATATCCCGAACCGTACGGTGAACGTCGAGCTTTCCGACGAAGAGCTGGCCCAGCGCCGCACCGAACTCGAAGCCGGCGACGGCTATGTGGCGCACCGCGACCGCAAGGTCTCCCAGGCGCTGAAGGCCTACGCGGCGTTCGCCCGTTCCGCAGACAAGGGTGCCACGCGCGATCCGGAGCTGATCAACAAGCTTTCCGGTCTCGCCTGATCCTAGCGAATATTAAATAACATAATGAGGATTGTGTAGTTAATATGCTGCGCAATCCTCATTTTTATTTCATACTTGGCTTCTTTTATATAAAAATATGCGCCCGATATGTTCGAGCGCATATTGCAATCCTTGTAATTATTATGATTACAAATCGAATTCCGTTGCGATAAGGTTCCACAGTTCATCTGCTGCCTCATCCACAACATTATTGACGATGACTTTGTCGAATTCCGATTCCGCGGCAAGCTCGATTTTTGCGGTTTCCAATCGTTTCGCCTGCTGCTCCGGAGTTTCAGTGCCGCGCCCGATCAAGCGTCGTTCCAGTTCTTCAAATGACGGCGGCGCGATGAACACGGTCATTACCTCGATACCCAACTCCCCCGCACGCTGCTTGACACTGCGAGCACCTTGAATATCGATTTCCAGAATGACTGGAATATTTCGCTCAAGATGTTCCACGACAGGTTTCACGGGAGTGCCGTAATGTGCGAGACCAAACACGTCGGCGGTTTCCAAGAACTCACCGGCAGCTTCCTTGTCGAGAAACTCCTGTTCGGGCATGAAGAAATAGTTCACGCCATCCACTTCACCTGGACGAGGCTGTCGTGTGGTTGCGGATACCGACAGCCAGATTTCCGGGTGCTGCTCGCGCACGCGCCCGAGAACAGTGCCTTTGCCTACACCTGCCGGTCCGCAAAGGACGATCAAACGGCCATGCTGGGAGTCGGTCATTGCTTCCTCACTCTGTATTAGTTGCTGAAGATATTTACAAGAAGGAATTATTGTTGACAAATCGATGATGATTTACTCGTCTTCTTCATCATCCAAAATCTCATCATCGACTTCGTTCTGGGCCTCGATGAGCGCTTGACGAATATCGAGCGCCACGGATTCCGTAGCCGCGGCCAAACTGGAAATATCCGGACCATGCGTGGCGATGAAGCGAGACACGGTGACGAGCACATTGCCCTTGGTGCCTTTGAACACCGTCTTGAGGTCGCGGGTTTCAGCACCCTGCCATCCGTAGCCCGGAGACAGAATAGGACCAGTGAACTTGGCTGGATCGACACCGGAATCATTGATCCACTGACCGATGGTGGCACCGATGATCAAGCCTACGGAACCCATACCGTCATTGCCCTTATTGAACTTCTGAGCCGTGCTGGCAATGCCGTACGCCACTGTTCTGCCCTTGTACTCGCCTGCCTGACGAATGGCGGTCTGCAGGCTGGCGCCCTCTTGGTTCGAGGTCAGCGATGCAATGAATACACCTCGACCGTTGTTCAGGGCATCGTTAATGACACCGCCCAACGAGCGTGCGCCATAATATGGCAGCAAAGTGATGGCGTCGGCAAGCAACGGAGACCTCGGCTTGAAATAGACATCGGCGAATGCGGACACCGTAGTCGGCAAGCCTCCATGCAGGCAGTCAACGATGGTGATGATACCCATTTGACGGGCTGCGTACAGTACCCGCTCGAGCGCTGCGATACCTTTCGAACCGTAGCGCTCGAACATGGAGAACTGGAATTTGACAGCTGCCGCTCGCCCATTGGCTGCCTGCAGCATACGCATGGAGTATAGTTCGGCACCCAATGCGTCTACGTTGTAGCCCCAGTCAGTAAGAAGCTGCCTGTGTGGATCGATTCCCACGCATAGCGGACCATATTGGGCCATGGAATTGCTCAGTCGCAGACCGAAGTCCGAACGCTGGGCACTCATTTCTTCACTGCTGAGGCTGCTCATCATTACTCACGGCTTTCCAACTCGAATAGCTGCTGGGAATGATCCTGAATGCTCATGATCTGATAATCATTATTACGCACGGCCTCGATGGCCATCAACACGGCGGAGAATTCCGTCATGGTGGTGAACTGAGGCAAATCCGCGGCAATAGCGGCCGAACGGATGGCGTAACCGTCGGAACGGGAGCCACGAGAATTCGGCGTGTTGAGAATCAGATCAATGGCACCCTCTTCGATCAGCTGAACGACGTTCTTGCCGACGCTGCCCTCCGCATGGTAGGTGGTGATCGGATCGTCCGGATTGGAATCCATACGCACGCTGATCTTGTCGACGATCTTGGACTCGATGCCGTAACGACGAAGCACGGATGCGGTGCCTTCGGTGGCCCAGATGTTGAATCCAAGCTCCACCAGTCGCGCAGCGAACAACGGCAGCTGACGCTTGTCGGTATCGTTCACGGAAATGAACACGTTGCCGCTGGTCGGCAGACCGCCATCGTAGGCGGCCAGCTGGCTCTTGGCGAACGCATGCGGGAAGTCACGGTCGAAGCCCATGACTTCGCCGGTGGAACGCATTTCCGGTCCGAGCAGCACGTCTACGGTCTTGCCGAGCGGCGTACGGAAGCGCTTGAACGGAAGCACGGATTCCTTGACGGCAACCTGCTGGCCGCGGCGAATGTCACCACCGTCTCCATGAGGCAGCAGCAAGCCGTTATCACGCTGCTGCTGGATGGTTTCGCCGGCCATAATGCGGGCCGCGGCCTTGGCCAGTGCCACACCGGTCGCCTTGGATGCGAACGGCACGGTACGGGAGGCACGCGGGTTCGCCTCGATAACGTACAGGGTGTTGGCCATGAAGGCGTACTGCACGTTGATCAGGCCTTGCACGCCACAGCCCTTGGCGATGGCATAGGTGCCTTCGCGCAGACGGCGGATCTGGTCATCGGAAAGGGTGCTCGGCGGCAGAGTGCATGCGGCGTCACCGGAATGCACGCCAGCTTCCTCAACATGTTCCATAATGCCGCCGATATACAGCTCTTCGCCATCGAACAAGGCGTCGACGTCGATTTCCACGGCATCCTGCAGGAACTTGTCGATCAGCAACGGAGAAGGCAGACGGCCAGAAACCACGGTATCGGCCTGAGCTTCCTTCAATGCGCGATCCACATACTTGCACAGCTGGGCGTCGTCGTACACGATTTCCATGCCGCGACCGCCAAGCACGTAGCTCGGGCGCACCAGCACCGGATAACCGATGTTATGAGCCGCCTCACGGGCTTCGTCAAGGCTCAGAGCGGTACCATAGCGAGGCGCGTTCATCTCGGCCTTCTTCAGCACTTCGCCGAAGAGCTCACGGTTTTCAGCCAGATCGATGGATTCAGGCGTGGTACCGAGAATCGGAACACCGGCAGCCTTCAGACGAGCCGCCAGAGACAGCGGGGTCTGGCCACCGAGCTGAACGATAACGCCCTTGACCGGACCCATCTTCTTTTCGGCCTCGTAGATTTCGAGTACGTCTTCGAAAGTAAGCGGCTCGAAGTACAGACGATCGGACATGTCGTAATCGGTGGACACGGTCTCCGGGTTGCAGTTGACCATGATGGTGTCATAGTCCTTGCCCAGCTCCTGCACGGCATGTACGCAGGTATAGTCGAACTCGATGCCCTGGCCGATGCGGTTCGGACCGGAGCCGAGAATGATCACGGCTTCACGCTCACGCGGACGCAGTTCACTTTCGTCCGCATAGCAGGAGTAATAGTACGGCGTGACCGCGTCGAATTCGGCAGCGCAGGTATCGACCGTCTTGAAAACCGGACGAAGATCATACGACCAACGCAGTTCGCGGATCGTGTTTTCGCCTTCGTCGCCCAAGTGGCGCAGGTGTGCGATCTGAAGGTCGGAAAGACCTGCCAGCTTCGCCTTCTTTAGCAGCTTGCGGCTCAGCTTGCTCGCTTCCTTGATTTCAAGGGCGGTCTCGTTGATGAGTACAAACTGGCGGATGAACCACGGGTCGATCTTGGTGGCATCGAAGATCTGCTGTTCGGTGGCGCCTCCCCACAGGGCACGCTGAATCTGCAGATAACGGTGCTCGGTCGGCACCTTGATGGCTTCCAACAGCTGCTCGACTTCCTGTACGTCAGGCTTGTCGCCGTCCCAGTTGAAGCCCATGTGACGCTTGTCGATGGAGCGCATGGCCTTGCCGAGGGACTCCTGGAAGTTGCCGGCCAGGGCCATGGCCTCGCCCACGGACTTCATGGAGGTGGTCAGCGTCGGATCGGCGCCCGGGAACTTCTCGAACGCGAAACGCGGCACCTTGGTGACCACGTAGTCGATGGTCGGCTCGAAGCTGGCCGGAGTGGACTGCGTGATATCGTTCTGGATTTCGTCGAGCGTGTAGCCAAGAGCCAGCTTGGTGGCGATCTTCGCAATCGGGAAGCCGGTCGCCTTGGATGCCAGAGCGGAGGAACGGGACACGCGCGGGTTCATCTCGATGACGATGATACGGCCGGTGTCCGGGTTGACGGCGAACTGGATGTTGCAGCCGCCGGTGTCGACGCCCACGCCACGGATGATGGCGATGCCGATGTCACGAAGCTTCTGATACTCGCGATCGGTCAGAGTGAACACAGGCGCCACGGTAATGGAATCGCCGGTGTGCACGCCGACAGGATCCACGTTCTCAATCGGGCAGACGACCACGACATTGTCCTTCTTGTCGCGCATCAGCTCGAGTTCGTATTCCTTCCAGCCTTCGATGCCTTCTTCAATCAGCACCTCGTCGGTTGGGGAATAATGGATGCCTGCGCCTGCGATGCGGTGCAGTTCCTCTTCGTCGTGCGCGATGCCGGAACCAAGGCCACCCATGGTGAAGCTTGGGCGCACGACCAGCGGATAACCGAACTTTTCGGCGATCTTGTCGACTTCTTCAATGGAGTGTGCGATGTCGGAACGTGCGGATTCTGCACCAGCTTCCTCAACGACCTTTTTGAAGAGCTCACGATCCTCGCCGCGATCGATGGCTTCCAGAGAAGCACCGATCAGCTCGACGTTGTACTTCTTGAGCACACCGGCCTCACCCAACGCCATGGCCGCGTTCAGCGCGGTCTGGCCACCCAAGGTCGGCAGCAGCGCGTCAGGACGTTCCTTGGCGATGATCTGCTCGAGAATCGGCGTGGAAATCGGCTCGATGTAGGTGGCATCCGCCATTTCCGGATCGGTCATGATGGTGGCCGGGTTGGAGTTGACGAGAATGACTCGGATGCCTTCCTCACGCAACACGCGGCAGGCCTGAGTGCCCGAGTAATCGAATTCTGCGGCCTGGCCGATCACAATCGGACCGGAGCCGATGACCATCACGGACTTGATGTCTGTGCGCTTAGGCATTGTGGGTTCCCTCCTTGGCGGAACGCATGAGATCCACGAAACGATCGAACAGGTATGCGGCATCGTGCGGGCCGGCTGCGGCCTCCGGATGGTATTGCACGGAGAATGCCGGAATATCAACGCACTGCAGGCCTTCAACCACGTTGTCATTCAGATCGATGTGGCTGACGAACACCTTGCCGTACTTGCCGTTTTCAAACGGCGCGTCAACGGTTTCGCCGATCGGCGCGTCAACGGCAAAGCCGTGGTTGTGCGCGGTGATTTCGATTTTGCCGGTGGTCATGTCTTTGACCGGCTGATTGATGCCGCGGTGACCGAACTTCAGCTTATATGTGCCGAAGCCGAGCGCACGGCCGAGCAGCTGGTTGCCGAAGCAGATGCCGAAGAACGGATGACCTGCGTCAAGTACCTGGCGAAGCAGGTTCACTTCAGGATCGGCCTGTTCCGGATCTCCCGGACCGTTGGAGAAGAAGACACCGTCAGGATTGAGGGCTTCAAGCTCATCGAACGTGATGGTGGATGGCACCACATGTACACGGCAGCCACGCTCGGCCATACGATGCGGAGTCATGGCCTTGATGCCGAGATCGACCGCGGCGACGGTGAACAGCGGTTCCTTGCCTTCGAATTCACCACACGGCTCGATGGTATAGGCTTCTTTGGTGCTGACTTCGTCGTAGAGGCTCATCCCCTTCATCTGCGGAGTGGACTTGACCTCGTCAAGCATGGATTCGATGGTACGCAGCTTGCCATTGGCGTCAAGCAGAGCATCACCGGAGAAAATACCTGCACGCATCACGCCTGCGGAACGCAGGTGGCGTACAAGCTTGCGAGTGTCGATTCGGCTGATGCCAACGATGTGATTGGATTCCAAATCGTCATCGAGGCTGCCGGTGGCACGCCAATTGCTCACATTCGGGCTGGGATCGCGCACAACATAACCGGCAACCCAGATTCGTGAGGATTCTGGATCCTCCCCATTGATTCCCGTGTCCCCAATGTGTGGGAACGTCTGCACCACGATCTGACGATCGTAGCTGGGGTCCGTAAGCGTTTCCTGATATCCGGTCATACCGGTTACGAAAACGATCTCCCCGCTGGTCGTGCCGATCGCGCCGTAAGGTTCACCCACATACACCTGCCCGTCTTCGAGAACGAGAACGGCATCTTGAGGGTCAAACATCACGGCTTCGGAATCATACTGGTTCACCAAAACCCCCTTATAGTCAAGGTATTCGTACCAAGGATAGCGGCCGGTTAGGACTCGCGACCCGGCCGAATCGCTTAACTTTCAGCTTTATTCAGCTGAAGGTTCGGTCGGTTGCTCATCCACTTGAGCGGCATCCGCATCAGCGCTTACCGCGCTGAGCAGACCGTGGATGAATGCCGGTGATTCGTCATCACACAACGTCTTGGCAAGGCCAAGCGCCTCGTCGATGGCCACCATATTGGGAACATCATCATTGAACATGATCTCCCATGCGGCGATACGCAGAATATTGCGATCGACAACGCCCATACGCTTGACCTTCCAACCGGTGGAATGCTCGTCAAGCGTGGAATCGATGGCTGCGATATGTTCCGCAACGCCACGAACGATTTCGATGGCGTATTCAGGCAGCGGAGTCTGGGCGCCGGGCTGCTCAATGCGCTCAGCAAGAAGGGACAGGATGTCCTGTCCCTTCTCATCCGCTTCATACAACGTATTCAGAGCCCTCTTACGAGCGGTGGAACGTGCCATGAAACTTCTTTCGTCCTTACTCTCAGTTCTCGCGGCCGAGGTAGGAGCCGTCGGTGGTGTTCACCTTGACCTTCTCACCTTCGCCGATGAACAGCGGAACCTGAATCTCGGCACCGGTCTCAACGGTGGCCGGCTTGGTACCGGCGTTGGAACGGTTGCCCTGCAGACCCGGTTCGGTATGGGTAACGGTCAGGATCACGGAAGCCGGCAGTTCGACGGACAGCGGGGTGCCGTCGTGGAAGGACACGACGCAGTCGGTTCCTTCCAGCAGGAACTTGGCCTGATCGCCGACGAGAGTCTTCGGAATGTAGATCTGATCGTAGGTGGTCATATCCATGAACACGAAGTTGTCACCGTCCTCGTAGGAGTACTGGAGGTTGCGGTTGTCGACGGTTTCGAATTCCATCTTCATGCCGGCATTGAAGGTCTTGTCAACGATCTTGCCCGAGAGGACGTTCTTGATGGTGGTGCGCACGAAAGCGGGGCCCTTGCCCGGCTTGACGTGCTGGAACTTGATGACGGCCCCACAGGCTGGCCATCGAGGTTCAGGACGGAACCGTTCTTGATGTCATTGGTAGTCTGTGCCAAATTAACTCACCTATTTC
>ENA-OQDL01000112-OQDL01000112.1-human-gut-metagenome-genome-assembly--contig:-NODE-112-length-53177-cov-20.746843_pt1 | contig 53177 bp, 38 predicted proteins | sample MGYA00242782_ERZ504609 | MGnify/ENA primary metagenome ERZ504609 (study PRJEB26092, sample SAMD00036320) | human gut metagenome | host: Homo sapiens | study: EMG produced TPA metagenomics assembly of... | reverse complement strand
ATAGTTGATTACGTTACAAAAATCAAGCGTTAAAAATTGAATAATGTAACAAAAATCAAAAGTAGGCTATCTGATTTTTGTTACAGAAACCAAATACCGCCAACGAAAAGAAAACACCCATGCAAATTAAATAAAAAACTAAATCCAACCTTAAAATCTTGCAAATTTTCAAAGATATCAAAGGAAAGTTTTAAGAAACCTTGGTTTTCTTATTTAATTCCACAACGGTGAACCGAAGATAAATCGGACACACGAAGTGTGGCTTTCAACGAAGTTGAAAGTTCTGACCAGAGCTTTGCCCGACCGTAGGGCTGGTCATAAATTACTTTGTAATTTATTGCTCGCCTATGCAACCTAGACAGGGACAAAAATATGGTACTGGTTTTTAGTGCCATATTTTTCACGGCTGGTCCCTACCTTAGATTAATTGCAAGAAATACTAATATTTCTTGCAAGGCTGTCGATAAAATCGACAGCCTAAAGGCGAGGGAAAATCCCTCGCCTTAGCTATTATATATTATTCTTCTGTACTATTGTTTTCTTCTGTTGTATCGTCATCTTCGATTACAGCATCTTTATCTACAATAGCCTCGCCCTTAGAGAGCTTTAAGTCAATATTTCTGTAAAGGTTCATACCTGTACCGGCTGGAATAAGTTTACCAATGATAACATTTTCCTTTAAGCCGATAAGTGGGTCAACCTTACCCTTAATAGCAGCTTCAGTTAATACTCTAGTTGTTTCCTGGAATGATGCAGCTGAAAGGAAGCTATCAGTAGCAAGAGAAGCCTTTGTGATACCCATAAGAGTTCTTGAGCCTTCTGCCGGTTCGCCACCGTTTTCAATAGCAGCCTTGTTCTTGTCTTCAAAATCAAGCCAGTCTACAAGTGAGCCTGGAAGCATATCAGTATCGCCGTTATTTTCTACCTTAACTCTCTTGAGCATCTGACGAACAATAACTTCGATGTGCTTATCGTTGATATCAACACCCTGTAAACGGTATACTCTCTGAACTTCCTTAAGAACGTAATCCTGAACGCCTCTTACGCCCTGAATTCTGAGAATATCGTGAGGGTTGATAGAACCTTCTGTAATAGGGTCACCGGCAAGAATTTCATCGCCGTTCATAACCTTAATTCTTGAACCGTAAGGGATAAGATATTCCTTAGATTCGCCATTGAGAGCTGTAACTACTACTTCTCTCTTCTTCTTTGTATCTGTAACACTTACTCTACCACCAAATTCTGCAATGATTGCAAGACCCTTTGGCTTTCTTGCCTCAAAAAGTTCTTCTACTCTAGGCAAACCTTGTGTAAGGTCATTACCAGATACACCACCGGTATGGAATGTTCTCATTGTAAGCTGTGTACCAGGTTCACCGATTGACTGAGCAGCGATAATACCTACTGCTTCACCAATTCTAACCTGTCTACCACTTGCCATGTTAGAACCGTAACACTTAGAGCAAACACCGTTGTGGCTCTTACAAGTGATGATAGTTCTAATCTTAACCTTTGTGATACCGGCACCAACTACAGCATCTGCCATATCTGGAGTAATAAGTGTGTTTACAGGAACGATAATTTCGCCTGTTTCCGGATTTACAATATCTTCAGCAGAGTATCTGCCTCTAATTCTATCTACTAATGGTTCGATAGTTTCCTGTCCGTCCATAAATGCTTCAACTTCCATATATGGAATTTCGCCATTATTATGTTCAGAACAGTCATATTCACGAACAATAATATCCTGTGATACGTCTACAAGACGTCTAGTTAAGTAACCTGAATCGGCTGTTCTAAGGGCTGTATCAGAAAGACCCTTTCTGGCACCATGGGCAGAAATGAAGTATTCCTGAACTGAAAGACCTTCACGGAAGTTAGCCTTGATTGGAAGTTCGATAGTTTCACCACTAGGAGATGCCATCAAACCACGCATACCACCAAGCTGTTTAATCTGTCTGTTAGAACCTCTGGCACCAGAGTGAGCCATCATGTAGATTTCGTTGTAAGTACCTAGACCTGCAAGAAGGGCATCAGTAATCTTACCATCGGCCTGTTCCCAAACAGAAATAACCTTGTTATGTCTTTCTTCGTCTGTCATAAGACCTCTACGGAACATCTTATTAATCTTAGCAACTTCTGCTTCTGCTTCTTCAATGTATGTTTCCTTTTCAGGTGGGATAACCATATCTGATACAGAAACTGTAAGAGCAGCGATTGTAGAATACTTGTAACCAAGAGACTTGATGTTATCTAATACAACACAAGTTTCTGTAGAAGGGTGCTTATGGATACACTTGTTAATAATCTTACCAAGTTCCTTCTTTGTTACAAGGAAGTCGATTTCATACTTAAATTTATTTTCTGGAGCTTTTCTATCTACAAAGCCTAAATCCTGAGGAATAATCTCGTTAAAGATAATTCTACCGGCTGTTGTATCAACAATCTGGCTTTCAGTAGTACCGTCAGCATTTGTAAGAGTCTTTCTTACCTTAATCTTTGAATGTAAAGTAATTACATGGTTGTCGTAAGCAAGTCTTGCTTCGTTTTCATCCTTGAAAATCTTACCTTCACCTGGTTCACCATCTTTTTCAAGTGTAAGATAGTAAATACCAAGAATCATATCCTGTGTAGGAACTGTTACAGGTTCACCATCAGAAGGCTTTAAAAGGTTGTTTGGAGCAAGGAGTAAGAATCTACATTCTGCCTGTGCTTCAACACTTAAAGGAACGTGAACAGCCATCTGGTCACCATCGAAGTCGGCGTTGTAAGCTGTACAAACAAGTGGGTGAAGCTTAATAGCTCTACCTTCTACAAGTACAGGTTCGAAAGCCTGAATACCAAGTCTATGGAGAGTAGGGGCTCTGTTAAGCATAACAGGATGCTCCTTAATGACGTCTTCAAGAACGTCCCAAACTTCTGGCTGTAATCTTTCTACCATTCTCTTAGCTGACTTAATATTGTGAGCTAAACCATCTTTTACAAGGTTCTTCATAACGAAAGGCTTGAAAAGTTCGATAGCCATTTCCTTAGGAAGACCACACTGGTAAATCTTAAGTGTAGGGCCTACTACGATAACAGAACGACCTGAGTAGTCAACACGCTTACCAAGGAGGTTCTGACGGAATCTACCCTGCTTACCCTTTAATAAGTCAGAAAGTGACTTAAGTGAACGGTTACCAGGACCAGTAACTGGTCTACCACGTCTACCGTTATCAATAAGGGCATCAACAGCCTCCTGTAACATTCTCTTTTCATTTCTGATGATAATGTCTGGAGTACCCATTTCAAGAAGCTTGAAAAGTCTGTTATTTCTGTTGATTACACGTCTATAAAGGTCATTTAAGTCAGATGTAGCAAATCTACCACCGTCTAACTGAACCATTGGTCTTAATTCAGGTGGAAGTACAGGAAGTACATCTAAAATCATCCATTCAGGTCTGTTGCCACTATTTCTGAAAGCTTCAACAACTTCTAACTTCTTAATAGCCTTAACCTTCTTCTGACCGGCAGCAGTTAAAAGTTCCTTCTTTAAATCTTCTGCTTCTTTGTCAAGGTCAATAGCCTGTAAAAGTTCCTTAATAGCTTCAGCACCCATACCTACTCTAAAGTTGTTGCCGTAAGTATCGTAAGCATCTCTGTATTCCTGTTCAGAAATAATCTGCTTGTAAACAAGATTTGATTCGCCACTATCAAGAACGATGTAATTTGCAAAGTAAAGAACCTTTTCAAGGGCCTTTGGACTAATACCAAGAATGATACCCATTCTACTTGGGATACCCTTGAAATACCATATATGGCTCACAGGAGCCGCGAGAGTAATGTGACCCATTCTCTCACGTCTTACCTTGCTCTTAGTTACTTCAACGCCACAACGTTCACAAACAATGCCCTTGTGTCTAATTCTCTTATACTTACCACAGTGACATTCCCAGTCCTTTGTTGGTCCGAAAATTCTTTCACAGAATAAACCGTCTCTTTCAGGCTTTAAAGTTCTGTAATTAATGGTTTCAGGCTTTTTTACTTCACCATGAGACCACTGAAGAATTTTTTCAGGAGAAGCTAAACCGATTTTTATTGAATCAAAAACTATACCCTGTTCAGTATTATCACTCATTGGATATTTCTCCTTTCTTACTTATCACTATCATCATCAGCGTCTAAAAACTTGTTTAAATCTTCAAATTCCTTGAGCATATCTGCTTCTTCAAGGACATCTTCATCACTGATAACAAAATCATCATCACTATCTTCTTCGTCTACATCAATATCATCTAAATCAATGTCGCCGAGTACGTTTTCAAGAGAAACCTTACCGTCATTCTTAGTTTCTTCTTCAGTATCGCTTTCAACACCTTCAATATTTACGTTAATATTGAAATCGTCTACGTCATCAATGCTTTCCTGAATTTCAACTTCAGTATTATCTTCTCTTAAAATCTTAATATCAAGACCTAATGCCTGTAATTCCTTTAAGAGAACCTTGAAAGATTCTGGAACACCAGGTTCAGGTATATTTTCGTCCTTAACAATAGCTTCATATGTCTTAACACGACCTACAATATCATCAGACTTAACTGTTAATATTTCCTGTAATGTGTAAGATGCACCATATGCCTCTAATGCCCAAACTTCCATTTCACCAAATCTCTGACCACCGAACTGAGCTTTACCACCAAGTGGCTGCTGAGTTACAAGTGAGTAAGGACCAGTAGAACGAGCATGAATCTTATCGTCTACAAGGTGGTGGAGCTTGAGGTAGTGCATGAAACCAATAGTTGTTGGGTTATCAAATTCTTCACCAGTACGACCATCACGGAGCTTAACTCTACCTGTATGGTCAATAGGAACACCTCTCCATTCATCTCTGTGGTCAAGGTGGTTACCTAAGTATTCAAGAACTTCTGGCTTAAGTGTTTCAGCCCACTTGTCCTTAAATTCTTCCCAAGACTTGTTAGCATAATCGTTTGCCATATCAAGGGACTGCATAATATCTTCTTCGTTTGCACCTTCGAATACTGGAGTAGAAACCTTCCAGCCAAGGGCATTACTTGCAAGACCTAAGTGGATTTCAAGTACCTGACCGATGTTCATTCGAGAAGGTACGCCCAATGGGTTAAGAACGATGTCAAGTGGACGACCATTTGGTAAGTATGGCATATCTTCAACAGGTAAAACTCTTGAAACTACACCCTTGTTACCATGACGACCGGCCATCTTATCACCAACGGAAATCTTTCTCTTCTGAGCAATATATACTCTTACGTTCTGATTTACGCCAGGAGCGAGTTCGTCACCATTTTCTCTAGTAAATACCTTAACGTCAACAACGATACCACCGGCACCATGAGGTACTCTTAATGAAGTATCTCTAACTTCTCTTGCCTTTTCACCGAAGATAGCTCTAAGAAGTCTTTCTTCAGCTGTTAATTCAGTTTCACCCTTTGGTGTAACCTTACCAACAAGAATATCGTTAGGTGAAACTTCTGCACCAATACGGATAATACCTGTTTCATCAAGGTCCTTAAGAGCATCATCACCTACATTAGGGATGTCTCTTGTAATTTCTTCATCACCAAGCTTAGTATTTCTAGCTTCTGATTCATATTCTTCAATATGGATAGATGTGTAAACATCGTCCATAACAAGTCTTTCACTTAAAAGTACGGCATCTTCGTAGTTGTAACCTTCCCAAGTCATGAAACCGATAAGTGGGTTCTTACCAAGGGCAAGTTCGCCGTTCTTAGTAGAAGGACCATCAGCAATAATCTGACCCTTCTTGATGCTATCGCCTTTGTTTACGATAGGTCTCTGGTTTACACAGTTAGACTGGTTAGAACGCTTGAATTTAAGAAGTTCGTATACCTGTCTTCTGTCATCACTGTTTTTAACAACAATCTTAGCTGCATCTACGGCTTCAACAACACCGTCCTGTTCAGCAACAACAACGTCACCTGAGTCCTTAGCAGCCTTCATTTCCATACCTGTACCTACAACTGCTGAATCAGTAGTAAGAAGTGGAACAGCCTGACGCTGCATGTTGGAACCCATGAGGGCTCTTGTTACGTCGTCGTTCTGTAAGAAAGGAATAAGGGCTGTGGCTACAGATACAAGCTGACGTGGAGATACGTCCATTAAGTCAACATTTGCTGGAGCAACCTGTACATTTTCTTCGCCGTCTCGACAAGTAACCTTATCGTGAACGAAATGGTTATTTTCGTCTAATGGTTCGTTTGCCTGAGCAATAATGTACTTTTCTTCTTCATCAGCTGTTACGTAGATAACATCTTCAGTAACAACCGGAACTTCACCAGATTTATCTACAATTCTGTATGGAGCTTCAATAAAACCATATTTATTAATCTTTGCATAACAAGCAAGAGAGTTAATAAGACCGATGTTAGGACCTTCAGGTGTTTCGATAGGACACATTCTACCGTAGTGTGATGAATGTACGTCACGAACTTCGAAACCGGCTCTATCTCTTGATAAACCACCAGGACCTAAGGCAGAAAGTCTTCTCTTGTGAGTTAATTCACTAAGAGGGTTATTCTGGTCCATAAACTGTGATAACTGAGAACTACCAAAGAATTCCTTAATAGCTGCAGTAACTGGTTTAATATTAATAAGAGATTGTGGAACAATAGAATCGTGGTCCTGAGTTGTCATTCTTTCTCTTACAACTCTTTCCATTCTTGACATACCGATTCTGAACTGGTTCTGTAAAAGTTCACCAACGGCTCTAATACGTCTGTTGCCAAGGTGGTCAATATCATCTCTTGTACCGATACCGTAGTCAAGGTGGATACAGTAGTTAATAGAAGCCATAATATCTTCCATAGTAATATGCTTTGGAACAAGTTCGTGCATATTAGCCTTAACTGCTGCCTTAAAACTATCAGCATCATCATTTGCTTCAAGAATATTCATAAGCACTGGAAGGTAAACCTTTTCTTCAATGCCTAAATCTTCTTTAGTAAGACCAAACTGTTCAATATAACCGTCAATATCAACTGCAAGGTTAGAAAGAACCTTAGTTGTCTTGCCTTCTTCAATTTCGTCAATTCTTACTGTAACAGATGGAGCACCTGCGTTCTGAATCTTATCACAAAGTTCATCAGTAAGCTTAGTACCGGCTTCGCAAATAACTTCGCCAGTCATTGGGTCTGCTACATCTTCAGCAAGAATATAGCCAGAAACTCTGTTCTTTAAGAGAAGTTTTTTGTTGAACTTATAACGACCAACATGAGCAAGGTCATATCTCTTAGGGTCATAGAACATATTGTTTAAGAGCTGCTGACTTGAATCTACTGTAGGTGGTTCGCCTGGACGAATCTTCTTGTAGATTTCAATAAGACCTTCTTCATAGCTGTCAGTAGGGTCTTTTTCAAGAGTAGCCATAATCTTTGGTTCTTCACCAAATAAGTCAATAATGTCCTGCTTATTACCGATACCTAAAGCACGAATAAGAACTGTTACAGGAACTTTTCTTGTTCTATCTACTCTTACAGAGAATACATCGTTTGAATCTGTTTCGTATTCAAGCCAAGCACCTCTGTTAGGGATTACAGTTGAAGTAAGAAGGTTCTTACCAACCTTATCCTTAGCTATATCATAGTAAATACCAGGAGAACTTAAATAACTGTGCACAAGAACACCTCCCTGAAAAAGCCTGCGTTTCTCTTACGCGCGTGTCTTTTTCTCAATCTTTGTCATACCGCCCATATATGGCTGCAGAGCTTTTTGGAATGTTTACAGATCCATCTGCATTCAGGTTATTTTCCAGGAAAGCAATGAGCATTCTCGGAGGTGCTACTACTGTATTGTTTAATGTATGAGCAAGATATTTCTTGCCATCTTTGCCGTTTACACGGATTTTCAGACGACGTGCCTGTGCATCTCCAAGGTTGGAGCAGCTTCCTACCTCAAAGTATTTCTTCTGACGTGGAGACCATGCCTCAACATCGAGGGATTTTACCTTAAGATCAGCAAGGTCACCGGAGCAGCACTCAAGCGTACGAACCGGAATATCAAGAGAACGGAACAGATCTACTGTATTCTGCCACAGCTTGTCGAACCACATCTTACTCTCCTCTGGCTTGCAGACAACGATCATCTCCTGTTTCTCGAACTGATGGATACGGTAAACACCTCTCTCCTCAAGTCCATGAGCACCTTTCTCTTTACGGAAGCACGGAGAATAGCTTGTAAGTGTCTTCGGAAGCTCTTCCTCCGGAATAATCTGGTCAATGAATTTACCGATCATGGAATGCTCACTTGTTCCGATCAGGTAAAGATCCTCACCTTCGATCTTGTACATCATAGCATCCATCTCCGCAAAGCTCATAACGCCTGTAACAACGTTGCTTCTGATCATGAAAGGCGGTACGCAGTAAGTAAATCCCCGGTTGATCATGAAATCTCTTGCATAGGAAATTACTGCGGAATGAAGGCGTGCGATATCACCCATCAGATAATAGAATCCGTTACCGGCAACACGTCTTGCGCTGTCAAGATCGATTCCATCAAAATTCTCCATGATATCTGTATGATACGGAACTTCAAAATCCGGAACAACCGGCTCACCAAATTTCTCAATCTCTACGTTCTGGCTGTCGTCTTTACCGATCGGTACAGAAGGATCGATGATGTTCGGGATCACCATCATATCTTTCAGAAGCTCTTCCTCAACCTCTTTCTCTCTCTGAGAAAGTTCCTCAATACGAGTTCCGGATGCAGCAACCTGTTTTTTAACCTCTTCTGCCTCTTCTCTTTTTCCCTGGCCCATAAGAGCACCGATCTGTTTGGAGATCTTGTTTCTCTCAGCACGGAGAGCCTCAACCTCCTGCTTGATCTCTCTGTTTTCTTTATCAAGTTCGAGAACCTTGTCAACCAGCTCCAGTTTGCTGTCCTGGAACTTATTGCGGATATTCTGCTTTACAACCTCCGGATTCTCTCTCACAAACTTAATGTCTAACATGATATTCCTCCTGTATTAAAAATATTCTTACTCTTTGCAGTTTTTTATTCCTTCTCAATCTCACCAAGGCCAAAGTTTACTGCTTTTCTCAAAGCTTCCACTTCTTCCTGACTAAGTACAACATAGGACTCACCTTTTACGATCTCCTTTAAATAAAGGAAACAGTTATCGCGGCTGTGAACCGCATTCAAGATCAGACCCGTATTGTTTTTATCAAGAAGCGCCAATGCAAAGCTGAGTTTTCCACCTACATCATCAAATGCATCATACTTTTCAACGCCATATTTGCTGAACATTACATTCATATTTTTTTTGATAAAGCTGATGTCATGATCATGATCTTCCTTTGCTTCATACAGCCGGTCGATCTGTGCAAATTTTCTTACAAAAACTTTTTCCAGTGACTGTGCATCTCCGCCTCTCATAAACATCTTGTACTTCCGTTCCAAACGGCTGAGACGCATATTGCTACTCACCACATTGATCAGAAGAATGATGGTAAGGATCAGCAAAACAATGATCACAATCCCGGAATCAATTCCCATGCTTTCAAAAATCCCGCTCATTCTGCCTCCTATCTGATAGATTCGAACAGATCAATGATCCTCTCCAGTTCATCTCTGGAATAATATTCAATTTCAATTTTACCTTTGTTGTTCTTCTTTCGCTGAATGGATACCTTTGTTCCCATGATACCTTTCATTTTTTCTTCCAGGCTCTCATAAATGGCATCTTCTGCTGTGTTTTTCTCTGTTTTTACTTTTTTCGCAGGAGAAACCAGATTCTTTACAAGTTTTTCCGTCTCACGAACACTGAGTTTTTCATCAAAAACCTTCATGGCTGTTGTTTCCTGAAGAGCTTCATCAGAAATTCCCAGAAGTGCTCTCGCATGACCAGCTGAGATCATATCTGCAATTACCATTTCCTGAACTTTTGAGGAAAGCTTCAGAAGACGCATGGAATTAGTTACTGCAGTTCTGCTTTTGGCAACTCTGTCTGCGATTTCATCCTGTTTCAGGTGAAACTCTTCCATCAGACGTTTGTATGCCATCGCTTCCTCTATAGGATTCAGGTCTTCCCGCTGAATGTTCTCGATCAGGGAAATTTCTACGATTTCCTGGTCTGTAAACTCTTTTACAACAACAGGAACTTCCTTGAGCCCTGCCATCTTGGCAGCTCTCCAGCGGCGTTCGCCTGCAATGATCTCAAAATAATCCTTCTTATCGGATACCAACAACGGCTGAAGAACACCGTACTGTTTAATGGATTCCGAAAGTTCCAGCAGCGCATCCTCATCAAAATGTCTTCTGGGCTGATTCAGATTTGGTTCTACGCTGGAAATTTTCACAAGTCGTTCTGCGGCCGGATTATCTTTTTCAGTTGGTTTGTCTTTTTTTACAACTGCAGATCTTGTCTTTTTTGCAGGTTCCTTTGACGGACCGCCTGCTTTGTTCGGGATCAGTGCGTCAAGACCCTTTCCAAGGCCTCCTGTTCTTCTTCCAGCCATCACTCGTCCTCCCTGCCTATAACTTCTTCTGCCAGGAGGCGATAACTCTCTGCTCCTGTAGATCGTGAATCGTACAGATTGATCGGTTTTCCATAGCTTGGTGCCTCTGCAAGTCGTACATTTCTCGGTATGATCGTTTTGTATATATTCTGGTCCAGGTTTTCTTTTACATTTTCTACAACCTGAAGTGACAGATTTGTTCTGGCATCATACATAGTAAAGACCACGCCTTCGATCTTCAATCTCTTATTCAATCGGTCTCTTACCAGTTCGATGGTATGTATCAACTGTGACAAACCTTCCAATGCATAATACTCACACTGAATCGGCACCAGAACGGAGGTTGCGGCTGTCAAAGCATTAATTGTAAGCATACTCAGTGACGGCGGACAATCCATGATTATGTAATCATATTTCCGGCGAAGTTTATCCGTGATCTTTTTCAGAATAAATTCTTTATCCTCAAGATCAACCAGTTCAATTTCTGCACCGGAAAGATTCATATTCGATGGTATCAGGTCAACATTATCTACAACGTTCTTTATAATGGTATCCTTGGTCTCTGCTTCTCCAAGCAGCAGCTCATAAAGGGTGTTTTCTACTGCATTCTTGTCTGCGCCAAGTCCACTGGTCGTATTTCCCTGCGGATCAATGTCGATGGCAAGAACCTTTTTCCCTTTTTCAGCAAGGCAGGCCGATAGATTGATGGCTGTCGTTGATTTTCCAACCCCGCCTTTCTGATTGGCAACTGCAATGATTCGTCCCATTGTACCCCTCCTTTTTATTTTTTTAAGGGATTTTTACTCATTGGATATCATTATAACACTTTTATTTTTAAACTGCCACATAATGTTTCACGTGAAACAATAGAAAATAGGTTTTGAATTATTTTATTTATTGTGTAGTATACCCAAACTCATTCCGGACTAAACAGAAGTTTGACAGTAACAGTACATCGATTATAAAGTCCATCAACTCCGCATAAACTTCCAGTTTTATTTGCTGTCAATCAGACTATATATTTTACGCCATAAAAACGTACCAGAAATGAAGTTCCCATTTATAGATATTTTGCTGAAATTGTTCTGATTTATCGTAATCTCGAAAATAATTCGATTTTCTCGGTATAGATATATTATCTTTTATGGAACCTTGCACACTGCTACATAGGCATCGAAATCCCTTTCTTTTACAGCATTTATAGCATTTTCAAATTTTATCTGAACACTAAAAACATTACTATTATTATCAAGCGAATAAAAGCATCTGTAAACACATTCGCAGTTCTACACTGAATAACTGCTTCGCGATTTACCAAAAGGACTACAAGCTACTCTTCCCTGATAAGAAGCAGTTCTTCAACCACTGCTTATCGTTTCTTACAATTGAAATCAAAAACAGTGGGACCTCCTGATTCGAGTCATACAAACAAAAGCATCCGCAGTTGCTACGCAGCTTTACACCGAATAACTGCTCCGCAGTTTATCAAAACTTGCTTGTACTCTTCCTGATACAAGCAAGTCACCAACCGCTGCTTATTGCTTCTTACACTTGAAGCAGGGGACCTCCTGACTCGATTAAAAACTATATCACGCTACCGTAAAGCGCATATGAGTTGTCGTTGTTGCGAAACATTTTTTAAGTCAAGCGGATAAAAACATCCTCTTCACTACTGCTCATAGCTTAATAAATGCTTCGCAGTTTATCAGAAGGAGACTATACTTCTCCTGATACAAGCAAGTCCCCAACCACTGCTTATTGTAGTTCACAATTGAAGCAGGTGAATTACTTGATTCGATTAAAATCTATATTAAACCTACCATAAAACACATAAGCACGAACTACAGCTGTTTTTTATTTCTGCAATTGTCAAAGATGGGGTTATGACTCTTTATTCTTAATCTATCTTCGGATGTTTCACGTGAAACATCCGAAGACAGATTATCAAACCAATATTCATAATTGAAGCAAGTGACTTCCTCGATCCGGTTAAAAATGCCATCAACGAAATCGATCCAGGACACGGTTTGACTTGTAACTGCAAGGGTACTGAACAGTTACGAACACATTATAAAATCAATGAGAAATATCAAAAAAATACTCCGATATATTCTCTCTGGCATTATCTGTATCACGAAAGCATGTAAAAAATACAAGAAGCTCCATCCTCAAAATAATGTGGCTGTTATCTTTATATTCTCCAAAAAACATCTATATATAGCAAATGGAAACTTCTTTTCCCGGAATGTTTTTATAGTGTGAAATACATGTATCTCTCGTGAAAAAAAATATAATATTATGAAACTGGAATTTTCGATTTTTGTTTATTTTATTATGTTTACGAAAGATTTGCGTATTTATTTCATTTTTCTTTCAGTCCTGTTATATATTCGTTATGTACATGTTAACTAAAGACTTTTTCAAGCATAGTTTCATTTTGTAATATCCAATATAAAATGTATCTGAATAAGGTTCCGGCATAGAACTGGCATAAAATAAATTTCACTTAATAGGCTTTTTTCTTCTAAATCAAGCCATAAAACACTTCCCTGCCTTCCCTTTATCCCAGTCATGCGGACAATTTTTTTTGCATTCGATCATAGTTTTACACAAAATAGCTGTTTTACAGTTTATCAGGAAGAGTACAAGTATTTTCCCACCCACAGCTTATTGTTTTTTTATAATCGAAGCTGCTGCTTTCTTTTATTCGATCAATCAAAATTTTGCATGTTTAAAGTAGGAACGGATCTATATTTTATCTTTTTGCCGCATGTGTGCGGGTGCACATTTTGTATTTTTAGGTTTTTTTATATGTGTATACATTCAAAGTACGTTTTATCGTACCTTTTCATTTAAAGTACTATAATTCGTACTTTAATGCTTTTTCATTCGTAAACATCCTATTATTTCTATTTATTTGCCAGTATTTTCTTTTATAAAGTCCTTTTTATCGTACTTAACATTTGTGTTATTGTCATTATCATAGTGTTCTCTTCGCAGAAATAATCTCTTATTTCTCTTTATTTCATCCTTACTCTTATATCGTTTTTCTATAAAATCCTCCATATTTTCCGCCTTACCCTCCATTTTTTCATATAAATACACATTTTTACTACATTCACTTAACTTGTTAATTCCCCATCCAGTTCACAAAAGCATCTGACCGAAATCATGGAGAATACTGATGACAGTATCTGGCAACTCACCTTCAAGTGTGCAAACATATCTATCCAATTTGGAATCAAACGAATAAAAATACCCGTATTCGCTACGCAGTTCTACACCCAATAGCTACTTTGCAATTTATCAGGACCGGCTTACAATGTACCCATAACAGTGGCCACATGAATTAGTGCAGTACCTTGTTTTCAGACATGCCCACTATTCCTTTCCCTGCTTCTAAACGCCGTTGCATTCTTCCTAATACACGCCACCCACTGCTTATTACTTATTACTTTTTCGTAATTGAAGCAGGGGACTTACTGTTAACTGGTAATATTATCCTCCGAGTTTTTTTGTGCGCAAAGACCACTGAAAGCCCTGGACATACCATGCAAATTTATGTGATTAGCATAATTTCTGTGCATCGCGAAGTGTATTACCAAGAACGGAGTGATCAGTAATCAGGAAACTTTTTGATTTAATTCAAGCAGATAAAAGCATCCGCTTCACTACTTGCTCATAACCGAATAAGTGCTTCGCAGTTTATCCGAAGGAGCCTGCACTTCTCCTGATGCAAGCAAGTTCCCCTGATTATTGCTTTTCGAAATCGAACCAGGGGACTTATTTGATTCAGTTAAAAACACTTCTTCTCTTGCCTCATTTTCCCCTGAAATGCTATAATCCATAAAGAAAGCATTCGCAAACTCCTTGCAGTTTGCGGCTAATACATTGTTTCGTAAATAACTATACCAATCGCGTGGGATGTGGATTCGAGTGTGCAGGTATAAAAATGCAGGCGTAGCTGGCTATGCTGAGGCTTTTAGATCTGTGCAGTCGGATTCACCAACAAGTAATTGGTATAGGTATTTCGAAAACAATGTACTAGTCATTTATCATCTGATTGAAAGGAATATTTTATACATGAACACCACAAATAATCGCAACGATTTCTATAAAGAACAATTAGACAAGACTTTAAATGGCAATGAAAAGATCGAAACTGCCATTGCAGCACTCCAAAAAGAAGCAACCGAAGAAATGCTTGCTCATACTCTCACCGTGATCCGTCACAGAATGCAGGAGCAGGCACAGCTGATCATTGCTGTAGAACCTCCAAAAGGTGATGGAAAAATTTCTCTTCATGCGATCAAAACCAACGATGGAAAGCAATGGTGGGCTGCATTTACCAGCTTTGACGAAGAGTTAAAAGGCAGTGATAAGATCATGTCCACATTTACCGCAGATATTGATAAGATTTTTTCTTCTGCATTGCAAGAGCCGTCTGTTGAGGGAGTAATTCTCAATCCATGGAACCGCACACTGATGCTGAACAAAACCCTTATCAACATCATCCTCGGCAATCCTGTATAGCATCAGCTCTGTCGGATAACAAGTCCAATGTTTCACGTGAAACACTTGGTATTCTACTGAAGTATAAAAGCATTCCAGCGGATAACAGCATCCTCTTCGCTACTTGCTCATAACCAAATAACTGCTTCGCAGTTTATCAGAAGGAGCTTTTCCTTCTCCTGATACAAGTAAGTCCTCTGCTTATTGCTCTTCGCAATTAAAGCAGGGGATTTACTTGATTCGGTTCGAAATCTGATTTCTATGTATCATGAAGCGTATTGGCGATGCTACTGTTCACTGATAATATTCCGTAAGTTTTTTTTATAAACGAAGGTCGCCGAAAGCCCGAGACCATACCGCACCAATTTATGCGATCAACATAAATTCTTTGCATTGCGAAGCGCGTTACTAAAAGCAGAACGAACAGCAACTTAGCGATCATCGCCAAGAACAGAATGGACAGTAGCGTCAGCATACAATAACAAGGTTAGGGTTCCCACAAAAGCATTGTAAATTTTTCGTTCCTGTCGTATAATAAAGCAAAGAAATATTCAGAAAAAATCAGATCAGATACCTGAATTACGTTACATCTGTCCTGATTATTTTTACGAATTCCAGGAGGCTTTTTAATGAAGAAAAATGGACACAGACTACTTACTCTTGCAGCTTTAGTCGGAACTGCCGCAGGTGTTATTCATATTGCTAACCGTTTCATAGATGCCACATCTCAGCTTAAAGATATGCTGGAACAGCCACACAGCAGAACCTATGACTGGCGTTTTGGAAAGATTTTTTATACAAAACAGGGACATGGCACCCCTATTCTTCTTATTCATGATATCATGCCAGGTGCTTCCGGTTATGAATGGAATGCCATAGAGAAGCAGCTCGCAACCGAACATACCGTTTACACCATTGATCTTCTTGGATGTGGACGTTCCGAAAAACCGGATATTACTTATACCAATTTTGTATTTGCTCAGTTACTCTGTGATTTTGCCAAGAATGTGATTCGTGAGGAAACCGATGTTATTGCCAGTGGTTTCTCAGGTTCTTTTGCGATCATGGCTTACCGTAACAATTCCGACCATTTCCGCAAGATCATGCTGGTCAATCCACCAAGCTTCAGTTCCCTGAAGCAGGCACCTTGTAAAGACAACAAGCTCTTTAAGTATTTTATCGAGCTTCCGATTTTCGGAACTCTGATCTATCATATGGTAGCTTCCCGCGAATCCATCAGCAGTCTGTTTATGGAAAAGCTGTTCTACAATCCCTTCCATGTAACAGATACACTGGTAGACACCTATTATGAATCCGCTCACAAGGGCGGTTCCAACGCCAAATATCTGTATTCCAGCTACATTGGCAAATACCTGAATATCAGCATTAATAATGCCGTAGAATCTTCCGATGCATGCATCTATATTATTTCCGGAGAAAAAGAAGCTTCCGCTTCTCTTATCGCAGAGGAATATCAAAAGCTGAATTCTTCCATTGAAACCGCTGTGATCCCGGAAACCAGACATCTTCCTCATCTGGAAGATCCGGAACATTTCCTGGAACAGGTAGCTATTTTCCTGTAAAAACAGCTTATGATCCGGCACCAAAAACAAAATTTATCTATAGTAATTTTGGAAATCAACGTATCAAAAGAACATTGTTCATGTTCGGAGCCGTTGATCTTCATGCAGTAATTTGTGGAAATGCTATAAACCAACAAAAAGCCAATAAAAAAAGAGTACTGTTTCACGTGAAACATAAGTTTTCCCTCAAACAAACGTGAAACAATACTCTTTATTTTTTACCAGACTCACAGCATGCATCCGGACATTTCTCTTATCTAAGTGCCTGCTCCAGATACATGTGTGTTGTATTATCGATCAGCTTATGTGTCAGCTCTGCCATATGCTGTGTACTCTCCTGATTCTCAGAAGACAGCCATGTCTTGATCATTCCCACGCATCCATTCAGACAAAACGCATACGCATACTCAATATCACGGTTGTCTTTCGGCAGACGAATTGACAAGCGATGCAGCACTGTATCTGCGATCAGTTTTTCTATACGATTCACAAAAGCCATATCTCCATTCTTTCCAAGAAGTGCGATACAAATATCCTTATTATGATCCAGGATCGTAAATATCTGCTCAATAAAAGGATACGAGCTCTCCTTATTATTAAGAGGATCCAGAGGATAGTCTGCCACCAGATGCGTGATTTCCTCCATCAATTCAGCCTCAATGGATTCCAGCATCTGATAGATATCTGTATAGTGAAGATAAAATGTGGAGCGGTTGATATCAACTTCTTCCACCAGTTCCTTTACCGTAATCTCCTTAATGCTCTTCTTCTGCATAAGACGGGCAAGCCCCGCCCGCAACTGTGCCTTGGTCTTACGTACTCTTCTGTCAACTTTTTCCGCCATCTTAATTCCCCCTGCAATTCAAAAAAGCAAGCACGTTTCCTCCGCCTCAATCACCTGTCACTTACGATACTCTGCAACTGTCATACAATGATAATGCATCCTTCAAACGAATAAAAGCATTCGCTTTCTCTACGCCGATCTGTATGATACCAGATATCTGCTGTTGTTAAGAATTGACAAGATCAAAATTGTTAACGACGCCGACCTACACGATACCAGATATCTGCTGCATATTTGTGTTGAAACATAGGAATCCTGTCTGCATTTAATATTACCAACTGCACATAAATTCAAAGGAAATAACGTACTTTTTGTCTATTATGCAGTTTTTTATTTGTAATAGACACTTCCATTATTTCCGTCTATTAATATACATTCAGTAAAGATTTAATGGTTGTATCTGTGGTATGTGTTTAGTATAATACATCACGTAAAGAAAATCAACACTTTGTTTGATAATGGAATATAAAGCTATTAATAGATTTTAATATGATTAATAGATCTCGTCGCCATTACTGGAATAAAGTTTGATTAATCAACTATGTTTGATAATACAATTTAATAAGAAAGGGATAGGTAATATGATCAAAAACGAATGGAAAAGCTTACTTCGTAACAAGCTCATGCTTATCGTCGTAATCGCCATTATCGTAATCCCGATCATCTATGCAGGTCTGTTTCTGAAATCCATGTGGGATCCTTACGGAAACGTAGACAGCCTGCCAGTGGCCGTGGTAAACGAAGACAAACCTGTCGAGTATAATGGCAAGACCTTAAGCATAGGTAAGGACATGACGGATGAGCTGAAAGACAACGACTCAATGGCATTTAACATTGTAGACAGCAAGACAGCAGAGGACGGTCTGGCCAATGGAACCTATTACATGGTTATCAAAATTCCGGAAAATTTCTCCGCAAACGCAGCCACTGTAATGGACAACGAGCCAAAGCAAATGGAGCTATCCTATGAGACAAACCCTGGAACCAACTATATCGCCTCCAAGCTCAGTGAAACAGCAATGCTGAAGCTTCGTGATAACATTGCTTCCAAGGTTACGGAAACCTATACAGAAACCGTTTTTGATTCTATCTCAGAAGCAGGTGACGGAATGCAGGAAGCTGCAGACGGATCCGGAAAGATCGAAGACGGACTGAATACAGCAGCTGATGGTAACAAAACAATTACCAAAAACCTTAAGAAGCTTTCCACCAGTACTCTTACTTTCGTAAGCGGTGCTGACAGTCTCACCGAAGGTCTTAAGACCTACACCGATGGTGTTGCAAAGGTTAACGATGGTGCAAAGAGCCTGGACGATGGTGCAGATCAGCTGAACAGCGGCGTTGCAACCCTCACAGAAAAGGTTCCTGAGCTGACAACCGGTGTGGATACTCTGGATAAAGGTGTTCAGCAGTACACCGCTGGTGTGGATGAGCTTAATAAAAATTCTGATGCACTGAAATCCGGTGCAAGCAGCCTGGAATCCGGTGCAAACCAGCTGAACAGCGGCGTTGCAGCTCTGACAGAAAAGGTTCCTGAGCTGACAACCGGTGTAGATACTCTGGATGAAGGTGTTCAGCAGTACACCGCTGGTGTGGATGAGCTTAATAAAAATTCTGATACGCTGAAATCCGGCGCAAGCAGCCTGGAATCCGGTGCAAATGCATTAAGTGCAGGTATTGATACTCTTTCCGACGGAGCAACACAGTATGTAGCTGGTGCTGACACTCTTGCAGATGGAACTACCACCTATGTGGCTGGTGCTGGCAAACTCGCAGCCGGTGCCAAAGAGCTTGCAAAACTTGAAGACGGACTCACAACAGTTTCCAATGGTATCTCTCAGCTGAATACCGGTGTTACCAAAGGAACCGATGACTCACAGTCACTGATATCCGGAACACAGCAGCTGGAAAACGGACTGAAAGCCCTGAACGATAAGGTTTCTGCTCTGAAAGAGGGAACAACACAGGAATCCATCAACAAGCTTGCAGCCGGCCTTACTTCCGCAAAGGATGGTATGGACACAGCCGCAGCTGGTATGAACAGTGCTGCAGCTGGTATGAACAATGCGGCAGACGGAATCAACAACGCAGCCGGATATATCACTCAGGCCGCAGGTATCACAAGTCAGACCAGCAGCAGTATCACAGACAGTCTGATCCCTGCTCTCCAGAATGCAGGCACACAGTTCTCACAGGTAGGTGATCAGGTCAGCAACATCCTTACAGGATACGGACAGCAGACAACGGAGGCACTTACTGATGCAAATACCAAGATCGGTACTGCCGGACAGACAATGACCTATTTAGCAGCACAGCTTCAGGCGATTCAGGCAACCGCTTCTGAGGACGGAACCATTTCCGCAGCAGCTCTGAATGATGTGATCAACGCTTTAAACAGCGTAGCCGGTGGAATGACTGGCGTGGACGGTTCTTACATGAGCAGCTATTCTGATCAGGTTTCACAGCTTGCAGCTGGTGTATCCGGTCAGCTCTCTTCTACTCAGGAAAATCTGAATGCTGTTGCTTCCAAGCTTAACGAAGCAGCTTCCGGACTGACTCAGATCTCCGGAGGACTGACTCAGGGTGCCGGCACACTTTCTGAGGGTGCAACAACCATGACAGATGGTGCAAACCAGATGAGTGCAGGTGCAACAACCATGAGCGCAGGTGCAGAGCAGTTATCTGCAGCTACAAGTCAGCTTCCTACAGATCTGATCGCTCAGCTTTCTGCAGGTGTTACCCAGCTGTATCAGGGTGCACAGGCTGTAAACACAGGAACCAAGAACGTTTCCGCAGGACTTCAGTCTCTGGAAGACGGCACAGTCGAAGCCTTCCCGGCTGCAGCAGCAGGAATCAAAGCTCTGAACGATGGATTTGACCAACTGACATCTTATGATAAGCAGCTCAACGATGGTGCAAAGAATCTGAAAACAGCCGGCAAACAGATCACTGGCGCACTTCCGGATATCAAATCCGGTGCAGGTCAGCTGGCAGATGGTTCTAAGGCACTGACAGATGGAATCACAACTTACACCGATGGTATTGCTAAGCTTTCCGAAAACAGTGCTGCTCTTACAGACGGCACCAAGAAACTGGCAACAGGAGCCAATGCTCTTTCCAGCGGTGCTACTACTCTTGCAGATGGAACAAAAGCATTAGCCGATGGTTCCGGAACACTGACAACCGGAATCACAACCTACACCGATGGTGTTGCTAAGCTTTCCGAAAACAGCTCCGCTCTTACAGACGGTACCAAAAAGCTCTCAACAGGAGCCAAAACCCTTTCCAGCGGTGCTACTACTCTTGCAAACGGTACTAAGACATTAGCAAACGGTACCTCAACACTTCTCAGCGGTACCGAGAAGCTTGTAAGCAACAACAGCACACTTAACAATGGTGCAAAACAGCTTGCAGATGGCGCTGCCCAGATCCAGAGCGGTTCCTCTCAGCTGTATGATGGCTCCAAGAAGCTTGGAAGCGGTATGAAAGAACTGAAAGACGGTTCCAAGACACTGACCACAAGCCTCAGCGATGGAGCTACCACTGTAAAAGACAATTCAGCAAGTGATGAAACGATCAAAATGTTCGCAACTCCTGTTGTAAACGATGAAACAAAACTTACCGATGTCCCGAATAACGGACACGCAATGGCACCTTACATGATGTCTGTAGGCCTCTGGGTCGGCGCACTGGCATTCTGCCTGATGTATCCTCTGGCTCAGTATAAAGGCAAACTGAAATCCGGTTTCGCATGGTGGGCAAGCAAAGCTTCCGTCCTTTATCCGGTAGCGATCCTTCAGGGAATCTGCCTGATCCTGCTGTTACGTGCATTTAACGGATTCACACCTGCAGAGATGGGCAAAACCGTACTCTTCGCCTGCCTGACATCAATGACCTTTACCTCTATCATGTACTTCTTCAACATTACTCTTGGTAAAGTAGGAAGCTTCCTGATGCTGGTATTCATGGTCGTTCAGCTTGCAGGATCTGCCGGAACTTATCCGGTTGAGGTTTCACCTTCATTCGTTGCAAAGATCCATGCATACGTTCCGTTTACTTATACGGTCGACGCATTCCGTGCAACGATCAGCGGTGGCCGGAGCATTACCACTTCCATTATTGTAATGGTTGCACTGTTAGTGATCTTCACAATCCTGACGATCCTTCAGTTCAATCACATGACCAAGAGAAAGAAAGCAGGAAAAGTTGTTCTCTTCGACTGGCTGGAAGAAAGAGGTCTTGCATAATACTTAGTTACTGACAGAAGCTCCCCCGAACCTTCTGTTAGATATAGAAAAATTAAAACTGTACAGTTGTTCAGATGAGCTTCTGTACAGTTTTTTTATGTTGTCCTCGTCAATTCTCCACGCTATAATTATAGCAGTTATAGAAAATCAAGCTCGCCAGTACACCGTGCCTGACCTATGCCGCAGATTTCAGTTCAGAAACATTCCTGTCAGATTCAGAAGAAGCGGCAATATGACTTCTCAGATCTACTCACAAATCGGAGCTCTTTCTGACTGCAAGCCTGCGGTTTTCAATGGAAAAGCAACCTGGTATGCATCTAATCCACTGACCGCAAAAACAGACGGAATCATCACCTATGCTACACCATTTACCGTCTTCAGGGTAAAACCTGGAAAGCTATCGGCAATACAAAAAATACAACCTACACCGATAAAAAGCCAGGCACCGCAACCAACTACCGTATCCGTGCATACCGCATCACAAACGGTAAAAAAATATACGGACCTTATTCATCTGTAAGGACCGTAAAATAATAGCAACATAAAAACACCCCGGAAAATCCTGATCTATGTGGTGTCTCCGAATATCTGATCATCAAGCGGATATTCGGAGAGCACCTTATTGTTTGCGGATCTCCGAGGTGTTTTTATTTATTTTCTTAATATTTTATTTTTCCGTCTCAGCTGTTGGTGTTGCTGTGGCTTCTGTCTCTGTTTCACCGTTTACCATGGTTTCATATGCATTGAACATTTCTTTTACTGTCATTTTGTTTACAAGAAATACCTTGTCTCCAACGACAGCTGCATAATAGTTTGTGTCATATGTGTAGAAGGTAACGGTTGTCTGGTTCTTGTCAGAGTCTGTGAATACAGCGGTCATCTCCGGATCTGCAGCCGGTGTATAAGCGTCTGTCAGTCTCTTCTGTCCTGCCATGTTTATCAACTTGTTGTAGAAGGTAGTAAAGGTTGTACTTTCTATTTCCTTACCATTCAGCTGATAAGTTGTTGTTTCTTTCTCGTTTCCGTCATCATCTGTGGATGTTTCACGTGAAACATTTACAGTACTTGTTGTTTCACCGTAAGTAACCTGGAGCTGATCCAGATTTTTTACAGACACATAATTGACGATCAGTGACCAGAGATCTGACGGCGTCTTGTCAATAACTGCACTCAGTGTATCCGTTGACATTGTATAGATCTGTTTGTTATCTACCGTTACATATCTGCTGCCATCTCCTGCCTCATCGCCAACGTAAATGACAAGCTGTTTATCCACTGTGGTTGTCTTGCTGTCTGCATCTTCTGAGCTGCTATCCGTGTCAGCGCTGGCGCCGCTCTCAGAATCACTCTCAGAGGCCGTAGAATCGTTTTCTCCGGATTCTGTACTGTCTGTGCTGTTATTCTTCACCTTTTCCTGATAATCCACTGTAATCGTCGCATAGGGCTTATCAAGGCCATACTGGGAAAGATCCTCTGCATTGTAGTTTACAAACTGGTCAAATGCAAAGTTTCCAAGTCCGGAGGTTACATTTCCTGCTGCCGTTGTATCGGCAGACTCTTTATCGCTGTTTCCGTCACCGGAAACATCCCAGGTAGCTCCGTCGGAATTTTCTTCCAGGACATAGGAATCTTTATTCTCACTGACCTGGACCTTTTTCACTGTGGAAGAATCAATTGTCGGGAAATCTTCTCCCTGTGCATAATCGTAAAGGGAATTCATAAACGGAGACACTGTATCTGCTGCCACTACATATACCGTGCTGTCATCATCATCCTTGGAAATGTAATACTGATTCGTAGACGTATTCTCATCTCCGATGTTGAGCTTCGTTGTCCCATCAGCGGTATCAACGGTTACTGTGTTAGATGGAGAATCCAGTCCGTATTCCGTAAGATCCTCCACATCCTCCAGGACTCTGTCCGCTTCCACCTTTTTGATGGCGGAAGCTGCGGAATCCAGAGTTGTCTGATTTACAGGAAAAGCAGTCTCATCCTTTTTCACCCAGGAATCATCTTTTTTCTCAAAGGTCACTTCCTTCTTGTCTACGATAAATTCCAGGGATTTAATGTCATCCGTTTTCACGGAAAACACTTCTGTTTTGCTTTCCTCTTCGCTGCTCTCTGTCTTTTCTTCTTTGGATACGTAGGTGTTCAGTCCCACATAAACGCCGCCGAGAACTGCCAGAACAACAACTGCTGAAACAAGTTTGGTCGATTTTTTCATTATGCTTTTCTCCTCTTAAGCCAGATCAGGAATCCTGCAACAAGGAATACTCCCGGGATCAGACCAATGGTACAAATCTTCCAGAAGGCTGCATCATAATCGGTTACTGTCAGGCTTGTGGACTCAAGGCTCTTGGATGGAATAGAAACGGAATTACTGTCGTCTGTGCTGGTCATCCAGTTTAAGGACTCCAGAAGGAGCTTTTCATTTCCGCCGGATACCATCTGGTTTATCTGGCTCTCCATCAGATTTGCTGTGGAGTAGTAAACGATCTGTGTTTCCTTATCATCATCCAGTTTCTCAGTGATGGCAACACCAAGATCAAACGGTCCGTCTACATCTCCGTCTTCCTTTTCGATATTGCTGCTCTGCATATTTGTTTTGGAGTAAGCCTTGTCAGAGGTTGTCAGGATACTGTCGATGGTTACGGTATCTCTTACATCATCTGTTTTCTGAATGCCCTGTGCATACGGTGCCAGTACGTAGGAGCCTGCAGAAGCTGTCTCAGAGCTTGCATCTGTGCTGTTGACTGTTGGTACAAGATAATATGGCATCTGCATTCCATAATGCTGATTATCACCCTCAAATACGATTCCTTCGGCACACTTTACACCATAGTTTTCAAGAACCGCATCAAAGTTCGGCAGATCATCCTGTGTATAATCCGAGAAGATCATAGCTTTTCCGCCTGCCTCCAGATAATCCAGGAGTTCTGTTTTTTCTTCCTCGGAAATATCGCTGGTCGGAGATACGATCATCAGGCAGTCTGCATCATCCGGAACCTTTCCCTCTGTGAGAAGGTTCAGCTCCTTGATATCAATGTTTGCTTTCTGGATATCTTCTTTAAAGCTGGAATCCAGATCTTTTTCTCCGTGTCCGGATAAGGTGTACATGATCGGAAGATCCTTGGATGTTACATAACCGATCGCACTTGTGATCTGTCCTTCTCCATCAAATCCGGTAGTAGTCTGCTGCCAGGTATTATAGTCTACTGAAGAGGAATACATATCTTTGTAATTGATAACCTTGTTTCTGTCGCCGCAGACTACGATCAGGCTGTTTGACGCAAGATCATCGGTTGTATATTCCGATGCAAATTTCGGATTTACAACAGGGTCTTTCACCTCAACTTTAATATGCTTGGACTCATCTTTATAACGTGAAAGCAGATTGGAGATCGTGTCGTCCTCAGAACCGCTTGCCGCGATCTGATAAATGGTAACATCCTTATCCAGTGCCTTCAGTACCTTCTTTGTTTCATCACCGATGGTGTAAAGCTTGGATGAGCTTACATCCAGCTGTGAATATTTGGATGGGATCGCCCCGACGATCATATTGATCACAACCACAATCACGATAAAGACAGCTGCCATAGCCATGCTGTAGGAACCATTTTTGATATGTTTTTTGCTGATGGTGCCTACCAGCTTTTTCGGATCCGGTTTATGTTTCTTTTTGCCGGAGTCCTGTGCGGTCTCCGGTACGGCTGCCTCGCCTTTATTTTTCTTAAATTTCTCACTGAATTTCATTTCCCTTCACCCCCTAGTTCCAGCGTCTCTTCTGAATGGACTGCATGGTAAGGAACAGGCAGATCGCAATAACAGAAATAAAATAAACGATTCCTGTCACGTCAAACACGCCTTTTGTAAAATTATCATAATGTCCACTCAGGTTAAATACATTCAGTACCTTCTGGATACCACCCTGGAAAATACTGGATTTTACAACGTATACGATCACAAGGGCAATCTCTCCCACAGCTCCGATCACTACAGAGATCAGGACATTTTTGATCATGGTATAAATGATAATAGCGATCGCCACGATCAGAAGTCCGAATGCCACTGCGGTTGACATGGAGGTCTGTGAAAAGAATGAAGAAATTCCGTTCATCATATAGAAGGCGAACAGGAATACAAACGTAAGTACTGCTGCAATTACCTGGCTTTCTGTAAGTGCTGACATAAATACACCGATCGCCAGATTCGCGCATCCCAGAAGGAAAAATCCCAGGATCCCGGTGTATGCGGAAGCATAGGAAATCGTTCCGAACTTACTCATGATCAGAGGATAAACGCACATGATCACGACCGGAATGGCAAACACAGCTACCAGTGCAAGATATTTTCCAAATACGATATCCCATACAGATACCGGTGCGGTCAGAAGAAGCTGATCCGTTTTCTGCTTGCGCTCTTCTGCAAGTACACGCATGGAAAGGATCGGCACACCGATCAGGAACACAAAGGTCAGTGCGCTTAAGGTAGTTTCAAATTTTGAATAGCCGCCTGAAAGCTGATATGCGGAAAAATAAATTCCGGTCAGCACCAGGACAAAAAATATGAAGAGATATCCAACCATGGAGGTCAGATAGCTTTTCAATTCTCTTTTAAAAATCGCTGTCATGACTGATCCCCCTCTTTCTCATCAGAAGCCTTCTCTGGTTCCCCGTTTTTTTCTTCCTGAGTTTTTTCTTCTTCCGATGATCTGTCTTCTACCGGTTTCCACGGTGAGCTTTCCGGTTTTCCGGCGGATTTTTTCTCTCCTTCGGTAAGCTCAAGGAATACATCCTCAAGGGAAACTCTCTTAACCTGCATCTCATAGATCGGACAGTTCGCTTTTGCCATAGCGTAGAAGACTTTTTCACGGATATCCACATTTTCCTGAATGGAAAGTTTTGTTTTCCACAATTTCTCATCGCTGTCATAGGACATTTCCACTCCGGTTACGCCTTCGATCGTTTCCAGAGCTTTTCGAATCGTGTCTTTCTCTCCTTTTACCTTCATAAGGAGGCTGTTGGAGCCTGCTGCCAGACGTTCCAGATTATCCGGTGTATCGCTGGCTACCAGCTTTCCATGGGAAATGATCAGAACATAATCACACACTGCTCTTACCTCGGAAAGGATATGGGAGCTTAGGATAACCGTGTGCTTCTGCTTCAGGCCTTTGATCAGGTCACGGATCTCGATGATCTGCTTCGGGTCAAGTCCTACTGTCGGCTCATCCAGGATGATCACCTCCGGATATCCCAGGATCGCCTGTGCAAGGCCCACCCTCTGGCGATAACCTTTGGAAAGGTTTTTGATCAGACGGTCTTTCATGTCTGTGATCTTTACCATATCCATGACTTCTTTTATCTGCTTGTCTTTTTGGTTTCTTGGGATTTTTTTCAGATCAGCCGCAAATTTCATGTACTCAAGAACAGTCATGTCAAAATAGAGCGGCGGCATTTCCGGCAGATAGCCGATACATTTCTTGGCTGCCTCCGGTTCCTCCAGAATATCATGACCATCGATCATCACTTTTCCTTCTGTGGAAGCAATGTATCCTGTGATCATGTTCATAGTTGTTGATTTTCCTGCACCGTTGGGGCCCAGGAATCCGTAAATTTTCCCCTTTTCGATCTGAAAGGAAAGATGGTCAACCGCAGTATGATCGCCATACTTTTTGACCAGATTACTTACTTCGATCACTTTACTCTCCTCCTTTTATTCTCAGGGAAATACTTTTTTTAATTATCGATTTCCCATTTTATAAGATGCCAGAGGCAAAAGGTCCTGAAACTGAAGCCCTTGACTCTGGCGTCTTTTCAATACCAATAGAAAATGCCCCTGGATGAAACAGAGAATGGGGGAATCCAGGGGCATCTCTATCGGATTATAGTGTAAAAGTAATTTGTGATAAAAGTAGGATAAATTTGTGATAATTTTGTGAAACTCCCGGACAAAAAAATCTCCTGTCGGACAGATTTTGCCTTTGTTCGACAGGAGGTATCTTATGCCAGTGGCTCTCTGAGCGGCGTTCCGGCTTTTCTCGGATATTTGCCCGGGGTATTTTTTACCTTCTCGATAATGACCAGGGAGCGGCCGATCTCAGATCCCGGAAGGTCAAAGTACTGAATATCCCTGATCTTTCCACCAAGGATCTTTACTGCTTTCTCTGATGCTTCTGCTTCTTCCTTTACAGAACCGGATTTATAGGAGACAAAAAGTCCTCCGACTTTTACATACGGGAGACAGTATTCAGACAGGGTTGCAAGTCCGGATACTGCTCTGGATACGCAGAGATCATATTTTTCTCTGTAGGCTTTGTTTTTTGCATATTCTTCAGCTCTTCCGTGAATGGCGGAAATCCCCTCCAGGCCCAGGAGCGCAAAGGTTTCTTCCAGGAATCTTACTCTTTTATTGAGGGAGTCCAGAAGGCAGGCTTCCACCTCCGGGAAGGCGATCTTCAGGGGAACACCCGGGAATCCGGCGCCGGTTCCGATGTCCATAACGGTTTTTATCTTACCCATATCTACAGCCTTGACGCAGCAGAGGCTGTCCAGGAAATGTTTCACGAGAACCTCGTCAAATTCTGTGATACCGGTGAGGTTCATGACTTTGTTTTTTTCTACAAGATATTCGTAGAACCGGATAAACTGGTTTTTCTGCGTGTCACTGAGTGTGATCCCAAGCTCCTCGCAGCCTTTTTCCAGGATTTCTAAATTGTACATGCAGCTTCCTCTCTTATTTTCTGTGTTTTATTGTTATTCGTTGTATTATCCGTGTTTATGTCCGGATCTGCTTTCCAGATATACAAGAAGCACGGAAATGTCAGCCGGGGATACACCGGAGATACGGGACGCCTGACCGATGGACACCGGTCTGTAGGCTTCCAGCTTCTGGCGTGCCTCAATGCGGAGGCTTCCTACATCTTCGTAATCAATGTCTTCCGGAAGCTTTTTCTGCTCCAGTTTCTTAAATTGCTCTACCTGCTTCATCTGGCGGCGGATGTAGCCATCATATTTGATGTTGATCTCTACCTGCTCACATACATCTTCCGGAAGCTCCGGTCTTTCTTTATCGATGGGTGCAAGCACCTTATAGTTAAGCTCCGGCCGACGGATCAGCTCTGCAATGGTGGTTCCGGATTTCAGAAGGGTACTGTTCAGAGATTCCAGAAGGCTCTGTACCTCTGCAGAACCACCTACGGTTGCATGTTCCACTCTCTCGATCTCTTCCTGGATCCGGCGCTCTTTTTCCTGTAATTTATGGTATGTCTCAGCATCGATTAGGCCGACCTCCCAGCCTTTTTTGCGAAGACGAAGATCTGCGTTGTCCTGGCGGAGGAGCAGACGGTACTCAGCACGGCTTGTCATCATTCGGTACGGCTCATGGTTCTCCTTTGTTACCAGATCATCGATGAGAACGCCAATATATGCCTCTGAGCGGTCCAAAATCAGCTGTTCCCGGCCTTTTACCTCCATAGCTGCATTAATTCCCGCTATGAGGCCCTGAGCGGCTGCTTCCTCATATCCGGAGCTTCCGTTAAACTGTCCGCCGCTGAAAAGACCCTTGATCTTTTTGAATTCCAGTGTGGGATAGAGCTGGCGCGGATTGATGCAGTCATACTCAATAGCGTAAGCATTTTTTACAATCCTGGCGTTCTCCAGACCCGGTACGGAATGGTACATCTCGTACTGAACATCCTCCGGCAGGGAGCTGGACATTCCGCCGATGTACATTTCATTTGTGTAAAGACCTTCCGGTTCAATAAATACCTGATGGCGTTTTTTGTCTGCAAAACGAACTACTTTATCCTCAATGGACGGACAGTAACGTGGTCCGGTTCCTTCGATCATTCCGGAATAAAGGGGGGATCTGTCCAGATTTGCACGGATGATCTCGTGTGTTTTTTCGTTTGTATAGGTCAGCCAGCAGGATTTCTGCTCGATCTGTACAGATTCCGGGTCTGTGGAAAAAGAGAACGGTACGACTCTTTCATCTCCGAACTGCTCTTCCATCTTAGAATAATCAATGGTGTTTCCGGCGATTCTGGCCGGAGTTCCTGTTTTGAAGCGGAACATTTCGATCCCCAGCTTTTTCAGGGAATCCGTAAGGTAATTGGCTGCCTGAAGGCCGTTCGGTCCTGTATAGTTGCTGACGTCGCCGTAAATGCAGCGGGCCTTGAGGTAGGTTCCTGTACAGAGGACTACAGCTTTTGCGTGGTAGGTGGCTCCTGAGAAGGTTTTTACACCGGTGATGTGCCCGTCTTCTACCAGAAGCTCGGTCACTTCACCCTGGCGGATGGTTAAGTTCTCTGTATTTTCCAGTGTCTTTCTCATTTCTGTGCTGTAGGCCTGTTTATCGGCCTGTGCACGAAGGGAATGAACTGCAGGGCCTTTGGACTGGTTGAGCATTTTGGACTGGATGAAGGTTTTGTCTATGTTTTTACCCATTTCCCCACCGAGAGCATCCAGCTCACGGACGAGATGCCCTTTGGAGCTGCCGCCTACATTGGGGTTGCAGGGCATAAGGGCGATGCTGTCTACGCTGACTGTGAACATGACTGTGTTGAGCCCTAAGCGGGCGCATGCCAGTGATGCTTCGCAGCCTGCGTGACCGGCGCCTACTACTATGATGTCGAAAAACTGTTCCAGATTTTTCATGCTTTTTCTCCTTTATTTTTCTCTTATTCTTTTTCTTTATTTTTCTTTGTGATTTTCTTTTTCTTTGTTTATTGTGTGGTTGGTTTTTGGTTTTATTTTTACTTTCTTGGCAGAGGGCCTGGTTTTTTTGCTTTGGGAAGCTGTGGAAAACCGCAAAGGGGCCGTAAAGCCACGGCCCCTCTGCACACCCCTCGGGCTTTTTTTAGGAGTTCTTGGGTTGTGGTGTGTGATACGGTGTTGACTTTTGTCTGTATGCTTCGGTGTTGGATGTGAAACGTTGTGCCGAGGGGGTTTTGAGTTCTTGGGTTGTGGTGTGGGGTACGGTGTTGACTTTTGTCTGTATGCTTCGGTATTGGATGTGAAACGTTGTGCCTATTGTTGTGATGGAACTGTAACGAGGTTCTCGACGTGCGGTGCACGTCTGCGGGGTTATTCCTGCTTCCGTCTGCCATATTTCGGCTCAGTGTTGAATTGCCAGTACAGAAGCATACAGGTACAAGTTAGCATCTTTCAGCATTCCACAATCGCCGCACTATATAAAAAAGGCCCAGGGGTGTGCAGAGGGGCGCGGCCTTGTGCCCCTTTGCGGTTTTCTCACATTTCAATGTGATCTACCCTCTGCGGGGCCGCAGCCTATGTGCCATACAGCCGGAGGCCGCAGCCTATGCGGCATATACGGCCGAGGTTCCACAACCCATGCGGCATATACAGCCGGAGTTCCGCAATCTATGCGGTATATACAGCGGGGTCTCCGCAATCCATATTATGCAACAATATATCCTACAGAAATATACAAAGTTCCGTTTGATACATTTCGGCTCAGTGTCGAATTGCCGATACAGAAGCATACAGACACAAGTTAGTTTCTTTCAGCATTCCACAATCGCTGCACTATATAAAAAAAGGCCCAGGGGTGTGCAGAGGGGCGCGGCCTTGTGCCCCTTTGCGGTTTTCTCACATTCCAATGTGATCTACCCTCTGCGGGGGCCGCAGCCTATGTGCCATACAGCCGGAGGCCACAGCCTATGCGGCCATTCGGCCGGGGCCTCCGCAGCCCATGCGGTTATTATTTCCCCATACAAAATTTAGAAAATATCTCATTAACAAGGTCTTCCCCAAGTGATTCTCCCAGAATCCGTCCCAGACTTTCGTATGCATCTGTCAGATCTATGGAATAAAAATCCTCCGGCATTCCGCTTTCTATGCTATTTTCTACCAGAGAAAGACTTTCCTGTGCTTTTAAAAGCTCCTGTCTGTGGCGTTCATTGGTGATGTAGACTTCATCATTGAAGTCAATCTCCCCACTGAAGAACATTTCCCGGATTTTTTCTTCCAAGTCTGTGATCCCGGTTTCTTCTTTTGCGGAAATTGGGATCACCGGCTGGTTTATTCTGCTCTTTAAATCCTCTATATCTATAGCAGATTCAAGGTCTGTCTTGCTGTAGAGGACAATTGTCTTTTTCTCTTGCAAAATTTTTATGATTTCTGCGTCGTTTTCATCTAACGGTACGGAGGAATCTACGACATAGAGGATCAGGTCTGCGTCTGCTGCCATTTCTTTGGCTTTGGATACACCGATTTTCTCTACGATGTCTTCTGTCTGGCGGATTCCGGCTGTGTCAGCGATCTTTAATGTGATCCCATGCAGGTTGATATACTCTTCCAGTACGTCTCTGGTGGTTCCTGCGATATCGGTCACGATGGCTCTGTCCTCTCCCAGAAGCAGGTTCAGCAGAGAAGATTTCCCTGCGTTCGGCTTGCCCAGGATCACGGTACGGATACCCTCCTGTATGATCTTTCCGTCTCCGGCTGTTTTTAACAGGTTCTGTATTTTTTCTTTTTCTTCTGCTACGATCTGTTCTAATTCTTCCGAATATCCTGTCAGATCATAGTGCTCTGGGTCGTCTAATGCCGATTCAATGTACGCTATATGGTACAGTAGTTTTTCTCTGATCTGCTGTACATTTTTTCGGACTGAGCCTTTTAATTGTCCTACAGAATTCTTTAATGAGTACTCATTTTTGGACTGTATCACGTCCATAACGGCCTCCGCCTGGGAAAGATCGATCCTTCCATTGAGGAATGCACGCTTGGTAAATTCTCCCGGCTCGGCAATAATGGCTCCGTTTTTCAACACAGTTTCCAGTACCTTTTTCATGGCTAAAACGCCGCCGTGGCAGTCGATTTCTATGGTATCTTCTCCTGTGTATGTCCGTGGTCCGCGCATGGCCATGACCAGCACTTCGTCTACCATTTCTTCGTTATCATAAATATATCCATAATGGATGGTGTGGCTTGGGACGTTTTTCAGAGATTTTTTTCCACCCTTGGAACGGTATACTCCGGATGCGATCTCAAAAGCCTCCGGGCCACTGATCCTGACGATCCCGATTCCCGATGCGCTCATGGCTGTGGAAATCGCAGCAATCGTTGTCTCTTCCATTTTTCACTCTCCTTTGTCAAACGGATAAAAGCATCCGCTATATCACACTGCAGCTGATCGCTGCCATGCCGTTTATCCTGGTCCAGCGGATAAAAGCATCCGGTTAAACGCAAAAATGTTACTCCGGAAAAGCTTTTTACACGCAAAAACACGTGTTATTCACGCTTTCACCTAGAATAACATCTTCTGTCAGTTTCCATATTTATAATGCTAGAGCGTGTTTGAAAAAGGCTTTCTGCAAGATGTGCGTCACAATTTGTGGGAGATTTTGTCCGGATGAAGGCGCCGTAGCGGGCTACGGCAACTGAATTCGGGCAAAATATACCGCAAAGTGGGGCGTGCAGATTGCGGGAATGATTTTTCAAATACGCTCTAATCTCTGCATTCCGGATTTCCGCTGCAGAAATATCTTTTATTATTTGCTCTTCAATGATTATAAAGAATTGTTGTGGAGATTGCAATGGTAATTTTTAATTTTCAGTTCCATACAAAAAAGCCGTACCCACGGAGCTTACGCTCCGGGATACGGCTTACAGCTTTACCGGTGGATCATCAATTATTGCGTTTCAGTTTTACTACTACATGTCTGTAAGGTTCTTCTCCCTCACTGACTGTCTCTACATAGCGGTTGCCCTGCAGAGATGCATGGATGATCCTTCTTTCGTACGGATTCATCGGTTCCAGAACTACCGGTTTTCTGGTTTTCTTTACCTTGAAGGCGATTCCTCTTGCAAGGTTCTCCAGAGTTTCCTTACGACGGCGTCTGTAGTCCTCGGTATCGAGTTTTACACGAATGTAGGTAGACTCGCCTTTGTTTACCACAAGGCTTGTCAGATACTGAAGAGAATCCAGTGTCTGGCCTCTTTTTCCGATGAGGATACCCATATCCTCACCTTCAAAATCCACATCCAGAGAACCGTCTGCAGTGTTGTATTTCGATGTGATCTCCACTTCTCCAAGATCCATGGAGCCGAATACGTCACGAAGAAATACGACTGCTCTCTCCTCAACCTCTCTGATCTTCTCCGGATCGCTGAGGATCTCTACCGGTCTGCCCTGCTTCGGTGCTCTCTCACGTGTTTCCTTCGGCTGACGCTCCTTTGGAGCTCTTGGCTGTTTCTCACGTGCAGGCTTTGCTTTGCCCTGGAAATCCCTTGCAGGTCTTTCCTTTGGTGCTGCTGCCTTTGCAGGTGCTTCTTCGGATGCCTTCTCCACCTGTATAGCTTCTTTCTTCACCGGTTTCTTCTCCTCTGCAGGAGCTGCTTTCGGTGCAGATTCTTTCTTTACATCCGGAGTGAAAGGCTTTTCTAATTTCTTCTCTTCTTTGATAGCGTCCAGTTTCACGGACTCTACCAGTTCATCGATCTCCTGCATATCAGAAACTGGCTCGATTCTGCGAACTTTGATCACGGCAGGTTTGCTGCCGATTCCGAAGAATCCGGAGCTGCCTTCACTGATAACCTGAATATCAAGCTGGTCACTGGAAGTTCCAAGCTCAAGACACGCTTTTGTGATAGCTTCATTCTTTGTTTTTGCTGAAAACTGAATGTAATCCTCCATTACGAACCCCTCCGTTCCTGATTATTTCTTCTTATTTCTCTCATCAAAGTCTCTTACGAGATTTGCTTTGGCTGTGATGCTGCCCGGTTTTGCACTTCTTGCCTTCTCATAAGCAGTATCAACCTTCTGTGCTCTGTCTGAAGCACCGTTGTTTCCGCTGTTACCCTTATTGATCACAGGTTTATTGATATTCTTGGCGGACTGATGAGCCTGATTGGTGATCTTCTGCGGCGGAAGTCCTTCCTTCGCACGCTTCGCTTCGATCTTCTTCATATTCTCATTAACCAGATCATCAATGTTCATCTTATCAAGATGACGATTGATCGCAAACTGCTGGGCACTTCGAACGACAGCACTGGCGATCCAGTAGATACCAAGACCAACCGGGAATGTGAAACAGAAGAATGCAGACATCAGAGGCATGACCATGTTCATGGTTTTCATGGAGTTTGCCATTGCGCTGGCCTGATCATTTCCGTCTGCCGGCTGTGTTGCAGCCTGTGGCATAAGCTTCAGGTTCAGCATCTGAGTTGCCCATGCAAGAACCGGGATCAGAAGTGCTACGATCGCAAGTAACAGAGAACCATGATTTTTGAAGAATTCCATGATATAATACAGCGGCTGGTCTGCGATATTCAGGCCACAGAAGCCCTGCATCTTGGAAATATTGCCGGATGCTTTTGCGATCGCATCAGAAAATCCTGAAAACTGATCCATCTGTGCCAGCTCTTTCCACTGGGAAGGAGAAAGTGCATACAGAAAATCAACAATCGAGTTACTTGTAGCATTTCCGGCACTGTCCATAACGAGACGTACTCGTGTCATGGAATGGTCTGTGATAAACTGCTGCAGGATATCTGTGTATCCGTTTACAGCTACCAGGTTGTCAACTACACCAGTAAAAATGTTCTTTACACTTCCAACGTAAGCAGGAATCCGGTAGATAACCTGATACAGAGCAAACAGAATAGGCATCTGAATGGCTAACTGTACACAGCTCCCGGTTGGAGAAACACCATATTTCTGATAAACAGCCTGGGTTTCTTCGTTCATTTTCATCATGGAGTCCTGATCCTTTTTACCCTGATATTTCTTCTGGATCTTCTGGATCTCGGGCTGCATGATCGCACTTAACTTGGAGAATTTCTGCTGCTTGATCTGCAGCGGTGTCATAAAGGCAAAGATAAGAATACTGAAGATAATGATACAAAGACCAATGTTCTGGATTCCGAACAGGCCGTCAAGCATCTTATATATGCCATCCATGATCCATCCCATCACAGACGCGATCTGTCCGATAATAGGAGTTCCGGTTTTTGTTGCTAAAAACAGTTCCAAATTCATTTCCTCCTAGACTTCTTATTCAATTGTAAAAGTCCGGTAACTGCTCTGCCCGGGAAAAGGCTGAACAGTCACAAAATAATTCATGGCACAGGGTCATAGCCTCCGTGGGAAAAAGGATTGCATCGCAGAATCCTCCATGCCGCAAGAAGACTGCCCTTAAACGCGCCATATTTTTCGATTGCTTCCAAACCATATTGAGAACATGTGGGAATATAAGGACATTTCGTTCTCTTCATCGGCGATATATATTTTTGATAGAGCCTTATCATCTTAATCAGAAATTTCTTTATCATGTTCATTCCCTGTTATATGATGCTTTCTTGCAAGATGCAGAAAAGCACTCTCGATCTCGTGAAAGCTCTTGCCCTTGGCTGCGGCTCTCACTACTACTACAATATCAAGGTTACTGTCAAAATCTGTTTCGTTGAGACGATAGCTTTCTCTGATCAATCTGGTGAGTCTGTGGCGAACCACACTGTTCCCTACTTTTTTGCTTACTGATATTCCCAGACGATTCTTCATGTGCTGATTCTTCAGCACGTACATCACCAGAAGCCGATTTGCGTACGATGTTCCGTTCTGATATACAACTTTAAAATCTTGATTTTTCTTTAAGGACTCTGATCTGATCAAACGAATCCTCCTTAATTAAATTCCGCCTGCGCGGATATTTCTCCGGATAGAAGAAAAGACCACATAAATGCGGTCTTGCAGCTTATGCTGATAACTGTTTTCTTCCTTTTAATCTTCTTGCAGCTAATACTTTACGTCCGCCCTTTGTGCTCATGCGAGCTCTGAAGCCGTGAACCTTAGCTCTGGATCTCTTTTTTGGCTGAAATGTCATCTTCATAGGTAAAGCACCTCCTTTATCTATTTTTAATTGTTATGAAATAACTTATCATTCAGAACATCGTTTCAATTATATAAATAAACATCCTTTTCGTCAAGTAAAAATTGCAAAAAACCCGATAAAATCAAGGGTTCTGTAAAATACCCCCACCTTACGGTATTTATTTTTTTCTCTTATGTGGAAAGCGCTTATGGTTTACGTAACATTATCCACATTTTGTGGATAACTTGTGGATAACTTGTGGATTGACCGGAAATCTATCCACTTTTTCGGAGGGTTTGTTCACATCGTTTTCAAAAAAACCCTTTATTTGCGGTATTTTTAAGGTGGATTTTTTTATACACATAATTCTTCCACATTTTCCACCAATTCTCGACTTATGGAAACCTACAGGACTCTTATCCACAATAATCCACCCTAATCCACAGTAATTTCCCCACATTATCCACATTCTTTTCCCCAAAATCTCAAGGATTTTCCATTGCGAAAACCCCATTTTCATTGTAATATATAAAAGGATATCTATCTCCAGTCGCAGACTGGGGTTATTATAATACTCATGGGAGGAAAAAATGGACGCTGTTATTGAAAAATGGGAGGAGATCCTGCAAACTGTCAAATCTGAATATGAGGTGACTGATGTCCCTTTTAATACCTGGCTCAAGCCGCTGAAAGTTTATGAGGTTGACGGAAAGCTGATAACAGTGGTTGTTCCCTCTGAGCAGGCAGCGATCGGAGTCAATTACATCAGTAAACGCTACAAAATACCTCTCCAGGTTACTATCTGTGTACTGACAGGCATGGAAGAATGCGAGGTTCGCTTCGTTCTGGAAAAAGATCTCCCCAAAAAAACAGAAAAAAACACTTCTTATGATAAACAGGTTCAGGATACACGTTACGAAGAGGCGCATTTAAATCCAAAATACACCTTCGACACCTTCGTTGTAGGAAGTAATAACAAATTCGCCCAGGCCGCAGCTCTTGCAGTTGCCGAATCACCGGGAGATACCTACAATCCACTGTTTATCTATGGCGGAGCCGGTCTTGGTAAGACGCATCTTATGCATTCCATCGCTCATTTCATTCTGGAACACGACGAAAACAGCCGTGTTTTGTATGTAACCAGTGAGGAATTTACCAACGAGCTGATCGAAACCATCCGAAACGGAAATAACACGGCAATGAGCAAATTCCGTGAAAAATACAGAAATATCGACGTTCTTCTTGTCGATGATATTCAGTTTATTATAGGAAAAGAATCCACACAGGAGGAATTTTTCCATACATTTAACAGTCTTCACAGTGCCAAAAAGCAGATCATCATATCCTCTGATAAACCACCGAAGGATATGGAAATCCTGGAAGAGCGCTTCCGTTCCCGGTTCGAGTGGGGTCTGATTGCAGATATCACGCTGCCTGATTACGAAACCCGAATGGCGATCCTTCATAAAAATGAAGAAATGAACGGCTACAACATCAGTGAAGATGTTATCAAATATATCGCTACCAATATCAAATCCAATATCCGTGAGCTGGAAGGTGCCTTCAACAAGGTCATGGCCGGAGCCAAACTTGAAAAAAAGGAAGTAACTCTGGAGCTGGCAGAGCAGGCACTGAAGGATATTATTTCTCCGGATGAGAAAAAAGTGATCACACCGGAATACATCATCTCCGTTGTTGCAGAGCATTACGGAGTCACACCTGCGGACTTAAGCGGAAACAAACGAAACTCCAAGATCGTCATGCCCCGCCAGGTTTCCATGTATCTCTGCCGTGAGATCATATCCACACCTTTGAAAAATATCGGAAAAGCTCTCGGAAACCGTGACCATACCACCGTTATGCACGGTATTGAAAAGATCGAAAACGAATTGCAGAACGACGATAACTTAAAAAATACCATTGATATATTGAAAAAGAAGATTAATCCACAAGGTTAGGGAAGTTTTCCACATTACTGGTGTATAACGTGTTGATTGTATGTGGAGAGATGTGTACAACTTTTTTGCCAAAACGCGGCGGTAATTTTATCCCCGGTTTATTCACATGCGAAACTACCACTTTTACACAAAGTTATCCCAACGGAAAACCCCTGAAAACATCAAGCCTGCGGGAGTTTTTCACAAAATCTGGCCCCCTACGGCTGTTACGGCGGATTTTTTCTATAAATATATTTATAAAAACCACAATTTGTTCAGAAAGGGAGTTATACACACTATGAAAATCATCTGCTCCAAATCAAGTCTGTTAAAAAGTGTAAGTATCGCACTCAAAGCAGTTCCATCAAAAACCACAATGCCGATCCTGGAATGTATTCTTATGGATGCAACCACAAACCAGATCAAATTTACCACCAACGATATGGAGCTGGGAATTGAAACTATCGTTGAGGGTACTATTGAAGAAAAAGGTAAAGTTGCTCTTGATGCAAAAATCTTCTATGAAATCATCAGACGACTTCCGGATAATGATATTACCATCAAAACTGATGATAAATATGCAGCAACCATTACCTGTGAAAAAGCAAAATTCAATATCCCCGGAAAATCAGGAGAAGATTTTGCTTATTTACCGATGATCGAAAAGGATGAACCACTGACGATCTCTCAGTACACACTGAAAGAAATGATCCGCCAGACTATTTTTTCTATTGCTGTAAATGAGAACAATAAGCTTATGACCGGTGAACTTTTTGAGATCAAAAATAACTGTCTGAAGGTAGTTTCTCTGGATGGACACCGTATCGCTATCCGAAAAATGCCCCTTAAGAAAGATTATTCTGACCGTAAGGTGGTAGTTCCGGGCAAAACTTTAAGCGAGGTCAGCAAGATCCTTTCCGGAGAAGTGGATGATCAGGTCAGCATTTACTTCACAAAAAACCATATTTTATTTGAATTTGATCAGACTATGGTAGTTTCCAGACTGATCGAGGGAGAATATTTCAGAATTGACCAGATGCTTTCCAGTGATTATGAGACAAAACTGAAGATCAACAAAAAAGAGTTCCTGGATTGTATCGACCGTGCCACACTTCTGGTACGTGAGGTTGACAAAAAACCGATCATCATCAACATCACAGATGATGATATGGAGCTGCGCATTGATTCTGCAATGGGTTCCATGAATGAGGAGATCGATATTGAAAAAGAGGGTAAGGATATCATGATCGGCTTCAACCCGAAATTCCTGATCGATGCTCTTCGTGTTATTGATGATGAAACCGTGACGATCTATCTTGTAAATCCGAAGGCCCCGTGCTTTATCCGTGACGATGAGGAGAACTATACTTACCTGATCCTTCCTGTAAACATCAACCAGAATCAGGCCAGATAAAACCTGGGTATATAAGAAATAAGGGACAAGAGGTGGCGCGGCAGCTTCGGAAATGCGGGTGTACGTGTGAGACGCACATACTTGAAGCTGTGAACAGAATTGATATCGACAGCCAGGATATGTAAGTGTCCGTATGGTGCGTACAGCCTGACAGCCGGTATCAGGATCGACAGAAACAGGTACACCTAAAATGAGTGACCGTTTTTGACCGATTTTATATGGGAATGCGATCGTGTTCTGAGAAGTGTTTCGTGTGTAAACTACTGGAAGGGGGTATTTAAATTACCACCTTCCGGTGAAATTTGTATTTTGGGGGATTTTCAAACGGATATCCATAATTGAAGCAGAGGACTTACCTGATGCGGTTAAATACCGCCAGGAGATCAGAAAAGATTGATCTGACGGAGAAAATACCCCCGGAGATAAGAGGAGAAAAAATTGGAGATCAGAATTAAAGACGAATTTATCAAGCTTGGTCAGGCGCTGAAGCTGGCCGGTGTTGTGGAGGACGGCGTTGAGGCGAAATATGCCATCAATGATGGTCTGGTACTGGTGAACGGTGAGGTGGAGAACCGCCGTGGCCGCAAGATCCATCCTGGAGATACCATTTCCTACGATGGAAAAGATATTTATGTGATCGGGTGAAGGAATGTACATTGAATCCATCAGACTGAATAATTTCAGGAATTATGAGTCGCTGGAGATGAATTTTGATCAGGGCACCAATATTCTCTACGGTGACAATGCCCAGGGAAAGACCAATATCCTGGAGGCGGTTTATCTGGCAGGTACCAGCAAATCCCACAAGGGAAGCAAGGACCGGGAGATGATCCGCTTTGAGAATGAGGAATCCCATATCCGAATGATGGTGAAGAAGGGCGATCTTTCATACAAAATAGATATGCACCTCCGGAAAAACAAAGCAAAGGGAGTTGCCATCAACGGGCTGCCGATCCGCAAGGCAAGGGAGCTGCTGGGGGTGGTGAATCTGGTGTTTTTTTCTCCGGAGGATCTTAATATTATCAAGAATGGACCGGGAGAGAGAAGACGTTTTCTGGATTCGGAGCTTTGTCAGCTGGATGGTGTTTATATCACGGAGCTGGCCGGCTACAATCACATCGTGAACCAGAGAAACCGTCTTCTCAAAGACTGTTATATGAACCCCGGGCTGAAAGGTACCCTGGATGTCTGGGATATGCAGATGGTCGATTACGGAAAGAAGATCATCGGGAAGCGGGAAGCCTTTGTGGAGGAGCTTAACGAGATCGCAAGGGGGCTTCATAAAGGCCTTACTGGCGGGATCGAGGAGCTGGAGATCCTGTACGAGCCAAGTGTGACGGCGGCGGAGTTTGAGGATAAGCTTTCCAGGAACCGGGAGCGGGATCTTCGGATGAAGCTGACCTCCGTGGGACCGCACAGAGATGATTTCTGCGTAAAGGTCAACGGGATCGACATCCGGAGGTATGGTTCCCAGGGGCAGCAGAGGACTGCGGCCCTTTCCCTGAAGCTTTCGGAGATCTATCTGGTGAAGAAAAAAATCCGGGATACACCGGTTCTTCTGCTGGATGATGTTCTTTCGGAGCTGGATAGCAGCAGGCAGACATATCTGCTGGAAAGCATCCACGATATACAGACTCTGATCACCTGTACAGGACTGGATGATTTTGTCAGCCATCAGTTCAAGATCAACAGGGTTTTTCAGGTGGTAAAGGGGCATGTTTATATGCCTAAAGGGTTTTGACAAGCCCGTATGCATATGGTAAACTGATTCTGATTATGGAAAGTTGGTGAATATTTTGGATAAAGAGGAGTTTCGCGTTAAGCTGGGACAGATCAATAAGCTGGTCGAGACCCAGGATTACAAAGGCGCCATGCAGATTGTTGACAGCATTGACTGGCGTCGTGTGAAAAACGTCCGTACCCTTTGTGTAGTGGGCGAGATCTACGCGGCCAACAAGCGCTATGAAGAGAGCAAGGAAATTTTTCTTCTTGCCTACCACAGAGCGCCGATCGGCAAGAACATACTTTACCGTCTGATCGAGGTTTCCCTGAAAATGGGACAGATCAGTGAAGCCACAGAATTCTTTGATGAATACAGAGAAGTGGCAGGTAATGATAACAGCCAGTATATACTGAAATATAAGATCGCCAGAGCGAAGAATGCATCTCTGAATGAACAGATCCGTATTCTTGAGGAATATAAGGAGAAGGAATTTACGGAGCGCTGGTCCTATGAGCTGGCCAAGCTCTATTACAAGGCAGGAGACAAGCAGAAGTGCCTGGATCTCTGCAATGAGATGATCCTTTGGTTCAATGACGGAACTTATGTGATGAAGGCCCTTGACCTGAAACAGCGGATGGGTGTTCTCACTGGCGAAGAGAAAGAGAAATACGAACAGCGTTTTATCCCGAAGCTGATCCCGCCGGAAAAGGCGCAGGAGATCAGGGAGAGCAAGGAAGCATCCGGCGAATATGAGGAGGCAAAACCGGTCACAGATACTATCCAGGTAGATGATGAGCGGGATCTGAACAGTGCGGAGACATTCCAGGAGAAGCTTTCCAAGGGATTCCGTGATATCTTTGGCGGACATAAGAAATCTGCGGAAGAGGATATGGAGGAAAAAGAAGCTGCGCAGGATGAAGAGCCGGATGAGGTTTCCACAGGCTCTGAGGATGTGACGGAACAGGCGGAAGCGCCGGAGGCTGAGACTGCTGCGGCAGCAGAACCGTCAGAGGAGTTTACAGATTCTGAGGAGATCGAAGCAGCAGAAGGAAGTGAGGAAGCTTCGGATGAGCCTTCTGAAGAGCAGGAAGAGTTTTCCGGACAGGAAGCGGATGAGATCCCGCTGGCATCCGGTGTTGAGAACCTGTCATCCGGAGGTATGAAGCTGCAGGCTCAGGAACAGCAGGATAAAGAGGAAGAAGAGACTTATCAGGAAGCGGAAGAAGCTGAGGCTGAGAAAGCTACAGAGATGTCTTTGTCCCAGAGTGTTGCAGAGATCATGAAGGAGAAGGCTGCAGGAAATGAGGAAAGTGAGGAGAAGCCTGCAGGGGTTCCGCTCAATGAGGAAGGCAAGCCTGATTTTTCCGCAACGATCCGTATGCCGGAGCTGAAGATCCCGAAGTCCATGATCAATGTGGACCCGGAGAATGCAAGCAGTTCCGCAGAGATCCCGGACGCGTCCGGAATTTTCGGAAATATCGAGGATATTGCGGCATCTGTAGGTGACAGGTCCGAGAAGGATAAAGATAAGGACTTCAACCTGGAGGATACTATTCTGGCAGCAGCTACACAGCAGGGAATCGATATCCCGGAGGAAGAGAAATCTCCGGATGTCCAGCAGTCCGACGTAACGGAAGAGCCGGAAGGTATTGAGGATCTGGATATTGCGGCTGATGAATTTGTTCCGGAGGAGCCGGATGCGGCAGATATCGAGGATATCATGGCGCAGATCTCCGCTCAGCAGGAGGAAGAGGTAACGGAGACTTCCGATACCAGACTTCCGGATATCGTATTTGATGAAGATGAGGAGCCGGTTACTGAGGAGGATCTTCAGGCTGCAGAAGCAGAGTTTCTGAATGGTCCGTCAGGAGTACAGAAGCCGGTGGAAGAAGAGGATGTGCTTCCGGAGATTCCTTCACTGGAATCTGAGGAGCAGGTGCAGAAGGCGGCAGCAGAGCCTTCAACGAAGCTTCATCATGAGGAACCGGTGGCTTCAGCGGAAGAGGAAAATCTTCTTGATGAGGAAGAAGAATACAGTGATGACGCCTTTGAATTCCAGGAAGAGGATGAGGATGACTTTATCAGCAGTCTCATCGGTGATGATTCTGATGAAGCCATGGAAGAGGACGATGAGGAAGAGGAGCTCAGCGAGGAAGAGCAGCTTGAGAAATTTATCGCTACGATCCATCCGGAAAAGGATCCTACAAAGATCGTTTCCAGAAAGAAAGAGCTCACAGATGAAGAGAAACAGCTTTTCACCTATTTTGTTACAGTTCCCGGAATGAAGGAACAGCTGCTTGATGTACTCTGCGATGTGCAGATGGGCGCAGCAGACAAGACCTCCCAGACCGGAAATGTGATCGTTATGGGCGGCAGAGAAACAGGTAAGACGAGACTGATCTCAAGTCTGATCCCGGCAATCTGTAAAGAGCTGAATATCGAGGCTTCCAAGGTTGCCTATATATTTGCGGATGATCTCAACGGAAAGGATATTCCGGAGATCGTATCCAAGCTTGCCGGCGGTTTCCTTGTTATCGAGGATGCAAACCAGCTTTCCCAGGAAACAGCAGATGAGCTTGAGGAAGCTATGACCGGAAACACAAAGGGAATGATCGTGATCCTGGAGGATGAAAAGATCGGTATGCGTAAGCTGATCGCAAGATATCCGAAGCTTGCGAAGAAGTTTACATCCATGATCAACATTCCTGTATTTACAAACGATGAACTTGTTAATTTCGCTAAGGTCTATACCATGGAGAATGGATTCCGTATCGACCAGATGGGCATGCTTGCTCTGTATAATCTGATCGGGATCAACCAGAAGGAGGATCAGCCGATGTGCATCGGTACTGTGAAGACCATGCTGGATAAGGCTATGGAGAGAGCTCAGAGCGGATTGTTCAAGCGTTCTAAGAAGCGTGTGGACCGTGATGGCTACACGGTACTTTTTGAAAAGGATTTCAGCTGAAAATAAGAAAAAGCAGAGGTAAAAAATATGGCCAGACCTTATCTTGGTAACCCGAAATATACCATTGAAGTCCTTCAAAAGTATCATTTTGTTTTCCAGAAAAGGTTTGGTCAGAATTTTCTGATCGACGAGCATGTTCTGGAAAAGATCATTGAGTCTTCGGGTATCACGAAGGATGATTTTATACTGGAGATCGGTCCGGGTATCGGAACTATGACCCAGTATCTTGCGGAGGCTGCCAGAGAGGTGGCTGCTGTGGAGATCGACAGTTCGCTGATCCCGATCCTTAAGGATACGTTGAAGGACTGGGATAATGTTTCCGTGATCAATAACGATATCCTGAAAACGGATATCAAAAAGATCGCAGATGAGAAAAACGGCGGTAAGCCTGTGAAGGTGGTTGCGAATCTGCCGTATTACATTACGACTCCGATCATCATGGGGCTTTTTGAGAAGAATGTTCCTGTGGATTCGATCACTGTCATGGTGCAGAAGGAGGTTGCAGACCGTATGCAGGTTGGTCCCGGTACCAAGGATTACGGTGCGCTTTCCCTGGCTGTGCAGTATTATGCGAAGCCGGAGATCGTTGCGAATGTACCGCCGAACTGTTTTATGCCGCGGCCGAAGGTTGGAAGTGCGGTGATCAAGCTGACGCGTTATGAGAAGCCGCCGGTGGATGTGAAGGATGAGGGGCTTATGTTCCGTCTGATCCGTGCATCTTTTAACCAGAGGAGAAAGACACTTGTGAACGGGATCAGAAATTCCGGAGATTTTTCCCTGAGTAAGGAGGAGATCGAGGATGTGTTCAACAGGTGTGATCTTCCGCTGAATATCAGGGGTGAGGCGCTGACACTGGAGCAGTTTGCGATGCTTGCCAACTGTATTTATGATGAGAAAAATTAATATATGATAAATGCAAAAAGAGCCCGGGCAGCTGTTCCGGGTTCTTTTTGCGTTTCCGGACGGGAATGTTGGAGAGGTTTCCTGTCCGGACCTATATATTTGTCATAGAAAGGAGGTTATGTCTGAGGTGCCAGACATAAGTAATGAAAAATTTACATTTTTTATTTTACTGATGAGATGTTAGGAAAGTTTGTTTAAAATATGAAAATATTGTGAATATATTTTTGGCGATATACATAAAGTCTGAATGATGTGGGTGGGAATGGGGAAAATTGAGGTTTACAGAGGGGTGGGGGTGTGTGGTATACTGAGGGGCGTCGAAAAGGTAATGATGAGGTAATAAAAAGGCAGTAAAAGATAGTTAAAAATAGTAAAAGGCAATTTTTAATAAGGGCTGGTGCCCGTATGGAGGTTGAATATTATGAGAAGATTGAACAAGGTTACAGCTTTGATTGTTGCGGGTGTTATTTCATGTACATCTCCGATGATGGTTATGGCGTCTGATTCCGGTTCTGTTATGAGTCAGGCGGAGGAGATCCTGAAGGATAATGAGGTTGGGTCTCTTGCTTCTGATCCGGATAAGGTTGGGGATATCATTGTTTATGTGAAGGGGCTTTTTGATTCTAACCAGATCACGGATGATGAGATTTCTCAGGGGATCGATGAGGCTGCGGATCATTTTGGGGTGAGTCTTAATGAGGATGATAAGAGTTCGCTGGTTAATATTATCAGTAAGTTCCGTGGAATCGAGATGAGTGATGATCAGATCAAGGGGTATGTGAGTGATGCTTATAGTACTTTGAAGGATATGGGTGTTACGAAGTCTGATGTGAAGAATATTTTTGAGAAGGCGATTGAGTTTATTAAGGGGATGCTTTCACGGCGGTGATGGTGTTTGGATGGAACTTTTGATGGAGATTTAGGACATGGAGTTTTTGTTAGAGGGTGAGGGTTGTGGCTCTTTTGTTGGGGTTGTTGTTGGTTTGTTTGGTTGAGATGTACAATATGTACAATGTTTAGGGTTTGGGCTTTGTTTGTGAATGTGGTGTTTTTATAAATTGTGGGAGGGTGTTTTGAAAAAAATTGTGCAAATGCGCTAATTGTTTACGAGATGTTCATTGTTTGTTCATATTTGTCTGGTAGTATAGGGATAGTTCGAAAGAACGTTACGAAAGACGCTGTAATGGTGTGTATCTGTATCATTACACATACAATTTTTTTCATAATAATCGCCCCGGTAAGCCACTACCGGGGCACTCCTCGTTTTTGGGCCTTTTTTGGGCTCTTTTTTTGTGGGTGGGGATGGAGGGAGGGACGGACGGACTGCCGGAGGGGCGGCTGCATGGTCGTGCCTGGTGCGGTCGTTTCGCCGGGTCATACTAAGCGTCTGAGTCTTCTGCCGTGCAGGGCGCCCCATAACTCGCCATGTACGCTGATGCGTACCTGGCTCAGACAGATGGGGCTTACTCTGCGGCTTGTGGCCGCAGAGTACCTTCCCGTCAGAAGCCTCAGGCGCTAAGTATGACCAGCGGCTTACTCCGACGCACCGGGTCCCGACCATGCAGCCGCCCCTCCGGCAGTCCGTCCTGTGCGTTGGAGAGAAATAAAGAAAGCATCAAGGTTGTGATAAATGGGCTGATCTGAGTCCGTCCTGTGCGTTAGAGAGAAATAAAGAAAGCATCAAGGGTGTGATAAATGGGCTGATTTGAGTCTGTCCTGTGCGTTGGAGAGAAATAAAGGGGGTAAGAAATTTCCAGTGCAAAAAATATAGCGCGGGTGGGGTGTGCATGCTATAATGATTAGGATTATAGTGCTGTCGTCTGGTTTGGGGCGGCGGTGGTTGGGTTTTTGTTTGAATGGGAGGTCTGGATATGGCGGAGTCTATGAAGGATTTTGAGAGGGAGCTGGAGGCTTCTTTTAAGAGGATCGATGAGGGTGATATTATCTCAGGGACTGTTGTGAGTGTGGATGAGTCGGGGGTTGTTCTTGACCTTAAGTTTTATGCTGAGGGTTTTATTCCGGTGGAGGAGTTTTCCCGGGTGCCGGGGTTTAATATTAAAGAGGCTGTTCAGCCGGGGGATGAGGTTCAGGCGATGGTTCTTCGCAGGGATGATGGTCAGGGGAATATTCTTCTTTCCAGAGCGGACGCTGCGGATGTGCTTGCCTGGGACAGGCTGAAGGAGCTTCAGGATTCGGGTGAGGTGCTGGATGTTGTTGTGAAGGGGATCGTTAACGGGGGTGCCATTGCTTATGTTGAGGGTGTCCGTGGTTTTATTCCGGCATCCAGGCTTGCTTTGGAGTTTGTTGAGGATACTGAGGTGTTTCTGAATAAGCCGATCCAGGTGCGGGTGATAGAGGCTGATAAGGCGAAGAAGAGGCTGGTGCTTTCGGCGAGGGAGATTCTTCGTGAGAGGGCTGAGGTGGAGAAACGGAATAAGATTTCCAATATCCAGGTTGGCTTTGTGACGGAGGGTACGGTTGAGAGTTTGCAGCCGTATGGTGCTTTTGTGGAGCTTGGGAACGGGGTTTCCGGGCTGGTGCATATTTCTCAGATCTGTGAGAAGAGGATACGGAAGCCTTCTGAGGTTTTGAGTGTTGGGGATAAGGTTAAGGTGAAGGTTATCGCAATCAAGGATGGTAAGCTGAGCCTGAGTATTAAAGAGACATCGGATCTGATGGCTAAGGAGGTTGAGGAGGAGTCTTTTGAGCTTCCGGAGTCGGGGGAGGAGGCTACTACTTCCCTGGGTGCTTTGTTTGCAAATATTAAATTATGATTATTTTGGATGAAAAAGGATGGATGTGTATGAAAAAACCGGAGAGAATATTTGTAATCGGACATAAGAATCCGGATACGGATTCCATCTGTTCGGCTATTGCTTATGCGGATATTAAGAACAGAACTACGCAGAATAAAAAATATATCCCGAAGAGAGCGGGGCAGATCAATGAGGAGACCAGGTATGTGCTGAACCGTTTTGGCGTACAGCCGCCGGCTTATCTGGGAAATATCGGTACGCAGGTCAAGGATATGGATATCCGGACCAGTCCGCAGGCGGATAAGAATATGTCGCTGAAGAATACCTGGGATCTGATGCAGGAGAACGGGATCGTTTCTCTTCCGATCCGGGATAAGGATGGGTGTCTGGAGGGGCTTGTGACGATTGGTGATATCGCAAAGACCTATATGGATACTACAGACAGTTATCTTCTTTCCAATGCGAGGACACAGTATCAGAGAATTGCCGAGACTGTTGGCGGTGAAGTGGTGGAAGGTAACGGACACGGATATTTTGTGAAGGGGCGTGTGCTTGTCGGTACTGCTAACCCGAAGATGCTGGAGGGCTACGTTGAGGAGGATGATATGATCATCATGGGTGACCGTGAGGAGGATCATCTTCAGGCGATCAGCCAGAATGTCAGCTGTATCATCGTGGGGCTGAATATCGTGGTTTCCGAGAAGGTTATAAAGCTTGCTCATGAGAAGAATATCGTGATCATCCGGTCTCCGTATGATACGTTTAATATTGCGCGTCTGATCAACCAGAGTATTCCGGTCAGCTTTGTTATGAAGCGGGATAACATGGTTACGTTTAATACCGAGGATTTTACGGATGATATCCAGGATGTTATGATCAAAAACCGTCACAGGGCGTTTCCGGTGATCAATCCTCATGGTAAGTGTATCGGTACGATCTCCAGACGTAATTTTCTGGATATGCATAAAAAGAAAGTGGTTCTTGTGGATCATAATGAGGTGGATCAGGCTGTTGATAATATCGAGAAGGCGGAGATCCTTGAGATCATTGATCATCATAAGCTGGGTACCTTGCAGACTATGACGCCGGTTGCTTTTCGTAATGAGCCGGTGGGCTGTACGGGTACGATCCTTTATGAGATCTACGGAGAGCAGAGACTGGAGATCCCGGAAAAGATCGCGGGGCTTCTCTGTGCGGCTATTATTTCGGATACATTGATGTTCCGTTCACCGACCTGTACGCAGACGGATAAGATCGCTGCCAGCGCTCTTGCGCTGATCGCGGGGATCAAGATCGAGGAGTTTGCCCGAGAGATGTTTTCTGCGGGAAGTAATCTGAAGGATAAGTCTCCGGAGGAGATTTTTTATCAGGATTACAAGAAGTTTATCGGTGAGGGTAATGTTTCCTTTGGTGTGGGTCAGATCAGTTCCATGGACAGCGAGGAGCTTAAGGAGATCAAGGAGAAGCTGATGCCGTTTATGGTGAGTGAGTGTGGCCGTCATGATATCACGAGAGTTTATTTTATGCTGACGAATATCCTGGAGGAGTCTACAGAGCTTCTGTTTTACGGGGAGGGCAGCCAGCAGATGGCGGAGATCGCTTTTGAGCGGAAACCGGATGGAGATACCTTCAGTCTGCCGGGTGTGGTTTCCAGAAAGAAGCAGCTGATCCCGGCTATGATGGAGGCTGCTCAGCTGATGAACAGCGATTATGCATAAGAGGTGACGGAAAATGGCGAAACAGTTATGGAAGCCGGGGAACATGATCTATCCGCTGCCGGCTGTAATGGTGAGTGTTACCGATGGTGAGGGGCATGATAATATCATAACGGTTGCGTGGACGGGTACGGTGTGTACCAATCCGGCGATGGCTTATATTTCTGTCCGACCTTCCCGTTATTCCTATGATATGATCCGGAAAACGGGTGAATTTGTGATCAATCTGACAACGGAGAAGCTGGCGTATGCAACGGATTTCTGCGGGGTCCGTTCGGGACGTGATGTGGACAAGTTCCGGAAGCTGAACCTTACGAAAGAGAAAGCGCAGTTTGTTTCTGCACCGATGATCGGGGAGGCTCCGGTTTCGATCGAGTGCAGGGTGCGTGAGGTGAAGGAGCTGGGGTCTCATGACATGTTTCTTGCGGATGTGCTTGCGGTCCATGCGGATGAAGCTTATATGGATAAAAACAACAGGTTTTGTCTTAATGATGCGGGTCTTCTGGTTTATTCCCATGGGGAGTATCTGGCGGGTGGCCGGAAGGTGGGAACCTTCGGCTACAGCGTAAAGAAGAAGCAGCAGAAGAAGCAGAAGAAGTTGGATAAGAAATCAGACAGGGAATCAGAGATGGCAGAGATGGCAGAGAAGTTGAAGACGTCGGGGAAGCCAGGGATGTCAGGGAAGTTGAAGACGTCAGGAAAGCCAGGGATGTCAGGGAAGTTGAAGATGTCAGGAAAGCCAGGGATGTCAGGGAAGTTGAAGACGTCGGGAAAGCCAGGGATGTCAGGGAAGTTGAAGATGTCAGGAAAGCCAGGGATGTCAGGGAAATTAAAGACGTCGGGAAAGGCAGGGAGAGAGAAACGGTAGGTTCTGCGGAGCCGTAACGTTTGTTGAGATTTGGCAGCTGTTATGCTAAAATGAAAGGATACAGTATGAATAATATTACACTGATAGGGATGCCTGGTGCGGGGAAGAGCAGCATCGGTGTCGTACTTGCGAAGGTACTTGGTTACCAGTTTATTGACTCAGATCTTCTGATCCAGAAGGCGGAGAAGAGGACTTTGAGTAAGATCATCGAGGATGAGGGTACGGAGGGCTTCAAGGCAATCGAGAATCGTGTGAATGCTTCGATCCAGGTGGAGAATACGGTGATCGCTACCGGTGGAAGTGTGGTTTACTGCGATGAGGCTATGCAGCATCTGAGGTCTGAGGGTGTTGTGGTGTATCTTAAGATCTCGCTGGAGCTTCTTTCCAGGCGTCTTGGTAATCTTAAGGGGCGTGGTGTTGTGCTCAAGGAGGGGCAGACGCTGGCGAGTCTTTATGATGAGCGTGTTCCTTTGTATGAGAAATATGCGGACATTGTGGTGGATGAAGAGGATAAGGATCTGGAGGGGAGTCTCCAGGTTGTGCTTGAGGCACTGAAGAACAGGGGAGATAAGGCGTAACTGTTGGCTTGTGGAAACGGTTTGCTGGAGTGTTTTGGGTCATGGGTTGTGACAGGTTTTCGTCATAAATTGTTTACAAATCTGAAATATGTGTTATAATATACAACTGACCTAAAAAACGGTATTGCGGAACATTTGTTCCTGCAGTAAATTCAGAGAAAGTTTCTGCTCATAGAGGAGTAAAATAATAGAGGTGTGTTATGGAACAGTATGTGATTAAAGGCGGCAATCCTCTGGTTGGAGAAGTGGATATTGCGGGTGCGAAGAATGCGGCGCTTGCGATATTGTCAGCAGCCATTATGACTGATGAAACTATATTGATCGAGAATCTGCCAGATGTTAGGGACATCAATGTTCTGCTTGAGGCGATCTCCGAGATCGGGGCTCAGGTTGAGCGTATTGATAAGTCTACTGTAAAGATCAACGGTTCTACTATCGGCAATCTCAGCGTGGATTATGAGTTTATCAAGAAGATCCGTGCTTCTTATTATCTTCTGGGTGCTTTGCTTGGTAAGTATAAGCATGCGGAGGTTCCGCTTCCGGGTGGATGTAATATCGGCAGCAGGCCGATCGACCAGCATCTGAAGGGTTTCCGTGCTCTTGGTGCGGATGTTGATATCTGTCATGGTGCTATTGTTGCCAAGGCGGAGAATCTGCATGGCAGCCATATTTTCCTGGATGTGGTTTCTGTTGGTGCTACTATTAATATTATGATGGCTGCTTCTATGGCGACTGGCCGTACGATCATTGAGAATGCTGCGAGGGAGCCGCATGTTGTTGATGTGGCGAATTTCCTGAACAGTATGGGGGCGAATATCAAGGGTGCTGGTACGGATGTGATCCGTATCCGTGGTGTTGAGACGCTTCATCGTACGGAGTATTCGATCATTCCGGACCAGATCGAGGCTGGTACGTTTATGTTTGCTGCTGCGGCTACTCGTGGTGATGTTACTGTTCGTAATGTTATTCCTAAGCATCTTGAGGCTACTACTGCTAAGCTTGAGGAGATCGGGTGTGAGGTTGAGGAGTTTGATGATGCGGTTCGTGTCCGTGCGCCGCATGTGCTTCATCGTACGCATGTGAAGACGTTGCCTTATCCTGGTTATCCTACGGATATGCAGCCGCAGATCGCGGTTACTTTGGCTTTGGCTGAGGGTACGAGTATTGTTACTGAGAGTATTTTTGAGAACCGGTTTAAGTATGCGGATGAGCTTTCCCGGATGGGTGCCAATATTAAGGTGGAGGGGAACTCTGCTATTATTGATGGTGTGAGGAAGCTTACGGGGGCGCGTGTGAGTGCGCCGGATCTTCGTGCGGGTGCTGCGCTTGTTATTGCGGGGCTGGCTGCTGAGGGTGTTACGGTTGTTGATGATATTGTTTATATCCAGCGTGGGTATGAGAATTTTGAGGAGAAGCTCAGGAGTCTTGGGGCTGAGATTGAGAGGGTTTCCAGTGAGAAGGAGATTCAGAAGTTTCGGTTGCGCGTTGGGTGATGGTTGGTGACAACTGGTAACGATTGATGATAATTGGATATTTGAGTTTTGGGAGAGTTCCTGGGTGTTTGGGCCTGGGGGCTCTTTTTTTGTGTGGGTGGGAGGAATGGGGGGAGGGACGAACGGACAGTCTGCCAGCGGGGCGGCTGCATGGTCGTGCCTGGTGCGGTCGTTTCGCCGGGTCATACTAAGCGTCTGAGTCTTCTGCCGTGCAGGGCGCCCCATAACTCGCCATGTACGCTGATGCGTACCTGGCTCAGACAGATGGGGCTTACTCTGCGGCTTGTGGCCGCAGAGTACCTTCCCGTCAGAAGCC